>OHYC01000322.1_pt1 | contig 20749 bp, 17 predicted proteins | sample 1580171 | NCBI WGS metagenome assembly OHYC01 (sample SAMEA3882526, study PRJEB24775) | human gut metagenome | biome: human-associated habitat; feature: intestine environment; material: feces | place: Netherlands | collected 2009/2010
GCTATTTGGCTCAAAACCGCGCAGATATTTTTCTGGATTTTGAACACCCTACCTTTCAGGGGCAACGCCGTCCTCTTCGGCGGAGGAAAAGAAGGCAGAGGTAAGAAAACACAGGGCAACATTTCCAAGCATTTCGCCATTGCCAGTGAACAAGTCAAGCAGCGGAAAAATCCAGTCCCTATCAGGGTCGATGCATTACTTTACGGCATCAATTTAGCAAGGAAAGAACTGTCCCATCCTGCTCTCTTTCTTTTTGCTTTCATGCTGCCCTTAGTTTCATCTTGTTTTATCCTTGCTAAAGCAATCTTATTAACAAGAGAAATATTTTGGGCAGCGTTCTTTTTCTTCTTTTGGTTGTCTTCATTAAACGAAACGTCCAACTGCCAATGCAGATTATTTTCTATCCCCCAATGTTTTCTGGCTACATTGAGTATGGTTTCTGCATCCATAGGCAACGAAGTAATATAATAATGGTTTTTAGAAGTTGTTTCTCCAGTCTTATTATCTGTTCTTGTATTTTCTATGCAAACAAGAGAACGAACACCCTCCCAATGGACTATTTTTTCTGTGTAGTCTCCGGATTTTCATGTTATAGGTTCCGAGGTTTGGTGAATAGAATAAAGACCACACGTCCATCTCCATTTAATGGAATGTCATATCACGTCATCCAACACTTGGTGTAAATTGCCTATCAGATAGAATGGCAAATTGATTAAGCGGAATTCCTTTCCCTTGGGAGTCTTTACCAGATTAACAGAATAAGGGTTCGACCAAATGCGGATGGCAACGTCTATCTCCGAGCTATCCATGAAAACCTGTAGCGAACGAAGATGAGCATTGGTGCCGCTTTTCACTTCTATGGGATAGAGCTTGGAGTTGTGGGTGAAAAGGAAATCGACTTCGGCACCATTGTTGGGTTTGGCCCAAAACGAGCGGTGTTGCCCCACCCGGTATTCCGTTGACAGAAGTTCTTGGGCCGTGATTTGCTCGGCAATATGGCCCCGCCAACTGTCAACCATCTCTGTTGAACCAATTATCTCTTTTCTGATGCCGGCTTGATAATTCACCAGTCCTGTATCAAACCAGATGAGTTTAGGCATTCGCTTGGTTTCTGGAATGACGGGCATTTGGGTGGAAGATACGGGATAAACCAATTCCATGAGCATGGCTTTTTCCAAAAGACGAAATGCTTCTCCAACTTCCCGTGATTTATAGCCCGAATTGGCGAAGTTGCCCAGGGTGATGGTTTCGCCCGAAAACGCCCAGCCATACGACAAGATGAAGCGCACGACATCTGTCAGTTTGTTGCCTTTCACATATTTCTCTGAATCGTCTTTGTAGGCCTGCACCAAGGTCTCATACACATTTTCAATGGCGATGATGCTCTGAGTCTCTGCATAGCGCTGCACGGCTTCTGGCATTCCGCCAATGATGGCATATAGATTAAACTGGTGCATGAGCTGCTCATGAAAAGCGATGGTATATTCTGCTTTCTGCGAGAGAATGGTCAGAAGATTGTTTTTGCCAATGGCTCCCAAAAACTCATAGAAAGAGCAAGGACGCAAGGCCAGATATGTCACTCTTCCTACGGGGAAACTTACATTGACGTCTACAAGATTTTCCAACAAACTGCCTGCTGCTATGACATAGAGGTCTGGCCTCTGCTCGTAGAAGTATCTCAGCAAGGCAATCGTTTTAGGAGAATTTTGAATCTCATCGATGAAAATGAGCGTGGTGCCTTCATGCTGGGTTTTACACAAGCTGGCAAACAGCATGTTAATCAAATCATTCAGAGGAATATCCATCTCGAATAATCTGACGTTCTCACCCATTTCCAAGTTGAAGTATAGGTAGTTGTCAAAACGGGAACCAAATTCGTTGACGATTGTTGTCTTACCCACTTGCCTGGCTCCTCTCAAGATGAGCGGCTTATGCCGTTCATCCTGCTTCCATGCTTCTAAATTACTTAATATCTTGCGCTTAAACATACCCTATTTGTTTGAATTCATGGGCAAAGATACATCTTTTTTGTTGCAAATCATGGGCAACCGCGCAATTCTTTGTTGCAAATCATGGGCAACATGGGGCTATTTTTGTTGCAAATCAGGGGCAACCGTACATTTTTTTGTTGCAAATCAGGGGCAAGCGTGGCTCATTTACAAAAAAAGCGCGAGGATTACACGTCGGCTTTAGGGTGGGAAAAGGGAACGTGTAATCCTCGCGTAATGTGCGTAGGTTCTGTTGTATATTTTGATTGTGTTTCAAGTTGTAGGCAAATGAGGAGTGCCCCCAAGCTTGTTGCACCAGAAATCTCTGTGGTTTGCTGGCAGCGCCAACATCTCATTTCTTCAACACCGCCTCCAGTTCTTCTACTTCGTGGCGGAACGTACGGTCGGAAGTGATTTTCTTTCCCACCTGGTTGCAGCTGTGCAACACGGTGGAATGGTCGCGCCCACCGACACTGCGCCCAATCTGGCTGTACGACATCTCTGTGTATTTATGGCAGAGATACATCGTGAGCTGGCGGGCTTTGACGATGGCCTGCTTGCGGCTCTTGCTCATCACCTCGCGCTGCTTGGTGCCGAAATGCTGGCAAACGGCCGAAACGATGTCGTCAACGGTAAGTTCTTTCCGCTCCATGTTGACAATGCGGGCCACGACGCGAGCGGCCAGATGGAGGTCTATATCGCAGTTGTCGTAGATGGAATAGGCCATAATGCCGTTGACAATGCCTTCCAACTCTCGCACACTGCTCTCGGCATTCTGTGCAACATATTGCACCACTTCATCAGGGAATGTCAAACCGTCGCGGCGTATCTTCGACTCGAGGATGGCCTTGCGCAACTTCGTGTCGGGCTTTTCCATCTCGGCCACCATGCCCCATTTGAATCGCGTCAGCATGCGGTCTTCAATGCCTTCAAAGAGCACTGGCGGACGGTCGCAGGTGATGACGAGCTGGCGGCGGTTTTGCTGCAGATGGTTGAAGATGTGGAAAAAGGCCTGCTGCGTTTTCGCCGTCGTGATTTCCTGAATATCGTCGATGATCAACACGTCTATCGACTGATAGAAGTTGATGAAATCATTGGTGGTGTTATGGATGACGGAGTCAGTGAACTGCGTCTTAAACACATGGGCCGATACGAAGAGCACACGTTTGTCGGGGAAACGCTGCTGGATGGCAAGGCCCATGGCATTCACCAGATGTGTTTTCCCAACGCCCGACGGCCCATAGAGGAAGAAGGGATTGAAGGTGGTCTGTCCGGGATGTTCCGAGATGGAAACAGCCACGGCATGTGCCAACTTATTGCTCTCGCCTTCGACAAAGCGGTCGAAACTGTAGCTGGAATTGAGGTTGGAGCGCAACGGCGGCAACTGGTGTTGCTTGTTCTGCTTGGCCTGCTGCTGTTGTTCATCCTTGCGTTTCTGCTCCTGCGCCTTCGCCCATTCTGCCATCTTCTGTTCGTCGCGAAAGAAGATCTGCGTGAGCTGTCCGAAGGAGACATTGACGGCCTCCTGCAAGAGGGCGCGGTGGTTCTCACGGATATAGTTGCCTACATACTCGTTGGGCACACTGATGGTGAGCTTGTTGCCCTCTGATTTAAAGAGGGCAAGCGGCTCAAACCAGGTGGAGTATTCTCCAGCAGGTAACTTACTTTGTATGTATTGCAAACAAGCGTTCCACTTGTTCTTGGCGACTTCTTCCATGATATATCTTCAACTTATATTGGACGCCTCGTTCTTTTTCAGAAGACGAAAAGCCTTACAAAGTTCTCATTTTTTTTTGAATTTCACAAGAGATTGGATAATTTACGACAGATTATTGTTTGCCGCAAGCCTCAAAAACGCCCTTTCCTGCGCGGATGGAGGGCGCCGAACGGGGGCTGCGAACTGTGCGGTTTCCGTTACACGCGTGCTGCCTTCGACATATACGCATAAAGCAATCTGCACACGGGCATCTCTGCGAAAAGCACTTAGGGGTGTCCTGAAAGAACCGTAACGGAATCTTCAGGACACCCCTTGTGTTTAGTAATGGTGACGAAACCAGCAGAGTTTTCCCGCCGAAAGGAAGGAAAGGGAGGAGGGCTTGTCAGCGCCCGTTCTCCCAGGCTTCAATCTTATCTTTATTTTCCAAGAGGAAGTCGATATCATCGAGGGCATTTTCAAGACAGTATTTCTTATAGCCGTTGATGTCGAAATGCTCTTGGAGGTTGCTGGACGTGTTGGTGATGGTTTGATTTGGGAGGTCAACCACCACGTGCATCTGCGGATTGGCCTTGATGTCGGCAAAGAGCTGTTGAAGGAAGGGTTCGCTGACCACAACTGGAAGGACGAAGTTATTGAGTTCGTTTTGCTTATGGATATCGGCAAAGAAACTGCTCACAACAACGCGGAAACCGTAGCCGGCAATGGCCCAGGCGGCGTGTTCGCGGCTTGACCCGCAACCGAAGTTCTTGCCCGCCACGAGAATGGTGCCGGAATAAGTGGGGTCGTTGAGTACAAAGTCTTTCTTCGTGCCGTCGGGGTTATAGCGCCAGTCGCGGAAAAGATTGTCGCCAAAGCCCGCCTTGTCGGTGGCTTTGAGGAAACGCGCCGGGATGATCTGGTCGGTGTCGACGTTCTCCAATGGGAGAGGCACGCAGGTGCTGTCTATGATGTTGAATTTCTGTTTCATAATACCCTATTAAAGAAGTGTGCGTGGATCGGTGATGACGCCAGTCACGGCAGCGGCGGCGGCCATGAGCGGCGAAGCGAGACAGGTGCGTGCGCCAGGGCCTTGACGGCCTTCGAAATTACGGTTTGACGTGGAGACACAGAGTTTGCCCGCCGGCACCTTGTCGTCGTTCATGGCGAGACAGGCGGAACAGCCAGGCTGGCGTATCTCAAAGCCGGCGGCGGAAAGGATGGTGTCGATGCCTTCGGCCTTTATCTGCTCGTAAACGGGCCACGAGCCCGGCACAAGCCAGGCCGTCACCTCGGGCGACTTGTGGCGCCCCTTGGCAATGCTGGCAAAGGCGCGGAAATCTTCAATGCGACCGTTGGTGCAGGCACCGAGGAAAACGTAGTCGACTTTCTTGCCCGTCATGGGTTCGCCCGCAGAAAACTGCATATAGCGAAGGGCTTTCTCATCAGAGGCGGAGGCTGGGGCGGGAATGTTTTCAGAAATACCGATGCCCATTCCGGGGTTGGTGCCGTAGGTGATCATCGGCTGGATGTCGGCGGCGTTGAAGGTCACTTCTTTGTCGAAAACCGCATCGTCGTCGCTGCGCAGGGTTTTCCAACGGGCCACGGCCTGCTCCCACGCGGCTCCCTTCGGCGCATAGGGACGGCCTTTGACATATTCAAAGGTGGTCTCGTCGGGCGCTACAAATCCGCCACGCGCTCCCATCTCGATGGAGAGGTTGCACAGCGTGAGACGTCCCTCCATAGAGAGCGAACGCACGGCTTCGCCGGCATATTCAACGAAATAGCCGGTGGCACCGCTGGTGGTGATTTTGCTCATGATGTAGAGGGCGAGGTCTTTGGCGGTCACTCCCTTGCCGAGGCGGCCGTCGACTGTTATGCGCATGGAACGCGGTTTGGCTTGCAGGATACACTGCGAGGCCATCACCATTTCGACTTCCGATGTGCCGATGCCGAAGGCAATGGCGCCCATCGCACCGTGGGTGGAGGTGTGTGAGTCGCCGCAAACGATGGTCATGCCCGGCAAGGAGAGCCCCTGCTCAGGACCAACCACGTGGATGATGCCGTTGTTGGGGTGCATCATCCCCCAATAGGAAAGTCCGAACTCGCGAGCATTGGCCGTGAGCGCGTCCACCTGTTTGCGCGACACGGGGTCGGCAATGGGTTTATCTTGGTCGTGCGTCGGCGTGTTGTGGTCGGGCATGCAGAAGATGTGGTCGGGGCGGAAGCACTTCAGACCACGGGCACGCAGCCCGTCGAAGGCCTGCGGACTGGTCACTTCGTGGGCATAAAGACGGTCGATGTAAAGTTGGTCGGGACCGTCGGGCACGTGTTGCACCACATGGGCGTCCCATATTTTATCAAAAAGCGTATTCATAAGATTAGGTATTACTTTAAAGTAATGGTACCATTACTAAGACATATCACATCATGCCCCCTTTCGCGGAGCGATGCTAATCTCGTCACACCACCAAAAGAACGAAGCTCAAGGCGGCGATGCCCAACGAGACGCAGGCTATGGAAATGCCGGTGCGCTTCATGCCGATGCGATAGAACTCCAAAGTGGCGAAGAAGAGCAATACGGGGAGCACCCACAGAAGGTTTTGCAGGATATAGTAAAGGAAATTGATCACACCGTAATGGCTCTCTCCAAACACATGGAGACCGCCGAACATATAGAAGGGGCTGGTGAGCACTGAAGCAAGGCTCGTGAAGGTCATGGCAAGAAGCCATTTGGGGAAATCTCTCATTTCTTGAATTTGTTTATACAGTCAATATAGGCCTCCACACTGGCGGCAACGATGTCGGTGTCGGCACCGAAACCATAATAAACCTGCCCGTCGTATTCCACTTGCATGTGTACCTTGCCTACGTCGTCGGAACCTTTATTGATGGCCTGGATGGTAAATTCCTTGAGCACCATCGTGCGCTTGATGATGTCTTTGAGGGCGTTGATGGCGGCGTCGACCGGACCGTTGCCTTCGGCAGCGGCACGGAACTTCTCACCGGCAATGTCGAGCACCAAGGCGGCAACGGGACGTACGCCGTGGCCAGAAGTAACCTGCAAATAGTCGAGCTTGATGCTGTGTTGGTTGCTGCGCTCCGCGCCGGCCAAGACGAGGACATCGTCATCGGTGATTTCCTTTTTCTGGTCGGCCAGTTTGAGGAAGGCTTCGTAGATGCGGTCGAGCTTATCGTCGCTCACTTCAATGCCGAGCACCTCCAGGCGGTGTTTCAGCGCGGCGTGTCCAGAACGGGCCGTGAGGATGATGGCATTGTCGTCGATGCCCACATCTTTCGGATTGATGATTTCGTAGGTCTGCACATTCTTCAACACACCGTCTTGATGGATGCCCGACGAATGGGCGAAGGCATTGCGTCCCACGATGGCCTTGTTAGGTTGCACGGGCATGTTCATCAGCGAACTGACCATGCGACTGGTGGCGGCTATTTTCTGCGTGTTGATATTCGTTTGGATGTTGAGGTCGTGATGGCACTTGAGAATCATGGCAATCTCTTCCTCACTGGTATTGCCAGCACGTTCGCCGATGCCGTTGATGGTCACTTCCACTTGGCGGGCGCCGTTGAGCACGCCTTCGAGGGTGCAGGCGGTGGCCATGCCGAGGTCGTTGTGGCAATGAGTGGAAAGGATGGCTTTGTCAACACCGTCAACATGCTCCATCAGATATTTTATCTTCTCACCATATTCGCGCGGCAGACAATAGCCCGTCGTGTCGGGGATGTTAACCACCGTGGCGCCGGCCTTGATGACGGCTTCCACGACGCGAGCAAGATATTCGTTGTCGGTGCGGCCAGCATCCTCAGCATAAAACTCCACATCTTCCACATAGCGCTTGGCGTATTTGACGGCGGCTACGGCACGCTCGATGATTTCCTCGCGGGTGGAATTGAACTTATATTTTATATGGCTGTCCGACGTTCCGATGCCGGTGTGTATGCGTTTGTGTTTGGCATATTGCAGGGCCTCGGCGGCGCAGTCGATGTCTTTTTCAACGGCGCGTGTCAAGGCGCAGATAGTTGGCCACGTGACGGCTTTGGAGATTTCGATGACGGAATGAAAATCGCCTGGCGAAGAAACGGGGAATCCCGCTTCAATAACATCCACGCCAAGGGCTTCCAATTGCTTGGCCACTTGTATTTTCTCAACCGTGTTGAGTTGGCAACCCGGCACCTGCTCTCCGTCGCGAAGTGTCGTATCGAAAATAAAAAGTCTGTCGCTCATAAGTTTCTTGTTTTAAAATAAAGAGACAACTGAGTGTTGAAACACCTAAAGGAAAACGGCCTTTCCCACGTTTGAAGTGAGAAAGACCGTTTCGTATTTATTGTTTACACATCGCATAGGCATACACCGTTCTTTTCAATACTCATCGGCACGGGCCGACAAGCCGCTCACTTCTTTACCGTTCAAGGCATAGAAATAGGCCGCGAAGTCGCAGATGTATGTACAGACGATGTTTCATTTTTCTTATGTTGTTTGAAGGGTGTCCCGAATTTTCCAGTTTTCCGAAGCCTGCCAAGCATCTGGCAACGCCACATGGATGACTAACACAGATTATTCAGTACGCGCCTTTATTCATCTGCAAATATATGGAATATTTTACAAATGACGAGTTTTTCACCGGAAAAATTTACACTTTTCTTTTTTCAAGATGATTCGCAAGGCATTCTCACGGTTTGAAAAGCGCGAAGCAGGCAGCAAGGAAAGAGAACACTGAGGCATCACCGCCCAACGAAGAAGGGAGCAAGACTGCTGACGAAGAAAGGAGCAACATTGCTGACGAAGAAGAAAGCAAGGCTGCGCACGGAGCGTCGTTGACCGCCGCCGACGACGCGAAAACTATCCGGCAAAAGAAAAGCCTCCATGCCGAGACATGGAGGCTCTAAAAATATCAGTCAAAATGAAAATCTTTTTTCACAATTACTTAGAAGAGCTTTTCAGGATAAACACCTTCTTCACCGAGTTTTTCAAACTTGGCAACTACTTCCGGACGATCCTCAGGATAAGTTACGCCGAACCACTTAGAGGTGGTGTCGAGCACTTCGCAAGTGGCCTTGCCGTCCTTGATGAGTTTGTCGACCATCAAAGGAATGAAAAATTCGCTCTTCAGGTTCTCCATGTTCTTCGGGTCTGACAGGAACGTCTTGAAGAACTCGTTGCTGTGTGCGAAATAGTCGGGAGTGAAGCCCCAGAAGTTCATTGAAACAGGAGTCGTGTCAGGAATGGCTACCCATTCGCCGTTCTCATCCTGATATTTAACAACACCGTCGAAACGCTGGATCTTCGTGCGCTCAACAACCGACTTCAAGTGGTGGTTCTCGTCGTATTCGCATACGCCGCGGCTAACCGTACCGCTCTCAGAAAGCGTGTTGTCTACACGGAAACCAACCATAGCATATTTGCCAGTGCTGCCCTCCGGCAGATTGCTCAAGAACTTACCCATCACCTGGAAAGCGTCGCGATCATAGAAGTCGTCGCAGTTGATAACGGCGAACGGTTCGTTGATGACATTTTCGCCCATCATCACGGCGTGGTTGGTACCCCAAGGTTTCGTGCGACCTTCAGGGCAAGTGAAACCTTCAGGAAGAGCATCGAGGCTCTGGAACACCACTTCGCATGGGATGTGGCCTTCATATTTTGCGAGGACAACCTTGCGGAAGTCTTCTTCGAAGTCTTTACGGATAACGAAAACGAGTTTGCCGAAGCCAGCGTTGATGGCATCATAGATAGAGTAGTCCATGATGGTTTCACCGTGAGGACCAAGTCCGTCGAGCTGCTTCAAACCACCGTAACGGCTGCCCATACCTGCAGCCAAGAGAAATAATGTAGGTTTCATATTAGATGTGTTGTTTGAGTTGTTGTTTTTGATATTGCAAAGCTACATATTTTATCGCCGTATTCCAAGATTTTATACAAGAAAAAGTCAAGTCGGCTTCAAAAAAAAGGTCGGTGCAACCTGGATTTTTACAAAAATCAAGATTTGTCTTTGTTTTTGCGATGTGCTTGCCGCTGGTTTAGACATTGGCAGCCAAGGCCTCAGCACAGCGTTCGCCGTCGATGGCCGCAGAAACGATGCCTCCGGCATAGCCCGCGCCTTCGCCACAAGGATAAAGTCCAGCGATGCTTACATGGCTGAGCGTTTCAGGATTTCTGACGATGCGTACAGGCGACGAGGTGCGCGTTTCCGCTGCAATGACCACGGCCTCGTTGGTGAGGAATCCGTGGCTCTTACGGCCAAACTGCTTGAAGCCATCGGCCAGACGGGAGGCAACGAAGCGCGGCATCCAGAAATGGAGCGGCGAGGAGATGAGGCCAGGAGAATAGCTCGACTTCGGGAGATCGTAGCTGAGGCGGTTGTTGACGAAATCGGCCATGCGCTGCGCCGGAGCGACCTGTGTCCTACCGCCCTGCATCCAGCAGATACGCTCTATGGCTTCCTGCAAATACATGACGCGCAAGGGGTTTTCCGCCTCGAAGAGGTCGGCATGCTGCTGGGCGAAAACCTCATCGCGCATGGCTTCCTCGAGAAACGGCTTGAGTTCGCCGTCGAGGTCTTCTGGGCGCGTCTCAACGACCATGCCAGAATTGCTCCAAGCCGAACCGCGTGTGGAAGGGCTCATGCCATTGACCACGACTTGCTGCGGACCGCTGGCGGCGGGAACGACGAAGCCACCGGGACACATACAGAAACTGTAGACGCCGCGGCCGCCCGACTGCGCCACATAGCTATATTCGGCAGCAGGCAGATAGCGGCCACGTCCTTTGGAATTATGATATTGTATGCAATCTATGATGTAGGCCGGATGTTCCAAACGCACGCCAACGGCTATGCCTTTGGCTTCTATCTGTATGCCGCTTTCCTTGAGATAACGGTAAACGTCGCGGGCAGAATGCCCCGTGGCCAAAATGACCGGTCCCTGGTATTCCCGCCCGTTTTCAAGACGCACCCCGCAGACCGTTTCGCGTTGCATAAGCAAGGCATCGACACGGCTTTGGAAATAGACTTCACCACCCGATTTGCGGATTTGTTCACGCATGGCTTCAATGATGCGCGGCAGGCGGTCGGTGCCGATGTGGGGATGGGCGTCACAGAGGATGTCGGTGTGGGCACCATGCTGGCAAAACACGCGAAGAATGCGTTCAACGTTTCCGCGTTTCTTGGAACGCGTGTAGAGTTTGCCGTCGGAATAGGCTCCAGCGCCGCCTTCGCCAAAGGAATAGTTGCTCTCGGGGTCTACGCGGTGTTCGCGTGAGATGAGGGCAATGTCTTTGCGGCGCTCGTGTACGTCTTTTCCACGCTCAAGCACAATGGGACGAAGGCCGAGTTCGATGAGACGGAGGGCTGCGAAGAGTCCGGCCGGACCGGCTCCGACAACGATGGCCTGCTTGCCACGCGAGACATCGGGATATTCTATGGGCGCAAAGTCGGTCTCCGGCGCCGTTTCGTTGACATAGACATCAACGGTGAGGTTGACATAAATGGTGCGCTGACGCGCGTCGATGCTGCGGCGACGGATGCGTAAGTCACAGATGGTGCGTGCATCAATGGCCATTTCGCCAGCAACATAGCGGCGAAGTTCGCGGTCTTGCGCGGATATTTGGGGAAGAACTCGAAGGGTGAGTGTTTTCTGCATAATGTTCTTATAAATGGTTGAGAGGGGCTGTTTCGTTGAAGGTCCTCGTTTTCATCTGGCACGGCGTATTGCCAGACGTGCGTCATTTTTCCCTGCGCTTCCATCAGCCGAAGAGCGCACGCAGGGCTTCTTCAACGCGATGAACGGGAACGAGCTCGATGTGGCGTTTGGCACCCTCAAGTCCCTTGAGATTGGCATCGGGGAGGATGAAGCGTGAGAATCCCAGTTTTTCGGCTTCGGCAATGCGTTGTGCGATGCGCGTGACGGGGCGGATTTCTCCGCTGAGCCCCACTTCGCCCGCCATGCACACGTTGCGTTCGATGGCGGTGTCGACATTGCTGGAAAGCACCGAAGCAATGACAGAGAGGTCGATGGCGGGGTCGGTCACTCGGATGCCGCCGGCGATATTGAGGAAGACGTCTTTCTGGGCCAACTTGAAACCGACGCGTTTTTCCAGCACGGCCAACAGCATATTGAGGCGGCGGAGGTCGAAACCGGTGGCTGAGCGTTGCGGCGTGCCATAGGCTGCCGTGGAGACAAGGGCCTGCGTCTCAATCAGGAAAGGACGCACGCCCTCAATGGCGGCGGCGATGGCCACTCCGCTCAATTCATCGTTGCCCTGCGTCAGAAGGAGTTCGGAGGGATTGTCAACGGGCCGCAGTCCGGAGCCGAGCATCTCGTAGATGCCTAATTCGGAGGTGGAGCCGAAGCGGTTTTTGATGCTACGCAAGATGCGATAGAGATAATGGCGGTCGCCTTCAAACTGCAAGACGGTGTCGACGATGTGTTCCAGCACCTTCGGTCCGGCGATGCTGCCGTCTTTGGTGATGTGGCCGATGAGGATGACTGGCACACCGCTCTCTTTGGCATACTTCAGGATGGCCGCGGCACATTCCCGTATTTGGGTGACAGAACCTGGCGAGGCGTCGATGGCTTCGCAGGCGATGGTTTGTATGGAATCGATGACGAGAAGATCGGGCCTGACATCTTTCAGGTGCATAAAGATGCTTTCCAGGCGCGTGTCGCAAAGCAAGAGGCATTCCGACGTTGCCTTCGAGAGGCGATCGGCACGGAGCTTGATTTGGCGTTCACTCTCTTCGCCGCTCACATAGAGCAATTTTCGGCCTGGCATATTGAGAACGGTTTGCAAAAGAAGCGTTGATTTTCCGATGCCTGGCTCGCCGCCGAGAAGTGTGAGCGAACCGGGCACGATGCCACCGCCGAGCACACGGTCGAACTCCGCGTCGTTGGTGGAAATGCGTGTTTCGGCCTCAACGGAGATATCAGACAGCGCCACAGGACGGCTTTCGCTTTTTATCAGTCCCGACAAAGCGCCGCCAGCACGTCCCACAGCAGGACTTGCCGAGCGAACCGTCATTTGCTTGAATGTGTTCCAGGCGCCACAACTGGGGCAGCGTCCCACCCACTTCGGAGACTCCTGCCCACACTCGCTACACACGTAAACGTTTTTTTCCTTTGCCATATTATAAGTAGGTGGTCAAAATTATTTGGGGAGAGAACAAGCAAACTGCATTCGGGAGAAAGCAGTTCTATAACGATGCCCGTTCATTCCATACATCCGAGTTCTTCCCGAAGCGCCTGCAATTCCGCTTTGACTTTCCGCAACCGGTCAACCACTTCAACGGTTTGCACCATGCCGGTTTTGTTTTTCTTCAGCAACTCTCGCGCCGCAGCGATTTTTAGTCCCCTGACTTTGACGAGACCGTGAACGAGGCGCACCTGTTCCACGTCGACCTTGGTGTATCGGCGTGCCTTACCCATCTTCTGGGGGGCAATCTGCGGAAATTCCTTTTCCCAAAAGCGGAGCGTGGTTTCGTTCACCTCAAACATGGCTGCCACCTCTCCGATGGAGTAAAACTGCTTGAGGTCTTTGTTGGTGTTGAGACTCATGGTAAATAGGCTTTAAAGTAATACAGGTCAAAATTGCCCAACTTATTTTTTGTCTTATTCGGCTGTATAGACATTTTCTATCTCCACGACATAGACATCATGGAGCGAACCACCTGGTTTGTCGTTGTACCAGCGTTCCAAAGCAGCTTTGTCAAGAAAATTTTCTGCCTTGAAAGCGCTCTTATAGAGTTTGCGTCCCTCCAGCGTGAGACGAGCCTGCTGAAAAGCGACGCAGCCGAGTTCCGTCTTGACAGGTTGCAATCCTGTTTCCTTGGCTTTATCGTGGTCACGGCCCGATTTAGAACCGCAGAAATTCAAGATGTCGCGGTGTGCTTCACCCAGGAAAGAAAGCGTCATTCGCTCGTTTTCCTCAATGAACTGATGCGTGAAGCGTTCCGGACGTATAAAAACAAAGGCCACTGGCTTGTTCCACAACCATCCGATGCCACCCCATGAAGCCGTCATGGTGTTGTAATGTTCAAGCGTACCGGCTGTCACCAGCATCCATTCCTTGCCTATCAGATTGAAAGCATCTTCACGGGCCAACTGTGAAAGATCTGTCTTTTTCATGTCAAACTATTTTTGGAGGTTATGTTTGTACTTTGTAATGGTCTATTAAGCAGGTGTTCAAAATTCTGGACTTTGAACACCTACTTATTTATGCAAAGATACAACATATTTCCGATTCACCCACAAAACATTTTGCTCCAATCCTGACCTATGTCTGAAATCTCAAATGGACCAAATTCCAGCTTCTGATAAACAGGATATTTGTAACTTTGCACCCAATTCAAAAATCACCCCACGACAATGAAAGAACTCTTTCTGGTTTTTCTTGGAGGCGGCGCCGGCAGTGTATGCCGTTATCTCGCCTCGCTGTTAAGTAGGTGGTCAGAATTATTTTTACATTTGAAATGTTCTATCGGGATGCAGATACGCCACCTTGGGTGAAGGAGCAATGCGGGCATTGCGACTGAAAACAAGGTAAGTAGATGCGCCCGAGAGGACGTTTCAAATGTAAAAATAATGCTCTTGGCACATATATAAAAATAATTTTGACCACCTACTTAATAGGCCGCAACATCACGTCGGCTTTTCCCTGGCCCACCCTCTCTGTCAACCTGTTTGGCTGCCTGCTCATCGGACTGCTTTACGCGCTGAGCGAGCGTTGCAGTCTCGCCCAAGAATATCGCCTATTGCTCACCGTTGGGCTCTGCGGCGGCTTCACCACCTTCTCCACGTTCTCCAACGAAGCGCTACATCTTCTCCGCTCCGGCATGCACTGGCAGTTTGCCTGCTACGTCTGCGGAAGTGTTGCACTCGGGCTCGCCGGAGTGTTTGCCGGACTATGGGCTGGAGGAAAAATTCTCCAGGCATAAGTAGGCGTTCAATTTTTTCAGCATTAATTACTTGACTCCGCACGGCAACTTTCGCCACAGACGCCGTCAGGAAAATGCCTACAAAAAGAGCCGCCTGCATGAAGCAAGCGGCCCTACACTAATTATTTCAACAAATTATGAAATCACTCTGCAGTTTCAGCTGCATTTTCGGTTTCAGAAGCGTTTTCTTCCTCTTCAACGAAGGTGGTGTATCCGTTGTTGATGAGGATGTTATACCATTGAATGAGCTTTTTGATATCAGTGTTGTAAACACGGTCACGGTCGTAGTTTGGCAAAACGGCAGCCATAAAGTCAGCCAATTCAGCTGCTGAAGCTTTCTTATAGTCGAGTGCCACAGCCTGTCCGTTTTCCTTATTCTTGATATTTTCAAAGATTTCCATCAAAGGTTTGTCGTCTTCATCGGTGTACATAGACACGTCGTTGAGCGAAGTGACGCGGTCGCGTACCCCTGCAGGGATGCGCTTCTTGTTGGCATCGATGGTTTCAACGATGAGCATGTTGTGTCCCTGAGAAACGAGACGATAGAGACCTGGTTTGCCGGAAATGGCCAAGATGATATCTTTCATTTTTTGTGTTCTTTTGTTTGTTATCAGTTTCGATTGGCAAAGGTAGCATTTTTACTGTAAAAACGATGTGTGCCAGCCCTAATTTTTGCTTTGCCGCTCCAAAATCAGCGATTTGACGGGACAAACGCGGCTCCGTTGATGTGCATTTCCCATTACTTGGTAATTTTGAAAACCTGCTTAAGAGGTCATCTACTCGCGGCCGACGGTAATGCTACTCGCGGCCGCAAGCAGTGCTACCATCGGCCGCGAGTAGCATTACCATCGGCCGCGAGTAGATGACTTCTTATAGGGATTAGCTAAAATATGGGAAGTGGGGGGGCAAAATACAGGGAAATCAGGGGTGGTAGAGAGGCGACAGCGCCCCCTGAAAGGTGGGGTATTCAAAATCCAAAGAGAATCAAAATTGACGGCAGCGCCCTCGCAGCGGAGATTTGCGCTGGCCCACATAATCGTCTGTTGCGGCGCCAGCATTGTAGCTCACTTTGCTCGCAAAGTGAGGGCCACGAACACGTAGCGAACATGACCAGCGCTCTGGGCCATAACTTTGTTGGATTTTTAGTGCTTGTCCGCCACAATATTCGCCCCCCTCACTTTGCGAGCAAAGTGAGCTACAGTGCTTCGCCTCATACCTCTGCCAAATGTCCGCGCGGTGCCCCTTGCAGCGATGCCGCATCCCCCCTTTTTCCTTGGCTCCGTTTTTTCTTCCGCTTCAATCGTCTCCCGTCTCCCTTCTTTTCCTTCCATGATTCGTCTCCCCTCTGTGTTCCCCTCTTTCCCGTTTTTCCACATCCCCCAGTCCCTTCTTATTATAATAGGGTATTTCTTCTTTTTTTATAAATAGAAAATACTATGATGATTATGATAGGGTGTGGAAACTGTGGATAAAAAAGAGGCTTAGAAATCCCCCAAAAGTTATCCACTCTTACTGCCTGTTTATACCCATCCTTATCCACAAGGCAGGTGTGGCGGAGAGGCGATATTGTTCAGGCTTTTAGCGGGAAGGCTGGGCTATTTATTAACATGGTGTTGAAAACTTATCGACACCGAGAAGGGGGTATGTGAAAAACGAGAGGCGGCGTTTGAAAACCCCGGTGGAAAGCCGTGGAAACGGGTGGGATAACTTTTTGGGGCGGCCCTATTGGGGCGCAGGAAGTTATGAGACGGGTTATACACTGCTTTTCAACATGGTTTTCAACGGGTATTTACAGGAAAAAAATGCCGAGGAAACGATTATCCATTTCTTTCAGTATGCTTGTCAGCGCACGCGGGACGAGGCACGATCGAACGCAGGAGGAGACACGGCCGCACGCAGGACGGCGTTCGGTTGTGCCTCGTCCTGCGTGCGCTGACAAGTATAGGGAACGTAGGGAAAAGCAGTGGTGCAAAATTACCACGCCAGGCCCTTCCCCACCCTTCAAAGCCTGTCGGAATAATGTTATAAAATAGGAAGTTCGGAAAAAGCGGGCGTAAAAATTGGCCACGTCAGCAGTAAGGGTTAACTTAGGGGGCGCTCGGAGAAAACGGGCGCTGACGGCGGTGTGAAAAAACGTTGCAGAGCAGGGAGCCTGGTTGATTCAAGGATGTTGAAAAGACCTTGAAAAGGGTGGTCTGCTTGTCATGAAAAACAATGCACGATGGCCGTACAGACGTTTCACTAATCTATAAACCTAATTAAAAAAACATGTTAACCCCGCTCTTCAGTTTCGCTGACTGGATGGCCTCGCCCAATGTGCAGATAGGCATCGTCATCGTTACGTTCGTGGCCACCATCGTGGCCTTCATCATCGGAAAAATCCGTTCCGACATCATTGCCCTCTGTTCAACTGCCGTGCTCCTCACCACGGGTGTGATCGATGCCAAGGCCGCTCTGGCCGGTTTCTCAAATTCCGCCGTGGTGATGATGATCGGACTCTTTGTGGTTGGAGGTGCCGTGTTTCAAACCGGCTTGGCCAAGATTATCAGCGGACGCCTGTTGCGGCTGGCGGGAAGCGATGAGAAAAGATTATTTTTCTTAGTGATGCTCGTGACGGCCGTTGTGGCTGCCTTTGTGAGCAACACAGGAACCGTGGCGCTTCTTTTGCCCATCGTTCTGGCCATGTGTAAGACAAGCGGGGTGAGTCCTTCTAAATTGATGATGCCCCTGGCTTTCGCCAGTTCGCTCGGTGGTGTGCTCACCTTGATTGGTACGCCGCCCAACCTCATCGTGAGCAATTACCTCACGGAAAACGGCAAGCCCGACTTAGCCTTCTTCGATTTCACCCCCATCGGCCTTATTCTCCTCATCGTGGGCACGCTGCTCCTTTGGCCGCTCTGCCGCATCTTCCTCAGCAAAAAGGGCCGCGACGGCGCTGAGGCCGACGATGGCAAATCGCTTGCCGGACTGCTCCATGAATATCATATCAACGACTGCCTCTTCCGCCTGCAGGCCACCAACGGGCCTTCGCCCATAGAGGGCTGCACCGTGCAGGAACTCAATTTGAGACACCGCTACGGCGTGACGGTGCTGGAGGTGCGCCGCGAAAACCGTTCCATCTTCGGTTCGGTCACGCAGGAGACCATCTCGCCTGAAACCATTTTCTCGCCGGGCGACACCATCTATGTGCTTGGACATGCCGACGATGTGAAGAAAATGGCGACCGATTATCATCTGACCGTCTTTGAAGACGAAGAGCGCGAGGGTAAAGGCAAATTGGATTTCTATGAAATCGGTTTGGCAGAGGTGCTCATCACGCCTGAATCGGCCCTCATCAACCGTCCGCTGCGCCAGGCCAACTTCAACGAGCGTTTTGGTTTGAACGTGTTGGCCATCAAGCGTCACGGCCACTACATCTTTGAGGACATCCGCGACGAGAAAGTCTACAACGGCGACATGCTCCTTATGCACGGCCGCTGGAAAGGCATTGAGAGTTTGAGCAAGAAAACGCGCGAATGGCTCGTCATCGGACGTCCCGACGAAACGGCGCAAAACGTTTCGCTCGACCACAAGGCACCCCTTGCCGCCCTCATCATGGTGCTCATGGTGATTGCGATGGTGTTTGAAAAGCAAATCGGCATTCCAGCGGTGGCATCGGTCATCGTGGCCGGCCTGGTAATGGTGTTGACAGGATGTACGCGCAGTGTGGACGGCGCCTACAAGATGATTGGTTGGGAAAGCATTGTGCTCATTGCCGGTATGATGCCGATGAGCACGGCCTTGAGCAATACGGGCATTTCAAAGATGATTGCCGAAGGTCTCGTTTCCTCCCTCCAGTCGATGGGCCCCATCGCCATTATGGCGGGCGTTTACATCGTGACTTCGCTGCTCTCCACCTTCATTAGTAATTCCGCCACCGCTATCCTCGTGGCGCCCATCGCCTGGGCCGCTGCCGAAGGCATCGGTGTCAACCCAACGCCCTTTATGATGACGGCTGCCGTGGCCGCTTCCTGCTGCTTCGCCACGCCAATTTGTACGCCGCCCAATGCGATGGTGATGAGCGCGGGACACTACACCTTTATGGATTACGTCAAGGTGGGCTTGCCCTTGCAAATCATTCTCGGCATCGTCTCCCTGATCATCATTCCGCTCTTCTTCCCGTGTTGAAGTGAAAGGAAAAAAAATACGAAAAGCCCCGTGGAAAAAAATCTGTGTCCACGGGGCTTTGATATTATTGGTATGCAAAAAAAATCAGAGGATGCCTTGTGCCATCATGGCGCTGGCCACCTTCATGAAGCCGGCCACGTTGGCGCCGCGCACGTAGTTGACAGTGCCGTCTTCGCGCTTGCCATACTTCACACACTGGGCATGGATATCTTCCATGATGCGGTGGAGACGCTGGTCGACCTCCTCAGAACTCCAAGAGAGGTGTTGCGCATTTTGCGTCATTTCCAAACCAGAAACCGACACACCGCCGGCATTGGCAGCCTTGCCAGGAGCATAGAGAATGCCTGCTTCGAGGAAGGCATCGACAGCTTCAGGCGTTGAAGGCATGTTGGCACCTTCCGAAACGGCGAAACAGCCGTTGGCCAGGAGCTGGCGAGCGTCGTCGCCGTCGATTTCATTCTGCGTGGCAGAAGGCATGGCGATGTCGCACTTCTCAGCCCAAGGACGGGCGCCGGCCACGTATTTCACACCGGGATACTCCTCTGCATATTCGTGGATACGTCCGCGGTAGAGGTTTTTGAGCTCCATGATATAGTCGAGCTTCTCGCGCGTGATGCCTTTTGGATCGTAGATATATCCGTCAGAGTCGCTCATCGTGATGGGCACAGCGCCGAGTTCGATGAGTTTTTCAGCCGTGTACTGGGCCACGTTGCCAGAGCCAGAGATGCACACACGCTTGCCGGCCAAGTCGATGCCGCGCGTCTTGAGCATTTCCTGGAGGAAATAGACATTTCCGTAGCCAGTGGCTTCCGGACGGATGAGAGAACCGCCGAAGGCCAGACCCTTACCGGTCAGCGTTCCTGTGTTCTCACGGGCCAGTTTTTTATACATGCCATACATGTAGCCCACTTCGCGGCCACCTACGCCGATGTCGCCTGCTGGCACGTCGGTGTCAGGACCGATGTTGCGCCAGAGCTCCGTCATAAAGGCTTGGCAGAAACGCATCACTTCAGCGTTTGACTTGCCGCGCGGAGAGAAGTCGGAACCGCCCTTCGCACCGCCCATCGGCAGTGTGGTCAGAGAATTTTTGAAAGTTTGCTCAAAGGCGAGGAACTTCAAGATGCCGAGGTTGACAGAACTGTGGAAACGGATACCACCTTTGTATGGGCCGATGGCGTTGGAGTGTTGCACACGGTAGCCCATGTTTGACTGTACGCGGCCTTTGTCATCCACCCAAGTGACGCGGAAACTGATGATGCGGTCGGGGATGCAGAGACGCTCAATAAGGCTGGCGGCTTCAAACTCCGGATGCTGGTTGTATTCTTCTTCAATTGTGTCGAGCACTTCGCTTACTGCTTGGATGTACTCTGGTTCACCGGGAAAACGGCGCTTGAGGTTTTCAATAACTTCGCAGGCTTTCATTTTTCTATTCTATTTTTATGGGGCATTCCGTATGGAGCGCTCCGTTGTTTTCTATTGGCAGGAAACCGTTTGTCTTTCGACTGGAAACCGTGTTGCTTCTCCCCTATCCCTTTTGCTTGTTTGATGAGGCGGCGGCAACAGGTCTCTTCGCAATCTCTTGCTGTTGCTTAACTGATTGCAAAGTTACACATTTCTTTTAAAGCTGTTAACAAAATGGTGTTTTTTTTGATTGAAAAACATCGAAATGTAAGCTGGAGAAATAAAAAACGCCCTTTTAGAAAGAGCGTTCTATGTTATCCGGGATATTGCAGGCTGAAATGGGGAAGAGGGTGGGCGTTTAAAATTGAGAGAATCAGGGTTGGTAGAGAGGCGCTCCTGAAGGGTAGGGGGTCAAAATCAAAGAAAATTCTCTGCGCAATTTTTGACCAAATAATATGGCGGTTGCGGCACCGCTACAAGGAGCGCTGCGCGAACATGCAGTGAAGGTCTGAGGCGAAGCACTGTAGCTCACTTTGCTCGCAAAGTGAGGGGGACGA
>OHYC01000404.1_pt1 | contig 17982 bp, 7 predicted proteins | sample 1580171 | NCBI WGS metagenome assembly OHYC01 (sample SAMEA3882526, study PRJEB24775) | human gut metagenome | biome: human-associated habitat; feature: intestine environment; material: feces | place: Netherlands | collected 2009/2010
GATAATTTACTGATCCGTACGCCTCTCGATCCGGATATTACGTTTAGCGACGATCCGTTGCGCATGATGCGCGCCGTGCGTTTCGTGGCGCAGCTCGGCTTCCGCATCGAGCCGGAAACCGCCGAAGCGCTGTCCGACATGGTCGATCGCATCGAAATCGTCTCCGCCGAACGTGTGCGCGACGAACTGGTCAAGCTGCTGCTGTCCGATCGCCCGCGCGCCGGCATCGAAGCGTTGGTCGATTCCGGTCTTGCCGACATCGTGCTGCCGGAAATTCCCGCGCTGCAGCTGGAAATCGACGAGCACCATCGCCATAAGGACGTGTTCGAACACACCATGATCGTCATCGAACGCGCCGTCGCCCTCGAAACCGGTCCCGACGGTCCGGTGCCGGCCCCGGACCTGACGCTGCGTCTGGCGGCTCTGCTGCACGACATCGGCAAGCCGAAGACCCGTCGTTTCGAAGCGGGCGGCAAGGTGAGCTTCCACCGTCATGACGCCGTCGGCGCGAAGATGACACGCAAGCGTTTGAAGGCACTGCATTTCGACCACCACATGGTCGAGGACGTCAGCGAGCTGGTCAACCTGCATCTGCGCTTCCACGGCTACGTGGAGGAGCCGTGGACGGATTCCGCGGTCCGCCGCTACGTCAAGGACGCTGGCCCGCTGTACGAGCGTCTGAACCGCCTTACGCGCGCCGACACGACCACGCAGAACAAGCGCAAGGCCATGATGTTCTCGGCGGCCATGGACGAGATGGAACAGCGTGTGCGCGACCTGAAAGAAAAGGAAGACTTCGACGCGATCCGTCCTGACCTCAACGGCGACGAGATCATGCAGCTGCTAAGCATCGAACCAGGCCCGATGGTCGGCAAGGCGTACAAGCACATGCTGGAATACCGCCTCGATAACGGTCCGGTGGAGCGTGACGTGGCCGTTGCCGAGCTGGAACGCTGGTACAAGGAGCAGGGCGAATAGCGATTGACATGCGGTGGTTTCGCCGCATGCATGGAACAGTGTGCTTGGAACAGCTCGAATACGAAAACCCGCGTTCCCGATTGGGGGAGCGCGGGTTTTTCATATTGCCTATATCGATTTCGATTGGCGGTCAGCTTTGCGGATTCACCGCATCATGTTCGGGCGCCTTGGGCAGGTCGGTCATCTTGTCCACCGCGACGCAGCCCTGGATGCCGGTGATCGCCTTGCCTGCGGCGGGAACCTTCTTCGTATCCTGCAGATTGTCGAATGTGGCGCCCACGATGACGTCGATCAGCTGGTCCTGACGGTCGTCCATAACCAGCATGGCATCGGTGAAATTGCTTGCCACGGTGTACGCCTGATTCACGCCGTTCTTGCCGAAGACGATCATCGTGCGATCCACCTTCTTGGTGTAGTTGTCCGGCGTCTGGGGGTTGAACTCGCGGTTCTGCAACGCGTCGCTCACCGCCTTGGCGAAGCCGGAGAACTTCGTGCCGTTGAGCACACGCAGCGTGATGTTGCGATTCTCCACATACTTGGCCTTGTTGCCGTCGGCTTCCTTGATGGGGCACGGTGCCTGCTGGCCGTAATTCGGCTGTACGGCGGCCGACTTGACGTTGCCCAGGCCTCCGACATGGAAAAAGAACAGCAGGGACACCACCATGGCGACCACCATGACGGCTCCGACGATGCTGAACACCGTCTTCTGACGGCGGCGAATGTACTCTTTGCGCGCGGCGCGCTCGTCGTTAGCCTGGGTCATTTACGAATTCCTTTTGAACAAACCAATTGCCATCAACTTTACTGTCATGCGGTGATATGTGTCATGCGGTGATATGCACAATCGGTCGGGCTGGGGCGTTCGTGGCGATGATGCGATCGACGCAACGGCTGTCCTGCCATGCCCGCTGCACGGCGTCCGCCGCATCCTCCGTCGGCACGAACGCGATGACGGACGGGCCGGAACCGGAGACGAACGCCTGGCTGGCTCCCGCACGCAAGGCTTCCTCGATCGCCTGTCCGCTACGCGGATGCAGGGAGACCGCCGCCTTCTGCAGGTGGTTCTCATCGCCATCGCCGGCACCGATCTGATCGAATGTGGCATACACTTCCGGCGTGCGCAGTTCCGCACGGTATGCGCCGACCAGCAGATGGCCGGTAAACCCACGTTCCGTAAGATCGCGTACGATATCGCCATCGTCATCAAGCTGTTCGATGCGTTCGCCGAAACCGGTGCCGCGCGCGTAACCGCCGGTCAGACAGAACGGCATGTCCGCGCCCAGCGTGGCCGCGACTTCCTGCAGGCGTTCGATCGGCCAATCGAGATCCCACAACGTGTTCAATGCCAGAATCGTCGCCGCCGCATCGGCGGAACCGCCGGCCATGCCCGCGCCGACGGGGATGCGCTTGTCGATGTTCAACGCCACGTCCGGCTCATGGCCGCTCGCTTCGGCCATGGCGAACAATGCCAGCACGGCGTGGTTGCGGCGCATATCGCTGCCGGAAGAGGCCAGGTCGCCCAGATACGCGCCCTCGAGATTCAGCGAGAAGCCGCTTCCCGGCGCTTTGCGCGTGGCGGTGACGGTGTCGTATACGCCGACCGCGCAATAGATGGTGTCGAGTTCATGACGGCCGCCCCATTCGGCATGCGACGGGCCCACATGCAGGGTCAGATTCGTTTTCGCCGGGCAGTCCACGCTCACGGCGTTGATGGTGGCCATTCCGATGGCGGGCGAATCAATGGTGCTCATGACGCGAACACCTCATCCAACGCGCGTGCCAACGCCACGAATTCGTCGATGGTGAGCGTCTCGCCACGACGGGTCGGGTCGATGCCGGCCTTCTCGAACGCTTCGGACGGCACGATTTTCTTCAATGCGGCGTGCAGGGTCTTGCGGCGCTGCCCGAAAGCCGCGTCGATCAAACGGAACACGGTTTCGCGATCCACCACGGAACCGTCCGCATTGTCCGCGGCGGGGGTGTGACCGCCCGGGTAGCGCTTGAACAGCACCAGCGCGGAATCGACGTTCGGGGCCGGCCAGAACACGTTGCGGCCGATGACGCCCACGCGTTCCGCGGTGCCGTACCATGCGAGCTTCACGCTCGGCGTGCCGTAGATCTTCGAACCGGGCTTCTCGCTCAAACGGTCCGCCACTTCCTTCTGCACCATCACCAGGAAGGTGCCCAGATTGTCGAAACGTTCCAACAGGGTGAGCAGAATCGGCGTGGCCACGTTGTACGGCAGATTGGCCACCAGCGTGAAGGAATCGTCATCCTTGAAATCGGGCAGATTCTCCGGATTGACGGTAAGTGCGTCGCGGTTGACCACACGGAAGCGGTCCACGGCGTCCGGCATGAATTCGGCGATGGTTTTCGGCAGGCGTTCGGCGACCGGCGGGTCGATTTCCACAGCCGTCATCGTGGCGCCGGTTTCCAGAATCGCCAGCGTCAGCGAACCCAGTCCGGGACCGACTTCCAGCACATGGTCGTCGGCGGTCACGCCGGCCTCGCGCACGATGCGACGCACGGTTCCCGGATCAATCACGAAATTCTGCCCGAATTTCTTCGTCGGGCTGATACCCGCGTCGGCGGCGATGCGTCGGATGTCGGCCGCCCCCAGCAAATGGCCCTGCGTATGCTCGTTCACGTTTTCCGTCATTCCCTCTTCTGTCATTCCCTCATTATCCGTTCATGCCGGTACGAAAATCGTTGGCGATTAGCCGGATCAGTACCATCCGGTCTGTTCGGAGTGCTGCCACGCCGCGGACGGGCTGCCGTACCGCTGTGCGATGTAGCTCAGACCCCAGTCGATCTGCACGGCGGCATCGTCCTTCCAATTCGCGCCGAACGTGGCCATTTTGCTGCCCGGCAACGCTTGTGGAATACCGTATGCGCCCGAATACACGTTTTCCGCGCTCCAGCTCCATCCGGATTCGCGATTCCAGAGTTTGACCAGATCCGTCCAGTTCTGGCCGGTCCAGCCGCGCTGCGCCGCCGCGCCGGAAGCGTAGGCCTGTGCCTGTGCCGCGGAAGGATGGTACAAGCGGCAGCCTGCGGAAGGATTGCTCGGCTGCGGCGTGGGCTGCGGTTTGGGCTGGGGTGCGGGAGTCGGCTGCGGTGCAGGGGTTGGTGTGGGGGTCGGTGCCGGATCGTCCTTCTCGGTGTTGTTGGAATTGTTATTCGAGTTGTTGTTCGAATTGTTCTTATCCGAGGAATCCGACTTGTTCGAATCGGTTTTGTCGGAATCGGACTTGTTCGAATCGTTTTTATTCGAGTCGTTCTTACCCGAATCGTTCTTGCCGTCGTTCGTCTTGCCGGAATCGCCGTTATCGCCGTTGCTGTTGCCGTTGCCGCTGTTGTCGGATTTGTCGGACTTGTCGGTATCGTCCGTAGTTTTTTCCGGTCCGACCGCAATGACTTTGTCGATGGCGATTTTCGTGGTCTTCTCTCCGGTCAGCGTCTCGCTTTCCTTCACGCCATCCACGTAGGTGACGGCGTACGTCTGCTGGATTTCGCCGTTTTCGCCTTCCTGCCGTACCGTGACTTCGCCCGGCTGCAGGTTCGGGTCGATGATGGTCTGCGTGCCGAACGGCACTTCCTTCGTGCGGGTCTCCTCACCATGCGTCACGCGGCGGACGCGCAGAATGGTCGTCTTGCCGTCCTTTTCGACGCTGACGCGATCCTCCTTGCCCAACGTGATGCCTTTGGCGTCAAGGATGGAGGCAGCGGGCAGCTTGCCGTTCGGCGCCACCGAGCTTTTGCCGTCCGCGATGACGGTGACGGGCCCCTTCTGGTTGATGATGAGACCGCCGGTGAGCTTGTTGTAGACGTTGCTGATATTGACGGTGATTTTCGCCGCTTCGGTTTCGTTTTGGTTGAAGAAGTCCAGCAACTGCTCGGCGCTGGACGCGACCGTCCAGAACGGCACTTCCTGGCCGTCGATGGTGATGGTGGTCTGGTATGCGCTCTGCACGTTCACCACATCATGGTTCTTCAGCATGCTGGTCGGGCTGGTCGATTCCACCAGGTCGTGCGTTTTGACTTTCACGCCCTGCTCCTGCAGCAGACGGTCCACGCTCATCGCATATGTGGTCACCGTGGTGGTCTCCCCATTGACGGTCAACGCCACGGATTTGCGCGCGCCCACACCAAACGCCAACGCCGAAGTCAAAGTCAATGAGGCCACGCATGCCATGACGCGGACACGACGAAGCGTCACGAATCTCCGAGGGGTCCACCTTCTCGTCATTTATCCTCTTTTCAGCGCTGCCTACAACGCCGTTATTGTAACGGCTCAGCTGGAACGGTCGCCGTGCTTTCCGATGGTTTTATCCATACCGCCACATTTTTGAAAGCAGGTGCGAAAAGCGAAAAATAAAAAGGGGGCAGGAGAGAAGGGGATGTCCTGCCCCCGGTCGGACGAGACAGGTTGGGGGACGTCTCGTCCGCTTTGCCAGAAGTCTCAAGTTGGGGGAAGACTTCTGGAGCACTTACCCATGGTAAGAGGTCCAAGCCCGTCATACGGGTTCGAGCCTCCTGTCGGGATCGAACCGACGACCTGCCGCTTACAAGGCGGCCGCTCTGGCCATCTGAGCTAAGGAGGCATGTCCTCTTTTGCTATGAAAACAACAGAGGAACGATGAATAGCATAACCAGCGCTTCCACCGCAGTCAACTTAGCATTGCGGGTTGAGACGCGCCGGCTGCCCGTAAGGGGTTATTCGCCCGTGGTGACGGAAATCGGTCCCTTCTTGGCTCCGATGGACGGCATCTTGCCGGCAACGCCGACTTCGCTGTCCTTCAGGCCGATCGATTCCAACAGACCGTCCTTAACCGTCGTCTGGGCGGTGGTCAGCTGGTCCATATCCCAATACTTGCCGTTGATGATCACGGTCGGCGTGGTCATGCTGCCCTTGTAGCTGCCGGACTGATGCCACAGTTCGGAACGCTTCGGCGTGTAAGTGTCGATCGCATCAAGCCATTCCTGATAATCGCGGCCAAACGCCTTGTCCGCAACATCCTTGGAAACACCCGCGGCGATCATCTGCTCCTTGATCTTGGCGTCGCTCACCGACTTGTATGCGGAGCCTTCCTCCGGCTGGAAATCCTCGGCGTAGACCTTCTCCAGGAAGGAGATCAGATGGTTCGGGTCGCTGTCATGCTCGGCCAGGTAGATGGCCGCGTTCGCCGCGCGACTGGAATACTCGTCGGTGGACCAACGGTCCATGAACGCCATGAAATGCAGGTCCAGATTGATCTGGCCGGCATCGACCATCTTCTGCAGGTCGGCGTCCAACTGGCGGTGCAGGTTGCCGCAGCCCGGGCACAGGAAATCCATGTAGAGCTCGACGGTCGGCGCGCCCTCCACAGCCTTGCCGTAGCCGTTCTTGGAAATCAGCAGGCCGCCCTTCTTATCGACGAGCTTCGGAGTGTTCTTCACTTTCTGCAACGCCGTGTACGCTTCCTGCACGGTTTCGGTGGAAGCCTTCGTTTCGGCCTTCTTATGCATGTTGTGGTACACGGTGAACGCGCCGATCGCCACCAGAATCACCAGCACCGCCACCACGATGCCGCCGATGATCGTCTGCTGCTTGCGTTCCTTCTCCATCTGCTCGGCGCGCGCCTTCATCGCCGCGGCCTCAGCGGCCCTACGCTCGGCGCGGCTGGTACGCTTCTGCGCATCCTTGCTGTTCTGGGCCATCGATATTCCTTTCGACCTCACGTTGTTATGCTGGGCACCATACTAGCGATGCCTTGCTATCGATTCGCCGGGAATTCCGTATTGCCTTGCGATTGCGTCGGCAGCTCGCCCAAGTGGCGCAGATACGGCTGTTTACGCAGTGCGCCGCCGCCCAATCGCAGTACGATCGCGCCCGCGGCCACAAGCCAGCCGATCGCGCAGAACGCAGCCTGCGCCAGCCCGCTTTCGGAAAGCGGACCGCCAAGCAGCGTCGGCATCGGAATCGTCAATCCAAATATCCACGTATCCATCACGGCATACGGAAGCTGCAGCACGACCGTGGTGAGCGACAAACCCAGCGCGGCCACGGCCAACATGATCAGCGTCCGCACGATGGCGACGCCGAAGCCCTTCACGATGTGCCAGGGCAGTCCCGCCAATCGCAGCAGCCAGTCGGAACTTTTCTTCTCGCCGCCACGTTTGCCTTCGCGCTCGAGCTGCGCCTCCGTGTTGAATCCGATAGTGGCCAGCGCACAGGCGAACAGCAACGCGGCTGCCATCGCCGTCCACAGTGAGAACAGTCCGCAGACGGCCACGGGAATCGCCATCAGCGCGCAGGGGAGCATGCCCCGGCCCAACATCGCGCCACGCTTCACATCGGCGGGATTGGGTGCTTCCGCAACGTTCGGCCCATCCATACCGGGTACCGGCGGGAATGACATTGCGGGCGATTGCTGCGCCGCGGCCACCGTGGCCTGCGGTATGACGGACGGTGGCTGCCGCATGGCGATGCGTTGCAACGCGGGTTTGATGGTCGGGTCGACTTGCGTCGGCGCTTCCGCTGGATTCCATGCGTTCTGGGCCGGCAGCATTTGTGTTGACGGCATGGATTGCGGCATTACCTGCGTGCCTGTCGGCATCGCCCGCGTGCCTTGCGATTGCGGCATCGCCCGCGTGCTGCCCACGTTGGGAAGTGCGTCGGAAAGCACGCTGGTCTCGGCATCGTCAACAGGTGCGATCACCTGCGTTGCGCTCGCGTCGGATTGGCTGGTCACTTGTTTCCCGATTACTTGAGTTGCGCTCACATCGGGCTGCCCGATCGCCTGCGTTGCTTCGCTGAGCCTTGGCATCGTGCGCGTGCCGATGGCGTTTTCGCCGGTTATGTCGTCCTGCAATCGCCACAACGTGCGCAGATTGTCGGGCGATTCAACAAAAGGGGGCATCGCCTCCGTATCGCCATCCGCTGCGCCACCATTGTCGGCCGCAACCCACGCCTGCGGATTCAACGCATCCACGGCAATCGCCTGCAACAAATCCTCCGGTGAGCAACGTTTCGTACGATCAGGGTTGAGCGCCGCACGGAACGCGGCCATCGTGCCCGCGGGCAGTCCCGCAAAATCGGCGCTGCCGGCCGCGGCACGCTCCAACACGGTCATCATCGGCTTCGTGCCGAACACCGGTTTGCCCGTCGCAGCGAACGCAAGCACGCTTGCCACCGACCACCAATCGGTTTTCTCATCCGATTCGGCGCCGTCGATGATCTCCGGCGCGATGAAGCCCGGCGTGCCCATCACCAGACCGGTACGCGTCACATGGCTTTCGCCTTCGCCCATAGCGATGCCGAAATCCACCAATACCGGGCCGGCGCTCGACACCATCACATTCGTCGGCTTGATATCGCGGTGCACGATGCCGGCCGCATGCACGGCACGCACCGCCTCAATCAGCTTGCGTGCCAGCCGTTCCAAATCGTCGCCCACATATCGGCCATTGACGCGCACATCCTCACGCAGATTCTTGCCTTCGATCAACTCGGTCACAATAAAAGCCAACGCGTCGTCAAGTTCCATATCCACAATGCCGCACACGCCCGGATGCCGCACCTTCTGCAACGCCATCGCCTCCCTGCGCAGGCGCTCGCGTGCGGTCAACTCGTCGCGCTGCTGCTGCGGGGAATCGTCGTCGGAGAGGGAATCGCGCAAAATCTTCATCGCATATTGATGGCCGCCATCGTCCCGCACACGCCATACCGAGCCCATGGCACCCGAACCAAGCCGGGAAATCAACGTGTAGCCGCCAACCAGGCTGCCTGCTTCCAGATTCAATGCGCTTAAGTCGCTCATACTTCCATCGTACTTGGCGTGCAGATTATGCACGCGAATTGACAGGCTGGGGAAAACGCCATGTGCCGCACGTTGAAGTCTGATGAAATCGAATCATCGACATGAAGAAGTGTCTTCACTTGCCGCACGCATCTGCAGCCACTTCACCGAAACCATGAGATGCGGGGCAGTGTTGAATGGTTTCGCGGTTCCGATAAAGGCATCGGAGCCTACGTGTCGTTTGGTTATGAGAATCAAGGAGGAGGCAGACCATGCTGCAAATCAACATGGCTGACGTTATGAACGTCATCGGCTCATTGACGCCGTACCTTATTGCGATTGGCGTGCTGTTCGCGCTCGCGCTGATTATCACTTTTGCCGTCAACAAGAAGACGGTCAAGGAAGTGGCGACCCGTAAGATCGTCCATTCCGAATCCTGGCTGGTGGCGCTCGTCGGCATCGTCGTGGCCGTGTCCATGATGCTGACCGGTCCGCTTTCCACGCTGCTCAACAACGCGACCACCACCAAGTACATGCTGTCCGACACCACCGTTTCCAAAGCCAACGAGCTGGCCAAGGAAGTGCAGTCGGAAGCCATCACCATGCTGAAGAACGACGATTCCAACCTGCCGCTGTCCAACAAGAAGGTCAACGTGTTCGGTTGGGGCTCCACCAACCCGGTTTACGGCGGCACCGGCTCCGGCTCCATGTCCGACCAGTACGAGACCGTTTCCATGCTTGACGGCATGAAGCAGGCCGGCATCGAAACCAATTCCGAGCTGACCAAGCTGTACACCGACTACCGCAAGGACCGCCCGATGGTGGCTATGTGGTCGCAGGATTGGACCCTGCCTGAGGTTCCGGCCAAGCAGTATTCCGACAAGCTGATCTCCGACGCCAAGGACTTCTCCGACGAAGCCGTCATCACCATCACCCGCGTCGGCGGCGAAGGCGCTGACCTGCCGACGAACATGAAGGCGAAGGGCATCACCTACAACAACAATTCCAAGGACTACGAAGATTTCAAGGATGGCGAGCACTTCCTGCAGCTGTCCCAGACCGAGCGCGACATGATCGACCTGGTCACCAAGAACTTCAAGAAGGTGACGCTCGTCTACAACGGCGCCAACGCGTTCCAGTTCGACTTCCTGTCCCAGTATCCGCAGATCAAGTCCGTGCTGTGGTGCCCGCCGGCCGGCCAGACCGGCTTCTCCGCACTGGGTGAGGCGCTCGCCGGCGATGTGAATCCGTCCGGCAAGACCTCCGACACGTTCGCGAAGGACCTGACCAAGACCGCTGTGTTCAACAACACCGATGGCACCGCCGCCGGCAACGCTTCGTCCGTCGGCACGAACGGCAAGTTCACTTACGACAATGCGGATGATCTCACTGCTTCCTACATGGGCTTCAGTGGCGACAAGGTCACGGTGACCCCGACGTTCGTCAACTACGTCGAAGGCATCTATGTGGGCTACAAGTTCTATGAGACCGCCGCCGACGAAGGTCTGATCAACTACGACGACACCGTCATGTTCCCGTTCGGCTACGGCCTGTCCTACACGACGTTCAAGCAGGAGATGGGCAAGGTCTCCTACAAGAACGGCAAGATCTCGTTCGATGTGACCGTCACCAACACCGGCGACAAGGCCGGCAAGGACGTGGTCGAGGTCTACTACAACCCGCCGTACACCGATGGCGGCATCGAGAAGGCATCCAAGAACCTGGTTGCGTTCGAAAAGACTAAGAAGCTCGAGCCGGGCGCTTCCCAGACCGTGAAGATCGAGTTCGACGATGACGACATGGCCTCCTACGACCAGAAGGACGCTAAGGCGTACGTGCTGGAGCAGGGCGATTACGACATCTCCATCCAGTCCGATTCGCACCACGTGATCGACCATCAGAAGGTCACCGTGAAGGACACCGTCACCTACAATTCCGACTCGAACACCCATAACGGCGATGCCGTGGCCGCCACCAACGAGTTCGATTACGCCGCCGGCGACGTGACGTACCTGTCTCGCGCGGGCCACTTCGCGAACTATGCCAAGGCCACCGCCGCTCCGACCAACTTCTCGATGAGCGACGAAGCCAAGGCCGAGTTCACCAACAACAGCAACTACGATCCGAAGAAGTATGACAACGATTCGGACGAGATGCCGACCACCGGTGCCAAGAATGGCCTGAAGCTGTACCAGATGTATGGCAAGGATTATGACGACGCCGATTGGGACAAGCTGCTCGACCAGCTCACCTTCGACGATATGGACAACCTGATCGCCAATGGTGGTTACGGCACTCCGGCTGTGAAGTCCGTCGGCAAGATCCAGCTGACCGACGCCGACGGCCCGGCCTCGCTGAACAACAACTTCACCGGTGTTGGCTCCATCGGTTTCCCGGCCTCCACCGCGTTCGCCTGCACCTGGAACCGTGATCTCGCCAAGCAGTTCGGTGAGATGATCGGCGACATGGCTCACGACATGCACGTGGCTGGTTGGTACGCTCCGGCCATGAACATCCACCGTTCGGCATTCTCCGGTCGTACCTTCGAGTACTTCTCCGAGGACTCCCTGCTCTCCGGTGCGATGGCCTCCAACGAAATCGCCGGCGCCAAGTCCAAGGGCGTGTACTCCTTCATGAAGCACTTCGCACTCAACGACCAGGAGACCAACCGCACCAACATGGTGTGCACGTGGGCCAACGAGCAGTCCATCCGTGAAACCTATCTGAAGCCGTTCGAGATGAGCGTGAAGGAAGGCGGCGCCCAGGCCGTGATGAGCTCCTTCAACTACATCGGCTACACCTACGCCGGCGCTTCCAGCAACCTGCTGCAGACCGTGCTGCGTGACGAGTGGGGCTTCAAGGGCTTCGTCCTGACCGATTACTTCGGCGGCTACGGCTACCAGAACGCCGATCAGGAAGTGCGTGCGGGCAACGATTCGATGCTTGCCACCACGAAGATCACCAACCACATCACCGATAAGTCCGCCACTTCCGTGAAGGCGATGCGTCAGGCCGCGCACAACATCCTGTACACGGCCGCCAACAGCTGGCAGTACGCGAATGGCGAGCCGAAGGTCGCCACCCCGATCTGGAAGACCGCCATGTACGTGGCTTGGGGCGTGACCGCGGTGCTCGTGATCGGCCTGGAGATTGTGGCCATCAAGCGGTACCTGAACCGCAAGAAGGCCGTCGCCACGGTCGAGTCGGCTGCAGAACCGGTTGCCGCCGGCCCGGCCAATGCCGAGTGAGCTGCCTGATCAGCGATAACTGAAGTAATAACTGAAAACAGTCGGCTACAGGCAGCATTAGCAATGGTCAGCGATTCGAATGACCAAAGCTGAATATCCAGTAGCCGAACAACAAAGCCGGGAGCCTCCGCTAACCACGAAGCTTCCGGCTTTTGTTATGCGAGAACCGTGGTTGGACCGCAAAATGCGGATGTGGTTGACCATGTTGATGGTCGACATGCCGACAGCTATTGGTTTTGCGTTCACCTGGTTGTGGTTTTCGGGGTCTATTCTGATGGTATCGGCGCTTTCCGGACGCATTTTCCCGGTTTTCGACACGCCGATGGAACGTTGGATTTCCAACGGTTCCGTGCTTCATTGTGCCCTGCGGGTTGCGCGATTGCGGGTTCTCGTGTAAGTTTATCTCTTGCTGCTCAGCACGGCAGCCTCGCTCCTGGAGATTGGGGCGGCTTGCTGGTGCGGTGGTGGTTTGAGAACTCAAGAGCGTATTTGTACTACTTCTTTATAGTCAATGATTGCCAGTTCGTTGCCGGCCACGCTGACGCGTGGTGCCGAGGGATCGGTCAAACGGCGGCGAGGTTTTTGTGCGATGCGCCTTTCCTTATAAGGCGATCGTCAATTTTCTTATTTCGAGAGTCATCATGTCGATGTCTCTTCACGAGGTTTTTTGTGGAGGGTTCGATTCTGGCTCAGGATGAACGCTGGCGGCGTGCTTAACACATGCAAGTCGAACGGGATCCCAGGAGCTTGCTCCTGGGTGAGAGTGGCGAACGGGTGAGTAATGCGTGACCGACCTGCCCCATACACCGGAATAGCTCCTGGAAACGGGTGGTAATGCCGGATGCTCCAGTTGGATGCATGTCCTTCTGGGAAAGATTCATCGGTATGGGATGGGGTCGCGTCCTATCAGCTTGATGGCGGGGTAACGGCCCACCATGGCTTCGACGGGTAGCCGGCCTGAGAGGGCGACCGGCCACATTGGGACTGAGATACGGCCCAGACTCCTACGGGAGGCAGCAGTGGGGAATATTGCACAATGGGCGCAAGCCTGATGCAGCGACGCCGCGTGCGGGATGACGGCCTTCGGGTTGTAAACCGCTTTTGACTGGGAGCAAGCCCTTCGGGGTGAGTGTACCTTTCGAATAAGCACCGGCTAACTACGTGCCAGCAGCCGCGGTAATACGTAGGGTGCAAGCGTTATCCGGAATTATTGGGCGTAAAGGGCTCGTAGGCGGTTCGTCGCGTCCGGTGTGAAAGTCCATCGCTTAACGGTGGATCCGCGCCGGGTACGGGCGGGCTTGAGTGCGGTAGGGGAGACTGGAATTCCCGGTGTAACGGTGGAATGTGTAGATATCGGGAAGAACACCAATGGCGAAGGCAGGTCTCTGGGCCGTCACTGACGCTGAGGAGCGAAAGCGTGGGGAGCGAACAGGATTAGATACCCTGGTAGTCCACGCCGTAAACGGTGGATGCTGGATGTGGGGACCATTCCACGGTCTCCGTGTCGGAGCCAACGCGTTAAGCATCCCGCCTGGGGAGTACGGCCGCAAGGCTAAAACTCAAAGAAATTGACGGGGGCCCGCACAAGCGGCGGAGCATGCGGATTAATTCGATGCAACGCGAAGAACCTTACCTGGGCTTGACATGTTCCCGACAGCCCCAGAGATGGGGCCTCCCTTCGGGGCGGGTTCACAGGTGGTGCATGGTCGTCGTCAGCTCGTGTCGTGAGATGTTGGGTTAAGTCCCGCAACGAGCGCAACCCTCGCCCTGTGTTGCCAGCACGTCGTGGTGGGAACTCACGGGGGACCGCCGGGGTCAACTCGGAGGAAGGTGGGGATGACGTCAGATCATCATGCCCCTTACGTCCAGGGCTTCACGCATGCTACAATGGCCGGTACAACGGGATGCGACACCGCGAGGTGGAGCGGATCCCTTAAAACCGGTCTCAGTTCGGATTGGAGTCTGCAACCCGACTCCATGAAGGCGGAGTCGCTAGTAATCGCGGATCAGCAACGCCGCGGTGAATGCGTTCCCGGGCCTTGTACACACCGCCCGTCAAGTCATGAAAGTGGGTAGCACCCGAAGCCGGTGGCCCAACCTTTTGGGGGGAGCCGTCTAAGGTGAGACTCGTGATTGGGACTAAGTCGTAACAAGGTAGCCGTACCGGAAGGTGCGGCTGGATCACCTCCTTTCTACGGAGAATTTCAGGACACGGTTCCGTGTCCGGTGTGAGCCCCGTGCTCGTGGAATGGTTCCACGGTCTCGCATGGGGATGCTGGTGTGGAAGAGATCAATGGCTTGGATGGGATTCGTCCCGTCCGGGAGTGGTATGGGTATGCTTTTGGGCTCCCGGACCGCCACCCCACGGTGTTCTATCGTGGTGCGGTTCGATGCCCACATGGAGTAGGCCTATTCCCTTCGGGGCGGGTTGGAAACGTGTGGCGCGTGGTGGTTTGAGAACTGGATAGTGGACGCGAGCAAGAGAAACTGAAAGAACGTTTCTTTTTGCTTATCGCGATTTCGCCAAACTCTTCAATTGAGTTTGGTTTCGAGATCGATCGTTTTGTGATCATTTTAGTGTTAAGATTTGTCGTCTGGCGATCTTGCTATCAGGAAACCCGCGGGTGGGGCAATGACAATTTGTTTTGCTGTTGTGCCGCTTGCGAGGGCGTATGGTGGATGCCTTGGCAGACAGTACCGATGAAGGACGTTTGAGGATGCGATAATCCTAGGGGAGCCTCCAACATGGCTTTGATCCTAGGGTCTCCGAATGGGGGAACCCGCCGGCCGTCATGGGCCGGCACCGCCTATGGGCGGGGGGTACGCAGGGAAGTGAAACATCTCAGTACCTGCAGGAAGGGATACTCCGTGAGTAGTGGCGAGCGAAAGCGGATCAGACCAAACCGGTTGCGCGTGATACCCGTCGGGGGTTGCGTTGCCGGTGTTGTGGGATCACGTGTCCCGGTTCCGACGGGCCGGGCGGGAGTCATAAAACGGCTTGCCAGGGGAACAGGCTTGAAGGCCTGGCCGTAGAGGGTGCCAGCCCCGTACCTGGACGTGAGCCGTCTTCCGATCGTGTTGTCCCAAGTAGCGCGGGCCTCGTGGAATCCCGCGTGAATCAGCCCAGACCGTTGGGTAAGTCTAAGCATACCTGTCTGACCGATAGCGTACCAGTACCGTGAGGGAAAGGTGAAAAGCACCCCGGGAGGGGAGTGAAACAGTTCCTGAAACCGTGCGCCCACAAACCGTCGGAGCCTCCGCGTGGGGTGACGGCGTGCCTATCGAAAAATGAGTCTGCGAGTCAGTGGCGGGTGGCGAGCATAAGCCGTGTGGCGTATGCGTAGCGAAAGCGAGTCTTAAAAGGCGTTTTTAGTCGCTTGTCCTGGACCCGAAGCGGGATGATCTAGCCCTGGGCAGGTTGAAGCGCGGGTAAGACCGCGTGGAGGACCGAACCCACCTGGGTTGAAAACCGGGGGGATGACCTGGGGCTAGGGGTGAAAGGCCAATCAAATTCCGTGATAGCTGGTTCTCTCCGAAATGCATTTAGGTGCAGCGTCGGTCGATTGCGTCGCGGGGGTAGAGCTACCGGATGCTTGCGGGCCCTTGTTGGGTACCAACAGCAGCCGAACTCCGAATACCGTTGACGTGTATTCCGGCAGTGAGTCGGCGGGGGATAAGCTCCGTCGTCGAGAGGGAGACAGCCCAGACCGTCGTCTAAGGTCCCGAAGCGTGTGCTAAGTGGGAAAGGATGTGGAGTCGCATAGACAGCCAGGAGGTTGGCTCAGAAGCAGCCATCCTTGAAAGAGTGCGTAACAGCTCACTGGTCTAGTGGTTCCGCGCCGACAATGTAGCGGGGCTCAAGCACACCACCGAAGACGCGGCAGCAATCTTCATGGTTGCTGGGTAGGAGAGCGTCCTGCGAGGGGCGAAGCGGCGGTGGAAACCGGCCGTGGACTTCGTGGGAGTGAGAATGCAGACATGAGTAGCGAGAGACGGGTGAGGATCCCGTCCGCTGGATGACCAAGGGTTCCGGGGCCACGTTCGTCGTCCCCGGGTGAGTCGGGTCCTAAGGCGAGGCCGACAGGCGTAGTCGAATGGATGAACGGGTGGATATTCCCGTACCGACCATGGACCGGCAAAACCGAGACGGTGAGTACTAACCTCCGCCTCGTGGTGGTTCCTTCCTTCGGGTTGGTATCGCCGCGTGGTGTTGGGAGCGTAGCCGCAGTAGGTCAGCGCAGGGGTGACACGGAATGGGAGCCGGCCGCGGAGGTGGTTTTCCGTGGTCAAGCACGCAGCCAGTCATGTAGGCAAATCCGCATGGCGTGCATGGCGAGGTGTGATGATGGGAGCCGTTATGGTTCGATATCCGGTTGTCCAGGCCGTCGAGAAAAGCCTCGGCGTGAGGGCCATGGCCGCCCGTACCCCAAACCGACACTGGTGGTCAGGTAGAGAATACCAAGGCGATCGAGCGAATCCTGGTCAAGGAACTCGGCAAATCACTCCCGTGCCTTCGGTATAAGGGAGACCCGCTGGGGTGAACCGGCTAGCCCGGGGAGCTTTGGTGGGTGGCACAGACCAGGGGGTAGCGACTGTTTACCAAAAACACAGGTGCATGCGAAGGCGAAAGCCGCTGTATATGCACTGACGCCTGCCCGGTGCCGGAAGGTTAAGAGGATCCGTCAATCCCTTCGGGGACGAAGCGGTGAATTCAAGCCCCGGTAAACGGCGGTGGTAACTATAACCATCCTAAGGTAGCGAAATTCCTTGTCGGGTAAGTTCCGACCTGCACGAATGGCGTAACGACTTCCCCACTGTCTCGACCAGGAGCTCGGCGAAATTGCAGTACGAGTAAAGATGCTCGTTAAGCGCAGAAGGACGAAAAGACCCCGGGACCTTTACTATACCTTGGTATTGGCGTTAGGCGCGGATTGTGTAGCATAGGCGGGAGGCTTCGAAGCGTGGGCGCCAGCTCATGTGGAGCCGCAAGGTGAAATACCGCTCTGTTCTCGTTTGACGTCTAACCTCGACAAGTCATCCTTGTCAGGGACAGTGCCTGGCGGGTAGTTCAACTGGGGCGGTTGCCTCCCAAAGAGTAACGGAGGCGCTCAAAGGTCCGCTCAGCCCGGTTGGCAATCGGGTGTCGAGTGTAATCGCACAAGCGGGCTTGACTGCGAGGACGACGGTCCGAGCAGGGACGAAAGTCGGAGATAGTGATCCGGTGCCGGCGCACGGGCGCGGCATCGCTCAACGGATAAAAGGTACCCCGGGGATAACAGGCTGATCATTCCCAAGAGTCCATATCGACGGGATGGTTTGGCACCTCGATGTCGGCTCGTCGCATCCTGGGGCTGGAGCAGGTCCCAAGGGTTCGGCTGTTCGCCGATTAAAGCGGCACGCGAGCTGGGTTCAGAACGTCGTGAGACAGTTTGGTCTCTATCCTCTGCGCTCGTTGGAATCCTGAGGAGGCCTGCCCATAGTACGAGAGGACCTGGGTGGACGAACCTCTGGTATGCCGGTTGTCGCGCCAGCGGCACGGCCGGTTGGCTACGTTCGGGAGGGATAACCGCTGAAAGCATCTAAGCGGGAAGCCTGCTCCAAGATTAGGATTCCATGGATCTTCGAGATCCTGTAGCCCGCATGTTGAACACGTGTTTGATAGGCCGGAGGTGGAAGTCCCGTGAGGGGTGGAGCCGACCGGTACTAACGGGCGATGGCGACACAACAATTCCGATCCTCTTGTGGAGGGTTGGTTCCGCGTCTTTCCTGTGCTGGATCGTCCTGGACGGCAATATGCGTTGGGATGGTCACTGAACGATACAACGGTAGGCTTTGCCTCGCGTCCGCTAGCCGGTTCCCGAACCGCCACCGATGACATGCCGGTTTGGATTCCTTTGGTTTCCTTGCCGTGGCCGTTAGATTTGCGGTGGTCATAGCCCTGGTGAGACGCCCGGTCCCATTCCGAACCCGGTAGC
>OHYC01000450.1_pt1 | contig 16769 bp, 11 predicted proteins | sample 1580171 | NCBI WGS metagenome assembly OHYC01 (sample SAMEA3882526, study PRJEB24775) | human gut metagenome | biome: human-associated habitat; feature: intestine environment; material: feces | place: Netherlands | collected 2009/2010
AGATCGCCCGCTTCCCGTTCGACAAGTTCAGCGACGCTTCGAACCAGCTCGGAACCCAGATGAAGGCGACGGGCGAGGTGATGTCCGTGGGCCGCACGATGGAGGAGAGCCTCCTGAAGGCGGTGCGCTCGCTCGAAACGGGGGTCTGCCATATCTACCATAAGAAATTCGACGACTGGACGGTCGATCGGATGCTCTCCTATATCAAGGAGGGAACGGACGACCGTCTTTACGCCATCGCCGAGCTGATCCGCCGGGGCGTCGAGCTGGCGCTGATCTACAACAGCACCAAAATCGACATGTTCTTCCTCGAGAAGTTTAAGAACATCGTCGAGTTCGAAAAGGTCGTAGCGGCCAATCCCCGCGACATCGAAACGTTGCGCGACGCCAAACGCATGGGTTTTAGCGACAAGTTCATCGGTCAGTTGTGGGGCATGAGCCAGAAGGAGATGTTCCTGCTGCGGCGCGAGCACAATATTTTCCCGGTTTATAAGATGATCGATACCTGCGCGAGCGAGTTCTCCTCCTATGTGCCGTATTTCTATTCCACTTACGAGCAGGAGAACGAGTCGATCGTGAGCGAACGCGAGAAGATCGTGGTGCTCGGGTCGGGACCGATCCGCATCGGGCAGGGCGTCGAGTTCGACTATTCGACCGTGCATGCCATCTGGTCGATCCGCGCCGCCGGGTACGAGGCGATCATCATCAATAACAATCCCGAAACCGTTTCGACGGACTATACCACCAGCGACAAGCTCTATTTCGAGCCGCTGACCGTAGAGGACGTGATGAACGTTATTACGCTCGAAAAACCGAAAGGGATCGTCGTGTCGCTCGGCGGCCAGACGGCGATCAACCTCGCTGAGCCGCTGCACGAACTGGGTGTGCCGATCATCGGTACGGGTGTCGAGGCGATACGGAATGCCGAAGACCGGGGTTGTTTCGAGAAGATCATGGAGGAGTTGGGAATACCCCAGCCTGAGGCCGAGGCCGTGACCGATATCGAAGCCGGTGTGCGAGCCGCCGAACGGATCGGCTACCCGGTGCTGGTGCGCCCGAGCTACGTGCTGGGCGGCCGGGCCATGCAGATCGTTTCGAACGAGGAGCGTTTGCGCCACTATCTCCAGACGGCGGTCGAAGTCAATGACGACAGCCCTGTGCTGGTCGATCGTTATATTATGGGCCGCGAACTGGAGGTGGACGCCATCTGTGATGGCAAGGATGTCTTCATTCCCGGTATCATGGAGCACGTCGAGAAGACGGGCATCCACTCCGGCGACTCGATCAGCGTCTATCCGACCTTCAGCGTGAGCCAGAAAGCCAAGGACAAGATCATCGATTATACCGTGCGGCTGGGCCGCCGGATCGGTATCGTCGGTCTGTATAATATCCAATTTATCCTCGACGGGGAAGAGGACGTATATGTGATCGAGGTGAATCCCCGTTCGTCGCGCACCGTGCCGTTCCTTTCGAAAGCGACGGGTGTCCCGATGGCTGACATCGCCACACGGGTCATCCTGGGTCATTCGCTTCGGGAGCAGGGCATTACCGAAGTATATGGCAGGGAGCGCTCCCGCTGGTTCGTCAAGGCCCCGGCCTTCTCGTTCGCCAAGATCCGGGGCATGGAGTCCTACCTCTCGCCCGAGATGAAATCCACGGGCGAGGCGATCGGATACGACAACAAGCTCACCCGGGCGCTCTACAAGGCGCTCCAGTCGTCGGGTATGACCGTCGCCAACTACGGTACGATCTTCCTCACGATCGCCGACAAGGACAAGCAGGATGCGCTGCCGCTGGTACGGCGCTTTTATGACCTGGGTTTCAATATCGAGGCGACGAAGGGCACGGCGGAATTCCTGCGTCAGCATGGTATTCGCACCCGTACGCGCCGCAAGTTGAGCGAAGGCAGTACGGAGATCATCGACTCGCTGCGCCAGGGCCATGTGAGCTATGTCATCAATACGATCGACATCAACCAGCACAACACCCGGCTGGATGGTTACGAGATTCGCCGCACGGCCGTCGAGAACAACGTGACGATCTTCACGGCGCTCGAAACGGTAAAGGTCCTGCTGGATGTATTGGAGGAGATAACCCTGGGTGTTTCGACCATTGATGCCGAATAGTTTTCGATTTCATGCGGCAACTGCGTCACATCCCTCTTTGATCCGAATGGAAAAGACGGATAGTGTTCCCCATCCGCTTCAAAGTCACGATGCACCGCATTTGTCGGCCTGAAATCAAAAGCGAGTTTCGTTCAGAGGGCACCTTTCGCACCTTCTCGCAGTCCGCGACAGTCCCATACCAGCGAGTATGCTCTTGCCGTGTCCTGCTTCGGTCGGCGCGAAACCGGCTCCTTTGAAATTGAGACGAAAGCGAAGCACATAGTTTGGAAAAGAAAAATGTATAAAAAAGGCATATATACTGTTACGGCCAACGAACCGCTGACGCCCTCCGTCTGGCGGATGACGCTCGAGGGGGATACGCAATACCTGACCCGTCCCGGGCAGTTCGTCAATATCGAGGTCGAAGGGCTCTACCTGCGCCGTCCGATTTCGGTGTGCGACTACGACGAGCGGACGCTGACACTGATCTATAAGGTCGTCGGCGAAGGCACGGCCCGGTTGAGTGAAATGAAGGCGGGCGTCAAGCTCGACCTGCTGACCGGCCTGGGGAACGGCTTCGATCCGGATGCGGAGTGCCGCAGGCCTCTGTTGGTCGGAGGCGGAGTGGGCGTTCCGCCCCTCTACAACCTGGCCAAAAAACTGATTGACAAGGGTAGAAAAGTGACTGTGGTGTTGGGATTCAATACCGCTTCGGAGGTTTTCTACGAGGAGGAGTTTCGGGCGCTCAGTGCGGAGGTCTTCGTAACGACAGCGGACGGCACGCACGGGACAAAGGGTTTCGTAACGACGGCGATCGCTGAAAAGAAGCCGGATTTTGATTATTTTTACGCCTGCGGCCCGCTGCCGATGCTGCGTGCATTGAGCGATGCGACGGGCGACATCCCGGGCGAATTGAGTTTCGAGGAGCGCATGGGCTGCGGCTTCGGCGGCTGCATGGGTTGTTCCTGTCAGACGAAAAACGGGGCCAAACGTATCTGTAAGGAGGGGCCGGTGTTGAAAAAGGAGGAGATTATATGGTAAACGAATCCAAGAAAAACTTCGATACGTCGGTGACGCTGAGCGGCCTTCGGCTGGATAATCCGGTCGTGCCGGCCAGCGGTACGTTCGGCTACGGCAACGAGTACAAGGATTTTTACGACATCAACATTCTCGGGTCTTTCTCCTTCAAGGGGACGACGCGCGAGGCTCGCTTCGGCAACCCCACGCCCCGCATCGCCGAGTGTACGGCGGGGATGATAAATGCCGTCGGGTTGCAGAATCCTGGCATCGATGCGGTGATCGGCGAAGAGCTGCCCCGGCTGAAGACATTCTTCCGCAAGCCGGTGATCGCCAATATCAGCGGCTTTTCGGTCGAGGAGTATGCCTATTGCTGCGAGCGGATCGACAAGGAGGAACAGGTCGGTTTGATCGAGGTCAATGTAAGCTGTCCCAACGTGCGGCACGGCGGCATGTCGTTCGGCACTTCGCCCGAATGTGCGGCCGAGGTGACGCGCGCGGTAAAGGCCGTGACCACCAAACCGGTCTATATCAAACTCAGTCCTAACGTGACGGACATCGTGGCGATCGCCCGGGCGTGCGAGGAGGCCGGTGCCGACGGCATCTGCCTGATCAATACGATGCTGGGCATGCGGATCGACGTGAAATGCCGCAAGCCGATCATCGCCAACGTAATGGGCGGATTTTCCGGTGCGGCGATCTTCCCTGTGGCCGTGCGGATGGTTTATCAGGTAGCCCGGGCCTGCCGGATTCCGGTGATGGGGTGCGGCGGCGTGGAGACGGCCCACGACGTTATCGAAATGATGATGGCCGGGGCGACGGCCGTGCAGGTGGGGGCCGCCAACCTGCGGAACCCTTATGCCTGCAAGGAGATCGTCGAGGCACTGCCCTGTGAAATGGAGCGGCTGGGGATCGAACGGCTGTCCGATATTATCGGCATCGTGAAGTAATTTTGTGAAAATTATAAATAAGAGATATGACCAACAGAGACGTAATCATCGCCTGCGATTTCAGCAGCGCCGAAGAGACTTTCCGGTTCCTCGATCTGTTTAAGAACGAGGCCCGCAAACCTTTCCTGAAGATCGGCATGGAGCTTTTCTATGCCGAAGGGCCCGAAATCGTGCGTGAGATCAAGCGCCGGGGGCACCGGATTTTCCTTGATCTGAAACTGCACGACATTCCCAATACGGTCAAGAAGGCGATGGCCGTGCTTTCGCGCCTCGACGTGGACATGTGCAACGTGCATGCGGCCGGCACGATCGAGATGATGCGTGCGGCGGTCGAAGGGCTGACCCGTCCCGACGGCACGCGCCCGTTACTGATCGCCGTGACGCAGCTTACTTCGACTTCGGAGGAGCGTATGCAGCGCGAGCTGCTCATTTCGGCTTCGATCAACGATACGATCGTCAAGTATGCGCAGAATACCCGCGAAGCGGGACTGGACGGCGTGGTCTGCTCGCCGCTGGAGGCCGGTATGGTGAAGGCGGCCTGCGGAAAGGAGTTCCTGACCGTTACGCCCGGCGTGCGTTTTGCGGACGGAGAGGTGGCCGATCAGGTGCGGGTCACGACTCCGGCGCGTGCGCGGGAAATCGGCTCGGACTATATCGTGGTTGGGCGTCCCATCACGGCGGCAGCCGATCCCGTGGCGGCCTATCGCCGGTGCGTGGAGGAGTTCGTGAAATAGAGTGTGCGACGGTAGGGAGTATTTCGGGCGGTACGGAAGGAAGGGCTGCTTTGCGGCCCGGATCGAGCGATACGGACGGGATTCGTGTCGTGCGGCAGTTGTCTAAAATGGGTTTGGGAGCGTGGAGTTCGCGGAACTTCGGTCGGCACGGGTGTTGCCGGATCGTGCGAACGGAATGCGCGCCGAATTGCGGCGACCGAAGAGGCCGATTGCCGCGACAGGCAAGAAATAAGTTTTACTCTAAATCAAGAAAGTTATGAAACCGGTTACACTTTTCTATCAGCCCCGGTGCCCCTTCTGCAAGAAGGCGCTGGGTTATCTGGAGGAACTGCAGCGGCAGGAACCGTACAGCCGCATCGAAATCAGGATGATCGACGAACTGGCCGAACCCGAAGTGGCCGACCGTTACGACTACTATTACGTACCGACATTTTACGTCGGGGACAAGAAAGTGCACGAGGGCGGTATTATGCCCGACGAGGTGGAGGCCGTACTCCGTATGGCCCTCGACGAGCGATAGGCGGAAAGCCGTTTTTGCGGAAAAAGGAATGACAATCTAAAGAATGTAGAAATAGTTATGGAAAGAGAAATTGCCAAAGGCCTGCTCTCGATCGGTGCGGTATTCCTGCGCCCCGAGCAGCCGTTTACCTGGGCGAGCGGTATCAAAAGCCCGATTTATTGCGACAACCGGTTGATTCTGACCGCCCCCGAGGTGCGGAAGAAGGTCGAGGCCGCGATTGCGGAAACGGTGAAGGCGAAATTCCCCGCGTGCGAGGTGCTGATGGGAACATCGACGGCAGGCATCGCTCATGCGGCCATCGCCGCGACGATCCTCGACCTGCCGATGGGATATGTCCGCAGCGGCTCGAAGGATCACGGTCGGGGAAACCAGATCGAGGGCAAACTCGAAAAGGGCCAGAAAGTCGTGGTAATCGAAGACTTGATTTCGACGGCGGGATCGTGCATCGAAGTGGTCGAGGTGTTGCGTGCGGCCGGTGCCGAGGTGCTGGGCGTAGTGAGCATCTTTACGTACGGCATGAAGAAAGGACTGGATCGGCTTGCCGCAGCCGACGTAATCAACCATAGCCTTTCGAATCTCGACGCGCTGGTCGAAGTGGCGGCCGAGGAGGGGTATATCAAGCCGGAGGATCGGCAGCGCCTGATCGCCTTCCGCGACAATCCTTCGGACGAAAGCTGGATCAATAAATAAACCGCTATGCGCCATTTAATCGACCCTACGGATCTGTCGGTCGCCGAGATCGGGCAGATCATCGCCTTGGCGGAGGACATCATCGCCAACCGGGCCAAATACAGCGAAGTCTGCAAGGGCAAAAAACTTGCGACGCTCTTCTACGAGCCTTCGACCCGCACGCGGCTGAGTTTCACTTCGGCCATGCTGGAGCTCGGCGGCAGCGTCATCGGCTTTTCGGACGCCGCTTCGTCGTCGGTGTCGAAGGGCGAAACGGTCGCCGATACGGTACGGGTGATTCGTTGCTTCGCCGACATCATCGCCATGCGCCATTTCAAGGAGGGGGCGCCGCTGGTCGGTTCGCAGTATGCCGGTATCCCGGTCATCAATGCCGGGGACGGCAGCCACAGCCATCCGACGCAGACACTTACCGACCTGCTGACGATCAAGCGCGAGAAGGGGCGGCTGGATCACCTGACGATCGGCTTCTGCGGCGATCTGAAATTCGGCCGCACGGTGCATTCGCTTATCAAGGCGATGTCGCGCTACGAAGGGATTCGGGTGGTGCTGATCGCCCCCGACGAGCTGCGGCTGCCCGAGTATATGCTTCATGAGATCGAAACCCAGACCGAAGGGGTGGAATTCCGCGAGGTATCGACGATGGAGGAGGTGATGCCAGAGTTGGACATTCTCTATATGACCCGCGTGCAGAAGGAGCGTTTCCTCGACGAGGAGGAGTTCGACCGCGTGAAGAACAGCTTCGTGCTCAACCCCGAGAAACTCGGGACAGCCAAGGAGGATATGATCATCCTGCATCCGCTGCCGCGCGTGAACGAGATCACGCGTGCCGTGGACAACGACCCGCGCGCGGCCTATTTCCGGCAGGTCGAGAACGGCAAATTCGTGCGTATGGCCTTGATCTATACATTGTTGAAGTGGGCCGAAGGCGAGAAGCTCGCCGCAGTCCCCGACCTGGCCGAGGGGATGTTCATAGACCGGAGTATGAAATGTCCCAACTCCCGGTGTATTTCGGCTACGGAGGATGTCGATCCGCTTTTCGTCAAAGAGACACCTGCCGTTGCGCTTATTGCGAGGCGAAAATCCGGTAGCGGATTTTGTCGATACAATGTCGAAATAAAACTGTCGGGATTGTTAGGTTGTCGTTGAAATTATTCGTACTTTTGTGCAAGTAAAAGACGATGGGCCGCAGGTCCGTCGGCGGCTACGGCTTCCGAAACGATGGAAAGGATTCAGATGCACCATACCCGGCGAAAGCGACAGCAGATGCTGTCGGCTCGATGTGCGGTCGGAGCGTGCAGTGTCGTTCCTGCATCGGATTTTATCGACGGAACTATGCAGGAGGGCACGAATCGGCTTCCCGCAGCAATATAATCTTGCCGCTATGACGAATTCTGTCGTAGCGGCTCTTTTTTGGTTGATTTAGTACGTTTCTTACTATGAAAGTTGGAGTAATCATGGGTTCGACCAGCGACTGGGACGTTATGTCCGACGCTGCGGCGACGCTCGCGCAATTCGGTGTGGAGTTCGAGAAGCGGGTGGTGAGCGCCCACCGCACCCCCGACCTGCTGGTGGAGTATGCCAAAACGGCCAAGTCGCGCGGACTGGAGGTAATCATCGCCGGAGCCGGAGGCGCTGCGCACCTGCCCGGCATGGTGGCCAGTATGACCGCACTTCCGGTGATCGGTGTGCCGGTCAAATCTCGAGCCCTGAACGGGCTGGATTCCTTGCTTTCGATCGTGCAGATGCCCGGCGGCGTGCCGGTTGCGACCGTAGCGATCAACGGGGCGAAGAATGCGGCCCTGATCGCCGTGTCGATCCTGGCGTTGAAGGACGAGGCGCTGGCAGCCCGTCTGGAGATGTTCCGTGCGAAACAGACTGAGGATGTACTTAAAGCGGAACTTTAGACCGATGAGTGCGGTGAAGACGATCGGAATTATCGGTGGCGGCCAGTTGGGGCTGATGATCATCGAGCAGGCGCATCTGCTGGGTGCGCGGACGATCTGCCTCGATCCGGCGGAGGATGCTCCGGCGTTTAAGATCAGCGACGAGCGGATCGTGGGCCGGTTCGACGATCCGGCGGCGCTCGAAGAGCTTTGCCGCCGCAGCGACGTGGTGACCTACGAGTTCGAGAACGTGCCGGGCGATCTGCTGGTGGCTCTCGAGCAAAAATACAATATCAAACAAGGGTTCAGGCCTCTGTTCGACTCGCAGGATCGCCTGCGGGAGAAGAGCAATGCCTGCGATCATGGATTGAAGACGCCCGCTTTCATGGCTGTCGATGACGAGGAGTCGCTGCATCGGGCCATTGCGCGAATCGGTTATCCGTGCGTGCTCAAGACCCGTACGCTGGGCTACGACGGACACGGTCAGGCGGTGCTTCGCGGCGAGGCCGACCTTGCGAAAGCCCGCGAACTGCTCGCGGTGCCCTGCATTCTGGAGGAGTTCGTCCCGTTCGATTTCGAGGCCAGCGTGGTGCTGGTGTCGGACGGAGAGCGCGTGATCTGCTTCCCGGTAGGGCGGAATATCCACAAGGACGGTATTCTGGATCTGTGCATCGTGCCGGCGGAGATGCCGGACCAGGTGCGGGAGCGGATGGTGTCCCAGAGCAAGCGTTTCATGCGCGACTGCGGTTACCGGGGGATTCTGGCTATCGAATATTTCGTGAAGGGAGACGAGGTCTATTTCAACGAAATGGCGCCGCGCCCGCACAACAGCGGACACTGGACCATCGAGGGTTCGACGACCAATCAGTTCCGGGAGCTGTGCCGTTACCTGCTCGATATGCCCCTCGAAGAGCCGCAGCTGAAGGCCCCTACCGTGATGAAAAACATCCTGGGACAGGATCTGGAGCGGGCCGAGGCGCTTGCCCGGGAGAATCGCCCCGGTGTGTATGTCCATATTTACGGCAAGACCGTTTCCAAGCCCAAGCGCAAGATGGGACACGTGACTTTCGTCGGTGTGACCGGCGAGGAGTATGCCGCCAAGTGGGCCGACAGATTTGTGAAATAAAGTCAAAAATAAGATAATGAAGAGTTACCGTATTTTCGTTGAGAAATACCCCGAATTCCGGGTCGAGGCCGAGAGCCTGCTCCGCGACCTGAATGCCAACCTGAATCTTTCGCTCGACGGCCTGCGGCTGCTGAACGTGTACGACCTGTTCGGTTTTTCGGACGAATTGCTGGAGAAGAGCCGTTACAGGGTCTTCGGCGAGGTGGTTACCGATGCCGTGACGGATTCGTGCGATCTGGGCGGCAACAGCTTTCTGGCTGTGGAGTGCCTGCCCGGACAGTTCGACCAGCGAGCGGCTTCGGCCGTGGACTGCGTGCGGTTGATCGATCCTTCGGCCGAGGTGAAGATCAAGAGTTCGAAGCTGCTGATCTTCCCTTCGAAACTTCCCAAGGAGACGATGGAGCGTATTCGTCGCTATTATATCAATGCCGTGGAGTCGCGCGAGAAGGATTTGCGGGTCCTGGACGATTTGGAAAGCGCCCCCGTGAAACCGGTGCCGGTATTGGACGGGTTCCGGGAGATGGAAGATGCGGAACTCGATGCCTACTGCAAGAAGAACGGTCTGGCGATGAATGCCGACGACCTGCGCGAAGTGGTCGAATATTTCCGGAGAGAGGGTCGCGATCCGTTCGAAACCGAGCTGCGGATTCTCGATACGTACTGGAGCGACCATTGCCGTCATACGACCTTCACGACCGAGCTGGAGAACATTACGGTCGAGGAGTCGTTCGTGAAAGACGAGATCGAAGGCACGCTGGCGCTTTACCTGAAAATCCGCCGCGAACTGGGGCGCGAGCACAAGAGCATCTGCCTGATGGACCTGGCGACGATCGGTGCCCGTTACCTGCGCAGCAAGGGACTGCTCGACGACCTGGAGGTGAGCGAGGAGAACAACGCATGCAGCGTTTTCGTCGATGTGGACGTCGATGACCGGACCGAGAAATGGCTCCTGCAATTCAAGAACGAAACCCATAACCACCCGACCGAGATCGAACCTTTCGGCGGAGCTTCGACCTGCCTGGGCGGTGCCATCCGCGATCCGTTGTCGGGTCGCAGCTACGTCTATCAGGCGATGCGTGTGACGGGTGCGGGAAATATCTATCAACCCGTAAGCGAAACGCTGCCCGGCAAATTGCCCCAGCGCGTCATCAGCCTCAAGGCCGCTGCCGGTTATTCGAGCTACGGCAATCAGATCGGACTGGCCACGACCCACGTCCGCGAGGTGTATCATCCCGACTATGTGGCCAAACGCCTGGAGGTCGGTGCCGTGGTCGGTGCCGTGAAAGCCGAAAACGTGCGCCGGGAGTCCCCCGTGCCGGGCGATGTGGTCCTGCTGCTCGGCGGCCGCACGGGCCGCGACGGTGTCGGCGGTGCGACGGGTTCGTCGAAAGAGCATACCGACAAGTCGCTCGAAATGTGCGGCAGTGAGGTGCAGAAGGGCAACGCCCCCGAAGAGCGCAAGCTGGAGCGGTTGTTCCGCCGTCCGGAAGTGACGCGCCTGATCAAGAAGTCGAACGACTTCGGTGCGGGCGGTGTGAGCGTAGCCATCGGCGAGCTGACCGACGGCCTGGATATTTACCTCGATCGCGTGCCGACCAAGTACAGCGGTCTGAATGCGACGGAGCTGGCGATCAGCGAGTCGCAGGAGCGTATGGCCGTTGTGATCGAAGCGAGTGCCGAAGAGGAGTTCAAGCGCTACTGCGCCGAGGAGAATATCGAAGTGACCCATGTGGCGGACGTGACGGACTCGCGCCGTATGCGGATGTACAACAAGGGCAAATTAGTGGTCGATCTTTCGCGCGAGTTCATCGACAGCGCAGGGGCCAAGCACTATGCCCAGGCCGCGATCGGTGCGGTCGAGGAACGCGATCCTTTCCGCCGCGAGGTGAAGGGCGGTACGCTGCGCGAAAAGATGCTTGCGAACCTGGCGGACGACAATGTCCTCTCGCAGAAGGGGCTGATCGAGATGTTCGATTCTACGATCGGCGCTTCGACCGTGCTGCTGCCTTTCGGCGGTCGTACGCAACGTTCGGAAACACAAGTGTCGGTGCAGAAGTTGCCGACGGACGGATATACCGATACGGCCAGCATTATGGCCTTCGGCTACAACCCTTTCCTGGCGTCGTGGAGTCCCTACCACGGTGCGGCCTATGCCGTCGTGGACGCTGCGGCCAAAGTCGTGGCGGCGGGTGCCCGCTACGATAAGATGCGCTATTCCTATCAGGAGTATTTCGAGCGCATGACCAAGTCGCCCCGTACGTGGGGCAAGCCGCTCGGGGCGCTGCTCGGTGCCCTGAAGATGCAGGTCGAGCTGGGACTGCCCTCGATCGGCGGCAAGGACTCGATGAGCGGTACCTTCGAGCAGATCAACGTCCCGCCTATGCTGATGGCCTTCGGTATTACGACTGTCGATGCCGGACGCGTCATCTCGACCGATTTCAAGAAGGCGGGCCATTCGATTTACCTAGTGCGTCATACCCCGCTCGAAAACCATATGCCCGATACCGGGGCGTTGAAGCGGAATTTCGATTTCGTAAGTTCGGCTATCGAGTCCGGCAAGATCGTTTCGGGCTATGCCGTCGGCTTCGGCGGTGTGGCGGAAGCGCTGGCCAAGATGTCTTTCGGCAACGGCATCGGTGCCGATGTCGAGGTGGATGAAGCGACGTTGTTCGACAACTCTTACGGTTCGATCGTGGTGGAGAGCACCGAGCCGCTCGATTTCCCGGCCGCCGAGTTGCTGGGACATACCGAGGCGGAGGAATCGCTCACGATCAACGGCGAAAAAATGCCGCTCGAAGAGCTTTACCGGGCCAATACCGAACGCTTTGCGACGGTTTATCCCGATAAGGGAATCAACCATGCGCCGGTCATGGAGGCGATGCCGGCTCTCCGCAGCTTCACCTATCCGGGCGAGGCGGTCGAGCGTCCGGTGGTTTTCATCCCCGTATTCCCGGGCAGCAACTGCGACTACGACACCGCGAAGGCCTTCCGCCGGGCGGGTGCCGAAGTGCGCAGCGAGGTGTTCTGCAACCTGACGGCGGAGGCTATTTTCGACTCGATCCGCCGGATGAAGGAGGCGATCGCTGCGTGCCATATCTTCGTGCTCTGCGGCGGCTTCTCGGCGGGCGACGAGCCGGACGGCAGCGGTAAATTCATTGCCAATGTGCTGAACAACAAGGATATTTCGGAGGAAATACATCGTCTGCTCGACCGGGGCGGCCTGATTCTGGGCATCTGCAACGGCTTCCAGGCGCTGGTCAAGTCGGGCCTGCTGCCCTACGGACGGCTGGGCCTGGTGACCAAAGAGTCGCCGACGCTCTTCCGCAACGACATCAACCGTCATGTGTCGCAGATTGTTTCGACCCGCGTGGCGACGACCAACTCCCCGTGGCTGTCGAGTTTCTCGGTGGGCGATATCCATTCGATCGCCGTGAGCCACGGCGAGGGCAAGTTCGTCGTGAACGAGCCTCTGGCCCGCGAGCTGTTCGAGAACGGGCAGGTGGCGTTCCAGTATGTCGATGCCGAAGGCCGCGTGACGGCCGAAGCCCCGTACAATCCCAACGGATCGTATTATGCGATCGAGGGTATCGTGAGCCGCGACGGGCAGATACTCGGTAAGATGGGCCATACGGAGCGTTACGGGGAGAACCTCTTTAAGAACATCGCCGGAGAGAAGGTGCAGGACATCTTCACGAATGCGGTGAACTATTTCCGGAAAACAAAATAACAATTATAAAATACCAACCACTATGCAACAAGGCGAAATGCTTTACGAGGGTAAGGCCAAACAGGTTTTCCTGACGGACGATCCGGATATGATCCTGATTCACTACAAGGATGCGGCGACGGCGTTCAACAACATCAAAAAGGCCACGATCGAGAACAAGGGCGTGCTGAACAACCGGATCTCGACCCTGATCTTCGAATATCTCAACAAGCAGGGGATCAAGACTCACTACGTGAAGACCCTGAACGACCGCGACCAGTTGTGCCGCCGTGTGCGGATCATTCCGCTGGAGGTGATCGTCCGCAACGTCATCGCCGGCTCGATGGCCCAGCGTCTGGGTATCGAGGAGGGAACGAAGCCTTCGAACGTGATTTTCGACATCTGTTACAAGAACGACGAGCTGGGCGATCCGCTGATCAACGATCATCATGCGGTGGCGCTGGGTGTCGTAACCTATGACGAGTTGAAACAGATTTATGCCATGACCGCCCGGATCAACGAGGTGCTCAAGGAGCTTTTCGCCAAGATGAATATCAACCTGATCGACTTCAAGATCGAGTTCGGCCGCACGTCGGACGGCGAGATCGTTCTGGCGGACGAGGTGTCGCCCGATACCTGCCGGCTGTGGGATATGGCTACCAACGAGAAGCTCGACAAGGATCGCTTCCGTCGTGACTTGGGTAAGGTGCGCGAGGCTTACGAGGAGATCCTGGCCCGTCTGGAAAAAGTAATCAAATAAGTTCCGATGCACAAAGAGAGCATAATGCAGCCGATCTGCGACCGGGAGCTGCACGAGGAGTGCGGCGTTTTCGGCGTCGTGGGAGTGCCCGACGCAGCTAACCTGACCTACTACGGCCTTCATTCCCTGCAACATCGCGGGCAGGAAGGGTGCGGTATCGTAAGCGTTTCGAAGGAAGGGGCGATGCGGCGTGTTCGGGGCGAAGGACTTGTTACGGAGGTGTTCAACGAAGCCAAGCTGGCAAACCTTGCGGGCGATATGGCCATCGGTCATGTCCGTTATTCGACGGCCGGTGGCGGCGGGACGGAGAATATACAGCCTTTTCTGTTCCATCATAACACGGGTGATTTCGCATTGGCCCACAACGGGAATATCGTCAATGCGGATCTGCTGCGCAACTACCTGGAGAACAAGGGCAGTCTTTTCCAGTCCACTTCGGACAGCGAAGTGTTCGCCCATCTTATCAAAAAGGAGGTACGCAACCACAACCGGCCCCGTATCTATTCGATCATCGAGGCGCTCAATATGCTCGAAGGAGCGTTCGCGTTTCTGGTGATGACGGCTAACCGCATCTATGCCTGCCGTGACAAACACGGTCTGCGGCCCCTTTCGATCGGCAAGTTGGGAGACGGCTATGTCGTCAGCAGCGAAACCTGTGCTTTCGAGGTGGTGGGTGCCGAATTCGTGCGTGACGTAGAGCCCGGCGAGATCGTTACGATCGATCGGCACGGCATCCGCAGCAGCGACTATTCGATGTTCAAGCGCCATATGATGTGTGCGATGGAGTATATCTATTTCGCCCGCCCGGACAGCGACATCGAGGGCCGTAACGTGCACGCCTTCCGCAAGGAGTCGGGACGCTTGCTCTACAAGGAGGCGCCGGCAGACGCGGACATCGTGGTCGGAGTGCCCGATTCGAGTTTGAGCGCTGCCATGGGATACGCCGAAGCGAGCGGTCTTCCCTACGAGATGGGACTTATCAAGAACAAATACATCGGCCGCACCTTCATCCAGCCGTCGCAGTCGATGCGTGAGAAGGGCGTGCGGATGAAACTTTCGTCGGTGAGCGGTATCGTTTCGGGGCAGCGTGTGGTGCTGATTGACGATTCGATCGTGCGCGGTACCACCTCCCGGCGCATTGTGCGTCTGTTGCGTGAGGCGGGGGCCACGGAAGTTCATGTCCGCATCGCCAGCCCTCCGTTCAAGAATCCCTGTTTTTACGGTGTTGATACTTCGACGTACGAGGAGCTGCTGTGCGCCCGCATGTCGGTTCCGGAGGCGTGCGAGTATATCGGAGCCGATTCGCTGGCTTACCTCTCGCCCGATGCCTTGCTGAAGGCGGGCAATCGCTGCGAGTTGTGCATGGCCTGCTTCACGGGCAATTATCCGACGTCGCTTTACGGGACGATCGAGGAGGCGAACAAAAAAGAAAAATGTTAAACAAACCGCTTCGTTTTCGATCTGCGGTGTCAGGGAAGAACCTGTCCTGCATGCGTATTTCGAAAACATCGGGTGGAAATATTCAGGAAACAGCTAAAACCAACTATTGTTATGGCGGAAAGTTATGAAAAGGCCGGTGTGAACCTCGAGGCCGGATACGAAGTGGTGCGCCGCATCAAGAAACACGTGGCTTCGACCTCGCGGTTGGGCGTGATGGGTAACATCGGCGCCTTCGGCGGAATGTTCGATCTCTCGGCGCTTAATGTCAAGGAGCCGGTGCTCGTGAGCGGTACCGACGGCGTGGGAACCAAGCTCAAGCTGGCTTTCGAGATGGATAAGCACGACACGATCGGCATCGACGCCGTGGCTATGTGCGTGAACGACGTGCTGGCGCAGGGGGCCGAGCCGCTCTTCTTCCTGGATTATGTAGCCGTGGGGCACAACGAGCCTGCGAAGATCGAAGCGATCGTGGCGGGTGTGGCCGAAGGCTGCCGTCAGGCCGGCTGTGCACTCATCGGCGGCGAAACGGCCGAGATGCCGGGCATGTATGCCGGCGGCGAGTACGATATTGCGGGCTTCACGTGCGGCGTGGTCGAGAAGTCGCGCCTGATCGACGGTACGAAGGTGCGTGTGGGCGACGTGTTGGTGGGTATCGCGTCGAGCGGTGTCCATTCGAACGGTTTCAGCCTTGTGCGTAAGGTGGTTGCCGATGCAGGACTGGATATTCGCAAGGCTTATCCCGAATTGGACGGCCGTGTGTTGGGCGAGGTGCTCCTGACGCCGACCAAAATTTACGTGAAACAGGTGCTCGAAGTGATCCGAGCCTGTAACGTGCACGGCATCAGTCATATCACGGGCGGCGGTTTCGACGAGAATATTCCCCGCATCCTGAGCGAGGGCCAGGGTATCGAGATTCACGAGGGGACGTGGGAGATCCTGCCCGTGTTCCGCCTGTTGGAGAAATACGGCAAGATCGCTCACCGCGAGATGTTCAATATCTTCAACATGGGTATCGGTATGGTGATCGCGGTTTCGCAGGATGAGGCTTCCGAAGTGATTGCCATTTTGGAGAAACAGGGCGAGAAAGCTTCGGTGATCGGCCGGGCGACGGATCGTCCGGGCGTGGAAATCCGATAGGGCGATGAAGACGATCGCAGTATTCGCCAGCGGAAACGGCTCCAACTTCGAAGCATTGGCTGCGGCTTGTGCCGATGGGCGCATTGCGGCCCGCATCGCCCTCATGGTCTGCGACAAGCCGGGGGCTTTCGTGAACGAGCGGGCTGCCCGTTACGGTATTCCGACTTTTACGTTCAACCCCAAAGAGTACCCTTCGAAAGCCGACTACGAACGGGAGATCGTCCGCAGGCTTCGGGCCGAAAGGGTCGAGCTGATCTGTCTGGCGGGGTATATGCGCATCCTTTCCGATGTGGTGCTGGAGGCGTACCGCGACCGGATCGTCAATATTCATCCCTCGCTGTTGCCTGCGTTCAAGGGGGCGCATGCCATTGCCGATGCCTTTGCTTACGGCGTCAAGGTCTTCGGCGTGACGATCCACTATGTGAACGGAGAGCTCGACGGGGGCCGGATCATCGCCCAGCGGGCTTTCGAGTATCTGGGGAGCGATCCGGAAGAGCTGGAAGCCCGGGTGCATGCCGTCGAACATCCGCTGTATGTGGAAACGGTGGCAAAGTTGGTTGCGGAGCAATAGGATCGCGGGAACGTCGCGGTTTAGTGCGGATTCGGACCTGGAAACACATCGTCGGATACCGTGAATAACGGCGACCGCGAGTCGAAAACGATAAAACTACGTATATATTAACGCGATCATATCCTTTAGT
>OHYC01000454.1_pt1 | contig 16663 bp, 17 predicted proteins | sample 1580171 | NCBI WGS metagenome assembly OHYC01 (sample SAMEA3882526, study PRJEB24775) | human gut metagenome | biome: human-associated habitat; feature: intestine environment; material: feces | place: Netherlands | collected 2009/2010
CCCTTTCAGTCACCTTTTCAGTCACTTTCCTATTTCAAAATCTTGTATTGTTATTGCTTTATTTTACCACATTTATCTGCTTATCGGAATATATTTGGAATAATCAAAAGAATCAAAAAAGACATTCGGACTCCTTTCAGAATCCGAATGCCTAAAATATTATACGCTATTTCCGTAATTGTGTTTGCATTGGTACAAATTCAATTTTTAATTGCATCCCCATACCATGAGCTAACCGCTTCAAAAGTTTTAAAGATGGATTTCTGGTTCCATTTTCAAGTTTACTTATATCTGCCTGATCTATTCCCGTACGCTTTGCAAGCTCTTTTTGTGTTAAATTCTGTTCAATGCGTGCATCAATCATGGCACGAATAACATCCATTTCCGGCTGCATGTCATCCCATTCCTTTTTAAATTCAGGGTCTTTTAATTCTTCTTGTAATAAATTTTGAAATTCACTCATTATTCACCACTCCTTTCTAAAAAAGCTTTTCTGCATTTCTTTGCATATTCAATTTCACTTGGCGGTGTCTTTTTCGTCTTCTTAACAAAACCATGTGTTAATACTATTCTCCCTTCATAATAAAAGAAATATAATACTCTTGAAATATCTGTCCCTACTTTTGCTCGCAATTCAAATATTCCGTCACCTAAAGGTTTACTGTATGGTTCTCTTAACTGATTCCCATACTGCTCTAAAATACTAACTAAGCAAAATAATTTTGCCTTCATTTTAGGATTTTGTGAAAGCATAAAATCTTTCGCGGGTTTCTTTCCCTCCTCTGTTTCGTAGAATTCTGCTTTAAATTCACTCATAACTTTCCTCCGATGTGATTTCTATATAAATATAATATGGTGTTTTTACCATATTGTCAAGCAACAGGACACGCCTTGATCAAAAACAAACCGTAATGTAAATTATGATAAAATGAAACCAAGTCCTCTCCCCATGGAATCCCCCACGGGTAAAGGTGACATAGAAGCACCTGTTGTTATTTATCATAAAAAGTGTACATAAGCACTGCTCATGTATTATGTTCCCTCTAACATGGTTCTTCATCATAAACCAGTTTTGCCTTTTCCTCATACAGCATCCGGTCTGCACGCACGATCAGTGTCTCCGGTTTTTCCTCCGGGTCATCCACTAACGTATAGCCGATAGATACGGCAAGCGGATAGAGCAGTTTTTTCTCCTTCTGCATGACCATACTTGTCATTAATCTGTTTGAAACGGTTTGCATCTAAGAGATAAAGGATCATCGGATGCTCCTTATCTGCCTGTGGAATCTTCGTTTCTAACATAAAAAACAGACGTTTCCGGTTATTCAGTCCGGTCAGTGCGTCATTATAGATCTGTGTCCTTTGTACATAGACAAAAATGATAAACAACGAAGTGATGATCGCCGGTGCTATGATCGGTGTGTTTCCAACTGTCATCTGTACCATACCTGCTGCCAATGGAAATATCAAAAATATTCCAAACAGCCAGCATAACATCCGTCTTTCCTTATTCGTTTCCCGGATGCCATACTTTACGGCATAGATACAGACTACAAGACTATACAGATATTGCAGGGATGACACAAAAACGAACAATACGCCTCTTTGGTATGTACCATCTGCCGCAATCTGAAATACCCAGCCGGTCCACGGTGTCGTCAGACATAATACCATTGCAAGCCCGATCGGTATCTGACAGATCAGATAGACCAGTCTGCCCGGACGTTTATCCGTTCTTCTGATGCGTGCCATCGCAAAAAAAATCTACCCCTATATAGGTTACTACCATTTGCAAATTCACAGACTCTCCCACCTCTTTCTGTTACTTTTCCTCTGCCTTCTTTCTCCAGTAAAATTTATTCCTAATCCTTAGATTCGATTACTACTAATCTGCCTGTTCGAAATTCAATCTCTGCCTGTTCTCCTGTGATCTCATTACTGATCCCAATTGAATGGCAGTGATCTAATATATAATCCTCTAATGGATATTTCATTCCCTTTAATGTGATACCTTCCACAGCTCCCATAAACGGAAGCAGTGAGACATATTTTCCATACTGTGTTTCTCTTTTGATCACGGTTCTTTGATCTATGACCTGTACCCGGTTATGTGCATCTACAAGATAAGCCGAAATTCCCTCTTCCCGCAGCAATCCCAGCAGATAGACATTTGCAAGCATATGGTCTAACCTGCTTCCGGTTCCTCCTACAATATGAATCTCTTCTGCCCCAAGCTCTGCCGCAGTCTGCACTGCTGACTCGGTATCCGTATCGTCTTTTTCCGGACGTAATACTTTCCACTCAATGCCGTCCATTTTTCGATACGCCTCTAATACAGCCGGGTCTACGGAATCAAAATCGCCCACGATCATGTCCGGCTTTTTTCCGTACTTATATAAAAACTCCATGCCAGAGTCCGCAGCAATGATATAACGAAATTGTTGTTCTTCTATATATTTTAACATAAAAGATGCCTCTATGGCACCACCTGATATTACCAATATCTTTTCTGTTTTCTGTACCATTTCACCCATCCACTCTTATTTCATCAGAGTTAAAAAATCCTGCACATTCTGCGCAACATCACCTTTGAAAACTGCACTTCCTGCCACAATGATATTCGCTCCTGCATCCATCACCATTTCCACATTGTCCAGATTGATCCCTCCGTCCACCTGGATGTCGGTTTTTAGTCCCTGACGCTCGATCATCTGCTTTAACTTACGGACTTTTTCCGTACAATAGGAAATGTAGGACTGTCCGCCAAATCCCGGATTGACTGTCATCAGCAATACCATATCCACTTTCGGCAGGATATACTCGACCGCTTCTAACGGCGTTGCCGGATTCAATGCTACTCCTGCTAAAATATCATGCTCTTTGATCACTTCTATGGTGCGGTCTAAATGTTTACATGCTTCTGCATGAACGGTAATAATATCCGCTCCTGCTGCCACAAATTCGTCAATATAACGAATCGGCTCCTCAATCATCAGATGCACATCAAAGATTCTCTCCGTCAGCGGACGGATCGCTTTGATCACCGGAAATGCAAAGGAAATGTTTGGGACAAAACAGCCATCCATAACATCAATATGCACATAATCCGCTCCCGCTTCATCGATCACTCGGATCTGCTCACCTAAATTGGCAAAATCAGCAGATAATATAGACGGTGACAGACATTTCATAATTATGTTCCTCCTAATACTTTTTCGTATCTTTTATTTCTTCATATAGGGTACAGTAGTTCTCATACCGCTCTGTACTGATCTTTCCTTCTGACAGTGCTTCCTTTACGGCACAGTCCGGCTCATGGATGTGACTGCATCCCGTAAAACGGCATTGTTCTTCTAATGCCACAAATTCAGGATAGCAATCTTTTAAATCCTCTTTTTCAAATCCCGGCATATACATGGAGCTGAATCCCGGCGTGTCCATCAGATAGGTGTTTTTCGAAAGCGGTATGACCTGTGAATGTCTCGTTGTATGCTTTCCTCTTTCGATCTTCATACTGATCTCTCCGGTCTCCATTCGGATCTCTGACTGCAGCACATTCGTAAGCGAAGATTTTCCGACACCGGACGGACCGGCTAAGGCGAAGGTCTTGCCCTCTATCTGCTCTTTGACGGTTTCTATGCCGATCTGCTCTTTCGCACTGACAAAACAGATCGGATATCCGGCTGCGGCATAGATGTCCTGCAATTTCTTTCGTTCTTCTTCATCCACTAGATCTGTCTTATTAAAACAAAGCACTGCCGGAATATGCTGATATTCCATCATCACTAGAAAACGGTCTAACAGATGGAAGTTTGGCTTTGGCTTTGCCGCCGCAAAGACCACCAATGCTCCGTCTATATTGGCAACTGCCGGCCGGATCAGTTCGTTTTTCCTCGGCAGAATTTTTTCGATATTTCCTTTTTTCTCATTTTCATCTAAAATAGCAATTTCCACGTTATCTCCGACTAACGGTTTGATTTTCTGATTGCGAAAACTGCCTTTTGCTTTACATTCATAAATTCCGGCTCCTACTACATGAATGTAGTAGAACCCGGAAATTCCTTTTACTATCTTTCCCTGCATATCTTTCCTTACTGCTTGTTAAATGTAACGTCCTGTACCTGTTTCTGCTCTGTTCCGTCAGAAAGTGACCAGGTAATCTCAAGTTTTCCGGAAGACATTTCTGCGATATCTGTTTTCTGGATCGAGTATGGGAAGGATTCGATCGCAATACTGTTCCACTGCTCTAACACTGCTCCATTAGAGTCCTTTAATACAATACTTGCACCTACCACACTGTCATTATCTGCCGGTGCCGTAATCTTGGCACTGAACTTATAATAAGTGATCTTTGGTCCGTCACTGATGACCAGACTGATATTGCTTCCCGCATCGACATATTTTCCATCTGCGATACTCTGACTGATGACATTTCCTGCCGCAACGGTATCACTGTTCTCTTTGGTAACACTTGTTACCGTCAGTCCTGCTCCTGACAGTTCGTTTCTGGCATCTGTCTCCGATTTTCCAACCACTTTTGGAACTACGACCGGTGCTTTTCCCTGAGATACAACAATACTGATACTGTCACCCTTCTTTGCCTTGGCACCTACATCCGGTGTCTGGGAGATGACCTGACCGCTTGCTACCGTATCACTGTTTGCGTAATCCCTTGAATACTTAAATCCGTTATCCTGCAGTTTATTAATGGCGGATGTCTCATCGAGTCCCTTGACATCCGGAACGGAAACTTCACCCACGCCACTGCTCATCACAACGACAATGGTTGTATTTTTCTTGATCATATCTCCTTTGTCTTCACTCTGCGAGATGATCTCTCCTGCATCATATTTTTCGGAAGCCTGTGTGCCGCCGTCTTTGATGCCTAGATCAATTTTATTTAATGCTTTTTTTGCTTCCTCATAGGTCATTCCGGTGACATCGATCATCTCGACCTGTTCGCTGTCTTTCTCGGTTTTTGTCGCCTCTTTTGTATCATCCTTTTTACCGGAGGAACCAAATTTTACGATCCCACTGACACTTAAGATCAGCCAGATGACAATTCCGACAATGATCACACCTGCAACGATCCCTGCAATGGACATAGCCTTTTCCATCTTCGGATTGAGTTCGCCTTCGGATTCTTCTTCCTCCTCTTCGTCGTCCTCATCCTCTTCCGCTTCTTCCTGCGGATCATAATAAACGCTTTCTGCTTCTTTTTTGATGCGCTCTAAATCTTCATCATTATATTTTCTTGTCTCGCCGCCGACATTCGGATCTACCAATGTCACAAAATCTTCATCCGGATTGATCAGGGATTTCTTTAAGTCCAATAGCAGATCGCCCATGGTCTGATATCTTCTGTCAGCATTCTTCTGTGTACATTTTAAGATGATCTTTTCTAAGCTGACCGGAAGATTTGGTGCATAAGCACTCGGTGCTACCATTTCTTCCTGCAAATGCTGAATCGCCACGGCTACGGTGGTATCTCCGTCAAACGGTACACGTCCTGTCACCATTTCGTACATCACGATTCCTAAGGAATAGATGTCACTTCTGCCATCCACAAAACCGTTTCTTGCCTGCTCCGGGGAAGAATAATGGACAGAACCCATCACATCCGAATTAATGGTATTTGATGTTGCCGCTCTTGCAATACCAAAGTCCATGACTTTGACTTTTCCCTCTGTGGAGATCATGATATTCTGCGGCTTGATATCCCTGTGTATGATATTTTTCTTATGGGCAGCCTCAATTCCTCTGCCTACCTGAATGGCGATACTGATCGCCTCTTTAAAAGTAAGCTGTCCTTTTTTCTCAATATAAGTCTTTAAGGTAATGCCTTCTACATATTCCATGATAATGTAGTACATCCCCTCCTGACTTCCTACGTCATAGATATTGACGATATTCGGATGCTCTAAGCCCGCTGCGGACTGCGCCTCGGTACGGAACTTTGTTACAAAATTAACATCCTCTGAAAATTCCTGTTTTAATACTTTAATCGCAACGAAACGTCCTAATGTATGGTCTTTTGCCTTATAGACATCCGACATTCCGCCCGCACCTATTTTTCCTACGATCTCATAACGATCATCTATAAACATTCCTTCTGTTAGCATTCTTTCCACCTCGTCTAAAACGGTTCTATAACAACCACCGTGATATTATCCTTTCCCCCATTGTCATTTGCTGTCCGGACTAATCTCTCCGCGCACTCCGCAACGTCTCTCTGACTGTTGATGATGCTTCGGATGTCCTGATCCTCTACCATGTTTGTCAATCCGTCCGTACAGAGCAATATGTAATCCTGCGGTTCTAAATTCACCTGAAAGAAATCCGCTACTACTTTGTCTGCTGCTCCTACAGCTCTTGTAATGATATTCTTGTCGGGATGATCTTTTGCTGCATCTTTTGCAATCTCGCCCATGCGTACCATTTCCTCTACTAACGAGTGGTCTCTGGTCACCTGTTTGATCTCTTTGCCTACAACATACATTCTACTGTCACCAACATTGGCAACCCATGCCTTTTTCCCGATTACTGTCACTACAACAACCGTAGTCCCCATGCCGGACATTGCCTCATCACCGGCTGCTTTTTTTATCAGTTCCTCATTTGCTTTACAGATGGCATGCTCGATGACCTCCACCGGTTCGGTTCTCTCATCCTTTTCAATACTCTCTACGATACTTTCTACCGTATATCTGGATGCATACTCACCTGCTTTGTGTCCGCCCATCCCATCTGCTACAATAAAAAGGTTCGGCAAATTTCCAACGGCATTCTCCGATGTATACATATAATCCTGATTCATTTCTCTTCTCTTTCCGATGTCTGATATCGAAAATGTCTTCATTCCCTGTTTCGCCTACCCTTCTGTATATCTCTTTCTCAATTGTCCACAGGCACCATCTATGTCTCTGCCCATTTCCCTTCTAATAGTAACATTTATTGCATTTTTTTCAAGTTCTATTTTGAATTTCTCTGTTGCCGTATGATCCGGCTGCTTATAATCCCGCTCTTTGATCGGGTTGACCGGTATCAGATTCACATGACAGTTCATTCCATGGATCAGTCTGCTGAGTTCCTCTGCATCCTCTTTTGTATCATTGACTCCTGCCACTAAGCTGTACTCAAAGGTCACTCTCCTGCCTGTCTTTGAAAAATAATATTTGCAGGCATCGATCACTTCTTCGATGTCATACTTATTTGCGATCGGCATCAGTTCCTGCCTCTTTTTCTGGTTTGAAGCATGCAGGGAAAGTGCTAATGTCATCTGTAATTTTTCTTCGGCAAGTTCCTTAATCTTCGGCACAATGCCACAGGTGGATACCGTCAGATTTCTCTGGCTGATGTTTAAGCCGTTTTCATCGGTCAGCATGGTAATAAAACGCAGCAGGTTTTCGTAGTTGTCTAACGGTTCTCCCGTTCCCATCACAACCACATTGGAGATCCGCTCTCCGATGTCTTCTCCTACGCGGTAAATCTGCTCTAACATCTCTGCCGGAGTCAGTCCTCTGACTAATCCGTCTAAGGTAGACGCACAGAAACGGCAGCCCATACGGCAGCCTGCCTGCGAGGAGATGCAGACGGAATTGCCGTGTTTATAGCGCATCAGCACGCTCTCTATCATATTTCCATCCGGCAGACGGAACAGATATTTTTTGGTTCCATCCAGTTTTGAAATCTGAATGGTCACCGGCTCTAAGACCGTCAATTCTGCCTGCTCTTTTAACTTTTCCCGAAGTGCCTTTGATAAATTCGTCATCTCATCCCAGCTGCTCACATGGCGGACATGCATCCACTGATAGATCTGGGATGCCCGGAACGGCTTTTCTCCAATGGATGTCATAAACGCTTTCAATTCTGCTAAATCCATGGATTTGATGTCTGTTTTTCTATGATTTTCACTCTGTATCTCACTCATGTTTCTTTCCTTTTTTCATCCTTGCAACAAAGAATCCGTCATTTCCTTCTTCTCCCGGAAAAATCTGCTTTTGCAGTTCTACTTCCAGTTCCGGGTACTGCTCTGACAGCCACCTGACATTTTCCTCATTTTCCGCTTTATGGATCGTACAGGTACTGTAAAGAAGTGTTCCGCCCGGTTTGACATAACGCACTGCATTTTTTAGGATTTCCCTTTGCAGTGCCACAAGCTCTGCCTCTTTTTCTACGGTCATCTTATATTTGATATCTTTTTTTCTGCCTATCACACCAAGTCCCGAACACGGCAGATCTGCGATCACGACATCTGCTTTTTTCTCCCATGCCGCATCAAAAATCCTTGCATCCGCGCACTCTGCCTGCATATTAGATACCTGACATCTTCTGATATTTTCTTCGATCAAAAAGACTTTCTGTGGTGTCAGATCCCTTGCGATGACACGTCCCTTTCCATGCATCTGTTGTGCCACATAAATGCTTTTACCACCCGGCGCGGCGCAGAGGTCTAAGACCACATCCTGCTCTTTTGCTCCTGCTTCCTTTGCCGCTGTCATGGAACTGATGTCCTGTACATAAAAAAGTCCTTCCTGAAAGCTCTTTAGCTTATTCAGATAATCATACCCGGACAGGAACAAGGCATCCTCCATCTGCACAGACTCCGATACCTCTACTCCCTCGCTTTGCAGCCGGTCTATCAATTCTTGTTTCGTGATGCGTTCAGTATTGATCCGCACCGTGGTCGGCTGCTCTGTCAAAAATGCCGCCGCCATCTGCTCGGTACGCTCCATTCCATATTCATCCTTCCACTGACGGACTAACCACTCCGGAAGGGAATATACAACGGAAAGATACGCGACCGGTTCTTTTTCTTTCTCCGGATAGGTGATGTTCTCTTTATTTCTTGCGATATTTCTAAGCACTCCGTTGACAAAACCTTTTAATGTATGGAACCCACGTTTTTTTGCCAACTTCACTGCCTCATTGCAGGCAGCAGAATCTGGCACTCCATCTAAAAAGCAGATCTGATAGACCGCACTCCTTAGGATGCAGCGGATGACCGGTTTCATTTTATGTACTTTTGTATTGGAAAATGTATTGATGATATAATCTATCCGAATCTGGTATTCTAACGTTCCCTCTACTACTTTTGTAAGGAAGGCACGTTCTCTTTTTTCTAAATACTGATATTTGTCCAATGTGTTTTTTAACGCAATATGACTGTACTCGCCATCCCTTGTTACTGCTAAAAGGATGTCGAGTACAATCTCTCTCGTGTCTGTCTTATCAGTCACGGTCATTTCCTCCAAATAAGATGATCAGACGAAGTAGCTGCAGGATCGCTGCTGCCGCACTCGCCACATAGGTCAGTGCCGCTGCTCTTAATACCCGTCTTGTATACTTCAATTCATCATCCTGAAGCATATTTGTGGTTCCTAAGATATGCAATGCACGGTTAGACGCATTGAACTCTACCGGAAGTGTCACTAACTGAAACAGTACTGCTAAAGAGAAGAAAATGATTCCAAGCTGGATCAGAAAACTTCCGGTACTGCTGTTAAAGAACAGTCCGATAATGATCAACGGCCATGCCATAGTGGAGCCAAAGTTTGCCACCGATACTAAATTTCCACGCAATGTCAGTGGAAAATATCCGGTCTGATGCTGGATCGCATGACCACATTCATGTGCTGCCACACCGATCGCTGCTACAGAAGTGCTCCCATAGACACTGTCGGAAAGGTTTAACACCTTAGTCTTTGGATTGTAATGGTCTGTCAGGTTTCCTGAAATATGTCCGACCTGCACATCATAGATGCCGGCATCGTGTAAGATCCGCTCTGCCGCCTGTGCTCCGGTCAGTCCTGACATACTGCGGTATTTTGAATATTTTGCATAAGTGGTTTTGACTCTTGCAGATGCGATCAGACAAATGATCGCTCCGATCACTACAAGAATGTAAGTTGGGTCCCACCAGTAGTACATATGAATTCCTCCTGTTTTTAATATTTTCTAAGCATTTGTGCCAAGCACGGTTCCTTCTTCGAGCGAAACGCCACATAAGAATGCCTCTGCGGTCATCCGTTTTTTGCCCTCTAACTGTATCTCGGTCGGAACTAAAATACCATCTTTTGTCTGGATGCCAAAGCTGTGCTTTTTGACGTTTACGATCGTGCCTGCCTTTGACGGATCACCACCATCTTCCACTGTCGCACCCCAGATCTTTAAGGTTTTTCCCTGATATTCGGTATAAGTTCCCGGCCACGGATTCAGTCCACGGATCAGACGTTCTAATTCCACGGCACTCTTTGTAAAATCCATCTCACCGAAAGATTTTTTGATCATGCCTACCTGTGTTGCTTTTTCGTGATCCTGCGGTGTAAATTCTGCCGTTCCATCTTCAAGTGCCTGTAAAGTCTGAACTGCTAACTTTGCTCCAACCTCGGCTAAACGGTCGAACAGGCTTCCTCCGGTTTCGTCTGGTGCAAGTGTCACTTCTTCTTTTAAGATCATATCTCCTGTATCGAGTCCCTCATCCATACGCATCGTGGTCACGCCGCTGACTTTTTCTCCATTGATGACTGCCCACTGGATCGGTGCTGCTCCACGGTATTTCGGAAGCAGGGATGCATGAACGTTCACACAGCAGTATTTTGGCATTTCTAAAATCTCTTTTGGCAGAATCTGTCCAAATGCCACAACGACGATACAGTCCGGCTGATATTTTTTCAGATATTCAATGCTTTCTGCTTCTCTCACACGTTTGGGCTGGAATACCTCTATATTATGTGCAAGAGCTGCTTCTTTTACCGGCGGATATTGCAGTTTTTTACTTCTTCCACGCGGTTTATCCGGCTGTGTGACCACCAGAGCCACCTCATGTCCTGCCTCGATCAGCGCTTCTAATGTCCCCACCGCAAAATCCGGTGTTCCCATAAAAATCAATCTCATGTCTATTCCTCTTCTTCCTCATAACGCACATCAAACAGATCACCTTCTACCAGCTCTGTATACAGATGTCCGTCTAAGTGGTCTATCTCATGGCAGAATGCTCTTGCAAGAAGCTCTGTACCTTCTAATTCACGCTCTACCATATTTTCATCCAATGCCCGTACTTTGACATAATTTGGTCTGGTGACTACTCCTGCTTTTCCAGGAAGGCTTAAGCATCCCTCATCTCCGGTCTGGCTGCCCTCTGTCTCTAATATCTCCGGATTGATCAATACAATCGGTCCGTCTCCTACATCAATGACTACGATACGCTTTAAGATGCCGACCTGGCATGCCGCAAGTCCTACGCCGTTTGCATGATCCATCGTTTCTATCATATCCTCGATCAGCGTTGCTATTCTCGGAGTCATCTCCGTGACCTCTCTGCATCGTTTATTTAATACTTCATCTCCCTGAATGCGAATGGTTCTAAGTGCCATAATGTCCCTCTCTTTCTCCTGTCTAAAACCCGTGTACCGGATTGAAATCAAACTGTATGCCAATCCCGTTCCCAAACGGTTCTTTTTCTAAATATTGTTCTAAGCTGTCCTTTATCTCCACTAATGTATCATAATTTCCACATTTTAGATAGAGGACCTTGCGATAAATATCATTGATCTTTGCAACTGCCGGCTCTGTCGGTCCAATGACTGCCACGGTCTTTAGTTGCATCTGTGCAATCTTTTTTTCTATCTGCTCTGCCGCTTTTGTACCGTTTTCTTCCTCTCTCGAAGAAATCAGTATGACTAAAAGATTCCAGACCGGCGGATAATTCAAAAGATCCCGGTAGCGGATCTCCTGTTCGTAGAACATCCGGTAATCCTGTTCCTTTGCCGCCTCGATACTGTAGTGTTCCGGTGTATAAGTCTGGATGACCACCTCGCCCGGTTCACTTCCCCTGCCTGCTCTTCCTGCCGCCTGCGTTAAAAGCTGGAATGTACGCTCTGCGGAATGATAGTCATGGATATAGAGTGACATATCTGCCTCTAGGACTCCTACTAAGGTCACATTTGGAAAATCATGTCCTTTTACGATCATCTGGGTCCCGATCAGGATATCTGCCTCCCTGTTTGAAAATGCAGATAAGATCTTCTCATATCCGTCTTTTGTCCGTGTCGTATCCATATCCATGCGGATCGTTCTCGCCTCGGGAAAACGTTTTTTTACAATCTCTTCGATCTTTTGTGTCCCCGCTTTAAAACCACCGATATATTTAGAACCACATGCCGGACAGACCTTTGGCTGTTCTGTTTCATAGCCGCAGTAATGGCAGATGAGTCTGCCGCCCTGATGCTGGCTTAAGGAAACATCACAATGCGGGCATTTGATGACATTTCCACAGGCACGGCAGGACACAAATCCCGCTAAGCCCCTGCGGTTTAAAAAAAGCATCATCTGTTCGCCTTTACGCAGCCTTTCTTCCATCAATTCCTGCAGTTTTACACTTAGGATGGAACGGTTTCCCTGCTTTAATTCATCCCTTAAGTCGATGACATGACATACGGGAAGTGGGCGGTTCTGTACCCGCTCGGTCAGTTCTAACAGTGTGTACTCGCCTTTTTTTGCCTTATAATAACTCTCTAAGGATGGCGTTGCGGAACCTAATACTAACGTTGCACCGCACAACTCTGCCCGCTTTGCCGCTACTTCTCTGGCATGATACCTTGGAACGGTCTCACTTTTATAAGAAGTCTCATGTTCCTCATCTATTATCATAATGCCTAAATTTGAAAACGGTGTGAACAATGCCGAACGCGGACCGATCATGACATCAATTTCTCCATTTTTTGCCCGCTGATACTGGTCAAAACGCTCCCCTAAAGAAAGTCTTGAATTCAGGATCGAGACCCGCTCGCCAAAACGGTTATAAAACCGCATGACTGTCTGATAAGTTAAGGCGATCTCCGGGATCAGAACGATGGCCTGTTTTCCCTGCGCCACCGTTCTTGCGATCAGTTCCATATAGACTTCCGTCTTACCGCTTCCCGTAACACCATGCAAAAGGTAGGTCTTTGGCTGATGGTTTTTCATCTGTTCCCAGACAGTGTCCACTACGTTTTGCTGGGCAGCATTTAAGACTGTAACATTTCCGCTCTTTTTGAGATGCGCCACCGGATTCCGGTAATCCCTCTTAGAAATGGTCTTTACGATCCCCTGTTCTTCTAAGGCATGGATGACTGCGGTAGAGACTCCGAGCTTTTTCGTAATGATCTCTTTTGGCAGCTCGCCCTGCTCGATCAGGGCTTCTAACAACCGTTCCCTTGCCACACTGTTCTTACGGTTTTTTTCTAAAAAAAGAGTCCTTGCCGCCTGCGGTTCTAACGCTAAGGCGATCGTCTGCTTTTGTTTTTCATTCTCTTTCCGCTTGATCGGAAGCACGGTTTTGAGTGCCTGGTTCATGGTCCCGCCATAGTTTTTGCGCATCCATGCCGCTAAAGAGATCAGCTCCGCCTCGATCGGTATCCCATCCGTCTTAATATTAAATATAGGTTTAATTTTCGCAGGATCAAAGGAAGGTTCGGTGGTCAGATTCACCACATAACCCGTGATCCTTCTGCTTCCTTTTCCAAACGGCACTTCGATGGGCATTCCGATCCCAATGTCCTGTTCTAATTCTTCCGGCACCAGATACTGAAACGTTCTATCTAATTTTTCTAATGAGATATCAATGATAATATCTGCATATAATGCCATCTTTTATTCTCCATGTAATTCTTTTAAGACTTCTGCGATCAGAACTCTTTCGTCCATCGGATGTTTCACGCCTTTGATCTCCTGATAGTCCTCATGCCCTTTTCCTGCAAGGACTATGACATCTCCCGGTTTTCCATGCTCGATGGCATAGCGGATGGCTTCTTTTCTGTCGATGATCTCAATGTATTTTCCATCTGTTTTCTCAATTCCTGTTTTAATATCATCGATGATCGCCTGTGGTTCCTCAAATCGTGGGTTATCTGATGTGATAATCGTAAAGTCTGCAAGTCTTCCCGATACCTCACCCATCTCGTAGCGACGCAGTTTAGAACGGTTGCCGCCGCATCCAAAGACACAGACTAAACGCTCCGGTCCGTATTCTTTTAAGGTACTTAACAGGCTCTCAAGGCTCATCGCATTATGTGCATAGTCGATCATCAATGTAAATTCATCGGAAACTTTTACCATCTCAATCCTGCCACGCGTCTTTGCCTCTTTAAGCGCCTTTTTCATATCCTCCACGGAAACATTAAAGTGATGACAGATCGCAATGGCTGTCAGGGAATTGTATACACTGAATTTTCCCGGAACATCTATCTCTACATCAAAATTTAAAAGTCCCTCTACAGTATAGGCAACCCCTAAATATCCCGGACGTTTTACTAATTTCGTATTGACTGCATGGATATCCGCATCTTTGGAAAATCCAAAGGTTTCCACCTCGCAGGTATGTCCTTTTAAAATCTCTTCCACATGGGCATCATCTTTATTGACGATTCCTAAACGACACTGGCGGAACAGCATGGACTTGCAGGCAAGATACTCTTCAAAGGATGCATGCTCGTTTGGTCCGATATGATCCGGTTCAATATTCGTGAATATTCCGATTTCAAATACAAATCCTGCCGTACGATGCATCATCAGTCCCTGAGAGGATACCTCCATGACACAGCAGTCACAGCCTGTTTCCACCATTTTATGAAAATACTCCTGTATAATATAGGACTCCGGTGTCGTGTTGCTTGCCGGAATGACTTCATCCCCGATGATCGCCTCGATCGTACCGATCAGACCGACTTTATAGCCTGCACTCTCTAAAATGGATTTTACCATATAGGTCGTGGTCGTCTTTCCTTTAGTTCCGGTTACACCGATGACACGCATTTTCTCCGCCGGATGGTCAAAATATGCTGCTGATAAAAGTGCTAAGGCATAGCGGGTATCTTCGACTTTGATAACCGTTACCCCTTCTGGTGCTTCTACATCCTCCTGCACCACGATCGCAGCGGCTCCTTTTTGTGCCACTTCCCCAACAAACTTGTGTCCGTCCACTGCCGTACCTTTGATGCAGACAAACAGATCGTCTTTCCCTGCTTTTCTCGAATCATAAATCAAATGTGAAATCTCAATGTCAGGGTTCCCCTGCACACATTGATAATCTAATCTTTCTAATAATTTTTTCAGAGCTGGCATAAGCATTCCTCTTTTCCTTTTTTATCTTTTCTAATAATAACGGACTTTGCACCTCAAGTCAATTTCACGCATAAACTTTCCGCAATGGAACATACTGTTTTTATGAAGAAAAATTTTTTGATCTGTGGGCTGACGGGATGGTGTATGGAGATCATCTTCACCTCGTTTCACGCCTTTTTTAATAAGGATTTCCGACTCAAAGGGCAGACCTCTATCTGGATGTTTCCGATTTACGGACTCGCTGCACTGATCCATCCGATGCATCATCAGATGGAGGACAAGCCTGCTCTTTACCGCGGCAGTGTCTATACCCTTGGTATTTTCACCTGTGAATATATCAGTGGTTCTCTTTTAAAAAAACATCATATGTGTCCCTGGGACTATAACAATGCCAAAACAAATGTCGATGGTGTCATCCGTTTGGATTATGCACCGTTTTGGTTAGCGGCAGGATTGATCTTTGAAAAAATCTTAAGTATTTCGGATTCTGAATCTTGAAAATTTCGGACAACTATTATATGATAGTAAAAATCACTTAAGGAGGAACACTATGCGACATTTAATGAGTCCGTTGGATTTTTCCGTTGAAGAGTTGGATGAGCTTTTAAATCTTGCCAATGACATCGAAAAAGATCCCAAAAAATATGCACATGCATGCGATGGAAAAAAGCTTGCCACCTGTTTTTATGAACCGAGCACCAGAACCCGTCTTTCTTTTGAAGCTGCCATGTTAAATCTTGGAGGCAGTGTTCTTGGTTTTTCCAGTGCCGATTCGAGTTCAGCAGCAAAAGGCGAAAGCGTTTCCGATACGATCCGTATTATTTCCTGTTACGCAGACATCTGTGCGATGCGTCATCCAAAAGAAGGAGCCCCTCTTGTTGCTTCTCTTCATTCCAATATTCCAGTTATCAATGCCGGAGACGGCGGTCATCAACATCCTACACAAACTCTTACCGATTTATTAACCATTCACAGTTTAAAAGGCAGATTGGACAATCTGACGATCGGTTTGTGCGGCGATTTAAAATTCGGACGTACCGTTCACTCTCTGATCAATGCCCTGATCCGTTATCCGGGCATCCGTTTTGTATTGATCTCACCGGAAGAATTAAAAGTGCCAAGTTATATCCGTGAAGAGGTCTTAAACCGCAATCATATCCCATATGAAGAGGTCATCCGCTTAGAAGATGCCATGGACAAACTGGACATTCTCTATATGACACGCGTACAAAAGGAACGTTTCTTCAATGAAGAGGACTATGTGCGCATGAAGGATTTTTACATTTTAGATAAGAAAAAAATGGAGTTGGCTCCAAAGGATATGTTAGTACTCCATCCGCTTCCTCGTGTCAATGAAATTTCCGTTGAGGTAGACGATGATCCGCGTGCTGTTTACTTCAAACAGGCACAGTATGGTGTCTATGTACGAATGGCACTGATCCTGACTCTACTTGGAATTCAGGTATAAATGACAGTTGAAAACATGACAAACAGGAGGACAACTATATGTTAAATATCAGTGGAATCAGCGAAGGTTTTGTGCTTGATCACATTCAGGCAG
>OHYC01000478.1_pt1 | contig 16036 bp, 10 predicted proteins | sample 1580171 | NCBI WGS metagenome assembly OHYC01 (sample SAMEA3882526, study PRJEB24775) | human gut metagenome | biome: human-associated habitat; feature: intestine environment; material: feces | place: Netherlands | collected 2009/2010
GACATCAAAGACACAATGTGATGCATGGGGTCCCAGGAACTCAATACAATACTGGTACAGCTGCCGCTGAAAGCCCCGTTTTTCCTTATCTGATATTTCCTCAGCTCTGCCGTCATCATCCATCTGAATCTCTACATACCGTATACCGGATGCCCCATCCATATGCGACTTCACATACTCCAGATTCACACTGTCAAACTTTCCCTGAATCAATGCGATCAGATGTCTGGACAGATACGCCTGCTCCATTTCCCGGCTGCTTTGCTTCTTCTGGTTGTCCGCCCTTCGCAATACCTGGACTTTATTCAGCACCTTCAGCAATTCTTCCCGGTCTACCGGTTTCAAAATATAATCTGTGCAGTCGTAACGGATCGCCTTTCTCGCATACTCAAAATCTGCATATCCGCTCAGGATTACAAAATGTGCATCGGAAATCTTTTCCCCGCGGATTTTCTCCAGAAGTTCCAGTCCTGTGACGACCGGCATTTTTATATCCGCAATAATGAGATCTACCTGCTCCCCGCGCAGATATTCCAGTGCTTCCTCTCCGTTTGCCGCCGTCTTAACAACTTCAAATCCCTCCTGCTCCCAGTCAATCAGTATCTTCAGTCCCTGTAATATAAACGGCTCATCATCCACGAGCAATACCTTTAACAATGCTTCCCCCATCTTTTTCCTTCCCTTCTCTACAATGGCATCCGGATACTCACTGTCGTACCGACACCCTGCTCCCCCTCTATATCAAATGCCACCTGCTCCCCGAATACCATTTTCAGCCGCAGACATGCATTGATGATTCCCACTCTTCCGCCATCCTTTAGCATATCAATGCTGGCGTTTAGCATGCGCTCTTTTAATTCCTGCATCTGGGAGGCGTCCATGCCGCATCCGGTATCTTCCACTTCCAGATAAAGTGCCTTCTGCTTTTGGCAGATCCGCACAAAAATCCAGCCGGGAGCTGTCTTTGCCTCAATTCCATGTACACAGGCATTTTCCACAAAGGTGACAACTGTCATTTTGGGAATTTTAATGTCCAAACAATCCTCTTCCACTTCAAGACTGTAACTTAACCGCTCTCCAAACCGATACTTCTGAAGCCCCAGATACGCTCTCACAAATTCCATTTCCCTGCGGATCTCGACACTGTCGTTTCCCCATTCCACATACTGACGCTGCATCAGCGCCAGCTTTTCCACCATGTCTGCCGTCTCATATTCGTTTTTCAACAGGCTGTGCATGCGGATGCTCTCCAACGCATTAAACAGAAAATGCGGATTGATCTGGCTGTGCAGCGCGAGCAGTTCTGCATTCTGTCTTTCCACCAGCATCTCCTGTTCTTTAATCTTATTCTTATACACAATCTGAATGAGTTCATTTGTTCTCGCAACCATGCGGTTGTAATTGCTCATCAGGCTTCCAATCTCATCTTTTCCACGCACATACGAAATCGGCACCAGATGTTCCCCGCCGACTGTCTCGAACACTTTGCTGAGTTCGCTGATTCTCTGCGTAAATGACCGGTTAAATCCCCGCACCAGAAGGAGTGGCAGAATCGCATTTACAACAATTAAGAATCCAATCAGCGGCAGGTTTTTCCGGATTTCCGTCCACAGCTGGCGTTTGGGCTGCATGACATAAATATCCAGATCCATTCCGTAAAACTCGAGTTCCTGACAGTATCCGACCCTGCCCGTCTGGTCAAATGTCTGAAATTCCTTTCCGATACTGGAATATCTGCCATTTGATAAGACAATCTTATCTCCATGGCAGATAAATACATCCGTGTCATAATTCATTTTCTCTAATGTCCGGTTTACTGCACTGTAATCGATGTTGATCAGCAGCACCTTTTCCATATTATTTTCCGCATAAAAGTCCAGCTTCTGGAAAAAAAGCATCCGTCTCTGCGGCTCCACCGAAGGTGCCCTGCTGTCATCATACTGGAAATATAATCCCTTATTCAATCCGTTATCCTGAAAATAGCGGTACACTTCTGTACCGCGTATTTCCTTCATATTACATACCTTTCCCCCATTCACAATCGTGTCATTATCCGCATACATCGTGATTACCATGTTGTTCATGCCAAGTCCGCTCTCAAACAGGGTATCTTTAAAAAAATCCTGATAACTCACCACATAGTCCAACGGATCGCTGTAGGTATTCGCCAAAAAACGGTTAATATATTTGCTCGTATAAATACTCTTCCCGATCTCTGCTGCATTGTTGACCGTATTTGAAATACTGTATGCAACTGCATTGGCAATATTCGCCATCTCATGCTCTCTGGCTTCCCGCTCAGACTTCATGACAACAGAAAATACCGCACTGTCCGTCACAATCAGCGGAACCAGCACGCACAAGATATACAGGATATAAAATTTATTTTTTATTTTAAAGTCATCCATCCAGGCTTCAACCGCATGCAGAATTCTCTTCATATCCTCTCCCAGTATTTTTATACTAACATTGTTTTTCATCGAGTGCAACGGATACCGGCAGCATCAGTATTCCACTTCCGTCACATTTCCCGTTTTGCATATAAAAAGTGTGCTCACCGTCTGTCCGGTCAGACGGCTGCTTCTCTCATCCGGCTGCTGCCCTCCGACTGCGATCTCATAGCTTCCCGGGTGTACCAGACATTTTCCCTCCTCGGAGATCAGTGCAAAATCACGCGTAGAAAGGGTGATACAAACCTCTTTCTTTTCCCCACATTCCAGTGCAACCGACCGGATTCCCTTCAGCTGATAGCCGGGATCGTAAGCTTCTCTTTCACTGAATCTGACATATACCTGTACCGCTTCCTGTACCGGGTAGGTACCGGTATTCTCCACCGTTACATGCACCGTTACCGGCTCCAGTATTCCAAAATCTGTGACATCTGCATGTGCATCAGAATAACGGATCTGCGAATAGGTAAGACCATATCCAAACGGATAGAGCACATGTCTGTCCGTATACCGGTAGGTACGTCCTGCCATGGAATAATCCGTAAAATCCGGAAGAAATTCCGTTCCTTCATAAAAGGTAACCGGCAGTTTTCCGCATGGAGAGAATTCTCCGAACAATGCCTCTGCGATTGCTTTTCCACCTCTCGCTCCCGGGTACCAGCAATCCAGTATTGCCCGTATCTGTGCATGTTCCTGCGCCCACGACAGATCCAGTGCACTTCCCGCCAGCACGGTGAGCACAATCGGTTTTCCGACTGCTGCGACCGCCTCTAAAAGTTCCTGCTGCAGTCCGGGAAGCTTTAATCCCAGCTTGTCACCGCTGGCATACTCATTTCCCGCATCTCCCTCTTCGCCTTCGATGCCCGCATCCAATCCCAGACACATCACAATGACATCTGCCCGCTCCGCAGCAATCAGCGCTTCCTTAAACCGGTCCTTCGGCTCCCCGAGGAATTCTACCTGATCCTTATACAGATGGCAGCCCTGCGCATATAGGACGCGGGTTTTCTCTCCGGTGTATTCCTGAATTCCCTCCAGCGGTGTAATGTATCTGGAGGATGTCCCCTCATAATTTCCAACCAGCGCTGCTCTGGAGTTCGCGTTTGGTCCGATCACTGCAATGGTATGGACCTGTTCCTGCTTCAGCGGAAGAAAATGGTTGTCATTCTTAAGCAGCACCATACTTCTTTTCGAGGCTTCTAAGGACAGTGCAATATGTTCGGGGCACTCCACCACATCATAAGGAATGTTCGCATATGGAGACGGATAATCCTCCATCATCCCCAGCCGGATTCTAACATCCATCAGGCGCTCCACCGCTTCTGTGATCGTCTTTTCCTCCACCAGTCCCTGTTCACAGGCACGGCTTAAATACAAAAATGCCTTCCCGCAGTTTAAATCACAGCCATGGTTGACAGCCATTGCCGCAGATTCTTCTACCGTCTTTGTCACATGATGGTGCTCATGAAAATCAAGAATTGCCCAGCAGTCGGACACTACGTGTCCCTCAAAACCGAATTGTTCTCTTAAAATATCCTGCAGAAGTGTCTTGCTTCCGCACGCCGGTTCCCCGTTGACGCGGTTATAAGCGCCCATCACGGCTTCCACACCGGCATCCTTGACACACCGCTTAAATGCATACAAATACGTATCGTACAAATCGTGCAGCGACACCTTTGCATCAAACTCATGGCGCAATGCTTCCGGACCGCTGTGCACGGCAAAATGCTTGGCACACGCAGCCGCCTTTAAATGATCCGGATCTTTGCCCTGAATCCCTCTGATATACGCACAGCCAAGCTTTGCCGTCAGACAGGGATCCTCCCCGTACGTCTCATGTCCTCTCCCCCAGCGTGGATCTCTAAAAATGTTAATATTCGGCGCCCAGAAAGTCAGACCTTTATAAATACCTCTGTCTCCTCTTCCTGAATACGCTTCAAACTTTGCCCGTCCCTCGGTGGACACCACATCTCCGATCTTCTCAATCAGTTCTTCATCAAAAGTCGCTGCCAGGGCAATTGCCTGTGGGAACATTGTCGCCACACCGGATCTTGCCACTCCGTGAAGCGCCTCATTCCACCAGTTATACGCCGGAATATGCAGCCGCTCAATCGCCGGTGATTCATAGCGCATCTGGCTGATCTTCTCCTCCAACGTCATCTGTTCCACCAGTCTTTTTGCATATTCTTTCGTCTCCAGACTCATCTCTCCCTCTCCTTTTGCTCTATTCTTCTGCTCCACTGCACGTAAAGCTCACATAATCCGCATAATTTTTACTGTCAGTTCCATGCGAAGACGCGTACATTCCAATGGTGCATCCCACAAAGCCTCCCGCCTCTTCCGTGGTATACGCAAGCAGGCTGACCTTATCGCAGGCACAGATCATTTTTTCTCCCAGCCTTACCCAGATACCCGCACTCTGCTCCTCTCCGCGGATCAGAATCTCCCATAACTCCTGCTCTTCTTTCAGAAGAACTTCACGGATGACCTCTTCCCTGGCATGAACATATGTGCTCACCCGAAAGCAGACATCTGTTCCCTTTTTCCCGATCTCCATCCTCAGATGATTCTCATGGTTCTGGTATAATACCATTCCCGCCGTCTCATCCTCCGACTGTGGTTCAAAGCGGAATCTGACCGCTGCATGGAAATGATAGCTTTTCTGCCGGAGTCCGAAATAACTGCTGCATCCTTTTTCACCGATCGTCTGTTTTCCACAGTATAAGCGGAATACACCGCGTTTTTCTGTCAGCGAATAGGATGCCTCATTTCTTCCCCCGATCCCAAGCAGCCTCTGATCCGGTCTCGTCTCCCAGAAACACAGGGTATCGCACGTTCCTGTTTCTTCCGGAAACCGGTACTCTTTTAGCGGCACTTCCAGTGTCTTCTCCAGACGTCCGGTTCCGGCAGCAATTACCGGCCATCCATCCTGCCATACAACTTTTGCCAGAAAAGTCTCGCGCCCCATACTTCCATGGTTCTTACAGCGTCTCGTGGCGAGCATCACCACATAACAGTTCCCGTTTTGATCCTCCACCAGATCCCCATGCCCAGCATAGACCACAGGATAATCCGCCCCAAGATTCCGATGTGTAAAGATCGGATTGCGCGGGCATCCCTCAAACCATTGAAACAGCTTTCGGCTTCTCGCCACACTGATGCTGTGTTCCGGTCCGGTTCCTCCTTCTGCATGCAGCAGATAATAATAGCCGTCTTTTTTGTACAGATGTGGTCCCTCCGGCCAGATTGCCCCTCTCACAGCCCCTTTCCAGATTGCCATGCTCTCTCCGACCAGCTTCTTCGTCGTCAGATCCAGTTCCTGCACCCAGATCTCCCAGTCCCCATTGTACCTTACTCCATCGGGATTCGGTCTGGTTCCGCAATAATAGCACCTGCCATCCTCATCAAAAAACAGGCTGGGATCAATCCCGGCTGCTTCTTCTCCCAGATAACAGGGATCTGACCACGGTCCCTCCGGGTGCTCCGCCGTCACAATAAAATTACCTCCATAGCTGACATTTGTGGTAATCATATAATAAATACCCTTATGGTATCGGATGGTCGGCGCATAGATTCCCCTGGAAATCTCCTCTCCCCCAACAGCAAGCTGCTCTTTTCTCTGCAGAATATTTCCGATTTGCTCCCAATGTGCCAGATCCCTGCTGTGAAACAGCGGAACACCTGGTGCATATGCAAAACTGGATGTTACCAGATAGAAATCTTCTCCTACCCGGCAGATCGACGGGTCCGGATAAAATCCCGTCAAAATCGGATTCTTAACTGTAACCATAGCTTTTCCCCCCTACTCCACATATCCAAATCCGAGAATCGTAAATTTCTTATCCAGATTCTCACCGCTCATCTGGATTCTCACGGTATGTGCTGCCGTTTCCTTCTCCTGAAATACGAGCACCGCATTACAGTGCAGCCAGTTATTGACATGTGGATCTGCTGTGAACCGGAATTCCCCATCCACCAGCACATCCGCTGTCCCGGCATCCACCTCGCCGGAATCCTTAAATATCAGAAATAACGCCCTGCATGTGATCGTCAGTTCAAAAAACGCCCGATCCGGCTTAGTTCCATCATACATCCAGTTATATGGGAATTCCGGCGTAGTGCAAAGATCCTGATCCATTTCCACACACTGCAGTTCGTGATCTGTCGCATCAAAGCCTCCCTCTCTCATACTGGCGCCCTCATATCCGTCCCGCCGGTCTAAGAGTTTTACTTTTTCAAACGAATTGCCGATCGCAGGCTCCCCGCGCAGACACTGTTCTAAGACTTCCTCCTCCGTCATGCCCTGCCGGAAGCTGTCCACCCTCGCATGGTCGGACGTATCACATACCTCCATCAGGTATTCCAGACAATCTGCCATAATGGTATGTCCAAGGTTGGTCGGATGAAACATGTCATAAAAAAACTGGTTCTTCGTAATCACTCTTTTCTGTTCTTTTCCGGAAAACTGCGGGGTAACCGCATCCAGAATACTTACCATCGGAAGGTCGTACTGTCTTCCCACGGGCTGCAGACGTTCCTGAAGATTCCAGTCATTTGCAAATACGGAAAACAAGAGTACCACCGCAGGTCTCCACGGCAGCTTCAATACCTTACGCACCAGACTCTCATAGCAGTCCCCTTTGGTCTCATCTCCCTCATCATTCACCGCAAACTCGATTACAACAAGATCCGGCTGTTCCCCCTCACGCAACACATCTCTGTCAAAACGGATCATTCCAAGCTCCGATGGGGTTCCTCCTACTCCCGCCTTGATGAATCTGACATTATTGTTCCGTGCAAATCGTTTCTGAAACAGCTGATATGCCTTATATGCATAACACTCTGTGTGAATCGGCACTGCCCCTGCCCCCTGTGTGATGGACCCTCCGATAAAAGCAAGCGTCACTTCTTTTCCGGCTCGCGCTTTCTCAATCACTTTCCGGATGCGGTAGGTATTTCCCAGGTTCATAAGAGAGCGCTGCACCATCTTATAATATTCTTCCGAATGGAGATCCACTTTTTCTTCTGTCAGATCTTCCGGTGCCGTAAATCCGTCGTTTAAATAAAAACGGACATCTGCCTTTCCCACCCGTTCCGGTTTGTCAAATGTAAAGCGGATCTGTCCGGGCACATCATCATCCGGACTCCATTCATAATCCGACAGACAGATCCTCTGTTCCATCCCATCTCCCTGCAGTGTTGCCACCAGATTCGTTCCGCCCCCATACAAATCCTTTTTGCCATACATCTGAAAAACAAATTCTATCTTTTCAGCCGGATGCTCCATCTCAACCGACACACCAATACTGTGTACAAGCGTGCGGAAGCCTTTCACTGTACCGAGCAGTTCAAGTATTCTGCTATCCGTGATATTTCCGACAATCTGTGCACTGTTTGCCAGACGGCCGTCACTTTCATAGATGAACTGCACTGCTTTGCCGTCTCCCTGCTTCAATCCGCAGATCTCTTTTCCACGCATAATATAAAAATATGCTCTTGCTTTTTCCGGGTCTCTCGGTGCCACTGGTCCTGTCATTCTGTGCTCCTCCTGCCATTTTATTTTATATACATCTATGGTAGCACAGATCTCCTTCCGGATACGCGGGAGAAACTATAGATATTACTACGATAAATTAGTGTTCTTGCCCTGCCCCCGCGGAGCGTTTTACCGGAAGCCGTCACATCAGAAATAAACGGCTGCCTTTATGCGGTAAGTAATATGAGGAGAACCGTTCTTTTTCTGATGTGACCGTCTTCCGGTATTGATTCGGCAGCATTCCGTACCGCTTCCGGAACAGATTGGAAAATGCCTTGCTGTTTGGAAAGCCGTGGTTTAATGCAATCTCGCCAATCGCAAGATCCGTCTCTTCCAGATCCCTCACGGCATGCTCCAGACGCACACTCGACAGATATTCCTTGTAATTGATCTTCGCATATTTTTGAAACATCCGGGAGAGATACGCCGGTGAATAACCAAAAATCCCCGCCAGTTTTTCCAGCGAAACATCCTCCGTATAATGCTCCTTCAGATACCCGGTAATCCTTCCGAGACGCTTAAGCTGCTTATTGTTCTTAAGTATCTCTTCGCCCACCTCAAGCTTCCGGTATCTTGTCACCAGAAGATACTCCAGCTGATAAAAACAGCTTAGCATTTTTAATTCGTAACCGGTCTGTTTCTCACCGTACGCCACAAACATTGTCTCGAGCAGTGAAAACACCTGACGGTCATCCTCTTTTCCGCTGTGCGAAAACCAGATAAACTGTTCTTCCGTATAATAATCCGCAAAGACGCCAAGCGGAATCTGCAGCACAATCGTCTCGTTTGGCAGAGGGGCATGGATCGCATGCACCTCATTGCTGTTCACCAGCACAAAATCCCCCGCTGCAAGCACATATTTTTTCTCATTCAGGAAAAAATCAAGCTGCCCCTGTCTCACGGCAAATATCTCGATAGAACGGTGCCAGTGCTTCTCCCTGATATATTTTCCGCCGCCGCCCTCAAAGAGAAACAGCTTAAACGGAAGTCCCCTGTCCGGAACGATCACTTCATGCTGATAAACAATATCATTCACTCCACTTCGGTCTCCTTTAACAAAATTTCATTACCGCGCAGTAAGCTGAAACCGCCGGTTTTCACCAGCCATCCTCATAAAATATACTGTATTTTTTTTATTTTGTTAAAAGTATAACATAATTTTCAATTTTCTCATTTATTTTTCACGATTAATTTATATTTTGTTTATCTTTCTTTGAAATACTGCACAATTTCCCTTGTCTTCTTTTTTCGTCTTTTTTCGCACTTCCACAATTCTTTTGTTTTCCTACTCCGGCAGACTGTCCGACAAACATAAAGTTCCCCACCCCACCTGCGGATTCGGATATTCCTGCAGCAGACCAGAAGCCCTTCCTCCTCCGAGCGGACGCGCTCCGCGGATCAGGTACGCCTTTATTTTTTCTCCGTACAGGTACGCATCGTTTCCGCGCACAATCCCCCACTCCATCAGAAGCGCGGCGCTCCCCGTCACAAACGGGGTTGCCATCGAAGTTCCGGAACGCGCCGTATAGCTTCCGCCCGGCGCGCAGGAGGTGATCTCCACGCCCGGCGCCGCAAGATCCGGCTTGACCTGTCCGTTTCCGGTAAATCCTCTGCCTGAAAATCCAGCCAGCTGTCCAAACCGCGCGTCGTACGCCCCGACCGTAATCACCTTTGCCGCAGTGGACGGAATGGTAAGCGTCGTCTCCTCCCGCGGCAGAAGGAATCCGGTGCCTTCGTTTAAAACGCCTCCCGCCGGGAACCACATATCATAGCGCCCCGTGACGATGCGCTGTGGAATCAGGCGCACCGTCCAGATTCCACTGTCCACATAGTCCCGCACAGGAAGAAAGTCCAGGTAGATCTCCTGGTAGGGGCTGTACGGACTCGGCTCTCCATAGTAGAGCAGAATCTGCGTCTGCCCCAGCGTAAAACGCTGCGATCCCTGTATCTGGCGGATCGGTCCGATCTGCATGCCGCCCGGATGAATGAGAAGCACCGCCATCTCATCCGCATAGGATTTCCAGATCTGAAGATTTAAGGCGCTCTCGTACGCGCTCACCGCGAACTCTACATTTTCCGCCTGCCCCATTCCAAGCGCTCCCGCCGTGTGCGTGGCAGCCGCTCCCTCATTCCCGCTTCCGATCACGATCGAGCTCTTCCAGTAGTTTGCGAGATCATCCAGATAAGTCTCGATGAGCGACGTTCCCGTGTGGCTTCCGTAATTATTCCCAAAGCTTAAGTTGATGGCGACCGGCTGCTGCCGCTCCTGCGCTTTTCTAAGGCAGTAATCCACCGCCTGCATCAGTTCCGTCGTCCGCGGGAACGCCCCCTCCCGCTGGTTGCCGAGCTTTACAATCAAAAGATCGCTCTCATACGCCACACCGCGGTATCTTCCCTCCGACGCTCTTCCGTTGCCGGCGGCAATTCCCGCCACGTGTGTCCCGTGTCCCGATGCATCCCTGCTCGGGCAGACCGCATACCGCTGCTGTTCCGTGGGCTGCGCGAGCGCCTCGTTGATGCGCGCCTCATCGTACTCGGTTCCAAGGAAATACCCCGCCGGCGCCGACAAGCCCCCGGACGCCGGGATCGTCTGATCCCAGAGACTGACAATGCGGGTCGTACCGTCCGCCCTCCTAAAATCCGGATGCGCGTAATCAATGCCGGAATCAATGACCGCCACAAGGACACCGGCACCCGACAGGCCGGTTCTCTCCTGCAGCTGCGTAATGCAGGATGCACGCTTTCCATTGTCCACCGCGAAAAATAAAAGTTTCGGCTTTTCCATGTACTCGATTTTATCCAGCGCTGCCACCGGCTCCACGAGATGTTCCGGCAGCACTAAAACGGCATATTCATTCTGCAGATTTGTCAGTTGAATCCGCGGATATTCCTCCGGAAAATTTTTAAAAAGGAGCGCCTCAAGCTCCTCCGTTGTCCCGACAAATTTTACAATGACCTCCCACGTCTGTTCGGCACTATCATAGCCGATGTCCAGCTCCAGCGACTTCTCCCGCTCCTCCTGTGTCGCCGCCAGTGCCAGATTCAGCAGATTCTCCATTTTTTCGTTCGGCATAAAAAATCTCCGCAACAACATCTTATTTCTATTAGATGCCGCCGCGGAGACCGTTATGTCTGCCTGTATTCTGTTTTTGTCTATTTTTTATTTCACCCGCTCAGAAAACATCATAAAGAAGCTGACCAGAAGACATCCCACCGACACCCAGATCATGTGAATACCGTAGCGCATGGACAAATTGCCGCCGATGCCGGCTCCGATCGCAAAGAAAAGAATGATTCCGAAATAGTAGAGCGACTGTCTTAACTGTTCCGGTCTCTTGTCCCGCAGATACATGGAAAATGCCGCCGTGCCGCTCCGCAGATTGCCAATGCACATCGTGCTCGCATAGGAATAGCCATTTACCTTGCGGAACGTCTGCACCTGCATCGCGCAGGCAAAGGACACTAACACCGTCGCCGCCATGTTGTATTCCTGCGGGATAAATCCCACTGCAAATAAAATCACAATCTCAAGCAGCAGAATTCCCTGTCTCCAGTGAAGCCGCTTCGCGTATTTGAAACGCCCCTGTATGCGCTCCGCAAAAAACACGCCAAACGCAAACGCCAGCAGCGGGAACAGATAGCGCAGTCCGTCCATCCATCTGCCCACCATAAAATTCTGGCTCATCAGCACCACGTTGCCGGTCTGGGCATTGGAGAAGACCTCCTCCCTCGTATTATAGGTATAGGCATCCTGAAATCCGCCGGAGACCGCCAGAAAAATACTGGTCAGAAATGCCTCTGACATCTGGAGCTCGTTCTTTTTCTCGTTCATAAGTATCTCTCACCCTTTCACATTCTTCTCTATTATAGCGGTTTACGTGAGATGCGCAAGTACCCGTTTTCTGCCGGCTCATAATTTCCGTTTGCGCGGCATACACTATTCCAGTATCTGAATGTGCGGCAGCCTGCCGGTGCATTCTCCCATGAAAGGAGTATTTTATATGTGCGGAATCTCCGGTTTCTGCGACTTTTCTAAAAATTTTAAAAAGGAACCCGTCCTCTGGGAACGTATTCTCACCGACATGCATCACGCGCTCGCCCACCGCGGCAGCGACAGTTTCGGCACCTATTTAGACACGCATGTGGGACTTTCCCACGCCAGACTCAGCATCCGCGACATTGCGGGCGGCAGTCAGCCCATGATCCGGCAGGATGAGGGACGCACCTGCGCGATCGTCTACAATGGCGAGATCTACAACACCGACGAACTGCTGCCGCCGCTTCTCGCCGCCGGGTATACTTTTTCCACCACTTCCGATACAGAAGTTATTCTCTGCGCCTATCTGCACTATGGGAAGGATTTTGTCAGCCGCCTGAACGGCATTTTTGCCTTTGCGATCTGGGACGGCGGAACCGGTGAACTGCTTTTGTACCGTGACCGTGCCGGTACCAAACCGCTCTTCTACAGCACCCCGGGCGGCACACTGGTCTTTGGCTCCGAGCCAAAAGCGCTCTTCTGCCACCCGGATATCTCGCCCGCCATCGATGAAAACAGCCTGTTGGAACTTCTGTCCATCGGTCCGGCACGCACGCCCGGCAACGGCATTTTTTCCGGCATGCACGAGGTTCTCCCCGGCCATTATCAGATTTTCTCCCGGGAGGGCATGGAGCAGGTGTGCTACTGGGATCTTACCGCCGCCCCGCACACCGATTCCTATGAAAAAACGGTGGAGATGGTCTCTTATCTGGTGCGCGATGCCGTAAAGCGGCAGATGGTCTCGGACGTCCCGGTCTGCACCTTTCTCTCCGGCGGCATCGACTCTTCCATCGTAACCGCGATCGCCGCGGACTGCATGCAAAAGGACGGGCAGACTCTAAATACGTTCTCTTTTGATTTTGCGGAAAACGATAAATATTTCCAGTCAAACGCCTTTCAGCCCGAGCGCGATCTGCCCTACGTCAACATCATGCTCGCCCACTGCCAGACGCACCACACCTATCTGGAATGCTCCCAGAGCACGCTTTATGAGGCACTTTTTTCGGCGGTCGACGCCAGGGATCTTCCCGGCATGACCGATGTGGATGCCTCCCTGCTCTACTTCTGCTCTCTGGTCGCCAGACACAACAAAGTCACACTGACCGGAGAATGTGCCGATGAAATCTTCGGCGGCTATCCCTGGTTCTACCGCCCGGAGCTTTTAAACCGTGACGGTTTTCCGTGGTCTGCCGATGTCTCTGCGCGCGCCGCATTCCTGTCCGGCGACGTGACTGACCGCCTGGATCTCGCCGGTTACTCGCGCGCCCGCTATGAAGAGACCATAAGTGCTTCCCCGAAGCTTCCCGGCGAATCGCCCGAGGAAGCCCGCAGGCGTGCCGTCGGCTACCTAAATATCAAGTGGTTCATGCAGACGCTCCTCGACCGCATGGACCGCACCAGCATGTACTCCGGTCTGGAAGCGCGCGTTCCCTTTGCCGACCACCGCATCATGGAGTACGTCTTCAACGTGCCGTGGAGCATGAAGTATCAGAACGGCGTGGAAAAAACACTGCTGCGCGACGCCTGCGCGGATCTGCTTCCGGCAGAACTGCTGCACCGCAAAAAAAGCCCGTACCCGAAGACTTACCACCCGGGCTACGAGAAGCTTCTCGCGGATCACCTGCGCCGGATCATAAGCGATCCGAACGCGCCGGTCTACCCGCTGATCGATCCCAAAAAAGCCGAGGCGTTCCTCGCCGCTCCCAAGGAGCTTGGCAGACCGTGGTTCGGTCAGCTCATGGCGGGACCCCAGCTTATGGCATATTTTATCCAGCTCAATGACTGGATGGGAAAATATCATCTGTCCGTGTAAGGAAAAGGAAACGCCTCCAGAAGCGTGTCCTCATAATATGTGCAAAGCAGATACTACAGTGAATTTCCTTCCGCCCGGCTGTGAATCTGGAACCGAAGTGATATTGGAGCCAATCTGCACCATATCCGCAGGAGACAGAACAAAATCATTCACATTGAAATTCTGCTGGATGCGCTCCGCGTGAACTGACTTCGGAATCGCCACAATCCTCTCCTGTCGCAAGGAGTGCTGTTGGCAGAGCGGTCGGGGCAGCTTTCCTGCTGCGCCTCGCCGACCGCTTTTTCAGAGGGATATTCCGTTAGCTGGAGAACGAGCAAAACTGAAATCTTCCATTTCCAGACTTGTTTGTATCCTTTTTCCCGAATTGGAAAACCTCGTTCCTACACTTCATATGGCTTCCGTCTATGCCCTGCTTTCCGAGTTTCCAAGTGCAGACACAGTTGCGAATGCTCATCTTAATGGAAGAATTTTTTGTCTTAATGGACTGCTTGGATTCCTTTAATGCTGCCCGATACTGCCTGAACATTCCCTTCTTTGCTTTATCAACCTTTTTGATTTTCAATTTTCTCACCTTCTTTCAAATGTCAACAAAAAAAGCCGCCATGAAGATGTACTCTCCATAACGGCTTAGTTAAATGTTATTTTTTCCTTTTGTGGCTCTTGGGATTAAGCCTCATTTCTTTTGCCATTCTTATTTCTTCTTCCCCAAGCTTACATTTTCTTTTTGCTTCGTCCCAAAGTTGCTGGCTGTATGCCATGAAATCACATCCTTTCAAGATTTTCTTCTTGACAAACAATACATATACCTTTACTATAGGTGTTAGGAAGAAACGAAGTTTACTACCGTACAGCTATTGCTCATGCGGCTTGCTCGTTTCTTTTTTTGTTCTTACCAAATCATATAGATAAAGTTTTCCATCTGCATCACATCTTACAAGCATTCTTGTTGAAAAAATGTTATAACGCTCCAGATTTCCATCTTCATCATAAACCGGTATTCCAAATCTTGTATTATAACGATACCATCCAAATTGTGCCTTTGCCCCATGTTTATTCTTATAATCAGGATACTGTGCCTTTTCAGAAGCAATCTGGATAAGTTCACCAATAGCAGGCGTAATGTTTGCTTTCGCTTTCATATTAGCACCTTTTAATCCCTTTGTATCATTTGAATGACTGAACTCATCTGGAAAATCAGAACCGATATATATTTTCTCTGAGGTTTCGGATATTTCAAAGTATTCTCCAATATATTCTTTCAGATACTGCTCTACTTCATTCCAATCTATCCCCTTCCTCGACTTAAATCTTATATCATTAATAAGGGCTATTTTTGAACCATCCAAATCCGTAATAATACTGACACTTTTGTTCATATTTCTCGTCCTTTTCTCTTCGTATCAGATATCTTTCGACATCTGATGCGATTTTACCATAAGTGTCACAATTATACTATGAATTTTTCTGCTTCTCCTTCGCTTTCTGTTCTTGGATTATTTCGTGTAAATTTGTGTTGCATCAATCTGATAACTAAGATTTGTCAAGGTTCCCTGACAACCAGCAACTGCACTTTTGGCACAATCCGGAATAGCCGCTAAATTTTCTTCCAAATATTTTGCTTTTTCTGGGTCATTCATGCACTTCTTTAAAAATGCACTTGATACAGATACCGTTGTTGGGATCCTGTGATTGCCATAATCTTACCTTCCTATCTGTTTTTACTTTGTCTGACTAGTTTCTTTCTGAACTTTATCAGTGTTTTTCTTCCAACAACTAAATCAATATTGCTCCTTTTCAACGCTTCTATGCCAACGCATCAAATGACGATGTTCCGCTTTCCATCACTCCTATAGATGTTGAAGTACCTAGCAGTTCCACCAGTTTTCCTGTCAGATCTGCCACATCTTTGCCATCTATTCTCAGATTATATTGCCGTTCTTCCTGCTCCTGTTTTTCGGCACGCTGTTTTTCCAGCCGTTCTTCTGTCTCTTTCTTTTCTGCTTTTCTTTTTTCAAGTCTTTCTTCAAGTTCTTTCCTTGCTTTTTCTGTTCCTGGATCAGCCTCATCCTGAGTACACATTACAGAACTCATGCTATCATATCCATTTATAGTAATACTATAACTCAGTATCTTTGCTCCTCTTGCTGCCACATAAGCTTCTGACTGTTCTATTGTTTTTGGTATTAGCGATAAATTGTACT
>OHYC01000487.1_pt1 | contig 15890 bp, 8 predicted proteins | sample 1580171 | NCBI WGS metagenome assembly OHYC01 (sample SAMEA3882526, study PRJEB24775) | human gut metagenome | biome: human-associated habitat; feature: intestine environment; material: feces | place: Netherlands | collected 2009/2010
AGGTCTGTCGAGCGCATCAGGATCGCGTCGGCCTCCTCGGCGGTGCTTACAAATTCGTAGCCCTCGCCAAACTCGACTTTGCCGTCTTTAGTGATGTCGTCGATGGTCTTAATCTTACGCATGGAAAAACTCCTTAGCAGGTTTTGATCTAAACAGGTTGGTCTGAGGCGGCTGGTCGGCCCGCGTGCTGCGGGCTAGTTAGATCGCGAACTCAAACTATGCTGCGCTTCGAAGTCCTTCATGTACGAGGCCAGTGCCTGCACGTCTTCCATGGTTACAGCGTTGTACACGCTGGCGCGCATGCCGCCGACGAGGCGATGGCCCTTGACGTTTTGGATCTGGTGCTCTGCCGCGCCCGCGACAAAGGTCGCGTCGAGCTCGGCGTCGCCGGTGCGGAAGGTGACGTTGGCGATGGAGCGGCTGTCGGCCTGCGTGGTGCCATGGAACAGCTCGCTGTGCTCGAGCAGATCATAGAGCAGGTTGGCCTTGGCCCAGTTGCGCTCGGCCATGGCGGCAAGTCCGCCGGTCTCCTCGACCCAATGGAACACCTTGCCGCACACGTAGATGCCAAAGGTGTTGGGCGTGTTGAGCATGGAGCCCTTGGCGGCCTGGGTCTTAAGGTCCATGTACTGCGGCGTCTGCGCAAAGGCGGGGCCTTCGGCGATCAGGTCGTCGCGCACGATAACCACGGTGACGCCCGCGGCGCCGGCGTTTTTCTGAGCGCCGGCGTAGATGAGCCCGTAGCGCTCGACGTCGAGCGGCTGCGACAGAAAGCAGCTCGAGACATCGGCGACCAGCGGCACGTTGCCGCAATCGGGCAGCTCGTGGAACATGGTGCCAAAGATGGTGTTGTTCTGGCAGATGTAGACGTAGTCGAGCCCGTCGCCCGCGGCCTCGTCGGCAATGCGCGCGTTGATGTCGGCCATGTCGGGGATGCGGTCGAAGTTGGTGTCCTCGGAGCTCGCGAGCAGCACGGCATCGCCGTACTTGGCGGCCTCTTTGTATGCCTTGTTGGCAAAGTTGCCGGTCACGACGTAGCCGGCGCGGCCGCGGCGCATGAGGTTCATGGGGATGCCCGCAAACTGCAGCGTGGCGCCGCCCTGTAAAAACAGGACACGGTAGTTGTCGGGGATGCTCAGCAGACGGCGCAGTGTTGTCTCGGCGTCATCGATAATCTGCTGGTACATGCTAGATCGATGGCTCATCTCGAGCACGGACATGCCGCAACCGCGGTAGTCCATCATCTCGTCGGCGATCTCGGCGAGCACGCTTGTAGACAGCGCGGCCGGGCCAGCTGAGAAGTTGTGCACACGTGCCATCTTCTAGTTCCCCCTCGTAGTCGTTTGAACGTTCGGGATACTTTAGCACAGTGGAGCGCCTGGCGCGACCGCATCACGGTAAAACTCGAGTGCGCTGCTATGATTTACAGGATGGTTGCATAGGGGAGGGGTGACCTTACCTGATGGCTCGCATCCGATCCGCCTCGGCCTTCGCCTGCTTCCAAGGACGCACGCGGCCGTTGGTGAGGTCGTCGTAGCCACGAGCGATGGATTGCTGGATGGTTCTATTCATCCCGTGGCGGTTGTCGATTATTAAGCCAGGGATGTTTGGCAAGAATGGATCTGTTCTTTCAACTGGCATACGGAATCCCTCTGTAACGCTGTCCTCTTCAATCGATATCGATGATAACGCGCTGGTATCGCGCAGACATGGGGCAAAACGTAGTGCCACTGGGAGTACTCGGGCTCCCGGACTGCTGATTTACGTTCCTAGCTTCATAATTGGATCATATTTGCTTCGGTTTTGTTGCGCAATAAAAGTGCGCTCGAGTTATGGCCGGCACTCCCATAGGCTGTTCGCCGGATGATAGCGACCGTCTGCAGAAACAGCCCTATTGGGCGTCTTTGTTCTTCGGGCTACATGAGTGCCTCACGGTATGATTAAAAGCACGTTGCGCCAGACCAGTGTTAATAAAAGGTCAAAAATGGTGGCATCAAATGCGATTGTGGCATAGGGGATGCTGATGAGCGAAGCGAACTACTTGGAGAGTCTGGAGAAGGCGCCCATCTCGGAGCTTAGTTTTGACGATGTGCGGCTAAAGCGTTCAATCCAGAATGCTGGTTTTTGCTACTTGCCCGATCTTTTGTCTCTTACCGATAAAGAGATAGACGCTCGTTTCGATAGCAGATATGCCGATTCAATCATTAAGATGCGAAAGAAATACCGTGCGGCCCCGGACGCCTTTGCTGCTTCTATGCTTCAGCCCAAGATGGTCGAGAAACCAGCGAGCGTGAAGGCCCCGCTGAAATGCCGACTTCCTCACGAACCAAAGGCCGAGGCAACGTCTTCGATTGAGCAATATGAATATGACTTGAGCCGCTTTCCGCTTACGCGCTCCCATGGGCTGTTTTCAGCAAAGCTGGAGGAATTTGAAGAAAGATCTCGGGGTGCCTTCGACGACCTGGAATCTAGGTCTGAAAACGTCATGGTTTATCAGGTATTTGAGGAATTCTCAACAGACCTTGATGAACTCAGCGCAGCTTTTGAAGAGCTCATAAAACGTTATCCAACAAAACCTTGCATTGTTCTGATGCTGATTGATAGGTGTTTGCCTAACGCTTTTATGGTTTATGTTGCCGACAAGGCGCGTAGGGTATTCAATGGCCATAATCTGTGGGGCAACTTCTTTGCCAGTCTTGGCATTCGCGACGGCGGCGTGCAGGGGATAGTAAAGCACATTTTTATTAAACATGTTGAAGAGCGTGGAATGCCTTTGTATGGCCGCGATGAGGAGGTTAATTACTACTTCTACACTACTCTTCTCCACGGAGGCTTATCGGAAGATTCCTGGTCAAACCTGTGGGAAAAATTACTTCCGCTCGCGCGGGAAGTCTCTCAAGGCGGTTTAGGTTTTGGCGGAGAGATGGACGGTCACTCTGTTCTTAGGGAGCTAAAGAACCCTGAGAGTCGGTATGCTCCCGAAAAGGCGGTTCTTAACATTCTTGAGAAAGCTCCCGATTCAACCATTGCTCCATTATTTGAGGCGTCCATGCGTGTGGCGGCGCAAATTGTGGACTCAAATAGGGTCGGAAGCCGCTACACGATGCTGTCTAGTTTCGGTCTGCCTGAAGCCGCAATGCAGGCTCTTCGTGACAATCAAGAACGCGTGCCGTCCTCGACGACCGAAGGAAAGGCCACTGGTTCTTCCCAAGGACGGAGAAATGGCGCCCATCGATTGATCTATCTTCCTATTGCCAGCTTGCAGCTGGATTTATCCGAGGGTGTTGTGACCATGCGCTGGCCGCGTCAACAATTTCCGCTGCGTTTTGCTGGCGACAAGATCGACTATTATGTTGACGGCGAGCTAAAGGCAAGTTCTGAATTCGATATGAGTGTCGGAAAATGCATTTTAAATGCCGTTAGCATTGCCGTTAACCCTCGCGCTCGTTACGACGTGGAATTGAAGCTCATGCATAAAGATGAGCGAGCAGGTGACTATATCGAGCTTAGTTCGTTGAGCCAGTCGTTTAGTAGGAATAAGCCCGAGTGTTTTGAATTTATAAAGGATGGTAAGGGCTTTTACCGTTTGCGCGGCAAGAGCGAGCGGTTAACGAAAAAGCGTCGCATCGCGTATATTGTAAAAGATGGGTACAAAATCGTTCCCGGTCAAGGCATGAAAGCCGTCTCGGAGTATGAGGCTTCTGGTGATTGGGACGATAATCAGATTTATATCTATGACGTTGAACCCGGTTCGTCAGGTTCGGTTGTTAACGTGCTTACGGGCGAGGAGCTTGCCGTTTGGCAAGAACGATATGTCGCAAAGATTGATAAACAACGCATTATCGGAGAGACGAGCGACGGCGTTGACTTGTATGGGTGTATTCCGAACGAGCTTAATACAAACGACGGCCTTCCCTCTGTGAGCATTGAGGCGCTTGATGGCGCGAGTGCCCTAAAAGACTTGGACATTATATGCTGCTGCGATGGCGAGCGGGTGTCGATGCCGCGTTCTGCCATATGGGAAGACGATGCTGATAATTCGGGTTCTGCAAGAATAGTATTCGATCCCTCAAAAACGAGTCTATTCAGTCGGCATATCGAAGAGTGCATCATTGAGGCGAGGCAGAAATCTGCCGCTGGCAAGGTCGTTTTTCGCTACCGATTTACGGTGGTGCCCATACAAGCTTTTAGGCCTCTGTCCATCAGCATTGATCATGGGCGCGCTGTGGCGGAATATGGCTTCCAAGCGTGCCTCCCCATTGATGTCGCGCCCGTTTACGAAGACGACGACGCGAAAGGCGAATGTGGGAGGCTCGATTCTCTCAATGCATGGGAGCACTATGAAGCGAAGGCGCTTCTGAAGGATGATTTCTTGCATGTTCGCATTAGGTCGAGAGAAAGTGGTAAAGAGACCGATGCCAAACTGGCCCTTGCTGCAATAGACGTTGACATGCCAGGCAGACTTGCGAATCTGTCCGAAGAGCGCCCAATCTGTTTGGCAGATGCGTTGGAGCTCGGTCCCAGTGCGGCAAACTTCAAGATTGTCTCCTATGGTTGGAGGTACAACAGGGCCGTGCTAGTGATGCTCGGTTCAAAACCTCTTTTCTTCAAGAACCTCATGCAGCCTGGCGAATACGGATTCAATCTCTTTAGGCATGCAAGCCTCTTTCAACAAGCTGATTATAAGGCGTCCGTCAGTCTTCCCCTGAAGCTGTCTCTGTGCTACGGCGATGACGTGTCAACGGGAGAACTGAAGCAAGCCTGGACCGATGTTCAAATGCTTGACTGTGCCGAAGGGCTCGGCATTAACGGGTGGAAGCTATTGCCAGCCGAATCCCTTGGATATGTTCTTCGGTTTGAAGGCAAGCCCTTATGTGACATCCATTTCAGGTTCTTTAGGATTTCTAAGTATGAGGAAAGTGACGATAAGCCAATTGCTACAGCCTCTGCAGAAAAGGGCTCTACAGAGGTCTTTCTTCCACCCAGCGTGGTAAGGCAGCTGAGCAGCAAGAGGGGGGTTGCCGTCGAAATGTCTCCGAGCGACTTCTTTGGGGACTCCCGGAGAGAATATGCGACAAGAATCAATCTTAACTAGCGGGAGCAAATAATGACGAATGTGAAAGAATTCAATCCCATTGAGACCGCGCGCAAAGTGGAGGACTCTTATCGCGAGTACATTGCCACTACTATTCACTTTGATGACGCGGATTTGCAGAAGCAGCTTGAGACGATTCTTTGCGAGCCGGGATATCTTGCAAAGGGACCGTTTCTTGAGGCGGCGCCTCCGTACCGCAAGGATAAAACTGTGGCCGAACTGGTGGACGAGGGGCTACTTTGCAAGGGCATGATGAGTTTAGGCGGAGGGGAGACGCATAACTTTGACCCCTATCGCCCCTTATATGTGCATCAAGTTAAGGCTATTGAAAAGAGCGTTGCCGAACGTAACTACGCCGTCGTTACGGGTACGGGTTCGGGCAAGACTGAGTGCTTTTTGCTTCCGATTCTGAATGACATCCTCTCAGAATTCGAAAAGAGCGGGCGTTCCGCTGGCGTCCGTGCCATGATTCTTTACCCGATGAACGCCCTTGCAAACGATCAGCTTAAACGATTGCGTCAGTTGCTGAAGGGGACCGATGTCACCTTCGGGCGTTATACCGGCGACACTGAGGAGAAAGAGTCCGTGGCTCTCCGTAAGTGGAAAGACGAAAACCCGGATCAAACTAGACTGCCAAATGAAATCATCTCTCGCGAGAAAATACGTGAGAACCCACCCAACATTTTGCTTACAAACTACTCTATGCTTGAGTATCTCCTTCTACGTCCGGAGGATGCGCCGCTGTTCGAAGGGGCATTTGGTGCAAACTGGCGGCATATCGCCATCGATGAGGCGCACGTTTATTCAGGCGCGCTTGGCACCGAAATCGCATATTTGCTGCGACGAGTAAAGGCTCGTATCGAATCAGAAACGGGAGAGCTGCCCAAGCTTCATTGTTATGCAACTTCCGCAACAATTGGCTCAGAAGAGGATATGCCTAAGGTAGCTATATTTGCTCAGGATCTTTTTGGAGAGGTCTTCTCAAGTGACCCCGCGAATCTTGACGTCATCACGAGCGAGAAAGATCAGCCCCAAGATGCCCTTGACGAAAAGCCTTGGGGCACGCTTTCTCTAGACACTTGGGCGGAACTTCGCAGGGAACTTTCCGATCCTGAAAACGCAAACGTAGAAGACATTCGCAGCACACTCGCATCTGGTGGAGCTCCTGAAGAGGTTGTAGCGAGGCTAGACGGCGAGTCCCCCCTAATGGGACTAGGAAAGATCCTTCTGGGTGAATCGTCTGCGGCAAAACTGGTGAGACGCTGCGAGCGTCTTTTCGACCTCACTGATCTTGACACCATTGAGGAGCTTGAGATCGAAGGGCTCACGGGAGATAAGAGGGGTGTGGAAATCCTCACTGCCATGGTTGAGGTGCTTTCCTCTGCGCAGCGCTCCAAGGATGTCCCCATTCTTACGAGTCGTTACCATTCCTTCTTGCGTGCTCCTGAGGGCATCTATTTAAATCTGCATACACGTAAGCTGACTCCTCACAAAACGATTGCGGAGCATTATGACGATGAAAACGATACTCCTGTATATGAGGTGTCGGTCTGTCGCCATTGTGGGCAGGCATACATCCTTGGTGAGGAGAGCTCTGATCCCGAGGTGAAGACTGCGTGGTTAAGTCCTCGACATGAAGGAACGGATTCCGACGACGAGTTTCTTCCGAGAGTCTACTACCGTCTTCTCTCTGACGAATCGGAGAGAGATCCCGATGAGAAGATCCAATGGCTGTGCCCGATATGCGGGTCTTTGTATCATGAAGCCGAGGGTGGTGCTCATCGTTTCGAGCATGAGATTGTTGCGCGCATCCCAATTGCGCTCAACCAAAACGAGAAAACACAAGCAGATGAAGCAGAGGCGCGTTGTCGTCATTGTGGATATCAGTCCGTTGTGGCAATTCAGCCAATGCGCGTTTCGCCTGAAGCTGCAGGCAGTGTCGTCTGTTACGACCTGGTCAGGGATATTCCGCCTTTTGATGAGGAGGAAGCTGACGAGGATGATTTGTTCGCAGACCTCGATGAAGAGCGCAGGGCCGGAAGTGTTATTTGCTTCTCGGACAAGCGCCAGGACGCGGCTTTCTTCGCGCCCGCAATGGACAGAACTTATGGAAACATCACACGTCGTCAGCTGATAAGAGAAGCGGTGGAGGCTCTGTCCCGCGACGGTGAGGGTTGTAAGCCGAGCTCAGTTATTGATTGGATAACAAGTGTTGCAAAGAGGCGATATCCGGGGGTCTTGGGTTCCAACAAGAGGGGCCAGGCGACGGCCTGGATTCTCGATGAGCTTGCGGCTGAGGATTCGCGGAACAGCCTTGAAGGCCTTGGCGTTGTAAGGATCGAGCCTACTGAATTTAACGAGGGGTTTTCCCATCCTGGGGCGAAAAAGCTTGTCGCAAGGCAAGTGGATATACTTAATGCCGATGGGGTCACCTGGCTTTCATGCGAAGACTACATTTTGTTTGTAAGGACCTGTCTTGAACTGCTCCGAGAGAAAAACGTTATCGAGGTTCCTGAAGGGGTCCCTGAGCTCAGAAACAATCATGAGAAGCGCGGCAACCTTGTCGTGCTTGAGAGAGGCAGCTCTGCGTCTAGGGATATCGTTTATTTCGCGGGAGATGCTGTACGTGGTACAGAAAACAAGCGCAGCGCCTTTATTCGCAAGTACGTCAAAAGGGTCCACGGTATCGAGCTGACCCGTGAGGACGTTCGCCCGATTCTGCAAAGTCTTTTCCAGTTTATGGGGGAGTATCTGAGTTGCAGGCTATTTAAGGGCGAAGGATATTTGATTGATTCGCCTGAACACTTTAGGCTCAGCAGAGATATTTGGACTATGTATCCGCACTCCAACGATGATATTGTCTATCGTTGCGATGCGTGTGGATGTGAGACTCACCTAGATACACGTGGCGTTTGCACGACAACGAAATGCAACGGTACGATGGTGAAAATGAGCTTCGCAGAGGCAAAAAACAAGGACCGCTTTTATAAAACGGTATATCAAGATGAGGCGCTTCCCCTCGACATTGAGGAACATACGGCACAGCTGTCATCCAAAAAGGCTAGAGAAATACAGAGCGAATTTATCAAAGGCAACGTTAATGTTTTGAGTTGCACGACTACGTTTGAGCTGGGTGTGGACGTTGGCGATTTGAGGGCCATTTTTATGAGAAACGTTCCACCTAGTACCGCGAATTATACGCAACGAGCCGGTCGCGTTGGACGCCGCGCTGGCAAGCCTGGATATGCCATCACGTTTGCTCGCTTGCGGCCCCATGATGTCGCGTACTTTGAGGACCCAGCCAAGATAATTGGCGGCAACACGAGAGTGCCAATGTGTTATCTGAATAACGATGCCATTGCGATACGGCATGTTTTCGCCGTCGCTATGTCTGAGTTCTTTCGCTACGCGAGCCGGAGCTTGGGCAAAGACTACTCTCATGGATACAACGACTTTATGGATCTTTCTAAATCGGAGCCGGAAGGCCTCGAGGATCTTCGAAGCTTTCTTGCATCGCGGCCAAAGAGTGTCTATGAACAGCTCGTCCGCGTTGTTCCGCAAGGCATGCCCGTGGCGGAAGAAGTTGGCGTAAACGAGTGGGGGTGGATAGCAAAGCTCGTTGGGCCAATCGATTCGGCTGAGAGCGGAAGCGGTGGCAGGCTTCTCCTTGCGCATAGCCTTAAGCATGCTGATTTTGAGCGTATTCAGGATGGTATTGAGCTGAATATGGGCGTCAACGACATTCTCGCATCCAAGCTTCTAAAGTCTAGGGATGCGCTCAAGAAGGAGAGAACTATCGCAATTCTTGCCGAGAGCGGAGTATTGCCTAAGTACGGGTTTCCGACTGATCTCGTAGAGCTCCATCTTCTTGATATCGAGAATTCTGTAGGTGAGAACAGGCTCGAGCTTTCTAGGGGTATGCGTCAAGCAATTAGGGAATATGCACCGGGGGCGGAAATCGTTGCCGGCAAGACGCTTTGGAAGTCCGTTGGACTCAGAAAGCCGAAAGGGCAAGAGTTGCGAAAGCGCAGGTATGGAAAGTGTCCAAATTGCGAAACATTTGTATGGCCCATTGAAAACTACAGTGATAAAGGCGAGTGTCCCGTTTGCCATACCGAGTTTGCTCTCGAAAAGAATATGCTCATACCTTCCTATGGTTTTGTCGGCACGGAAAACAAAAAAGGCATAGGGCTTAGAAGGCTGAGGCCAAAGGGGTATGCATCGGTGCACTTTAGCCAGCACTGGCCTAACGAGACCGCGACCAGGGAGTTTTGTTTTCCTGGCGGTGCGGTGAAAGTAAAATATGCCGAGAACGGGCAACTTTGTGTGCTCAATAGCCCTGCTAAGGGCTTCCAAGTCTGCTCTTACTGCAATCGCGCTGCTGTTGGTGGGGAGAAGATCCAACATACCTACTGGTGCGAGAAGAGCGGCACTGCTCCAAAGATTAATAGGTTCAGTGCGCTGGGTACGGCATTTGTGAGCGACGTCCTCGAGCTCGTATTTGATTTCGATGAGGCGACAGTTTGCAGCGATGGCGACTGGGAAGCTGTGATGTGGGCGCTGTTTACCGCTGCGGCTAAAATCCTCGAGGTTCCCGAGACCGAACTCGGAGGGACTACATACAAAAATGATGCAGGCAGCTTCTCAATACTCATCTATGATGACGTGCCCGGAGGAGCCGGTCATGTACGCCAGCTCAGCAAAGAGGTGACGGATCTAATTGAAGAGGCCTATAAGGTCGTAGACGGACATTGCGGATGTGGCGAAGAAACTTGCTGCTACGGTTGTATTGCAAATTATTACAACCAAGTTGTGCAGGCGAATCTTTCCCGCGGTGCTGCAAAGCGAATTTTGGAGACTCTTCTTACTGCTTCGCCTTCCGGCCGTTCTGCCGGCAATGCCGATGAGGATAAAGAACTCGATTATACGGTTGGCACTTCCAACCCGGTTGATGGATTTGAGCTATGGGCCTCTGATGAAGGCGCAAACAACGAGGCGCTATCGTTGGCCGAAGCGATGAAACTGTCAATCCAATCTGATTCTACGGATGAATGGACCGAACTAGTTCGTGAAATGGCGAGCTACGATCCGCATTTGCGTTGGGAGACTCCGGACAAAGACGTGGAGCTATCTGATGCTAGCGGCGACAGCGTTTACGCCACGTTTGTTTGGCGCAAGTCCAAGGTCATTCTTCTTGATGAGGAGGCGGTGATCGATTTCAAAGATGTATTTGGGTCTGCTTGGCGCAGCGTTTCGGGTTGGAGCCTGTTTGTCGTTGGCGATTGCTCCGCCAAAGATGTGATGAGCGAGATTTATAAAGAGGCATAACTGTGGCTGCAAGAATGATACCGAGCCTTGGCCCGGCTGACTACGACGATCGGAGCCGTGAAGGGGAGATTTATTACGCGTTGAGTAAGCTTCCCGATGATTTTACGGTTATCCATTCATACAAGATGTTGGATATTGTGAATGGTAACGCGATCGAGCAGAGAGAAGCCGATTTCATCGCGTTTAATCGCAAGCTCGGCATTCTTGTTATCGAGGCGAAAGCGGGGAGAATTCGCTGCGAAAACGGTGAGTGGTTGTACGGTAGCGGCGTGTCAATGAGAAGGCACGGGGGTCCTTACCGGCAGGCGGATAGTATCAAATGGAAGCTCATTAATCGATTTGAAGATGTAGGGTTGAGAGAACTGTGCAATAGGTGCAAGGTTGCTCACGCGGTTTGGCTTCCGTCTTTGGGCGCCCACGAGCTCGGTTTTATCGACTACTCTCCTGAGGCTTCTCGCGATATTACTCTGTGCAAGACGGACCTTGGGGATCCAACTCAACAAATAGTTCGCATCATGAGCATGGATGTCGGAGGAAGGGAGACGAGGCTTTCCAATGATGAGGCTAAAGAGGTCTTGCATAAAGTGCTCCTGCCGGAGTTCGATATCGTCCCGACGAATTCAGTGGACTATCGATATAACGACTTCGTGTTCGCAAGGCTGCTGGACTCGCAGGCTCGCGTGTTGAATTTCATAAAGGATCAGAAGACAGCGGTAATTAACGGGGCGGCAGGAACTGGCAAAACTCTCATTGCAATTGAGAGAGCTAAGCAGGCCGCCTGTACGGGCAGGGTTCTCTTTTTGTGCTTTAACTCGCTTTTGAAGGAAGAGATTGCTAGAAGGTGCAACGATGTCCCGGAAATCGACGTCTATACAATTCCGGGCTACGCCTGCAAGGTCTGCAATTCTCTTGAGCCAAACTATGCCAGCCTGGCCGAAGAGCTCATGGAGCACCCCGACTCGTTTCCCTATCAGCACATCGTAATAGACGAAGGCCAAGACTTTGGCCTCAAAGCCATTGAAGATGCGATGGTGCTCGAAACCTTGCGTTCTATCGTGGATTCGAGGCCGGAAAGCACGATGTACCTCTTCTACGACAAAAGGCAGTTTGTCCAAGGCTCAACTATGCCCAGCTTCCTTATGGATGCCGATTGCAAGCTAACGCTTTATGTAAACTGCCGGAATACGGAGGCTATCGAGAAGTCTTCCCTGAGCGCTCTTGGTGAAGCGCACGGTTTTAGAATGCAGGTTATTGCTAGGCTCGGAAAACCTCCATTGCTTATGATTGATTGTGACGCCGCCGCGCAAGAGGCATTTGTGGATAAGCACATTGATCTACTCAAGAACGCCGGTATTAACGACATCGTGGTTATCACATGCAAGACTCTGGAATACTCTAAGCTGTCGGGCTGTTTCACTGGCGATCAGAGCTTAAAGAGGTGGAAAGGTCAGAAGGTTCCTGTTCATACGGTGAGGAAGTTCAAGGGGATGGAGGCTGCTGCGGTAATTATGATTGATGTTGATCAAGCCTTGTGGGAGCAGCCGTCCATGAGCTACATGCCTGAGCCTGGAACTTTGTTTTATACGGCTGCTTCGAGGGCACGGCATGAGCTCAGAATTGTTTGCGACATGAATGAGGATGCCTGCAACCACGCGCTCGTGGCGATGGGTGAAAAAGCGAATAGGCGCCCCGCCAAGAAGTTCGCAAATCTTCTGGGGGCAGTATTGGTTGGATAGGGTGCCGGCACTCCCCGTAATCCTTTGTGAATCCGGGATTGTGTCCTGGGGGTTTCGCTGCTGTTCATGTCATGTGTGGGCGCCAGCCTATATCACCGGGATATACCGTGACAAATACTCCTTGAGCGCCGGGTCGTAAACATAAAGAAACGTTCCCAACATGCCGCGTGTCATGAGGACATAGTAGGCGTTGATGATGATCTTTCGCAGGTCATCGTCGCTCGCTTTTTTCTTTGCGACAGCATCTTTGAAGTTCGCTTTTTTAACGCAGACGGCTCCTTTATCGGTGTCGTAGTAAATGTCTGGCCCCAGAATTACGAAGCCGTAGTTGAGGTCGTAGCCCTGCACTGTGTGGATGCATCCGACCTCGTTGACGGCGTTGGGGGAGTTGACCCAATCCTTTTGACTCGAGTTCCAACGTTTAGAGATACCCTCAATGACGATGTCGAACGCGTCTTTGTGTTTCTTCGTTTCCCACTTCCACGCAAAACCTGCCGTCATGCGGGATAGCCCAACTTCTTCTTCCTTGGCTTGCTGCAGGGAACAGAAATCCTCAAATCGGTCGATGATTCCAAACTGGTATCTGGGAACATCGCTGTTCGGATCCCCGGCTCGCGAATCGTAAGGCTCCGATGAAAAGAGCTCTTTGAACTTCATGCCGGCATGCATGTACGCCTTGTTGTCGAGTAAGTCGTAGACAAAATCGAGGTATTCATCGCCGCCGCGTACGCGCATTTGCGTGCTTAGGTTGAACTCTTCAGTTTCAATGTCCTTTTCTTCGAGCTGATTGAGTCGCTGCTCAAGGCCGTCTCGATTGAGTCAGGATGCGCGAACCTGCTGTTTGGGGTCATAGAACAGGTACGCCTTGTCACAGCATTTGAATATCCAGTCAACCTGGTTGCTCGTGTGCGGAAGGCCGAGGCGATCGCAGGTATTGTAAAAAGCTCCGATGCCGGCGCCGGCGGTTAAGCAGTTTCCTAGTCGATGTGCCTCGTCGACAAGCAGGATGTCATACCGATCCTTTTTGGTAACATCGCTGGGACTCAGGATATCGCCAGGCTTTAACCCGGGAAGGAAGTGCGTGAGCTTTTTGAGTGTCTTACTCAGAGACTCCATGGGTGTCACGAAACCGACCCGCAGGCCGGATAATTTGGGTTCATTTTTGATTTTGAACATGAGGCTGATGGCAAGGATAGTTTTGCCTGTTCCAGGCGCACCGTTTACGACGGTCACGCGTTTCTTCTCGGGGCCGCCGTTTTCAACATCTTTCTGTTCCTGCTCGAGACGCTTGTAAATCGTCTCAATCGTTTCATATTGATCGGGTGTGAGCGTTTTGAAAGGCGAGAATTTAAACAGGTCAGTGTTCTCGAGCTCTTCGATGGGGTGAATTGCATAGTTTTCTTCGCGTAGCTTTGTCCATAGAGTTCGGAACTTCTGGCGGTACTGAGGTCGCTCAAAGTAATCGAATTGGGCATAGCCATTGTTGCCATTGGTTACCTGGTATTTTTCGTCAGCGCAGAACAGTTCGATGAGCCTGTTTTCAAACTCAAATGTCGCTGACTGATTGAATGTGGGGTTGTCGATCAGAAGTGTTCGATCGAAGTCCTTGTCAGCGTTTGCGGCGTGTTGCTTCATGCGGCGTTGATAGTTGGTAGTTTGGCCAATGTATGCCGTCTTCTTTTTGCTGTTGGTCAGGATGTAGAGAACAGGCCAACTCTCGTCATGGTGAGCCCCGGGCTCTGGCGTGCCAAAGTCTTGTAGTGATTCGCTTGCCTCAAAGGGCTTGGGTAGGGGAAGCGTGTATTGCCGAAGGGCGAACTCATTACTCATGGTGGCCCGCCTTTCTGTATTCGTTGGATGATGCGTCGACGGGGTAGCGCTCGCCATTGCGCTTGAGCTTGGACGAAAGCGCCGCTGGCAGGTCGATTCCATTTAAATCTGCGAAACGCAGAAGGAAAAGGAGCGTGTCAGCGACTTCGTCTTCGATGGCTTGGCGTTGCTCGGTGTCTTCGAACATTTCCGCAATGCGCTCGTCGCTCATAAAACGAAAGAGCTGAAGGAGCTCGGAGGACTCAGTTGCCATGCCGATGGCAAGCTCCTTTGGCGTGTGATATTTGCGCCAGTTGCGTGTGTCGCAAAAGTCCCTGACTTGTGCCGTCATGGCATCGAGCTTATCCATCGTCCGCAGCCTCCCTGATGTTCATTGTTTTATTATGGCCATATTTGGGGTTTATTGCACATCATTTGGGGTGTGCGGTTTGTTCGGTCGCGATTGGCCGGTAGGAGGTTTCACCATGAAAATCGAAGTCGATGTAGATCAGCTGCGTGAGAGCCTGCTCGACCGCGCGGGGAGTGCGGCGGGCGTGGGCTTTCCGGCCGCCATGCTCGACGTAGTGGATATCGAGGACGAGTCGCCCCAAGAGCTCCTAGCCCAAGCCGAACGCGAAGGCCTCGACCTCCGCGACTTTGCCGTCGACGATGACTAGGGTAGCTAATTTGGGATGGGGCGTCTGCACCCCGCAGCTGCGCGAAAATGCACGATAAGCCGTCGCAATGGAGTCTACTGACCTCGCGACTGTTCTATTTTGACTGCACGCTGGCTAAGTGAGTAGGCTTTATTGGAAATCCTGAGCACCCGATACATTAGCTTCAACAAACCCGCAGGTTACAGACTTGTACTTTAGTGACGTGGTCGGCGATTCGACAAAAGTCTACTCACTTAGTTTTGAGAGACGCTAATTGTCCGCAACGAGACCCCAGCCGGGGCGATTGATGCTCAAATGTAGCCAATTCGGGACGGCTGCCCCGCCCCTCTTAGGGGCAAGGCAGGGGTTGCGGTGACTTTACGCACAAAAAATGCCGGAGGGAAGCCCCCGGCTCTTGGAGGTCCCTCTATTCGAGAGTACCGACTTCTTTATAGCATGAGATCGGACGGCTTTCAAATTGCGCCATGTGGATGGGATGGCGCGCCTGATAAAGCCCTCAATGAATGGCATCTAACTAGCGTTCGTGATATAAAGAAGTCGGTTATCTCAAAAGAGAAGGCTTCCAAGTGCCGGGGACGTTTTCCCGGCTTTTTTCATTTCGGTGTCAATTCAAATGTTTTTCAACCCATCCCCTTAATAACTTGCGGTGAAATAGGGACTGTTTAGGCTGCTAGAAGGCCTATTCAGTCCCTATTTCACCGCAACTTATGGGTGGGGATGGCTACGGCGCCAGCGTGGCAATGACGGCTTCGTCGCCGGCGTATATGAGTGTGTTGCCGTCAGGAATGATCGTTTGGCCGTCGCGCTTGAGCATTACCACGATAAACGGGTGCTTGCCCTGCGGCACGTCGCGCAGGCGCTGACCGGCCAGACGTCCATGGGGCGTTACGGTGACCTCGCGTAGCGTAACCTCGGCACGCTCTTCAAACGTTGGTGCGGCCATAACCAGAAGGTCGCCTTCTTCAATTACGGTATCACCATTGGGCAGCACGGGGTGTGCGCCGTCGCGCAGCACCAGGACCACCAGCATATCCGTCGCGCTGCCAATATCGGCGAGCGAGCGACCGGCAAACGGATGGCCCGCGCCCACCTTGAGCTTGATGAACGACATGCCGTCCTCGTCGCGGTAATCGTTAAAGGTGCGGCGCACGTCGCCTTCTGCATCGATCATATCGAGTTTCTTCGCCACTGCCGGCAGCAGCGAGCCCTGCACCACAATGCTCGACACGGCAATCACAAACACCA
>OHYC01000495.1_pt1 | contig 15735 bp, 8 predicted proteins | sample 1580171 | NCBI WGS metagenome assembly OHYC01 (sample SAMEA3882526, study PRJEB24775) | human gut metagenome | biome: human-associated habitat; feature: intestine environment; material: feces | place: Netherlands | collected 2009/2010
GACGTTCACGATGCCGTTGGCGTCGATGTCGAAGGTGACTTCGATCTGCGGGACGCCACGCGGAGCCGGAGCGATGCCGGTCAGCTCGAAGGTGCCCAGCGGCTTGTTGTCGCGAGCGAACTCACGCTCGCCCTGGTAGACCTGGATGAGCACGGACGGCTGGTTGTCTTCAGCGGTGGAGAAGACTTCGGAACGCTTCGTCGGGATGGCGGTGTTGCGCTCGATCAGCTTGGTCATGATGCCACCCTTGGTTTCGATGCCGAGGGACAGCGGGGTCACGTCGATAAGCAGGACATCCTTACGGTCGCCCTTGATGACGCCGGACTGCACGGCTGCGCCGACGGCCACGACTTCATCCGGGTTCACGGACTGGTTGGCTTCCTTACCGCCGGTGAGCTCCTTGACGAGCTCCTTGACGGCCGGCATACGGGTGGAGCCACCGACGAGGACCACGTGGTCGATGTCGGAGACGCCGATGCCAGCGTCGCGCAGCACGTTGTTGAACGGGGTGCGGCAGCGGCCCAGCAGGTCGGAGGTCATTTCCTCGAAGTGGGCACGGGTCAGGGTCTCGTCCAGATGCACCGGAGTGCCGTCAGGGGTCATGGCCAGGTACTGCATGGAGATGGAGGTGCTGGTGGAGCTGGACAGTTCCTTCTTGGCCTGCTCGGCGGCTTCCTTCAGACGCTGCAGGGCGATCTTGTCCTTGCTCAGGTCAACGCCGTACTTGTTCTTGACTTCGCCGACGAGCCAGTCGATGATCTTCTGATCCCAATCGTCGCCGCCCAGGTGGTTGTCGCCGTTGGTGGCCTGCACCTGAATGGTGGAGAAGCCGTCGTCGTCCTTGCCGATTTCCAGCAGGGACACATCGAAGGTGCCGCCACCGAGATCGAAGACCAGGATGCGCTCGTCTTCCTTGCCCTTTTCAAGGCCGTAGGCCAGTGCGGCTGCGGTCGGCTCGTTGATGATACGCAGGACGTTCAGGCCCGCGATGGTGCCGGCGTCCTTGGTGGCCTGACGCTGGGCGTCGTTGAAGTATGCCGGGCAGGTGATCACGGCGTCGGTGACCGGTTCGCCAAGGTAGGCTTCGGCGTCGCGCTTCAGCTTCATCAGGACCTGGGCGGAAATCTCCTGCGGGGTCCACTTCTTGCCGTCGATCTCAACGGTCCAGTCGGTGCCCATGTGGCGCTTGACGGAGCTGATGGTGCGGTCGACGTTGGTGACGGCCTGGCGCTTGGCGACTTCGCCGACCAGGATTTCGCCGGACTTGCTGAAAGCCACGACCGACGGTGTGGTGCGAGCGCCTTCGGCGTTCACGATAACGGTGGGCTGGCCACCTTCAAGAGTTGCGATGCAGGAATTGGTAGTACCCAGATCGATGCCAACTGCGCGTCCCATAACTTGTCTCCTTTGTAGATAGGTTCGCTATACGTTCTTTTCGTTCTTCGCTCGAGTTTCGGATCGCCGTTTCCGGATTGCCGTCTCTCATGCTTTCCAAAACTTGAGCCTACACCACTCAACTTTGAATCGCAAGTTATTATTCCCGAAATCGCAAAAATTCTTGAGCACACCTCACTCAACTTTGCGCAAAACCCAAAACCGCCGGCGCTGGGGAGCATCTCAGCGGCGGCGGTTTCGGGGATTATCGGAGGTTATTCAGCCAATCAGCGGTCGTTCTTGGCGGCCTTCGCGGTCTTGATGAGCATCGCGACGGCAACCAGCATGGCGATCGCAACAGCCGCAGCCAGCACAGCGGTGCCGGTCTTGCCGAGCAGTGCGGCGCCAAACGGGCCGGCCTTCGTATCGTTGTTGACCTTGCCGGAAGCGATCACGCCGTTCTTGTCAGCGTTGCCAGCGCCCGGCTTGCCGTTGTTCTTATCGGCGGAGTTGGCGGCCGGAGCCTGGAAGTCGACGGTCACGGCCTTGCCGGACTGGCGGCCGGTGACGGTGAGCTTGTATTCGGAACCTTCGGTGACGCCGTCCAGCGCGATCGGAGTGGTCTGTGCGGTCTTGACGCGCACGCCGGAGAGCGGAGTGGAGGAATCGGACGCGGCCACGGTCTTGTCGTTCTTGTCCTTCAGCTCGTAGCTGAGCACAGCGTCGCCGTTGAAGCCATCGACGTCCGCGGTGAACTTACCGTCGGCAGCAGAGACCTTCACAGTGCCGTTGTCAGACAGTGCCTTCTGCGATTCGGTGGAAGTGGCCAGTCCCAGAGCGCCAGCGATGGTGTAGAAGTTGTCGGTCTGGTCGGTCAGGCCGATGACGCGCTGTGCGCCAGGGCCGGAAGCCGCGATACGCAGCTGGGTGCCGGTGTGCTCCATGTCGCCGCCGTTGTAGCCGCCGTCTGCATCGCGAGAATCGTCCTGGGCGGTGCCGTAGGAGACGACCATGTTGTTGCCATCAGCGGTCTTCAGCACGGTGGACAGTGCGTAAGCCGGCTGGGCGTTGAGGATCTGGGAGGTGTGCGCGTGGTCGGCGGTGACGATCACCAGCGTGTTCGTGAGGTCCACGTTCTGCATGGCGTAGGCAATGGCCTGGTCGAAGTCGTCGGTCTCGCCAATCTGGCCGCAGGCATTGCCTGCGTGGTCCTGCTTATCGATCGAGGCGCCCTCGACCTGCAGGAAGAAGCCGTTCTTCTGGCCGTTCGGGTTGTCGTTCAGCAAATCGAGCGCCTTCTTGGTCATGTCCTTGAGCGAGGAGCCCTGGTTGCCGAGCCAATTGGCGTTCGGCGTGCACACGGTCGGGTTGGCGTCCTTGGCCGGATCCTTGGCGGTGGCCTTGGACGGGTCGAACTTGGTCGGCATGTTGCCGTCGCTCATCAGAGCGAGCACCGGCTGGTTGTCCTTGTACTGCAGGGCGTTCATCGCGGCCGGATCGTTCTCGACGGTCTGGAAGCCCATTTCCTTGGCCTGTTCCCACACGGTCTTGCCCTTGTATTCACCACCCTGCACGGTCTGACGGAAGTACTTGGAACCACCGCCGATGGTTACGTCAGCGCGGGTGTCGAGCAGCTGCTCGGAGATGGAGCCGATGCCGCCGTTTTCCTTAAGCTGGTTGATGAGGCACTGCTTGGAGGCATTGTTGGACGTGCCGTCGGTCTTGCCCTGTGGGCCGTAGCAGGCACGTTCGGACGAATGCGATTCCAGCACGGCCGGGGTAGCATCCTGGATTTCGGCGGTGGTCACATTGCCGGTGGCTTTGCCGGCCGCCTTGGCCAGCTCGAAGAGGTTCAGCTGCGGATTGCCGTAAATATCAACGTCAACGGCGTTGTTGTAGGTCTTGGTGCCGGTGGCCCATGCGGAACCGGATGCGGAGGAATCGGTTACGGGGGTAAGCTTGCCCGGATTGGGGTTGGCGACCAGCTTGCCGTCGCCATCCTTGCCGACAGCGCTGTCCTTGCTGCCGTTGCCGACCGAGAAGGTGGTGTACTGGCCAGTACCAGCCTGCACGTCACCAAGCGCGCTCGGCTGGCCGACCGCGTCAAGTCCGTCGAAGTGGCCGTTGGCGCCCTTCAGATAGTCACGGGCGACGGTGATTTCCGAATCGCCCATGCCGTCGCCGATGAACAGCACCACATTCTTGGCTTTTTTGTTGCCGATAGCTGCGATGCGCTGCGCGCCGCCGTGTTGCGCCAGTTCCGCAACGGACTTGCCGTTGGGGCTGTAGGTGGTGTCGGCCGCGAGCGCCGGTGCGGCGAGCGCGCCGAGCGTCGCTACGGATGCGACCGCTGCGATCGCGCCCTTCAAAGCTTTGTGCTTGCTCATGTTTCTTCTTTCTTCCATGCAGTTTCTTCCGTGCCGTCCAACCTGCCGTTTCGGTTGCGCCCGTTAGGTAACGCCCGTTTCGACCATGTTTTCCGGCTGCGCGGAACCTTTCCGCGGCTGCATTGCTTGGATCTTTCGATGCCACCGCCCACGCTATGCGCCGCAAGCCAACGCACACCGCACTACAGAAGAACGACAGATGAACACTCATCGCCATATGATGACCGCAACATATCCACCGCATGAACAGGGGGAATACGGCCAATAAAATCGCCATATTCCGTCAAACAACACCCCCACCGCACCCCACAAGCCAAAATCCCCCACTGGCTGGATAAATCCAACCTCTCAGACCCCACTCACACGCCAAAAATCCCAGTGACTGGATAAAAACCACCTCTGACGCACCACTCACGCGACTAAATCATCCAGCCACTGGGAAAAATGCCCGCGCCACTCAGCCCCGCGCAACCCGCGCCGCGCGCGTGGCCTTTACGGCCACGAACACGGACCGCACCAGCAGCACGCACAGATAGCAGGCGAACATAATCGCCCCAACTCGTGGCGAAACCTCCCCCGCAATCCACGTGCCGAGCGGCGCGGTCACAGCCGCCGTCACACCAATAATCAGCGCGGTTTTCACATGCGCTAGCCTGCGCTTCAAGTTCGCCGCGCTGGTCGTGATCGAATTCGGAAACATTGCCAACAGCGAAGTGCCGCGCGCAACCAGGTCGGACGCGCCAAACAGCATCGACAGCGACGGCACCGCAAGCGCACCACCCCCAATGCCCAGCAGCCCCGCCAGCGTGCCGATGACCACACCCAGCAACGCCAAGCCAATGCCGGTCACCACCGTCATGACGATCTGGTGGTCGCGCGACGGCACAAAACTCACCTGATTGATCACCACGAACACGAGAAACGCCACGAAAATCCACCGCAGCACCAGTTCCGGCAGCCGTGACAGCAGCCAACTGCCGATCTGTCCGCCAATGAACATGCCGCAGAACAGCAGAGCTGCGGCGAGCCAGTCGACGTGCCCGCCGGTCGCGTACGAAATGACGCCGGAAATGGAGGTCGGCACGATCGCCAGCGTGGACGTGGCGGCCGCGTTGCGTTGAGATAGCCCCAGCCAGACGAGCGCGGGCACGATCACCGTGCCGCCGCCGATGCCGAACATGCCTGACAGCACCCCCACCAACATGCCGACCACAATCAGCACGATGATGCTGCGCGCCGACCCGTCAAGCGCCGTCTCCCCCGCTCGCGATTCCATCTTTTGCGATTCCGTTCGTACGGCATCCGCCTGATCCGCAGTTTCCCCTTCATCACACATGGCAGCTCCTTCCACGTCTTCCGCGCCCGATACTACCCACCTGCCGCGCGCAGCAATCAGCCGATTCCATAATTTTGCGATTTCGCCGCCGCAGCGCCCGGTTCACGCGCTTTCTCGCTTATAGATGGCGGATTCGCGGGATCGACGGATGGTATCTCGCTTATAGATGGCGGCCCCTTGCGGAAACAAGACATCTAGGGGGCATGCATGCTACCCCCTAACGACCTATTGCCCAAACCGACCCGCCACCTATAAGCGAGATACCACCGGACACCCGGCCGAATCCGCCATCTATAAGCCAGATACCCAGCCAAAACCACGACCGCACGCCTACACCCACGCCTACACCGGCACACCCGCACGCCCACACCCACGCAAGACCCATTGCACACACCCCCGTACGCACACGACCGCGCGCGGACCGGCAAAATCGCAAGTCATGAGCGAAAAGGGGCATCAAAAGCGTCCGAAACAGGCCGAATCACACCCCCATCCGCTCACAGACAAGCAAAACCAGCCCAACTCACAAGTCGTGAGCAAAAGGGGAGGCCACCCAACATCAAAACAGCCCGAAACATCCAGAATCGTACCCCCATCCGCTCACAACCGCGCCAAAACCGTCAAAACCGCAAGTCATGAGCAAAAGGGGCATCAAAAGCGTCCGAAACAGGCCGAATAATACCCCCATCCGCTCACAACCCATGCTTCAGCACGATTCAGGCCATATGCGCACCGCAACAACACCCCTGCGCAACATCAGACATGCACACGCACGCAAACACAAGTACACACACTGAAACGCAACACGTACCACAAGCACACAAACACCACGCACCACATACCGAGCACGACCAGACGCACACCCCCGCACACCGGAGAAGCGATGTCACCGGCCTGCGGCGGCGCTAGGCTAGACACTACCCCCGAACACCAGACGAATGGCGCGCGCCGGCCCCGGCGCACAACCCGTGCCGCACAATCCAGGAGCGTCGCCATAGCCGCGCGAGCCCCACAAAAGCGCAGCCAGCCACAAACACGAGCAGTCCGATCACCGCAGCCGCCACGGCTGTCATTTCGCCCGGCTCGTCGTATTGCGTCTTGTCTGGCACTTTCGGATTCGGAATCCGGTGCCCGCGCACGAGCAGCCTGTGCGAGTTCACTCCGTATGGCGTGCAGGTGATCAGCGTCGCGTAGTCGCGCCCCTGCTCAATATTCAGCTTGCTGATTTCGCTCGGCAGCACCACTGAGATCTGGTCCACTTGGTACGTGTACGTTTGGTCGAGCACGTGGAATGCGAACGTGTCGCCTTTTTTCAGTTCGTCGAGGCCGGTGAGCAGTCGCGCGGATGGCAGTCCGGTGTGTCCGGAGACTACCGCGTGCGTGGTCGCTCCGCCTACTGGCAGCGAGGTTCCGGCCAGGTGTCCGGCGGCGATTTGCAGTACGCCGTCGCTGGTGCCGTGGTATACGGGCAGTTTCACTTTGATGCGCGGTATGGTCACGTACCCCATGATGCCGGTGCCGGTCACGTCGAGCGTCTCGTTGTATTCGCGCTTCTGCGCGTCGGTCATGTGCCATCGGTCGCCGTTGGCCGCGAGCCGCTCGTTGTATGCGTGCGCCGCTTTCAGCATGGCTTTGCGTTCGGCGCCGGACATGTCTTTGGTTTGTTCCACGTAGCCTGCCACGGCATATGACTGGTGCATGCGGTTCCACCAGTCGCTGAATGTCGGATACGCGATGAGGCCCAGCGCACCGATCATGGCGATTGCGGAAATGGCAATCATCACATTGAGCAGCGCATTCGATTTCTTATGCTTGGCAGCAGGTTTAACCTGCGCACCCGGTTTAACCTGCGCATCCAATTCGACTTGCGCAGCTGGCTTGGCGTCCGATTCATCCGTCACGTTATTTATGCTACGCCCGCTTCCGCAAAGCCGTCTTGGCAACGATCAGCAGTACCAAACCCGCGCCCAAGATGGCCACGGCAATCCAAGCGGCCTGCTGCACGTCGGCGCCGGTGTGCGGCTGGTCCGGCGTGGTGGGTGGCGTGTGCGTGTTGGTGATTTCAGTGGAGTCGCCTTCCACATCGGAGATGGTGGTGTAGCCGTCGGGCACCGCCGCTTCGACCACGGTCCATTCGTGGTCCGCGTCGAGCGCCGTCCACGAATGCGTCCACTTGTTGGACTCGTTCAGCTTCACGTTTTCCACGGGCTCGCCGTCGCGCAGGAGTTTCACGGTGATGGATTCGGGGCGCTTGCCGTCGGAATTGTTCCGGTCATTCCAGATTTTGCGCACGGTGCGTTCCACGGTTTTCGGCGGTTGCGCCACACATTCGGTTTTCGGTTCGATACTCAGCACACGCGACCCGCCGGAGACGCCGTCTTCGGGCACTGCGACGAGCATGCTGCCGGAAGAGCACGTCCATGTCTGGTTCTTTCCGGAAGCGTTGGTGACCTTCACGTCAACGCTGTCGGACACGGCCAGGTACAAGCCGTCGGACAGTCCGGTGAAGGTCAGGTGTCCGGAAGCGTTGGTGACACCGGTTGCCGTGGCGTCGGGTTGGTTCACTGCGATGAGTCCGGCGAGCGTGTTGGCCATGTCTCGCCACACCTGCGCGTCCTTGCCGGTCATCTTCGACCAGTCGACGGGGTAGGCAGTGGAGTCGGTGAACGGTGCGACGGGTTCGAAGGTGGCGCCGCCGCTTGCCGGGATCTGCCCGACTTTGTAGAGGTTGAAGCTGGCGTCCGAAATGGCGAAGTTGGTAGAATCGTCGCCAGTTTCGGAGTCCGAGCTTTTATGCTGGTAAGAAATGGCGATGCTGCCGCTGGCAGAGTCTGTTGTTGGCGCCGCGACGGCATCGCGAGTAGTGAATGCACAGGCTGCCGCGGCGAATGTGGCGGCGATTGCGCAGCATGCGGCGATGACGCGGCTTGCGATCGTGCGTTCCTTCATTGCCGACCCCTCTTCTGTGGATTGGAAAGTAAGCATGTTTGATTCGCCCCCAACGGCAAACCGGAAAATATATGGAGCCAGGCTGGATACTCAAGAAAATTAGGCAGTGTACAAGGGATTGAGGTGGTCCAGCCCAGCATATGTGGGTTCAGTTATTATTTAATTTTTAGTTTTTAAATTATGTATTGCGATTCCCGTAAGCCGCTGCTGACTTGCGTCAACGCGGCTCACGGGTTTCGCATGGTTACTTCAGATTCTTATGGAATCCGGAGGATCAGGCATTGCGACGACGCAGAGCCATCACCAGGGTCGCGCCAGCAAGCACGAACACGGCGATGCCAGCCACGTACAGCAGCACGGTGCCCATGCCGCCGGTGGACGGGAGCTTGCTGCCTGGGATATCGACCACGTCGGTCTTGATCTGAGCAGTGCCAGCCTCACCGGTTCCCCTGTTAACAGTGAACGTCTGCTCAGCCGATGCAACGCCGCCGACCTTCACATCAGTTACCGTCAAGTCAGTCAGAGTACCCGGCTCATCAGCGGAATTATAGGTAGCGGTCACAGTGAAGGTAATCGGGTCGATGGTGTTGTAGCCCTTAGGAGTCGTGGTTTCCACAATCTTGTAATAGCCGGAATCGAGACCGGTGAAGTCGAAAACATTACCATTAGTATGCTGCACCTCATCGCCGACCTTAGCGTAGTCCGAGTCAGCCGGATTCACCTTGGTGGCCTTGTACAGAGTAAAGCCGGCGCCATTCAAGGCTTCCTTATCGGAGTCAGTCTTACCATACTTGGTGACTTCCAGCTTGAAGGTGAACACAGTGACCTTGTGCTCTTCGGTCTTGCCAGTGCCCTCGCCATACTTGTTGTTGGAGAACTGGAGATACACCTTATTCTGGTTGCCGTTGGAACCGAGCACAGCATTCTCGTTCAACTGAGCATAGTACTCGACGACAATCTGAGTGGACGACGTGATGTTCACAGTGTCCCCAGTCTTCTCAGCCTGAGCCTTCTTCAAATCAGCAAACTTCACGTTGAAAGTCTCGCCATTAATGTCTGAAGTCAAGACCTGATAACCAGTAAGAGTATCTTGCTTCAGCTCGACCTTGTTGTTGTCATTGACAGCGTAAACCTTAACCGGGTGGGTCGTGTCATTGACGAAAGTCAGACCCTGGTCGGCGGTATCGTGGAAGGTGTACTCATAGCTGGTGTAATCAGCGTAGTCGGTCGGCAGAGAACCGGTCAGCTGGAACTTGACATAGTCGCCAATGTTGTAATCAGCAGCGGTGCCCCAGTTATCTTCAGAAGCAGGATTGTTGACACCATCCATGTTCTCCTGAACCTTCTTGCTGACAGTGACAGTATCCTTCTTGGGGGAAACAGTCACGCCTGCCTGACCGGCGGTGTTGACGATCACAGCGGACATGGTCTTGCCCGCGTCATTAGCTGCGGTAGTCTGAACAATCAAGTAGTAGCCCTGCGGTCCGGACAGCGTAGTGGAAAATGCACCTGCAGCGACTGCGGCGGAATTAGCATCGGCAGCAACGCCGTCTTCCTTCAGCGACTTATACAAGTTTTCGGCAAACCGCTTAGTCTTAGTACTATCGAATTTGCCAATAGCCGCAACGAAATCGTCGACTTTGCTGTCCGCAGTCAGGGTAGCGGAGGAATCAACGTCCTTGATTGCTTCAGCAACCTTATCATAATGATTCCAGTTGGTACGCTTCTGGTAAGCAACGTTGGTCTTTTCACCAACAGTAGCTTCGGTTTCGTCAAACAGACGATAGCCAGCGTATACATCACCAACGCTTGCAGGCGTAGTTTCCGAGCCAATGGTGATAGTAACATCGCCCTCTGCCGCCATGGCGGTGGAGGCGCCGGCGAAACCGGCGACGGCCATTGCCGCGGTGGCTGCCACGGCTACGAGGCCCTTGAGAACCTTATTCATTGTTCTCCCTTTCTTTCTTGTTTGAAATCTTGAATCTTCAGTTATGTGTGTTCAGTTATTGCCTAGTGGGCATTGGGTCGCTACGCTACGGTCCAGCCCCCCCCTGCCCTAGACGAGTTCATCATTGCCGCCTCCTGAGGCTCAAGGCCAGACCGGCCACGGCAATCGCCACTGCGAGGAATCCCGCAGCGTACATCTTGTTTACTCCCTCGCCGCCTGTACCAGGCAGAACGACGCCGGGGGTGTTGGTAATGGAACCACCGTCAACGGTGAATGCGGCAGACTTCTGATAGTCGGCGGTAGTCTCCGGCTTGAAACCGGAAGACGTGTACCACGTGCCTTTCACGTTCGCGCCTTCGGCCGGCCCGATGCGGAACACGTGCGGAGTCGTATCGATGTTGTACCCGTCAGGAGCCTTGGACTCGATTAACTGGTATTCACCCCACTCAAGACCAACGATGGAGAACTTACCGGCGTCGCCATCACGATCCGTATACCATTCCGTCTGCGCGGAGCAGGTCTTCTCACTGCTATTCACGCAATCCTTGATGGTTGCGATAGGCGTGGCGCTATCACCTTCCGTGTATTCGGCGTTGCCGTTGGCGTCCCACGAGAAGTTCTTGGTCTTGTACAGCTTCCATTCGGAACCGGCCAGCAGCTTCAGTTCACTCGAATCGTCGGTCTTCTGCCAGGTCGCCTTGCCGGTAAGACGCGGGTTCTCGACCTTTTCGGGAAGATCGGAGCTCGTGACCTGCCCATTCTTGATAACGATGGTGTAGGTCTTCGCCTTGCTGGCGTCGAAACCGTTCGGGGCGTTGATTTCCTTCAGCGTGTAGGTGCCATTCGTAAGATCGGACACCTTGAACTGGCCGCCCTTCGAATCCTCATCCTGCCGCGTGTCAGCTGCCTTGGCAGTCGTGTTGGTAATAGCGCGCACCACCGGCTGATCGTAGAACACTGCATTCTTCACCGCGGAACGATGGGAACGATTCTCCACGTATGCGCTGGTCACCGTGCAGCCGGAGGGGACTGTTTCTTTTTGGAAATCATTCCACGCCTCCACAACCTGAACATCCTTACCCGTAAAGGTAAACATACCGTGATCCGCGGCGGTGTACTTATCGTCATTGGGCAGATCGAACCCTTTAGCATTGCCAAGATAGAACTGGTAATTTGTTGTAACAGAACTCTTCGGCAGCTGGAAACGCACATAGTCACCGCACGCGCTGGAACTTTGCACATCGCCGCTCCAGTTATTGCTGTCCGTGCTCTTCTTATATTTCAGCCAATAGTCGTTCCACTGCACGTTCGACTTCTTGAAGTACACGGAAACCATCGGCTCCGTCACCTTGATCTTCAGGGTGGCCTTCTCCCGGCTATGCTGCTCGGTGGCGGTGATGGTCACATAGCCCGAGGTCACCCGATTGGCGGTCACCCTGACAATGGTGCCGGTCGTAGGAGTTACGGAAACCTCATCCGTATTGCTCGAAGTCCAGTTCACCGTGTTGCCTTCAGGCGCCACGGTAGCCGTCAGCGTCATGGTCTTGCCCTGTTCCAAGCTGATTTCCTGACCTTCGGTGTATTTGTCAATGCTGACCGAGCCCACCACGGTTACGCCGGTTACCATAACCGGGAACGTCACAGTCTTGTCGCCGGCCGTGAACACGATGTTCGTAGTGCCGTTGCTATACGGCTGCAACTGCGTGCCATCGCTGGCAATGCCTGCAACGGCAGGGCTTTCGGACTTCCACTGCACCTTCGTGGCGAGCTCCTTGCCATCCTTATCCACGGCAACATAAGAAATGCTTACCGGAGTGGAATTCGTGAAGCTCCACGAACTAACTTCAGTTTCATTGATCTTGACCACGATGTTTGCGATTTCGCTGTCGGAATCATCATCCGTAATAGTCCACGACTGGTCGGGATCGCCCTTCTTGGTCAATTCCCAAGTGGAACCCGCGAGCAACGTGTTCTGGTCTTCTGCGTCAACCTTCGACCATGCGATGGAAGTACCGGCACTCACGTTGACAATGGCGCCATTGTGCAGCTGCTTGGCGGTGTCATCGGTGATTTCAGCGCCAGTAGCGCTGTACACCTTGTCGATGGTTGAAACGGTATCCGTACTGTCGTGCGTGACGATGCGATAGATGTTCGTGTTCAACGCATACTGGCTGCTGCCGGTACCGCTTTCCTTCAGGTAGTATGTGGCCTTCTTTGCGAGACTGCCCAAAGTGACGCTACCGTTATCCGCATCATCCGCATCATTCCAGCCGCCATCGGCAACCGTGGTGATGGGGTTCGTGCCATTCATGGCATTATCCCTCGTGCCGTACACCGTCCACGAAGTACCTTTCAGGGCTTTGCCCTCGGCATCGACCTTATCCCACTTGATTGCGGCGCAGGAGGTGGTCATCTGCCCATACCAAGACAGGTTATGACGTTCCTGATCCATATCCACTGCAGAGGTGGAATATTTGCCTTCGGCGTTGACGAAATTGCCGCTGTTTGTGGTAACGACATCCTTGTTGTACATTTCAAAATCGCCAGTAGTCCACACACGACCATTAGTGGAGACATGCGACTGGAAATTGCCCTTGGCACCAAAATCATTGCCCGTTACCATAACGGAACCCATCCATGCGGCAGACGGATCATCAGTTACATTGACGCCATACCAGTCTTCCTTGTCGCCATGCTTCTGATCCTTGTACCAGCCGGTGTTGATGCGCCCCGACCCCTTACCACCAAGAATCGTAAGGGTATTGGTGTTATAGAAGTTCCACATCAGCTGGCTTGCGCGCTTGACGTACTCCTGCCCATGCGTATTGTTGTAGCGGTTTGTGCCCGTCGAATTCATCATGACGTAGCCGTCGGAGATATCAACGTCGTTCCACTTGAACTGCCAGCCATTACGGAACTTCACATCATTGCCATTACCGTTGATGTTGATGGCGACCGAAGCATTGTCGGAGATGTTCTTGAAGTTGAACACCACGCCGGCATCACCAATGCTATTCAGCATTGATGCGTCTAAATTGAACACCTGCAACTCGTCTTTGCCATCGCCGGTCAGCGTGATTTCCGTCTGACGGGAGTTGTTCTCAATATCGAACCGGTAAACGTTGTTTGCGTAAGTGTTGTAGCTGTATGAATAACGTTTGCCTGTGTAATTATCCTCATTGCCCTTCGTAACAGTGTTGCTGGAGGAAATCTTCGCGAGCTTGCCAGACAGCGTAGTCACATAATTCTTATATTCGGAATATGTGTAATCCAAACCCGTCGAGGGGTTCTTCACTCCGGAAATAACGGTGTTGCTCTGATTCCAGTTGACTTTGCCGTTGCCGCCCATGTCGTACACGGAATACTGTTCACCGTTCTTCCAAGTGTTGCGGCTTTGCACTGTGGTCTGATTACCAGCAATGTTCGCGTTAAAGTTATGGTCATTCGTCTCGCCGGTAGCGCCATTCCCCGCTCCGGTTCCAAGCCAGCTGGATCCCTGATTAGCGTCATCCGTCCAGCCCTGAGCACCACCGAACCAATTCAACTCGGAATTGGTGCTATTGCCGCCAACCGAAAGCACAGTCGAACCGTCCTTCGGACGGAACTGCGAACCAAAACCGACGATGCCCCAACGAAAACCACGCGAACGATTGAATGAGCCATCCTTATCCTCATTCCAGATGTTCCAAGCCTGCTTCATTGGATGAAGCAAAAGCTTTCCGTTCACAGCGGTCAAGCCTTCGGCCTCAACAGCGTAAGAACCCTCAGGCGCATTGTTGTTATTGGCAGAAGTAATGCCCGACTTCTTGCCACCTACATACATGTCACCGCCAACGAAAGTAGCGATACCTTCATCGTTACCGCTGCCGGAGGTCTGATCGCCTAACGGTTCTGTGGTAGGTGTGCAGATTGCGCCGTCATTGTGACTTTCGTCAGCTTTGGCATTGTAGGCGGGGAGGAGGGAGGTGACGGCGACGGTGGCCATCATGGCTACCGCTATGGCGGCGGCGGTCAGGGAGCGGGTACGCGAAAGCACGCGACCGGTTGCCGATCGCGTTCCTGCATAGTGTCGTGGTGCGTTGCCGACACCATTACGCCATTGCCTCATCTTGTCCCCTATCCGCAAAGTGTTCACCCTTCTGAGTCCCTCAACTCGAGGGTTGATATCCTTTGCATAATGCCGTTATCACTTCTGTTTTACGTATAGCTTCTGCGCTGTTCCCATCTCCGGCAACACAGCCGGAAACCTCTGTTTTCCCTTTTTCTCTGACCTACGGTTTACTATGATAACCTTTGCAGTTATGAAAACAAAATGAAACAGAAAGAACCCACACCCCCTCCCCCGATACGTTTTTTCGTCCCCTCTCACGGGGACAACGCTTTAAAGCCTGATATTCAACGGTTTGTCAACGATTGCAAAATCAAAAAACACATGCTGATCATTGAATGAAATTCATCATTCATCAGCCCCCGATTGGCGTGTCATGAAACACATCACTGCAAATTGTTTCATTTTTTTTCCTGAAAACGTATGCCACACACCGTGACTACAGTGGGGGTATCCCTTATCAATCCACCCCAGGCCATCACAATCAGCCCGTCGGCATTGACGGGCTGCGGAAGGGTAATGAGACTCGGCTCTCAGCGGCCAGTGCCGTACACGGAATCGGTGCCGCGTAGTACGAGCTGGGCGCGCACAATCTCATGCGCGTTCTCAAGCGGCTTGCCTTCGATAAGCTTCATGGCCTTTTGTGCGGCCGCGCGACCCATCGCATACGGATCCTGGCGCATGGTGGTCAGGTTCACAGTGTCGGCGTACGGCGAATCGTCGAAGCCGATAATCGAATAGTCACTCGGCGTGTGGTGGCCGTAACGTTCCAAACGCAACACCAGCGGAATCGCCATCATATCCATCTGGCAGCAGATCGCGTCCGGGAACTCGTCCAACGCAAGCAGCGCGGTCAACGCCGAGTCGGCGAAGGTCTTGCCACGCGGCACAGAGACGACGCGCCACTTGAAGTCATGGGAGGCCTCCATCGTCTTGCAGGCGCGGATGAAGACCTGTCCTCGCGCATCGATGGAGGAATTAATGGAATCGACCGCATCGGAGCACACGTACACGATATTCTTGTGCCCCAGATTGATCAGATGCTGGGCGGCGGTGAACATGCCGTCCTCATCGTCGATGGAGATGGTGGCGTCGAAGCCGTTTTGCGTCGGCGTATTGATGCCGATGATCGGCACGTGGATGCGTTTGAGCTGCTGGATTTCCTTCGGATCCACGCCGAACGACGTCACGAATACGGCGTCCACGTTGCGGCGGACCGGCAGATTCGTGAAGAAGTCGCGGCGGTTTTCGGCGGTGTCGACGTGCTGGAACAGCGATACGTCATACCCGGCATTATGCATGACGGATTCGATTCCAGCGAACACTTCCGTATTGAACCAGCTAGTGATCTCTTCATTCATCAGCATCGCCACACGGTACGTTTGACCCGATTTCAACGATGTCGCGGAACGTGAGATGTTGAAATCAAGCTTGTCGGCAGTTTCCAGCACCTTGCGACGTGTACGTTCGGACACCAGTTCCGGCCGCGTGAACGCGCGCGATACCGTGGAAATCGACACACCCGCGGCCTTGGCCACCTCGCGAATGCCTGCTCTATCCATCTCTCAACCCCTTTGCGGTTTCTGCATCATAATCACAAACGTTCCCAGCCTTGGAAACACTTGCCCGAGCG
>OHYC01000512.1_pt1 | contig 15434 bp, 13 predicted proteins | sample 1580171 | NCBI WGS metagenome assembly OHYC01 (sample SAMEA3882526, study PRJEB24775) | human gut metagenome | biome: human-associated habitat; feature: intestine environment; material: feces | place: Netherlands | collected 2009/2010
GGTGAATTGAATTTCAAAACGCAATAGTGTTGCATTAAGTCATGCAGGCGCAGCCTGCCAGGAACCTCAGGCGTAGGCCGCAAGGCCTGCCCTGGGGTTCCTGCTTTTCTTCACCAAAATCCTTATTCGTACAATCGACTCCTGAGTGCCCATCGTGGGCGGAAAGGAGTCATTGCTATGACAAAAAAGAAGCATCTCTCATTGGAAAACAGAGAGGTGATTGCGCAGGGTATTCCTGCAGGTGATTCAGCTGGAAGAATCGCAAGAAGGATTGACGTCTCCACTTCAACGGTTACACGTGAAGTGAAGGCAAACAGAACTATTCGCGAGAAGAAATCAACAGGCAAAAGCAAACCCTCTATTCGCTGTGCTAACTATCAAGATTGCCAGAAAAGTGGCAGTGCTTGTAAGAAATGTTCCACGAGGCTCACGACCTGCAAGCACTGCAAGACGCGCAGCTGCATCGCTTCCTGTCCTGACTTTAAGCGCAAGATGTGCCCCGATACCGAGCGCTGGCCCTATGTGTGCCCGGAAAAGTGTTCGAAGCGCGCCTACTGCGGCTTTCCTAAGTGCAGCTACGACGCTGAAGCGGCAGATGCAAATTACCGGGTGCGTTTGGCGTCCTCGCGCGAGGGTATCGATATGAGCGACGAACAGCTTCTATCGCTTGACAAAATCGTGACGCCGCTCGTCAAGCAAGGGCATAGCTTTGAGGCGATTTGCTTTACCCATGAAGAAGTCGGGGTATGCGCCCGCACCCTTTACAACTACCAAGATAAAGGTCTTTTAAGCACCGCGAACATCGAGCTGCCTCGCAAGGTGCGCTTAAAGCCCCGCAAGAAAAACAGCCACGCAGGTCGCGATCGCGTGGACCGCGCAGGCCGCACCTACGATGATTTTTTGGCATTGCCCCTAGAGGAGCAGGTGCGGGTTGTGCAAGGGGATTCCGTGTGCGGCTATGAGTGGAATGAGCATGATGTTTTAAGCCTTCATATGGTTGCTTATGCGTTCCAGTTCTACCTCCGCAAGCGCCATGCCGACTCAGAAGCTGTTGTTAAGTGACTTGACGTAATCGAGCGCGCATTGGGATCCCGCGAGGCTTTCAAAGCAATCTTTCCCGTTCTTCTGCTTGACCGGGGCGTAGAGTTTGATGATTGGGAGGGCATGGAGCGCTCGTGTTTGGAGTTTGGCAGGCGCCGCTGCCGTGTGTTTTACTGCGATGCCATGGAATCAAATCAGAAGTCGCAGGCAGAACGCAATCATGAGCAATTACGTCGCATCTTGCCGAAAGAGCGCACCGACTTCGATGCTTTAAACGTCTACGACATCGCTACGTGCTGCTCTCATGTTAATTCCTACCCAATTGCAGGTCGCGGTGGCAAGTGCGCCTTCGAGCTTGCCGCAAGCATCCTGCCCGTAGCTTTGCTTGACGAACTCGGTATTGCGCGCGTGCCAACAAACGAAGTCATCCTAAAGCCCTATTTGATGAAGCACGCTGTAGAGCAATAGCGCGCTGAAAAAGCAGTTGCCCACTAGGCCCTTGTTGTTGCGTTAAGTCTTGCGCTTCCGCACAGGTGGGTCTGCGCGAGCATGCCCAAATTCGCCTTGATCCGAATCGGGATTCTTTCAAATCAATGACCCGAGTGATTAAAACCGCCTTCTCGCAAAGGTAACCGCAACGGTTTTGAATAAGATCTGCAGGATAAAACGCAATGTTGCATTTACCTTTGCAGCGTTGCGTTTAGTTTTTCGAGTGACCGGCTTTATTTGTGGAGAGAAGGAAGCCGACGACTTCATATCTAGCGTTCCCAGAGGTATCAAGTTCGGCGAGGAAGATTCTTCCGATTGGGTATCTTAGCTCTGACGTTGTGCCGAGTAATCAGCTGCATTTCATTCCGACAGACAGCCTTTTTGCTTTCGGGTTGTTGAGCTCCAAGATGCATATGGCGTGGATGCGAGTTGTTGCCGGTCGTCTTAAAAGCGACTATCGATACAATCCATCTGTGTATAACAGTTTCATATTTCCCACATGCTGCCAAGAGGCCCACGCCGGAATAGAAGAGTCCGCAAGACGCGTGCTTGAGGCCAGGGAGGCTCATAAGGGTGACTCACTCGCAAAGCTGTACTCTCCGGAAAACGAGGTCTTCTATCCTGACCTCATGAAGGCTCACCGAGAGCTCGACGCTGCTGTCGAAGCTGCTTACGGGGTAAATTTCGGCGGAGACGAGGAGAGAATCGTTGCCCATCTGTTCAACCTCTACGCCGAGAAGACAGGCGAAAGATAGAGACGCGGAGGCTTGGTTGATGCTGCGATGAAGGTTGTGGCGACGGCACGATCCGAAGGAACGGAGCGTGCCGTCGCCCCTCTCCTACCGCCTCATCACGATGGCGAACATAAGCATGACCACCGCGATGCCAAGGACACAATCCATAGGCCACCTCCTTCTCACACTCCTTGTACTACGGGCGTGAGATTTGCACGGGTGTCCCCCGAAACCGGGTTGTCGCGCCCGCTATGGCATCCACTCGCCCTCGACCCCCTCGAAGACCGGGGCGGTCGCCCCTCGCATCACGACGTACCAGCGCGGCCCGTTCCATCCCGTCGTGTCCTTGTAGAGGTGAGTCGTGTGCGTCCCTATGTGGACGGTCAGCACCTCGCCGCCCTGTTTGCGGCTGTGCGTGGTGAGGCCGCTGACCTCGAAGGTGCGGCCGTCTGGGAGGATTATCGCCTTGGGTGTCTTCGCCCCTCCCGATGAGACGCGCAGAATGACGTCAACGTATGTACGCATCGACCTCGGCGGCATTGGAGATCCCATCAAGCATAGAACATTTGTTCTTATAGCATCTAATGCTACGCCCGCATCGGCGGCGGGGCAATCGAACGAATCGTGGAGCTTTGCGGAGACGGTCGTGTCATCTGAAATCTGAAATTCGTGTTAGTTGAAATCTGAAAATTATGTTAGTTGTATCATGTAAATCGTGTTAGACGAGCTGTTGAAAGGCAATGTTTCATGTCTGCAAGATACATTCCGAGAATCGTCGAGGGAGAGCTTGACGAGCTGCTGGGGATATTCGGGGCGGTCCTCATCGAGGGGCCCAAGTGGTGCGGGAAGACGACGACCGCCGGGACGAGGGCGGCGTCGAAGCTGCTCCTCACCGACCCTGCGCGAAACTTCGAGAACCGTCTGAGGGCCGAGTCCGACCCGGCGCTCGCCATCTCCGGTAAGACGCCGCGCCTCATCGACGAGTGGCAGGAGGTGCCGAAGCTCTGGGACGCCGCGCGGTTCGAGTGCGACAACAGGGGCGGCGAGCCCGGCCAGTTCATATTCACCGGTTCGGCGACGCCGCGAGACGAGGAGCGGCCCATGCACAGCGGGGCCGGGCGCTTCGCGAAGATGCGCATGGACACCATGACGCTCCTCGAGCTCGGCGAGTCGAGCGGCGCGGTATCACTTTCGGGCATCGTCTCGGGCGAGCGCTACGAGGGCGCGTTCGGCTCCATGGACTCAGCGACCATCGCCGAGCGCGTCGTGCGCGGGGGGTGGCCCGCCGCCATTGGGCGCGACGCGCCCGCCGCCTCGGCCATGGCACGGCGCTACATCGACATGGTGGCGGAGGAGGACCTTACCCGCGTTGATGGGGTGCGCCGCGACCCGGACAAGGTCAGGGCCGTCATCTCCTCGCTCGCACGCAACGAGTCGACACTTGCGACCATCAAGACGCTCGTGGCCGACCTAGGAGGCGAGGTCGCCCGCCAGACCGCCTCGTCATACATATCCCTCCTCGCCCGTCTGAGCTTCGTTCGGGACATCCCGGCGTGGAGCCCCGCGATGAGGTCTCCCGTGCACCTGAGGGAGTCCCGCAAGCACCACCTCGCGGACCCGTCGCTCGCCGCCGCCGCGCTCGGTGCGACGCCGGAGGCGCTGCTGGACGACTTCAAGACGCTCGGGCTGCTCTTCGAGTCGCTCGCGCTCCACGACCTGTGGGTCTACGCCCGCGCCAACGGGATGGGGCTCTACCACTACCACGACGCCCGCGACCTAGAGGTCGATGCGGTCGTGGCGAAACCCGGCGGCACGTGGGTGCCGGTCGAGGTGAAGCTCAGCTCGGCTCAGCTCGACGAGGCGTCCGACAACCTCGTCGCCGTCGAGGAACGCATGGTCGCCGCCGGCAACGAGCCCCCGGCCGCGAAGGTCGCCGTCATCGGGTACGGCTCCCAGGCCCACGTCACGGAGCGCGGCGTACAGGTGGTCCCCCTCGACGTCCTCGCGCCGTAGGCTCAGGCGCCCGAGCAAAAACCAACACTTCGCCGATGGAGGGCGGGGCGATCCGATGGGAGCGCCCCGCCCCCTCTCTCGTCACGCCGACGACGGCGTCCGCCGCGCGGCGGCCACGGCTCCGTGGCCCGGTGGCCCCTGCGCTGCGCGGCCTCAAGGGGGCCCACGGAACCTCGCACAAATCTCCGCTGCGCTCCGATTGGTGGAGGTTGCCGTTGACCTCCCTTGACCCCGCTTCGCTCCGGGGCGGCTTTGCGGGGAGCAAAGCCAAGGCGGCGCGGGGCACCGCCAATGGCTTTGCCCGCAAGGGCGAGATGATGGGCCGCACGGCCCGGAAGGGAGACGGATATGCAAAAGCTCATGCCCAAGAGGTTGGCGGCGACGGTGCCGCCGCTATACGCGACCGATGGAGAGGACGACCCCATCGCGCGGGTGAGGCTTTTCAGCCTCAGCGGCTGGGTGTGGCTGGTCACCGAGTACGACGTGGAGAGCGGGGAGGCGTTCGGGCTCGTGAGGGGCCTCGAGGAGGAATGGGGCTACTTCTCCATCCGGGAGATGGAGGCCCTGAACCGCTCGAAGGGGTTCGACGTGGTCGAGCGCGACCTCAGTTTCGAGCCCAAGCCGGTGAGCGAGGCGAGGCGGTAGAAGAAGACGCGCGCCCCGGCCGGTTAGCGGCCAGTGCCGGGGCGCGCGCCCTCTAGGTTAACCCAGAGAGGGAGGGCGGAAGCCATGACGTTCGAGGACTACAAGAGGCAGGTCGAGTGGGACGCGCGCGAGGCCATCAAGGAGGGCGCGGGCTGGTACGAGTCGTGGGACGAGATGTACGACGCGCTTTTCACTGACGACGCCGTTACCGGCAACGGCTCGGGCTCCTACACGTTCGGCACGGCGAGGGCGGCGGAGAACGCGCGCGGCCTCGTGTTCGATGACGGGTTCATCGCTGAGGCACGCGCCGCGGGCTACGGTATGGAGCTGTTCGCCGAGGGGTCGGAGGCCGTGGACGTGGTAGCCCGGTGCCTCGCGCTCGGGCTCGTGTCCGGAGCGCTCGAAGCAGCGTACGAGGCCGCTAGGGACGCGGCGGTGTAGCCGTCTGCGGGTGCCGCCTCGCGTCGGGTCGGCACCCCTCCTGCCGTCGCCGGGACGGGCATCGAGCCCGCCCCGGCGATTGGCCGTGGCCGTTTCCGTGCTTCAAATGCGGCATGACCGTCGTCGTGGACCGCGCGGAATGCCGCGCCGTCGGCGCGGCGCTCCGGGCCCGCAAGCGGGCCCTCCGCCCGCTCCGCCTCCGCTCGATGGCTCAACGGCTCGCCATCGCTACGGCTCCGCTCTCGCTGCGCGGATCCGGGACGCTCCCCATGGGTCGCCTCCCGGAACCGCTCCGCTCACGCCGCCCGCGCCCCGCGAACGGCTGCATTCGATGGCTTCCAGACGTCGCCATCATTCCGCCGTGTCGCGCGTCGCGGGCTCTCGCTACCGCTGCATTCGATGGCTCGGCATCCCTCGCCATCATTCCGCGTCCGCTCACAAGCTCGGCGTACCTGCGGTACACTGAGCTTGCAAGATGTGGGTTTGTGTACACAAATCGTCGTTCCTCCGATTCGCGCACACAAACCATCTTGCCGCCGCAGGATGCGGCGGGACTCCGGGCGACCGGAGCCGCGCCCTCCGGCGCTCCCCGGACGCCCTGCGCGCCCCGCGCGAACCGCGCCCTCCGGCGCTCCCGCACGGGCCTTGCCGCGACCACGGAAGGAGGCCTCCCATGGCCGGGAAGGACAACCGCTCGGCGCAGGTCCACCTGCGCCTCACCGCCGACGAGGCCGCGCGCATGCGCGCCCGCGCCGAGGCATCGGGCCTCGGGCTGTCGGCGTACATCCGCCGCGCCGCCCTCTCCGGCGGCGAGCCCGCGCCGGTCGCCGACGCCCGCGAGCTGAGGCCGCTCTACGCCGAGCTTCGGCGCTGTGGCAGCAACGTCAACCAGATAGCCCGCACCCTCAACACCTACGGAGCCGAAGGTGCTGGAGATGCCGCCGTCGCCTCAGCGCTCGGGGCGCTGGAGCGCGCGTGCGACGCGGCGACGGATGCGATGCGCGCAGCAAGGCCGTGAATTCTGGTGGCTTTGCGGGTGAGTAATAGGGAAGTATCGGGGACGTAAAAGGTGGGTATACTCGTATCAACGAGAGTCGTCTCATGAGGAGGTATGAAATGCCCACTAAGCGCCCCAAGCTGAACTTTGTCGTATCGAGCCCGCTGAGCGAGACCGTCATACGCTCGGGCCTCGAAGACCTCAGCACAATAAACCGCAGCTCGATGAGCGGCGAGATTGAGCGCATCCTGCTCGACACGCTGCTCACGGACGAACCGCCCGTGCGCGGCATCATGGCCGACGTGTACGCCGGCCGGAGCACCGTGCGCGACGTCCTCGCCGGCGAGTTCTCAGATGCGTCGGCCGTCATCGACTGGCAGCGTCGCGGCGGCCCCGACGCGATGCGCCCGCTCGTCGAGTTCGCATCGCGGCTGTCCGCCCAGTCTACGGTCGATATGCGGACGCCCGACGGAATGGGCGGCGGGGTCGTCTACCACGCCCATTCATGCTGGGAGTCGGTCGCGAACCTGCTGAGGCGGAACGAGGCGAGTGCACGGGGCGAGAGTGCCCTCGGGGTTTCCCTCGACGCCAGAGAGGCGGAGCAGCGCCTCGCCCGGCTCGACCCGGAGGGCAACCCCATCGACGCCAGCGGGTTCTACGCGATTGTCCTGAGGAACTGGGGGCTGCTCGGCGGTTACGACCACACCTATCGCTCGCTCATGGACATCGTCCGCATGTCTAACCCGCTGCGCGAGGACGCGCGTGCGCGCCGCGACCTCAAGGAAGCCCTCCTCGCGTCGTATTCGATGAGGGGCGAGTAGCCATGCCGCGCGGCGCATCCGACATCGCTCTCGCCGTCGTCTTCGGCGCCCTCATCGTCGCGCTCGCCTATCCCGTCGCGGCTCCCGTGATCGCATCCGCGACCACGGGAGCCGCCTTCGACTGGTCCGCATACCTCTCCGGCCTCGGCCTCCCCATGGTGCCGGAGTTCTGGGCGTCGGGCTCATGGGCCGGGCACGTGCCGCTCATCGCCCTGGCCGTCGCCGTCGCGTCGCTCGTTCTCTACGGATACATGGCCATGAAGAGGGCGCAGGGCGGGCGCGAGGTCGAGAGTGGCATCTACGGGGATGCCCGCATCATCAGGGGGCGGGCCGAGCTGAACCGGCGCAACGACTTCTGGGACGGCAGGAGCGCGCCGAAGAGCGCGGGGCTCGTCCTCGGCGCGTGCAGGGGCGGCTACTGGTACGACAGCTCGGTGCCCCACAGCCTGACCGTGGGCAAGACGGGGTCGGGCAAGACGCAGCTACAGGTGCTTGAGACCCTGCACCTCGCGATGGCGACGGGGTGGAATATCATCGCGACCGGCAAGCCGGAGGTGCTTGAGCTGACCGGCGACAAGGCCCGCGAGCTGGGGTACGAGGTCGTCGTGCTCGACCTCTCCGGCTACCCCGGCGCGAGCGGGTACAACCCGCTCGACTTGGTAGTTGGCTATTTTGAGCACGGCGACGAGGACGCCGCCGTGCGGTGCGCCCGTCAGGTCGCCGTGGACCTGATACCGCTCGGCGGCGAGAAGAACACCTACTTCCCCAAGGCGGCCCGCAACGCGCTCTCGGCGTGCATCCTCCTCGTCTGCACCGCCGACATACCGCGCGAGCAGAAGAACCTCGCGAGCGTGGCAGCGGTCGTGAACCGGGGGACGGCGGGCGAGGACCCGAAGGACCCCTCCAAGCCCCTCAAGGACTACATCCGCGCGCTCGGGCCGGGACACCCGGCCTACGCGCCAGCGTCCGACCTCCTCTCCGACGGCGGGGCCACCACGGCGGGAAAGAACGTGCTCAGCACGCTCAAGGAGGCGCTGTCGATATTCAACGACGGCGCGCTCAGGGCGGTCACGTCCGAGAGCACCGTGTCCATCCGCGACCTCATCGAGCGCAGGAGCGCCGTCTACATCGAGATGCTGGACGAGGGAGACCCGTACTCGGTCGTCTTCACATGCTTCCTGAACCAGTGGTGGCAGGTCGCGCAAGCCGTCTGCAAGGAGAACGGCGGGCGCGTTCTGCACGAAACGGGCATCGTAGGCGACGAAATCGGAAACCTGAACTGCAAGGTCGCGTGCCTGCCCTCCATCGCCACGCTCGGGCGCAGCATGGGCATTCATGAGTGGCTATTCACACAAAATCTGAAACAACTGAACGCCTACAACGAGCCGGGGGACGGCGGGGCGGGACGCGACAAGCTCATCGGCTCCATCGGCCTCAAGGTCGCCCTCTCTCTGTCAGAGCCCGACGACTTCAAGTTCTTCTCGGCGCTCACCGGCAAGCGCACCGTGCGCTCGATGGGGACAAGCTCCCAGAGGAGCGCGGGGCGCTCCTCTGCATCGACCAGCTACAGCGAGGCGGCGGTCCCGCTCGTCAACGAGTGGGAGTGGCAGAACCGCGTGGCCATACGCGACGGCCTCATCGCGATAAAGGGCGGCGAGAACTCCAGGCCGGGGCGCGAAGGCGTGTTCGAGTTCCCGCTCGCCTACGCGAGCGACACGCCCGCAGGGCCGTTCTTCGGCCTCGGCAACCCGGAGCACAACCGCGAGAAGTGCGCCGACTACTACCGGCGGGCCAAGGAGGCGGCGGGGGCGGCAGCGCCCGCGCCCGAGCCGTGGTGCCCTGACTTCGGTGCCGGGGAGGACGACTCCGACGGTTCGGACGCGGCCATCGAGCGCGACGAGTGGGGAGTGTGGGACGAGTGACGGCGATAAAGCAGGTGGCGATATGCAGCGCCGCCCACATGAAGAGCCTTGGGCGCTACCTCGACAGGTCGAGCGAGAGGCACGAGGTGCTGGACATGGACTCCCAGCACCTCAACGACCCGGTGAACTGGGAGCGCGAGTTCGACCGCACCCGGGAGGCCTACGGCCACAACGCGCCGGGCAAGGCCGGTGCCAAATGCACTCGCTGTTACCACCAAATAATTGCCATGAATCCCTCAGAGTGCGACCTGAACGGCGGGAGGCTCACGCCCAGCGACTGCATGGCGTTCGCCCGCGAGTGGGTAGAGCGCTACTACCCGAACCAAGAGGCCGTCTGGGCCCTCCACAGGGAGCACTGCGCGGCCGACGGCACCGACCGCTACGCCGTCCACGTCGCCATCAACCGGACCGACCTGGAGACCGGCAAGCGCCTAGACGAGGGCAGGGCTTCGCGCCAGAGGACCCTGCACGCCTCGCGCATGCGCGACATGGACGGGCGCTGGGGGCTCGCGCAGATGGAGAAGGGGGCGCGCAACAGCGCCCACCACGCCCGCCAGCAGTCGCGCGGCGAGCAGCGGGCCCGCGAGGCGGGCCTCGCCGGATCGCCGCGCTTCGAGACCGACCTCGACCACGTGCGCCGCGTCGTGCGCGAGAGCGTGCGCGAGGTCGCCAAAGGCGACGAGCCCAACAAGATGCGCGCGCTCAACGAGGCCCTTGAGAGGAGGGGCGTCCACATGCGCCTGAGCCGCGACACGAGCCTCAAGAGCCGCGACGTGGTGTTCGAGTACCGTCCCACCTACGACAGACGCGGGAAGGGTGGCGAGCGCGTCCAGAAGGCGTCAATCAGCGGGCGCAAGCTCGGCCGGGGGTACAGCCTCACGGGCATTCAGAGAGGGCTCGGAATCGCCGGGAGGCTTGCCATGGAGGCGGCAAAGGCGGCCGGCAGGGCGATGGACGACGGCCAGAGCAACGAGATGTGGTAGACCAGAATCCTATATAGAGTGTATATACAATCTATATAGGATTCCTCGGCCGAAAAGTGTAAAATAACAAATGCTTCTAAGATACGTGCGGTACGCCCTTATGGGCGAACCCTCGGGGGTCCTTAGGGACGGGGTGTCCCTTACTGTCTGAATGGAGCCGTTCATGCCGCTTTCGCGAAGCAGAAAACTCGAATCGAAGGATGCCCTTTGGTATGAGGAGGAGCGCCATGCGAACCAGCGGAGAAACACGCTCCTCTTCGATTCCCCGGGGTGGTTTTACTGCGACCCCGACAGCTTCTATCGTGCCATGTTCCCCGAGGGGTTTCTCCAGATGGTTGACGGGTCGAAAGATGGGAAGCCAAACGCCATCGTCATCGAGGACACGGGCGAGGAGAGGGAGTACACGGACAAGGCGGGAAAGGTTAGGACGAAGAGGCTCATTCGCCGCTACACGGTACATGACGACCTTGAGCTGCTTGAGGAGCTGAGGGACAGGTCAATCGCCCAGAACACGTTCATGTTCCTGTCGCCCATCAGCTACTACGGGAAGTCCCGCGACCACAGGAACGCCCGCTACCTTCACGCCTTCATGATTGACCTCGACTATGTGGGGGGGAGGGAGCTTAAGAACCTCCTCCACCAGATGGAGCGCGGCGTCATCCCGCATGCCAACTATCTCGTTAGCTCAGGCACCGGGCTCCACGTCGTTTATCTGCTCGAAGAGCCGATACCGCTCATGACGCGCTACGTTGCGGGCCTACAGGCCATCAAGGCAGCGCTCACGGACAGGGTCTGGAACGCGCACACAAGCGACTCAGATCCAGACAAGAAGCAGCATCAGGGAATCTATCAGGGATTCCGTATGGTCGGGACCCCGACGAAGCTGAACGGCGACATAGGCAACCCGAAGCTCAAGCAGCCGTACGTGGTCGAGGCGTTCTCGCACGACGCGACCCCACCGGCGACCATCTCCTACCTTCTCTCGTTCATTCCGAATCTCAGGAAGATGGAGGGCATGAGCGACCTTGAGGCGGCATCGGAGATAGCGCGGGCCTCAAGGAGGCGCACGCCGCTCAAGGACGCAAAGGAGCTTTGGCCCGACTGGTACGAGTCCCGCATCGTGAAGGGCGAGCCGAGGCGCGGGTTCCTGTTCCCGAGGTCAGCCTACGAGCACTGCCTAGACGTCATCACGAGCCAAGTCTCCGTCTCGCACAGGTACTGGTGTATCTTCTACCTCGCCGTCATGGCCAACAAGTGCGGGGTGAGCTACGAGGAGCTTGAGGAGGACGCCTACGGCCTCCTCAAGCGGTTCGACGACCTCTCGGTCGACCCGTCGAACAGGTTCACCGAGAGGGACGTCGCGGCCGCGCTGGAGGCGTATGAGGGGGGCTCCGCGTCAGGCAAGGCGCGCCGGTACACAAAGGAGTTCTGCGAGCGCCACGCTGCCGTGTCGTGGGGCGAGAACGCGGGCGTGAGGAAGAACCCGCCCGACAAGCGACTCCCGCTTCCCGACAGCCTCAAGGTCGCCCGCCTGACCAGAGACCTGAACCAGCAAAGGGCCGGAACGAACTGGTGGGACAACGGGAACCGCGAGGGCGCGCCGACGAAGGCCATGCAGGTGTGGAGGGTCGCCTACGAGAACCCGAGCCTGAGCCATTCCGCCATCGCCCGCAAGGCGGGCGTCTCACGGCCGACCGTCATCAAGTGGCTCAAGCCGGGATGGCAGGGCGAGTACCTTCTCGCCGTTGACGAAAGGAGGCTCGCCGAGCGCCGCTCCCGCGCGTACGACGAGCGCCCACGCAAGGTAGTCGTCGAGCAGGCAAGGCAGATTCAGGAGCAGTACGCCGACGACAGGAAGGGGCTTGAGGAGAAGGTCATCCGCCACGTCGTCGCGTGGCCGTGGAAGTCGTTCGCCGAGGTGGCCGTGTTCATGGGGCTCTCCGGCCCCGATGAGGTCGAGCGGATAATCAACGAGAACCGCGACCTCTACAACCAGACGCTCCTCGGAATCTCCGAGCGGTTCGAGGGCAGCGATTTGGATTTCATGGGCAAAGTCTAGTGACAGTTATATAGAATGTATATACACTCTATATAGAGTGTATATACATGAAGGATGGTGAAGAGCGTGATTATCTCGATAATCAACCTCAAAGGTGGCGTGGGAAAGACCACGACGGCCATAGCGCTCGCCACGGCGGCGCAGCGCGACGGCAAGGGAGTGAAGCTCTATGACACGGACCCGCAGTCGAGCGCGAGCCTGTGGGCCACCGTCGCCGAGGACAACGGCGACCCTCTGCCGTTCGAAGTGCTCCCGGCGAATATCGCGACGGTGAGGTCCGTCGGCAAGAGGCTCAAGGGAGATGCCGACGAGTGGGCGATAATCGACTGTCCGCCCAACGGGCACGTGATGGACGAGGCCATGAAGGTCGCCGACTTGGTCATCGTTCCGACGACGACGGGACCGGCCGACATGGTGAAGGCCTTCGAGACCGCCGAGACGCTTTCCGAGCGCGACATCTACTACGCCATCCTCATGACGCGCACGGTGGCGCGCACGCTCACGCTCAAGCAGTCGATGGTCGAGCTTGAAGACAAGAACGCAAGCTACTTCGACGCCCAGATCCCGAACCGAGAGGCGCTGAAGAACTTCTTCGGCAACTCGTTCGGGGACGACCTCTTCGGCTACGAGGCGGTCTACGAAGAGGTAAAGGAGGGCCTTGAGAATGGCGACTAAGAGGCCGGTGAGAAGAACGGTCGCCCCGGCGACCCCGAGCGCCACGCTCATGGGCAACCAGGACACACGAGACAAGGGGGACTCGACGAGCCGCAAGAAGGGGAAGTGCATCACCTTCTGGGTCACAGAGGAGCAGAAGCAGGAGATAAGCGCCTACGCCGCCGAGCACAACACGACCGTCTCGCGCCTCATAATCGAGGGCCTTGAGATGCGGATGAAACGAGAGTAGTTATATAGAATGTATATACATTCTATATAACTTATATATACACATGAAGAGGTGCCATGTCCAGAAAAACAGACGCCAAGGAGTTCGTCGCGCGCTGGAAGAAGATTCTGGCGGCAGTACCCGAGGGAAAGAACAACGAGCAGCAAGACACCGCCAAGTTCTGGCAGGACCTTCTCGTGAACGTCTTCGGCGTGCCGTCAACCTCCATGGCGACGTTCGTGGACTTCGAGCGCAAGGTGCGCGGCCGCCGCATCGACGTGTTCGTCTCCGACCATCACTTCCTCTGCGAGCAGAAGTCCGTCGGCGTTGACCTCGACAAGCCGGAGCCGCGCAACGGCGGTATGGAGACGCCGTACAAGCAAGCAATGTGGTACGCGCAGCACCTGCCGTACTCGGAGCGCCCGCGCTGGCTCATGACGTGCAACTTCGAGACGTTCCGGCTCTACGACCTCGACAACGAGCGCCCTGAGGACGGGGTGGAGGAGTTCACCCTCGACGAGCTGCCGGACCAGCTTCACATGCTCTCCTTCCTCACGTCGAACGAGACGAGCCGACTCCATCGAGAGCAGGAGCTGTCGGTCAAGGCTGGTGAGTACGTGTCGCGGCTCTACGACGCCCTCGCCAAGCAGTACCACCACATCGACGGCGACGACGAGGCGGCGCGCGAGGAGCAGCGCTCGCTCAACGTGCTCATCACCCGCATCATCTTCCTGCTCTACGCCGAGGACGCCGACCTGCTGCAATCGCGCTCGGCGTTCGGCGACTTCTGCCGCTGCGACGCGCGCAAGCTGCGCGGGAGGCTCATCGACCTGTTCGAGACAATCGACACGCCCTACGAGGGGCGCGACGAGTACATGGACGAGGAACTGTCGGCGCTCCCATACGTGAACGGCGGGCTCTTCTCCGACGGCTCAATCATCGTCCCGCAGATGACCGACGAGATAGCCGAGGCCATCGTCTCGGCGTCCGAGGAATTCAGCTGGCGCGACATATCCGGCGTCATCTTCGGCGGCGTCTTCGAGGGGACTCTCAACCCGGAGACGAGGCACGCGGGCGGCATGCACTACACGAGCGTCGAGAACATCGAGAAGTGCCTCAAGCCGCTGTTCCTCGACGAGCTGTGGAATGAGCTACATCGCGCCGAGGGCGAGCGGTTGAACGCGAAGCGCGGGCAGATGTTAGAGAAGCTGCATGACAAGATAGCCTCGATAAAGGTCGGCGACCCGGCGTGCGGTTCCGGGAACTTCCTCACGGAGGCGTACCGCCAGCTCAGGACGATAGAGAACCGCATCATCGAGGACGAGAACGGCGACCAAACGATACTACCGGTAGCAAACCCAATCCGTGTGTCGCTCGACCAGTTCTACGGCATCGAGATAAACGACTTCGCCGTTTCGGTCGCAAAGACGGCGCTGTGGATCACCGAGGAGCAGATGCTGCGCAAGACACAGGAGATTCTGCCGATGTACAGCTTCGAATTCCTGCCGCTGCGGAACCTCTCGAACCTGCGCGAGGGGAATGCGCTTACAACCGACTGGTCGGAAGTGTTCCCGAGCGACCTCACGTACATCGTCGGGAACCCTCCGTTCCTCGGCTCGTCGGTGAGGACGAAGGAGCAGACGTCTGACCTTGAGGTAGTCTTCGGCTCGGAGAAGAAGTGGGGCAAGTGCGACTACTGCGTCGGATGGTACAAGAAGGCCGCCGACTTCATGCGTGGCAAACGATGCCACGCGGCGCTTGTTTCGACGAACAGCATCACGCAGGGCGAGCAGGTCGAGCCGACGTGGAAGCGCCTCTTCGACTCTGGCATCGTTATCAACTTCGCCTACCGGACGTTCATCTGGGACAACGAGGCCGCTGACAAGGCGCACGTTCACTGCGTGATTATCGGGTTCTCCTATGACGCCTCAGGTGACAGGAGGCTCTACCATAGCGATGGTACGGTAAGTAGCGTTAAGAATATAAATGGATATCTATCTGCTGCTCCGAACGTCTTCATTGCTGGTCGCGGTAATCCGCTAAACGACGGTTGGCCGAAAATGACCCAAGGTTGTAAGCCCGTTGATGGGGGAAACCTTGTCCTCACACGGGAGGAAAAGGACGAGCTTGAAGAAAAATACCCGGCACTCTCTGAAGTGATTCACCCATATATCGGTGCGCGAGAGTTCATCAATGGGCTTGAGAGGTACTGCCTCTGGTTCGAAGGCGTCGATGTCAGCAAATATGCATTTCCCGAGATAGCTGAGAGGCTAAATGCGGTTAGGGCCATAAGACTGGCCAGCCCGACAAAGGCGTTTAGAGAGGCGGCGGACACTCCGGCTTTATTTGTGGGTGAATTGAATTTCAAAACGCAATAGTGTTGCATTAAGTCATGCAGGCGCAGCC
>OHYC01000524.1_pt1 | contig 15274 bp, 9 predicted proteins | sample 1580171 | NCBI WGS metagenome assembly OHYC01 (sample SAMEA3882526, study PRJEB24775) | human gut metagenome | biome: human-associated habitat; feature: intestine environment; material: feces | place: Netherlands | collected 2009/2010
CCTGTTCACGACCGTAAGCTTGGCCGAACGGCCTTGAGTGTGTCGTGAACAGGACGCCCGCCCTCCCACGGAGACGCGCCTCTGTATTTATCTATTTATCTGCGATTATTAATCGCCTTTATAGTGCCTAAAAACCGCTTTTTAAATCGCAACTTAAATCGCAATTAAAAAGTTTTCACGCGTCGATGCCGACCGCCTCGCTGACATGTTCGAACCCGTCGCGCCTGAGCAGTTCGGCCAGTCCACGCTTCAACACGGTGATCTGCTGCGGACCACGGTACATAAGCGCGCTGATGAACATCACCAGTGACGAGCCGCAACGAATCTTCTCATACGCCTGCTGCGGGGTGAAGACGCCACCGATGCCGGCGATTGCGAACCGGTCCCCATACTCGCGGTAGACCTGCTTGATGCGTTCGTTGCTGGTCGCGTAGCACGGCGAGCCGGACAGTCCGCCCTCCCAATCGCGCGGAATGGACATGCCGGTGCGGTCCTTCTGCAGATTGGCGATCGACAGTCCCTGCACGTTGTGCTCGGCGAGCACGTCCAGCAGATCCTTGAATTCCGGCCACGTCTTATTGAGCGGCATTTTGACGAGCGTCGGCTGCGGACGGTCGATTTTGTCCAGTTCGGTGAACAGCTTGTCGAGCGCTTCCGGGCTTTGGTTGAACGGTTCGCCGGCCATGGTGTTCGGGCAGGAGATGTTCACTTCGACCATGGCGGTGCGTCCGGCCGCGCGGCGCATCGAAATGCAGTAATCCTCGATACCTTCGTCCAGATCGCCGGTCTTGCTGTCGTTCGTGCGGGCGATCGAAACCGACACCTGCATGCTCTTCGCCTTCGTCCATGCGTTCTCGGCGCGCGGAATCACCACCGCGGAACCCTCGTTGGCAAGGCCCACGTGCACCATCATCGAATCGTATTCAGGCAGGCGGTGGAACCATGGGCGCGGGTTGCCGGGGCAGGGGCGCGACGTGGTGGAGCCGACCGTTTCGAAACCGAAGCCGACGTTGTCGAGCAGCACCGGCATCTCGCAATCCTTGTCGAGGCCGGCGGACAGGCCGAACGGATTGGCGAAGTCGACGCCCATCACGTTGGTTTCCAGTATCGGGTCGGTGTAGTCGAGCATTTCGCGGCATAGCCACATCAGCGGTGGAATGTTGCGGGTGACCTTGCAGAAATCGATCATCTGGCTGTGGGCCACGTCGGGCGTCTGGTTGAAGATGAAATGCGGTTTGATGATGTGCTTGTAGCCGAACGTGAAAAGGTCGGTGGTGGCTTTGTTCACTGCGTCGTGCCAAAAGTTTTCGGAAACGTATGTCATGGTTCCTTATTCTCGCACGTTTTCATTGGTTTCGCATGGCATTTTGGGCAAAAGCCGATGTGTGTCGGTGCGGCGGATAGGACGTTCGTTTTTGTTCGTTTTGAGCTGAATTTGAGTCGATTGTGGTGCGGCTTTGCGTGAAACACGCGCGAAACGCTCAACTCAGTTGTATTTTTGAGTGAACATGTGCGATAATGTTCATATGATTTCGTCGCAACGCCAGCATTTGATTTTGAGCCGTTTGCGTACCCGTGGTGCGGTGCGCATCACTGCACTGTCCAAGGAATTGGGCGTCTCCGCGATGACCATCCGCCGTGACATCGCCGATCTGGCGGACAAGGGTCTGCTGAAGCGCGTGCACGGCGGCGCCGTCAGCACCAGCACGCTGCTGAGCGAACCGCTGTTCTCCGTAAAGTCGCAGATGGACATCGGTCTGAAGGACGCCATCGCACAGGAAGCCGTCAAATACGTGGCCCCCGGAGACGTGATCGCCATCGGCGGCGGCACCACGGCGTACGTGTTCGCGCAACATCTGCTTGAATCGCAGCAATCGTCGGGCATCACCATTCTTACCAACTCCATTCCGGTGGCGGAGCTGGTGCAGGCGCTCGAATCGAAAGACGTGGAAGTCATCGTCACCGGCGGCGTCACCACGCGCTCCAACTCGCTCGTCGGGCCGATCGCAGACAAAGTGGTCGCCTCGCTGCGCGTCAACACCGTATTTCTGGGCACGCATTCCGTGTCCATTCCGCGCGGTTTCCTCATGCCGAACTCGCTGGAAGCCGCAACCGATATGGCGATGATGGACATTGCCGATCGCACGATAATTTTGACCGACCACACCAAGTGGAGCTGCACGTCACTGTCGCTGTTCGCACGTTTTGACCAGGTGGATACGGTCATCACCGATGACGGATTGGACCCCGATTCGGTGTCGAAAACAAGGGATTTGGTCAAAGAGCTCGTTCTGGCACGCCAGGCCGAGCCGGTTCAGGAAGGTGAATAATCACATGGGTGATTTCGTCAACTACACTCCGGGAGAATATGCGAAGGAGCATATCCGTATCACGCCGACCACGCTCGCGGACGGACGTGATTTCTTCTATCTTGACGACGATCCGGAATACGTCTCCGGCGTCAAGACTCGCGAACTGAAGGATCCGCGCCAACTTCCGTACCGTTTCTCCAACCAGCTCAACGCGGCCGGCGAGGAAGTGCCGTACGCGGCTCCGGAAATGCGCCGCGACCCGCTGACCGGCGATTGGATTCCGATGGCGACCGCACGTATGAACCGTCCGATCACCGCCGGTCCGGGCGCGACGGCCAAAGGCAATCCGCTGGCCGCGCGCAAGCCGGGCGATCCGTACCAGGACGGCGAAGTGCCGGACACCGACTACAACGTGGTCGTGTTCGAAAACCGCTTCCCGTCGATGGTTCGCGTGCCGGGCCGTTCCGAAGCCGTGAAATACGTCAACGGTAACCCGCTGTGGGAGAAGAAGCTCGCTGCAGGCCGCTGCGAAGTGATCTGCTTCGACCCGGATGAAGACGGCCTGCCGGCGGACCTGCCGGTCTCCCGCCTGCGCACCGTCGTGGAGGCATGGGCGTTCCGTACCGCCGAAATCTCCAAGATGGAAGGCATCGAGCAGATCTTCCCGTTCGAGAACCACGGTCAGGAAATCGGCGTCTCCCTGGCGCACCCGCACGGCCAGGTCTACTGCTATCCGTTCATCGCACCGAAGATGGAAGCCGAACTCAAGCAGACCGAAGCCTACCATGAGAAGACCGGCGGCAACCTGCTCAAGGATCTCATGAACGCCGAAATCGAGGCCGGGGAGCGCATCGTTATGCGCAACCACAGCTGGGTCGCCTATGTACCGGCCGCGGCACGCTGGCCGCTCGAGGTTCATGTGGCCCCGGTGCGCGACGTGCTCACCCTCGACGAGCTCAACGACCAGGAACGCTGGGATCTGGCCGTCATGTACTCCACCCTGCTCAAGCGCGGCAACGCGTTCTTCGACAAGGGCGATGGCAAGGGCATGGACCTGCCGTACATCGCTGCCTGGCATCAGGCCCCGATCCACGACAAGCGCCGCGAGAACTACCGCCTCAACCTGCAGTTCTTCTCGTTCCGCCGCGCCGCCAACAAGATCAAGTATCTTGCCGGCTCCGAATCAGGCATGGCCGCATGGGTGTCCGACACCACGCCGGAACTCATCGCCAAGCGCTTCCACGAGCTCGGACCAATCGATATCGAAGGCTGAAAGCCAATAAAACCCAAAGGACAAAACACCAATGACTGCTGTTGAATTCATTGAGCCGCTGACCCAGGAGGAAGGCGTCTCGCAAGCTACCAAGCTGTTCGTCGACACCTACGGCGCTGCGCCCGAGGGCGTGTGGGCTGCTCCGGGCCGTGTGAACCTGATCGGTGAGCACACCGATTACAACGCCGGCCTGTGCCTGCCGATCGCACTGCCGCACCGCACGTTCATCGCGCTCAAGCCGCGTGAAGACACCAAGGTGCACGTGGTTTCCGACGTTGATTCCGGAAACGTTACCGAAGCCGACCTTGATGGTCTGCAGGCCGGTGGTGTGGAAGGCTGGGCCGCCTACCCGGTAGGCGTGGCCTGGGCATTGCGTGAAGCCGGCTTCAATGCGGTGCAGGGCTTCGACGCGGCATTCTCCTCCTGCGTGCCGCTCGGTTCCGGTCTGAGCTCCTCCGCAGCCATGACCTGCTCCACCGCCTTGGCGCTGGATGATGTGTACGGTTTGGGTTATGGCGCATCCGATGCCGGTCGTGTGACGCTGATCAACGCCGCCATCAAGTCGGAAAACGACATGGCGGGCGCGTCCACCGGTGGCCTCGACCAGAACGCATCCATGCGCTGCACTTTCGGACATGCGTTGCGTCTTGATTGCCGTCCAGAGCTGAGCCCGCTGGAGAACGTCTCCCAGCAGGAATTCGATCTCGACAAGTACGGTCTGGAACTGCTGGTGCTTGACACCCAGGCTCCGCATCAGCTCAACGACGGCCAGTATGCCCAGCGTCGCGCCACCTGCGAGAAGGCCGCCGAAATCCTCGGCGTGGCCAACCTGCGTGTGGTCGCCGACAGCATCGCCAAGTCCGACGATCCGTTCCAGGCGCTCAAGGAAACGCTCGACAAGCTGGAAGACGACACGATGAAGAAGCGCGTGCGCCACGTCATCACCGAAATCGCCCGTGTCAACTCCTTCGTGCGTGCCTTCGACAACGGCAAGATCGACGAGGCGGGCCGACTGTTCAACGCGTCTCATGATTCGCTCGCTGCGGATTATGAAGTGACTGTGCCCGAGCTGGATATTGCCGTGGATGTGGCTCGTGTCAACGGCGCGTACGGCGCACGCATGACCGGCGGCGGCTTCGGCGGCTCCATCATCGCGCTGGTGAACAAGGGCCAGGGTCACGAGATCGCACAGAAGATTGCTGACCGCTTTGAGCAGGAAGGCTTCAACGCACCGCGCGCCCTGCCGGCATACGCAGCCGCCTCGGCCAGCCGCGAAATCTGATTGGAACAACGGCTGTCGCAACCGCAATATATAAGTAATATATATTTTGTATATATAAAGTATGTATGAAATATGTACTTGCGATTGCGGGGTGGACGATTGCGGACGCGGCCGTCTCAGTATGTAACGCAATCGGGTAAAAGGCACGTGTTTTGGCACGTGCCTTTCCTATACTTGAGGGCACGTCCGGCAATCGCCGGGACGGTATTGGATATTCACACCTCACGTTTAGGGAGTTCCATGAACAAGGCAATCATCACCGTCGTCGGCCAGGACACTGTCGGCATCATCGCCCGCGTCTGCACCTATCTTTCCGCGCACCAGGTCAACGTGCTCGACATCTCCCAGACCATCATCGACGGTTTCTTCAACATGATGATGATTGTGGATTATTCCAACGCGGACGAGGAATTCGGCACAGTCGTCGACGACCTCGACAAGCTCGGCGAGGAGATCGGCGTGCGCATCCGCTGCCAGCGCGAAGAGATCTTCACCAAGATGCACCGCGTCTGATCCGCGGCACACGTAAGCCATGCAAGCAACCGAAGCCACGAATCGTACCAATCGTAAGGAAAAACCATGCTGAATATCATGGAGGTCCACGAGACCAACAAGATGATCGAGCAGGAGAAGCTCGACGTGCGCACCATCACCATGGGCATCAGCTTGCTCGATTGCGCGTGCGACAACGTGGATGAACTCTGCGAGAACATCTACAACAAGATCACCACGTACGCCAAGGACCTCGTGTCCACCGGCCAGGCCATCGAACGCGATTTCGGCATCCCGATCGTCAACAAGCGCATCACTGTCACCCCGATTTCCCTGGTCGGCGCAAGCTCCTGCAAGAGCTCCGAGGATTTTGTCAAGATCGCACACGCACTCGACCGCGCGGCCAAGAAGGTCGGCGTCGACCTGATTGGCGGCTACTCCGCGCTCGTGTCCAAGTCCATGACCCCGGCTGAGGAGATGCTCATCCGCTCCCTGCCGCAGGCCCTGTCCGAAACCGACATCGTTTGCTCCTCCGTGAACGTGGGCTCCACCAAAACCGGCATCGACATGAACTCCGTCGAACTGCTCGGCCACATCGTCAAGGACATCGCGCACGCCACCGCAGACAACGATTCCTACGGTTGCGTGAAGTTCGTGGCGTTCTGCAACGCCCCGGACGACAACCCGTTCATGGCAGGCGGCTTCCACGGCGTGACCGAAGGCGACGCGGTCATCAACGTCGGCGTCTCCGGGCCGGGCGTGGTCTCCCGCGCGCTCGACGAGGCCAAGGGCAAGGACTTCGAGTTCCTGTGCGAAACCATCAAGCGCACCGCGTTCAAGATCACGCGCGTCGGCCAGCTGGTGGCCCAGGAGGCCTCCCGCCGACTCGGAGTGCCATTCGGCATCATCGACCTCTCGCTCGCCCCGACCCCCGCCGTGGGCGACTCCGTCGGCGAAGTGCTGGAGAAGATCGGCCTCGAACAGGTGGGCGCCCCAGGCACCACCGCCGCGCTCGCCATGCTCAACGACCAGGTGAAGAAGGGCGGCATCATGGCGTCCTCCTACGTGGGCGGCCTGTCCGGCGCGTTCATTCCGGTCTCCGAAGACAAGAACATGATCGACGCGGCCAACAACGGCTGCCTGAAGATCGAAAAGCTTGAGGCCATGACCTGCGTATGCTCCGTCGGCCTTGACATGATCGCCATCCCCGGCGACACCACCGCGGCCACCATTTCCGGCATCATCGCCGACGAGGCGGCCATCGGCATGGTCAACCAGAAGACCACCGCCGTGCGTGTAATCCCGGTGGAAGGCAAGGGCGTGGGCGAGATGGCCAACTTCGGCGGCCTCATGGGCTACGCGCCGATCATTCCGGTGAACCAGACCAGCTGCGAGGCCTTCGTGACCCGTGGCGGCCGCATTCCGGCGCCGATCCACTCCTTCAAGAACTGACGTTTTTACGAAAGAACCCGACCTTCCTGCACGGAGGGCCGGGCTCTTTTGCGTTTGTAAAACTGTTTTTACTTACCGCCGGCAAAGTTCAACTGTCGCCAGGCTTCGTAGATGGCGATGGAGGCGCAGTTGGTGAGATTCAGGCTACGCAGCGAAGGACGCATCGGCAGACGCACCTGCTCGGCCACATGCGGGCCGGCCATGATGTCCATCGGATCGGGGATATTGCCCGGTTCCGGACCGAACAGCAGGATGTCGGTCGGCTTGTATTCGATGTCGGTGTACAGCTTGGTGGCGTGCGCGGTGAAGGCGATGATGCGCGAATCCGGCATCGATTCCACCAGATCCTCGAAATTCGGGTGCAGCACCACATGCGCCATGTCATGGTAGTCGAGCCCCGCACGGCGCAGCTTGGTATCCCGCAGATTGAAACCCAAAGGTTCCACCAGGTGCAGAATCGTTCCCGTCACGGCGCACAGGCGGATCGCGGAACCCGTGTTGCCCGGAATACGCGGGGAATAGTAGCACAGGTGCGGGGTGGAGGTCTCCGCCTTCGCCGCGTCCTTCGCGCTCAGCATCGCGTCCACCACGGAAATCGGATTGCCGTGCGCGTCGGTCACCAGTTCGTCCGGGCCGTAATTGGACTTGCGGTACCCGTATTCGAACATCTTCTCGACCTTGGCTTCGGCCGCCTGCGTCTCGGCGTCGCGCGTTGCGCCCTGCGCGTTATCGGTATGTTCTTCGTTCGTCATAAATGCTAAGAATAGGAACGATGAACGACACGAACACCACATACGACACCGCCGTACGTGACGCCGACTTTGACGACTTTGCCGATTCCGCCACCGCCGTCACCTCCGATGCTTCCGATGCTGACGAAATCGCAATGACGCTCGCGCAATGGTGGCAGACCAACGCGCGCGACCTGCCATGGCGATTCGGCCGCACCACACCGTGGGGCGTGCTCGTTTCCGAAGTGATGAGCCAGCAGACGCAGATGGGCCGCGTCGTGCCGTATTGGACCGCATGGATGGACCGATGGCCGGACGCAGCCGCGCTCGCCGACGCCCCGAAATCCGACGTGATCACCGCATGGGGGCGGCTTGGCTATCCGCGGCGCGCCCTGCGATTGCAGGAATGCGCGCACGTCATCGCATACGATTACGCCGACGAGCTGCCGCATACGTACGACGAATTGCTTGCTCTGCCCGGCATCGGTGATTACACGGCAAGCGCGGTGCTGTCGTTCGCTTTCGGCGAACGTATCGCGGTGGTCGACACGAACATCCGCCGTGTGCTGTCACGTGCGTTCGTCGGCGTCGAATCGCTCGGCGGCAGCGCAAGTCCCGCGGAACGCGCGCTGGCGAAACGGCTGCTGCCGGACGATGATTCCGCGAAATGCCGTCGTTTCGATCGCCCGTCCGTCGTGTGGAACCAGGCCGTCATGGAACTCGGCGCGACGGTGTGCACTGCGAAATCGCCATTATGCGAAGCCTGTCCGATCGCCGGAAAATGCGCGTTCCTACGCAACGGAAGACCGGGATTGGGGCAGCGGCGTACGCGACCACGCCAACTATTCCAAGGTACGGACCGGCAGGTGCGCGGGCTGGTGCTGAACGCGCTGCGCGGCCTGCCGGATGGCGAGACGGTGCTTGATCGCAAGAGCGTCGAACGGCTGTGGAAAGACCACGTGCAGCTGGACAAATGCATCGCGTCGCTTGACGAGGACGGTCTGATCGAAATCCTGCCCGGGGGAGGGGTGCGGCTGCCGGTGTAACGTACACGGCATGCGTGGTGCGTGCGGCCGCGGTGCCGCACGGAGGATGACACGCTAGACTGGGAGCCATGGCTTACAAGACCTCCCCGCGGACCGGTAAGAAACGTACGAAACAACAGCAGGCGATGTATCGCCGCCGCCGCATCGTTTTCGGTATCGCGACGGTGCTGGTGCTGAGCTTCATCGTATTCTGCCTGTATTCGCTGACGCAGGGCGTCGTCGCTGTCAACCGCGAAATCCACCATGCCGATGTTTACGCGATCTCCCGCAAGGAGGTGCCGTCGCCGACCCAACAGCAGAAAAGCAGCGTCCCCGATTGCGACGCATCCAACGTCGCGCTGTCGCTTACTCCGGCCGCATCGAGCTTCGGTGTGGGCGGCACGATGGACTTCACCGCTTCCGTGAAATACAACGGTTCCGGCAAGGCTGGCTGTCTGATCGACGTGTCCCAGGCGGGCATGGTGCTGACGATCAAGTCGGGCAAGGACGTGGTCTGGAAATCGAACGTATGCCCCGTGGACACGGATTACCGGCTGATAGCCAAGGGCGACGAGGTCAAGCAGACGATCACTTGGCCGGGCGTGCGTTCCGGCAGCGAATGCGCCGACGCGGCGGACCTGCCGAACGTGGACCGTGGCGTGTATTCGGCCCAACTGTCGGTCAAAGGACATGCGAAAACCAAGTCGGAACCGGTCGGCATCACAGTGGAATAAAATCTACAGGCTATGCTATTCTTATGACTTTGCGTAGATGCGTGTCATATAGCGGGCACGCTGACAAGGAAGAGGCGCCCGCGTATTAGGCATATGGTGGCCAATGAGAGCGCTTCCGGGGAAACATATCGATACGATTAGCGAGCGATAAGGAACGTCCATTGGCTGAGGCTACGACGAACACCACCACCATCATCGCACGCGCCGACCAGCATGATATTGATCTGCACAAGGCGTCGGACCGTGTGAATTTCGGCTCCATCCGCGAGCCCATTGATGTACCCTACCTGTTGGGTGTACAGACTGACAGCTTTGACTGGCTCATCGGCAACGAGCGCTGGCAGAAGCGAGTCCAGGAGGATCTGGAGAACGGCACCAACACCGTGCCCCACACCTCCGGTCTTGACGAGGTCTTCCAGGAGATCTCCCCGATCGAGAACTTCGCTCAGACCATGAGCCTGACCTTCTCCGATCCGTACTTCGAAGAACCGCGCCACACCGTGCAGGAATGCAAGGAGAAGGATTACACCTACTCCGCGCCGCTGTACGTGAACGCCGAATTCGAGAACGGCGACACCGGCGAAATCAAGTCCCAGACCGTGTTCATGGGCGATTTCCCGCTGCAGACCCCGCACGGCACCTTCATCATCGGTGGTACCGAGCGAGTGATCGTGTCCCAGCTCGTGCGTTCCCCGGGCGTGTACTTCGACCGTTCCCAGGACCGTACCTCCGATAAGGAGGTCTTCGGCGCGAAGATCATCCCGAGCCGTGGCGCATGGCTCGAGTTCGAGATCGACAAGCGCGACGTCCTCGGCGTGCGCGTGGACCGTAAGCGCAAGCAGTCCGCCATCGTGTTCCTCATGGCCATCGGCATGACCAAGGATGAAATTGCCGACGCCTTCAAGGACTACCCGCTGGTCATGGACGCTCTCGCCAAGGAGACCGTGCAGACCCAGGACGAGGCCCTGACCGACCTCTACCGCAAGATTCGTCCGGCCGACACCCCAACCCCCGAGGCCGGCAAGAACCTGCTGGACTCCTTCTACTTCAACACCAAGCGTTACGATCTGGCCCGCGTCGGCCGTTACAAGATCAACCGCAAGCTTGGTCTGGAAAAGGACGTCAACGACCGCAGCCTGTCCCGCGAGGACATCATCGCCACCATCAAGTACTTGGTCACCCTGCATGCGGGCGAGACCAAGTTCCCGGGCAAGCGCGACGGCCAGGACGTTGACCTGCGCGTGGACGTCGACGATATCGACCACTTCGGCAACCGTCGTATCCGCCAGGTCGGCGAGCTGATCCAGAACCAGCTGCGCACCGGTCTGAGCCGTATGGAGCGTGTGGTCCGCGAACGTATGACCACCCAGGATCCCGAGGCCATCACCCCGCAGTCCCTGATCAACATCCGTCCGGTGAACGCCACCATCAAGGAGTTCTTCGGAACCTCCCAGCTGTCCCAGTTCATGGACCAGAACAACCCGCTGGCTGGCGTGACCAACAAGCGTCGTCTGTCCGCTCTGGGCCCCGGCGGCCTGTCCCGCGACCGCGCCTCCATGGAAGTGCGAGACGTGCACCCGTCCCATTTCGGCCGTATGTGCCCGATCGAGACGCCTGAAGGCCCGAACATCGGTCTGATCGGCTCCCTGGCAACCTTCGGACGCATCAACCCGTTCGGTTTCATCGAGACCCCGTACCGCAAGGTCGTCAACGGCCACGTCACCGACGAAGTCGAGTACATGACCGCAGACCGCGATGCCGAGCACGTCATCGCCCAGGCCAACCAGGAGCTCGACGAGAACGGCAACTTCGTCAAGAAGCAGGCCCTTGCCCGAGTCGGCGAAGAGGAAGCGGTCGATGTTCCGGTCAGCTCCGTCGATTACATGGACGTCTCCCCGCGTCAGATGGTTTCCGTCGGCGCCTCCCTGATTCCGTTCCTGGAGCACGATGAGGGCCACCGAGCGCTGATGGGCACCAACATGCAGCGTCAGGCCGTGCCGCTGATCGAATCCGAGCGTCCGCTCGTGGGCACCGGCGCCGAATGGCGCGCCGCCGTCGATTCCGGCGACGTCATCCTGGCCGAGAAGCCGGGCGTGGTGACCTACGTGTCCGCCGACATCATCCGTACCATGAACGACGATGGCACCACCAGCTCTTACAAGCTGGCCAAGTTCCAGCGCTCCAACCAGACCACCTGCTACAACCAGGTCCCGCTCATCCACGACGGCGAACGCGTGGAAGCCGGCACCGTGCTGGCCGATGGTCCGGCAACCCAGAAGGGCGAGATGGCACTGGGCAAGAACCTGCTCATCGCCTTCATGCCGTGGAACGGCTACAACTACGAGGATGCTGTGATCATCTCCCAGCGCCTCGTGCAGGACGACACCCTGAGCTCCATCCACATCGAGGAGTACGAGATCGACGCCCGCGAAACCAAGCTGGGTGCCGAAGAGATCACCCGCGACCTGCCGAACGTCGGCGAGGACGCGGTGGCCAACCTCGACGAGCGTGGCATCATCCGCATCGGCGCCGAAGTCGAAGCCGGCGACATTCTGGTCGGCAAGGTCACCCCGAAGGGCGAGACCGAGCTGACTCCGGAAGAGCGTCTGCTGCGCGCCATCTTCGGTGAGAAGAGCCGCGAGGTGCGTGACACCTCGCTGCGCGTGCCTCACGGCGAGACCGGCACCGTCATCGCGGTCAAGGAAATCACCCGCGAAGACGCCGAGGAAGACGGCGACGAACTGCCGAACGGCGTGAACCAGATGATTCGCGTCTACATCGCACAGCACCGTAAGATCACCCAGGGCGACAAGCTCTCCGGCCGTCACGGCAACAAGGGCGTCATCTCCCGCATCCTGCCGGAAGAGGACATGCCGTTCCTCGCCGACGGTACTCCGGTCGACATCATGCTGAACCCGCTGGGCGTGCCTTCTCGAATGAACCTTGGCCAGGTGCTGGAACTGCACCTCGGCTGGATCGCGCACGCCGGCTGGGACATCTCCCTCGACCCGGATGCCGAGGCCGCTTGGAAGAAGTACGTGCCGCAGGGCGCCGAAAAGGGCGCTCCGGGCACTCCGGTGGCCACCCCGGTGTTCGACGGCGTCCGTCCGGAAACCATCAAGGGCCTGCTCAGCTGCACCCTTCCGGACCGCGACGGCAACAAGCTCGTCGGCCCCGACGGCAAGGCGACCCTGTTCGACGGCCGTACCGGCGAACCGTTCCCGAAGCCGATCTCCGTGGGCTACATGTACATGCTGAAGCTGCACCACTTGGTCGACGACAAGATCCACGCCCGCTCCACCGGCCCGTACTCCATGATCACCCAGCAGCCGCTGGGCGGCAAGGCTCAGTTCGGTGGCCAGCGCTTCGGCGAGATGGAAGTGTGGGCCCTCGAGGCCTACGGTGCCGCCTACACGCTGCACGAAATGATGACCACCAAGTCCGATGACGTCGACGGCCGCGTGCGCGTCTACGGCGCCATCGTGAAGGGTGAGAACCTGCCGCCGGCAGGCATCCCGGAGTCCTTCAAGGTGCTGCTTAAGGAAATGCAGTCCCTGTCCCTGAATGTCGAAGTGCTCAACGCCGAAGGCGTGGCCATCGACATGAAGGACGAGGATGACGATCCGTCCACTTCCTCCGATGACCTCGGCTTCAACATCGGTGCGCGTCCTGACGCCGCCGCCAAGGAAGACCAGGTTGCCGAGGAGCCCGAATTCCAGTGATTGAAAGGATTGGCCGCGCTGCAGCACAGCGTGCAGCGCGGCCAATCCCCGAACAACGTGATAAGCATTAAGAATCGATAGACAGGACAATAGAGTGCTGGACGTCAACGAATTTGACAAACTGAGGATCGGACTGGCCACCGCCGACGACATCCGTAACTGGAGCTACGGCGAGGTCAAGAAGCCGGAGACCATCAACTACCGTACCCTGAAGCCGGAGAAAGACGGCCTGTTCGGCGAGCAGATCTTCGGACCTACCCGCGACTGGGAATGCGCCTGCGGCAAGTACAAGCGCGTGCGCTTCAAGGGCATCGTCTGCGAACGCTGCGGCGTGGAAGTCACCAAGAGCCGTGTGCGTCGTGAGCGCATGGGCCACATCGAGCTCGCCGCTCCGGTGACCCACATCTGGTTCTTCAAGGGTGTGCCGTCCCGACTGGGCTACCTGCTGGACATCGCGCCGAAGGACCTCGAGAAGGTCATCTACTTCGCGGCCTACATGGTCACCAAGGTGGACGAAGAGCAGCGTCATCAGGACCTGCCGGACCTGCAGCAGGAGTTCGACAACGAGATCGCCAACCTCGAGAAGCGCCGCAACGCCGAAATCGAGGAGCGCGCCAAGAAGGTCGAAGCCGATTTGGCCGAGCTCGAAGCCGAAGGCGAAGCCAAGGGCTCCGCACGCGCCAAGCTGCGCAACAGCGCCGAGCGTGAAATGGCCGCCATCCGTACCCGCTACGACGAGCAGATCCAGCGTCTGAGCGCCGTGTTCGACCGCTTCAAGACCCTGAAGCCGGGAGACATGGAAGGCGACGTCGACCTGTGGCGTGAGATGGAAGACCGCTACGGCGATTACTTCGAAGGATGCATGGGCGCCGAAGCCATCAAGAAGCGTCTGCAGGACTTCGACCTCGAGGCAGCCTCCAAGCAGCTGCGCGAAGAGATCGACACGGGCACCGGCCAGCGCAAGGCCCGCGCCCTGAAGCGTCTGAAGGTCGTCAACGCGTTCCTGACCACCGGCAACAAGCCGGAGGCCATGGTGCTCGACGTGATCCCGGTCATCCCGCCGGACCTGCGCCCGATGGTGCAGCTCGACGGTGGCCGTTTTGCCACCTCCGACCTCAACGACCTCTACCGTCGTGTGATCAACCGTAACAACCGTCTGAAGCGCCTCATCGAGCTCGGCGCCCCGGAGATCATGCTCAACAACGAGAAGCGCATGCTCCAGGAAGCCGTCGACTCCCTGTTCGACAACGGCCGTCGTGGCCGTCCGGTCACCGGCGCTTCGAACCGTCCGCTCAAGTCCCTGAGCGACATGCTCAAGGGCAAGCAGGGCCGTTTCCGTCAGAACCTGCTCGGTAAGCGTGTGGATTACTCTGGCCGTTCCGTGATCGTGGTCGGCCCGTCCCTGCGCATGCACCAGTGCGGTCTGCCGAAGCCGATGGCCCTCGAGCTGTTCAAGCCGTTCGTCATCAAGCGCCTCGTGGACCAGGGCTTCGCGCAGAACATGAAGAGCGCCAAGCGCCTCGTGGACCGCGCGGACTCCGAAGTGTGGGGCGTGCTCGAAGAGGTCATCTCCGAGCATCCGGTGCTCCTGAACCGTGCACCTACGCTGCACCGTCTGGGCATTCAGGCCTTCAACCCCGTGCTGGTCGAGGGCCGTGCCATCAAGCTGCACCCCCTGGTCTGCACCCCCTTCAACGCTGACTTTGACGGCGACCAGATGGCTGTCCATCTGCCGCTGTCCACCGAGGCCCAGCGCGAGGCCAAGATGCTGATGCTGGCTTCCGGCAACCTGCTGAAGCCCTCTGACGGCGCACCTGTTACTGTTCCTACTCAGGATATGATCCTGGGCAGCTACTACCTGACCCTCGTCAACCCCGACGATAAGGGCCACGGTAAGATCTTCCGCGACGAGGACGAGGCCATGATGGCCTATTCCGAGGGCCTCATCACGCTGCAGGCACCCATCAAGGTGCGCCGCACCATGACCTTTGACGGCGTGGAGGAGACCGGTCTGGTCGATACCACGATGGGTCAGATCATCTTCAACAACCCGATCCCGCAGGATCTGGGCTATGTCGACCGTACCGATCCGGCTACGAAGTTCGACTACGAGATGAACCCCCGCACCCTTAAGATCGCCTCCGGCGGCAAGAGCGACAAGCTGACGAAGAAGGGCCTGCCCGACATCATCAGCCGCTGCCTGACCAAGCATGGCACCAAGACCTGTGCCATGATGCTGGATCAGATCAAG
>OHYC01000541.1_pt1 | contig 14943 bp, 10 predicted proteins | sample 1580171 | NCBI WGS metagenome assembly OHYC01 (sample SAMEA3882526, study PRJEB24775) | human gut metagenome | biome: human-associated habitat; feature: intestine environment; material: feces | place: Netherlands | collected 2009/2010
TGGAATGTATTTTTTGTTTGAATGAGAATGCCTATTTCGATGGCGTGAATTATGTTTGTCCGGATTGTGGAAGAGAATGGCCATGTGATGAAATTGCGGATGACGATGATGATAACAACAAGTTGCGTTGCCCTGAGTGTGGCTCGCATTTGGTCTATCCTGATTCAAGTGGTATTAATGATTATGCTTGTGATGCTTGTGGGTGTAGATGGGATGGTGACGATGATGACTACGATGAAGATTATGACGATGATGATGAAGATTAATTATTGCAATTATGGAACTGGGCAAATAGCGCTATTATTACCGCATTATTACATGCTTCAATCTGAAAAAGATTAGCATTCCTTTGCCAAGCCCCCTGCTTTTCATTATCTTTGCCTCTGTAGTTTGTAGTTGCGCACAGTCGTGGAATGTCTTTCTCATAGTTGTGAAGAAGGTGTATCACAAATATGAAGAAGGTAAACCACAGCTGTGCGCATCTTTTTTTGATAAGCTTTCAGCAGAAGGAAGAACGCTTCTTTGCGTAAGGAAGACCCATGCTCTGCCTAATGAAAGCCGGTACTTTGCATGAGCGAAACCTGCAGACAGCAACAGAAATGAATCTAAAAATGGAGGAAAGAATATGGCAATTTTATTTGATTGGTACGAAAACCCGAAAACGAAGGATAAACAAGGGGAAGAACTGACCCTGCATCCCCGGATTAAACTGAACGGCTCCACGACGACCGATGAGCTGCGCAGGCATATACAAGAATACTGCTCGCTGACCGAGACGGATGTACTGGCGGTACTCGATGCTTTGTCGCATTTTGTGGGACGCGAGCTGGGGGAGGGCAGGCAGGTACATTTGGACGGCATCGGTTACTTTGTTCCCACGCTGACCTGCACGGAACCGGTGACACTGGAGACAAAGCGGAAAAGTACTAAGGTGAAGTTGAAAAACATCACTTTCAGACCGGACAAGGCGCTGCGCAGTGAGATAGGAGTATTGAAGGTAAAGCCGCTGAAATTGCGGAATCTCACGAAAAAGAGGCTGACGGATGATGAGGTGAAGCAAAAAGTGGTGAACTATCTACGTAAGAATGAGTTCATCACCCGCAGTGTTGTACAGTCGATTTGCGGCATGACCCGCACGACTGCGACGCGGCAGATTCGTCGTCTTTGTGAGGAGAATGTGTTGGTGAACAAAGGGTTGCAGAAACAGCCGATTTATTTTTTGAAGGAAAAAGAGTAGGTTGATGCGTATAGGGCTTGCATGGATTGCGTCATGTAGGCAAAATCTGCCTGCATGCTTGCATGAGGTCTGCTTGCATGGCGCAATTTGTTGTAAATTAGTGCGATATGTCATTTCATGCAAGCATGTAAGTAAAACATGCGATAAAACTACAGTTGTAGATTAGGAATACCTATAATCGGCAGACGAGAAATTAAAGAATGAAAACAACGCGGCAGAAGGATAGTTTTTATTATTTTTGCAATCAATTCTCAATAGTTATTTAAAAAATATGGCAAAGAAAAATTCAACAGCTAAAGATACGGAGCTGTCACTCTCGTTTTTTGGGAAAGTGGCAGCGTTATTTAGAAGTGAAACTGTTCATTTCGTTATCGGCTTGGTACTGGTAATCTTTTCGGTTTATTTGTTGCTCGCCTTTTCGTCGTTCTTTTTCACGGGAGCGGCAGACCAGAGCATCATTGACGGAGGCAGTGCGCAGGAGCTGATTTCCACCAATAATGGGGTGAAGAACTACGCCGGTAGCCGCGGTGCGCAGTTGGCCAGCTATCTGATAAATGATTGTTTCGGCGTATCGTCTTTCCTGATTCTCGTGTTCCTGGCTGTGGCGGGATTGAAGCTGATGCGGGTGCGTGTGGTGCGCTTGTGGAAGTGGTTCATCGGCTGTTCGTTGATGCTGGTGTGGTTCTCGGTATTTTTCGGTTTTGTGTTTGTAGACCAGTACAAGGACTCTTTCCTCTATCTGGGCGGTATGCACGGATACAATGTCAGCAACTGGCTTGTGTCTCAAGTCGGTGTGCCGGGAGTATGGCTGCTATTGTTGGTAACTGCCATCTGCTTCCTCATCTATCTGAGTGCACGGACTGTCATCTGGTTGCGCAGATTGTTTAGTCTCAGCTTCTTGAAGCGTAAGGAGAAGGCGGAAAGCGTGCAGGGTGAAACGCCGGAAGAGTTCAAGACCTCTTGGGGTGCAAAGGAAAAGGCGGCTGCTCCGACACCGGAAGCTGCGGAGCCGGAAAAGGTTCTTGAAAAGGAGGAGGAGATTGCCACAGAGGAAGAAGAGAACGAACCGCTGAATGAAATCATCCTTGACTTGGGTGGAAGTGATGGAAAGATAAAGCCTGCCAAGTCTGCGGATGAGGACGTTACCATGACTTTTGAGACTCCTGCACCGGAGCCGGTGCCCCCTTTTCGGGAACAGCCGGTAGAGAAGGAGCCGGCATTCCAGGTTGAGAAGGCTGAAGAGGAGGAGTATGTGGGAACGGAGAAGGAGCCGTACAATCCCCGTCTGGATTTGGAAAACTATCATTACCCCACAATAGACTTGATGAAGCATTACGATGACAATGGTCCGACCATTGACATGGTAGAGCAGAACGCGAACAAGGATAAGATTATCAATACTCTGCGTAGTTTCGGTATAGAAATCAGTACCATTAAGGCGACGGTAGGTCCTACGGTGACGCTGTATGAAATCACTCCCGAGCAGGGCGTCCGCATTTCGAAGATACGCGGTCTGGAAGATGATATTGCCCTCAGCCTTTCGGCGCTCGGCATCCGTATCATCGCTCCCATTCCGGGAAAGGGTACGATTGGTATCGAAGTGCCCAACTCCAATCCGAAGATTGTATCCGGTCAGAGTATTATCGGCAGCAAGAAGTTCCAGGAGTCTACTTACGACTTGCCCATCGCACTGGGTAAGACGATTACGAATGAAGTGTTTATGGTGGATTTGTGCAAGATGCCGCACGTGCTCGTTGCCGGTGCTACCGGTCAGGGTAAGTCCGTGGGGTTGAATGCCATCATCACCTCCTTATTATATAAGAAGCATCCGGCAGAGCTGAAGTTTGTGCTGGTAGACCCCAAAAAAGTAGAATTCAGCATCTACTCCGTAATTGAGCATCACTTCCTCGCGAAATTACCCGACGGGGAAGATGCCATCATTACGGACGTCACGAAGGTGGTGCAGACTTTGAACTCCATCTGTGTGGAGATGGATACCCGCTATGACTTGCTGAAAGCTGCCCATGTGCGCAATATCAAGGAGTATAACGAGAAGTTCATCAACCGTCGTCTGAATCCGGAAAAGGGGCATAAGTTCATGCCTTACATCGTAGTCGTTATCGACGAGTTCGGTGACTTGATTATGACAGCCGGTAAGGATGTGGAACTGCCCATCGCACGTATCGCCCAGTTGGCGCGTGCCGTGGGTATACATATGATTATCGCTACACAGCGACCGACAACAAACATCATTACGGGTACGATTAAGGCCAACTTCCCGGCGCGTATCGCCTTCCGTGTATCGGCAATGGTCGATTCGCGTACCATCCTCGACCGTCCGGGAGCCAACCAGCTGATAGGCCGCGGTGATATGTTATTCCTGCAGGGAGCTGACCCGGTGCGTGTGCAGTGTGCCTTTATCGATACGCCCGAAGTGGCGGAGATTACGAAGTTTATCGCCCGCCAGCAGAGTTACCCCACTGCTTTCTATCTGCCCGAATATGTGGATGAAAATGCAGGAGGTGATTTGGGGGATGTGGATATGGGACGTCTCGATCCTTTGTTCGAGGATGCAGCCCGTCTCGTTGTTATTCACCAGCAGGGTTCCACATCGCTCATTCAGCGTAAGTTTGCCATCGGTTATAATCGTGCCGGCCGCATCATGGACCAGTTGGAGAAAGCGGGGATTGTGGGACCGGCGCAAGGTAGTAAGGCGCGTGAGGTGTTCTGTATAGATGAGAGCGACCTGGAAATGCGGTTAAACAATTTGCAATAAGGAATGGTTATTTATAGAATGATGAAACTTGATAAGCTTTTACTTGGTGTGCTATTGCTGTTGTTTGCTGTGCCGATGTCGGCACAACAACCGGATGCCAAGAATATATTGGAGCGTACAGCCGAAGCCTTTCGGAAAGCGGGAGGGGTGAAGCTGGCGTTTACCGTGAACGAACAACAAGGCTCTTATGCGGGAGTTCTCTATCTGGAAGGTGAGAAATTTGTGGTTGAGACCGAGGGAATGAAGACTTGGTTTGACGGACATACGCAGTGGAGCTATGTGGCTTCGGCAGATGAGGTGAATGTATCGGAACCTACGCAGGAGGAATTGCAGACTCTTAATCCGTATGCTTGGTTGTCCCTCTACAAGCAGGGATACAGATTGAAGTTGAGCAGTGTCGGTGGTAAGCAAGACAAGTCTGTTTATTACATCACCATGACTGCTGCCGACAAGAGAAAAGACCCTGAAAGTGTCTATCTGTTTGTGACAAAGGATACGTATCGTCTGCATCAAGTGGACTTGGCACCACGGGGGAGTAAGTATATGACTACTATCCTTATTGATAGCTACCAGACAGGACAATCCTATCCGGATAGTTTTTTTGTCTTTGACAAAAAAGCCTATCCCACAGCTGAAGTCATCGACATGCGCTAAATAGTAAATTGTAAATAGTCAAATAGTAAATAATATAATGATGGAAACAGAAAAAGTAAAATGTCTGATTATCGGTTCGGGTCCTGCCGGCTATACTGCCGCTATTTATGCAGGCCGTGCCAATCTTTCACCGGTACTTTATGCAGGATTGCAGCCCGGTGGCCAGTTGACAACCACTACTGATGTGGAGAATTTCCCCGGTTATCCCCAAGGTATCGGAGGTCCGGAATTAATGGAAGACCTGCGGAAGCAAGCCGAACGTTTTGGCGCAGATTTGCGTTATGGAGTTGCTACCGCAGCCAATCTTGCTGAAGCACCTTACAAGATTACGATTGATGACGAAAAGATGATTGAGGCTGAAACGCTGATTATTGCTACAGGTGCCGCTGCGAAGTATCTGGGGCTGGAGGATGAAAAGAAATATGCGGGAATGGGTGTCAGCGCTTGTGCCACTTGTGACGGTTTCTTCTACCGCAAGAAAACGGTAGCTGTTGTAGGGGGTGGAGATACTGCCTGCGAGGAAGCTGTTTACCTTGCCGGACTGGCTGCCAAGGTTTATCTGATTGTCCGCAAACCTTATCTCCGCGCTTCCAAGATTATGCAGGAGCGTGTGATGAAGCATGACAAGATTGAAGTGCTGTTCGAACATAATGCCGTAGGCTTGTTTGGAGAGAACGGTGTGGAAGGTGTACATTTGGTACAGCGTATGGGTGAACCGGATGAGAAGCGCTATGATGTAGCTATTGACGGTTTCTTCCTTGCCATCGGCCATAAACCCAACTCGGATATTTTCAAACCTTATGTAGATACGGACGAAGTAGGTTATATCGTCACCGAGCCGGGAACACCGCGTACGAAAGTGCCGGGCGTATTCGCCGCCGGAGACGTTGCTGATTCTCACTATCGTCAAGCCATCACCGCTGCCGGAACTGGTTGCCAGGCAGCCATTGAAGCGGAAAGATATTTGTCTGCGAAAGGACTGATTTAGTGATTAGTGATTAGGGGTTAGGATGACAACAATGTGTTTTTATTATGCTAACCCCTAATCGCTTATCCCTTGTCACTTATTCCTTATCCTATCTTGCTGATTTTCTTCAGCTTTTCTTCGTCTATGATTTTGATTTTACGTCCGTCGATGGTGATTAACCGTTCTGTGGCAAACTGTGACAACGTACGTATGGCGTTGGAAGTGGTCATGTTTGACAAATTGGCCAGATCTTCACGCGAGAGATAGATACTCAAGGTGGAGCCGTCTTCCTCCAAACCATAACTTTCTTTGAGGAATAGCAGGGATTCTGCGAGTCTTCCGCGGATATGTTTCTGCGTCAGGTTTACAGTGCGTTCATCGGCAATGCCCAAGTCAACGGACAATTGCTTGATGAAGAACATGGCAAGGTCGTTGTTTTGTGTGAGCAGAGTCATCAAGGCAGTCATGGGGATTTGGCAAACAAGAGACGGCTCGAATGCAGATGCTGCCGTGACATAGTCTGTTTTTGCAAAGTAAGGGCGGTAACCGAAATATTCGACAGGTTTAATCATACGGATAATCTGGCTTCTACCACCGACTCCGTCTTTATAGATTTTGACCTTTCCACTCAGCAGACACATCAAATGCGTAGGTGTCTCGCCTTCGCAATGGATGACTTCGTTTTTTTTGTAGTTCTGGAGTGTGAAGTGGTTGGCGAGGAATTCCCGTTGTTCGTCATTCAAGGGAGACCATATATCTGCAATCAACTCCGGAACATTAATATCAGACAAGTTTACTTTTACCATAACTGCTGCAAAACTGTGTTATACAGCACAAATGTAAAAAGAAAAAATTAAATATTGCACAAATATGACAAAAAGATGTCGTAGGGGGGGAGATGAAGGAAAATCTATATATTTACGATTAGACGATTTACGATTGAAGTTTGTATTGTTAAACAACTACTCATTAGCAGGTGGGTTTATGATTGTATGAGTAACTCCAACCGTAAACCGTCAAATCGTAAATCGTAGTAACTTAATTGTTTATCGTAGTATCTCTATCCCCCTCCCTACGGGGGAGGGGCTAGGGAGAGGCCTACTTTGTAAACAGCAGCTCCCTATATTTCGGAAGCGGCCAGATTTCATCATCAATTTCCATCTCAAGGTGGTCGATGTGGTCACGGATACTTTCCAGATAAGGGCGTACGGTTTCTTCGTAAGCGAAAGCCTTGTCTTTGTAGTTATCCATGTGGTTGGCTACTTTGCGGGCTTCGGTCATTTCGCGTACTTGTACCTTGATGGCTGTTACGCGCTTGGAAATTTCGCGTACAAGCTCTTTCCGGTCGGCACTGAGGACTTCGTATTCTTCGGGAGAGAAGGTCTCGCGCAGGCCACGGAGATTTTCCAGCAGACGGTTTTGGTAGATAACGGCAGTCGGTACGATGTGGTTGATGGCAAGGTCGCCCAGCACACGGCTTTCTATCTGTACCTTCATGGTGTATTTCTCCAGTTCTACTTCCAGGCGGCAGGCAAGCTCCGTTTCGTTGAAGATACGTTCGCCGATGAGTACGGAACGGGACTGGTTATCCATGTAGTGCATCAGGGCTTCGGGAACGTGGCAGATGTTGGTCAGCCCACGGCGGGCGGCTTCCTGCTTCCATTGTTCGGAGTAGCCGTCACCCTCAAAGCGGATAGGCTCGGAGGCGATGATGGTCTCTTTCATAATGCGGAAGATGGCTTCATCCTTGCCGACTCCTTCTTCCATCAGTTTGTCGATGGAGACTTTGAATTCGTTCAACTGGTTTGCCATAGCTGCATTGATGGCAATCATGGCGGCGGCACAGTTGGCGGACGAACCTGCGGCACGGAACTCAAAGCGGTTGCCGGTAAAGGCGAATGGAGAAGTACGGTTACGGTCGGTGGTATCCAGTAATATTTCGGGAATACGTCCGATGCCTAATTTCAGTGTTGTCTTTTCTTCCGATGTCATCTTGCTGCTGCTTATCTGGCGAGCTATCTCGTCGAGGATGGAAGACAGCTGTTTGCCCAGGAAGATGGACAGAATGGCGGGAGGTGCTTCATTGGCTCCCAGACGGTGGCTGTTTCCGGCACTCATGATGGAGGCGCGCAGCAAGTTCTGGTTTTTGTATACCATCATCAGTACGTTTACCAGGAAGGTAAGGAACAGCATGTTTCCTTTCGGATTCTTGCCCGGTGCAAACAAATTGATACCCGTATCGGTGCAAAGCGACCAGTTGTTGTGCTTGCCGGAGCCGTTCACGCCGTTGTAGGGTTTTTCGTGAAGCAGTACGGCGAAGTGATGCTTGCGTGCGATGCGTTTCATCAGATCCATCACAAGCTGGTTGTGGTCGTTGGCAAGGTTGGCATTCTCAAAGATAGGCGCCAGCTCAAACTGGTTGGGAGCTACTTCGTTATGGCGGGTCTTGACCGGGATACCCAGTTTGTGACATTCGATTTCCAGTTCTTTCATAAAAGCTGTGACACGTGGGGGGATGGAGCCGAAATAGTGGTCCTCCAGCTGCTGGTCTTTGGCCGAGGAGTGTCCCATCAGGGTACGTCCGGTCAGACAAAGGTCCGGGCGGGCATTGTACAGTGCCGAGTCGACGAGGAAATATTCTTGTTCCCAGCCTAAATTGGTATAAACGCGTGTGATATTCTTGTCGAACAACTGGCATACGTCTGTCGCTGCTTTGTCTACGGCTGCCAAGGCTTTGAGCAATGGAGTCTTGTAGTCGAGCGCTTCGCCGGTATAAGAGATGAAGATAGTGGGGATGCAAAGTGTGGTATCTACCACAAAGGCAGGTGAGGAAACATCCCAAGCAGTATATCCTCGTGCTTCGAATGTGTTTCTGATACCCCCGTTGGGGAAAGAGGATGCATCCGGTTCCTGCTGGATGAGCAGTTTGCCGGAAAAACGTTCAATCACTTCCGTTCCTTCTCCGAATTCGATGAAGCCGTCATGTTTCTCGGCTGTTCCGTCCGTCAGAGGCTGGAACCAGTGCGTGTAGTGGGTGACGTTGAGGGACTTTGCCCAACTTTTCATGCCGTTGGCAATCAGGTCTGCCATTTCGCGGTTGATGGGAGTGCCTTTTTCGATGGCGTCGGTCACGGCTTTGTAGGCTTCACGAGGCAGGTATTCCTGCATTTTCTTACGGTCGAAGACATGGCTGCCGTAGTAGTCGGACAGTTTGTTTGAAGGGGTGGTCACTTCAAGAGGTTGCCGATTGGCAAGTTCTTGCAAAGCAAAAAATCGCATTTTTGACATATAAGTCTCTCCTTTTATTGGTTGTTGGGCGCAAAAATACATGTTTTTTCTGAACTACCCCCTCTTTTTTAGGGGGTATTCTCGAAAATATTAGTGTTTTTTGAGAATAGACCCCCTAAAAAAGTCTGCTTGTTATGGAAAAACGACCAAAAGCTTGCGTTTGTTACATGCCATGATTAGTAATCTTTCCGCATCACGATTAGTAATCTTAGTGCGTCGTGATTAGTAATTTTCATGTGTCACAATTACGAATCATTCTGTACATGACACTTGTGGCACCCTTTTTATAACAATTAATATAGGTTCGTATTTATCTCGCACAAACTATGTGTGCTTGTGTATTATTGTCTCTCGCGCGTAACATATGTTTTATAATAAAGGGTGTCACAAGTGTCATTCCCGCTTCTTTATGGAACATGTTTTTGCATTACACAAATTCTTCCGTATATTTGTCCCGATTCTATAAGGAGAAATTGCGGTTGAAACGTTTGTTGTTTATATGGATTTGGATTTGCTTCTTGTTTTCTTTTGTACAGAAGGCAGGGGCGGAGCGTGTATCTTATCCGGTTGACAAACATGTGAGTTCGGCAGACTCCATCATGGAGAAAGTCATCTTCTTTGCCCCCCTTTATGAACGTATTATTGAAAGTTACAAGGCTGAGCTTTACATAAAGGGCTGGGTGAATATCCGTAAGAAGAATCATATTCTCCGCTACATCCCTTCCATGTTCCGGCCCAAGAAAGGGGTGCGGGAATATATGATGGAAACTTATAGCGATTTGCATTTTACTGCTCCCGACATCTATGACCAGAAGGTAAAGGCAAGTGTCGGTACTGCTTCCGAGTTTTGGGAAATGGACGGACGGCTGCCGGAATATTTTCACATCAACATCTATTCTTCTACCTTATTATATGACAAACTACTCTCTCCTTTAGCACCCAATGCCAAAAAATATTATACCTATCGGATTGATACGGTGATGGGGGAACGGCATGCCCTTCAGTATAAAATCCGTTTTATGCCAAAAAGCAAAAGCTTTCAGCTGGTGGGCGGTTATCTGATTGTGAGTGATAACGTGTGGAGTGTACGCGAGATGCGTTTTTCCGGACGTAATGAGATGGTGCGGTTCAATAATCTGGTGAAGATGGGTAATGTGGGCGATTCGGACGAATTTCTTCCGTTGCAGTATGATGTGGATGCAACGTTTCGTTTTTTGGGAAATGTGGTAGATGGCACTTATGAAGCTGTACTCGATTATAAGAACATCATTCAGAAAACTTCTGGCAGTGATATACGGAGGTCGGTGAAGAAAAGTAAATATGACTTGTCCGATTCATACACGTTGCGTACTGATACGAATGCTTATCTACGTGATACTGCTTACTTTAAAACTTTGCGTCCCATTCCTTTGACTCCGCATGAGGAGACACTGTATCAGGATTTCTTCTTGCGTCGGGATACGCTCGCCCGGAAAAAGAAACCGGTGAATAAGAACTTGGAGTTTTGGGGGCAGATTGGAGATGCATTGATCAGTCGCTATACGGTAGACCTTGATAAATTGGGGAGTGTGCGCTGTTCACCACTAATCAATCCTTTTCTTTTGAGCTATAGCGGCAAGCATGGAATTTCGTATCGGCAGGAGTTCAAGTACAACCGTATTTTTACCGGTGATCGCCTGCTGCGCATCGTTCCCCGGATAGGTTATAATTTTAAGGAAAAAGAGTTTTACTGGAGGGTGAGGTCCGATTTTGATTATTGGCCCCGTAAGCGTGCAGCATTGCATCTGGAGTTTGGTAACGGTAACCGGATTTACAGCAGTGATGTGCTGGACGACCTGAAAGCCATCCCCGACAGTATTTTTGACTTCAACCAGATACACTTGGATTATTTCAAGGATTTGTATCTGAATCTGCGTCATAGCTGGGAAATAGTAAACGGTCTGTCGCTGGAAGTGGGTGTATCCATGCACAGACGTACGGAAGTGAACCGCTCCCGGTTTGAACTGAACTACCCGAGCATGCCGCCTACCAAGTCGGCCACCCGTGCCGGTTCCGGAGGTTCATCCTTCTTTCCGAATTTTGACCCGAATATCCTGAACAAGTTCCGCCATACCTATAATAGTTTTGCTCCCCGCGTCCGCCTCACCTGGACTCCGGGACAATACTATTATATGAATGGCGACCGTAAAGTAAATCTTCATTCCAAGTATCCTTCCATCTCAGTAGATTGGGAGCGGGGACTCAGTGGAGTGTTGCAGAGCAGTGGTTCGTACGAGCGTGTAGAGATTGATTTGCAGCATCAGGTTTCTTTGGGCTTGATGCGTGATATTTATTGGCGTTTTGGTTGGGGAGAGTTTACCAATCAGAAGGAACTGTACTTTGTGGACTTTGCCAATTTGCGGCGTTCCAATCTTCCTATGGGTTGGAGTGATGATATTGGCGGGGTGTTCCAGTTGCTGGACGGCCGCTGGTATAACTCTTCCCGTAAATATATCCGCGGACACCTTACCTATGAAGCGCCTTTCCTCCTGCTCCGCCATCTGATGAAATATACCCAATATGTATTGAATGAACGTCTGTATCTGAATGCATTGGTGGTTCCTCACTTGAAACCTTATCTGGAAGTAGGGTATGGCATTGGTACACATATATTTGACTTTGGCTTGTTTGCCAGCTTTGCAAACTGGAAGTATCAGGAAATAGGTTGCAAATTTACCTTCGAACTGTTTAACAGATAGCAATGTGGTAATGTGATTAATGTGCCAATGTGTCAATGACCAGGACGTGATGGCGTAGCATAAACATAGCGCAGCCAATTAGCCAATTAGCATATTGGCACATTATCACATTAATCAATTGTCAATTATTGATTCTTTTGTAACTTTGCTGCAAATTACTTGGAGCTATGGGTATAGTAATAGGAATAGATGTGGGTGGAAGTACCACGAAAATCGTTGGAATCAATGGAGAACAGATACAGTCTCCAATGTTTATTACGGCTACCGACCCGGTGACTTCCTTATTCGGAGCATTCGGTAAGTATATTTATGACAATGGTATACAGCTGGCCGATGTGGAGCAGGTGATGCTGACGGGAGTGGGAAGCGCATTTGTCAACAGCCCTCTATATGGACTGCCTACTCGCAAAACGGATGAGTTTATTGCCAATGGTTTGGGAGCTAGACATGCAACGGATATAGACCAACTGATTGTAGTCAGCATGGGTACCGGCACTTCTTTTGTGAAAATAGACGGAGACAAGGTGCAGCATATTGGCGGCTTGGGGATTGGTGGAGGTACCTTGCAGGGATTATCGAGGTTGCTGTTGAAAACTCATGATATTCATCAGGTGTCCGAGTTGGCTGAGAAAGGGGATGTAACTCGTGTCAACTTGCAGATAGGTGATATTTGCAACACTGCTTTGCCTGACTTGCCAGTGAGTGCTACCGCCTCTCTTTTCGGGAAAGCAGATAGCAATGCTTCTCAAGAAGATATTGCCTGCGGTATAATTTATACGGTACTTCAAACCATTGGAGGAGCTGCTGTACTGTCAGCTTTGAACAGTCCTATCAAGGATTTCGTTCTGATAGGGAATCTCACCCAACTGCCCCAGTGCCGGGAGGTGTTTTCTAAAATGGAAGCCATCTATCATGTACATTTTCATATACCGCCCTATGCTGAATATAGAACAGCAATAGGAGCGGCATTGGCATATATAAAAGAAAGGCAAGGGTAGTGGTTACTTCTTGCCTGCCTTCTTCATATAGCTGTTTATCAAGGTACATGCGGGAGCGGCCACCGTACCGTGGTCAAATCCCTCCATCTGATAGAGGGTGGTTTTTTGTCCCAGTGCTTTGAGGAGGGCATATAAATGGGCGTTTTCCTCATAGCGTGCCAGCATCTCCAACTCTTTGTCGCCAGTGATAAGTATCATGGGTGAAGCGTCTTTTCTTACGTTATTGGAAGGAGCATATTTATCTATAATCGGAGTGTCGGAAGGCAGCCCGCGTTCTTTGCGGATGGTATAATGAGTGGTGGTCTGTCCGCTGATGGGGAAAGCGCCTGCCAGGCTGTTGGCATCAATATTCCACTTTGCCAGGTAACTCTTGTCCAGATTGAGCATCAGACAGAGATAACCACCGGCTGAATGACCGGCTATGTATATTTTGTCTTTGTCTCCTCCGAATTCTTCTATATTCTCGAAAGTCCAAGCAACGGCCTCTGCGGCATCTTCCGTGTAGGCAGGATTTTGGGCACGCGGGCTGAGTCGGTAGTTTACGGCTATCACGGCGTAGCCTTGCTCCAGGAACTCCTTCGGAAAATGTTTTTCTCCGGCTTCCAGTCCTCCGCCGTGGAACCAGATAAGGGTGGCAAATCCTTTTTTATCAGTAGGATAATGGAGGTCGAGCTTGCAACGCTCCAGCTTATAACTGTCTTTTTCGCCGGGATGAAGATAGGAAATGTTCTTTTGCGTACGGTAGTTGTTGTCCGTTGTCTGATTTTGGCTATAACATAATAATGTATAGCAAATGATGGAAATGCATGCGATTATCTTTTTCATGATAAATTATTGAGATTATGTATAAATGAAACGATGCAAAGGTAACATTTTTTTTATTCTTTAATTGATTATTCCACTGCTGTTTTGAATGCTTTTTGTTTTGTAGTTCAAGAAAATACTTCTATCTTTGCGCCCGATTTACAATGAGTCAACATAAAGTCTCACTTAATTAACGAGTTAAACAATTTATTTATTAATGGAAAATTTAAAGAATGTAGCTCCTATTGAAGACTTCAACTGGGATGCTTATGAGAACGGCGAATCAGTAGCCAGTGCAAGCCACGAAGAACTGGAAAAGGCGTATGACAATACGTTGAACAAGGTTAACGACCGCGAGGTAGTTGATGGAACCGTAATCGCAATGAACAAGCGTGAAGTAGTTGTGAACATCGGTTACAAATCAGACGGTATCATTCCGATGAGTGAATTCCGTTACAATCCTGAGCTGAAGGTTGGTGATACTGTTGAGGTATACATCGAAAATCAGGAAGACAAGAAAGGACAGCTCGTTCTGTCTCACCGTAAAGCTCGTGCTACCCGTTCTTGGGATCGCGTAAACGCAGCTTTGGAAAACGAAGAAATTATCAAGGGTTACATCAAGTGCCGCACAAAGGGTGGTATGATTGTAGACGTATTCGGCATCGAAGCTTTCTTGCCGGGTTCTCAAATCGACGTGAAGCCTATCCGCGACTACGATGTATTCGTTGGCAAAACTATGGAATTCAAGGTTGTTAAGATCAACCAGGAATTCAAGAATGTGGTTGTTTCCCACAAGGCTCTTATCGAAGCCGAACTGGAACAACAGAAGAAGGAAATCATCGGTAAACTCGAAAAAGGACAAGTTCTCGAAGGTACCGTTAAGAATATCACTTCCTATGGTGTATTTATCGACTTGGGTGGCGTAGATGGTTTGATTCACATTACAGACCTTTCTTGGGGCCGTGTTAGCGATCCGAAAGAAGTGGTTGAACTCGACCAGAAACTCAACGTCGTTATCCTTGACTTCGATGATGAGAAGAAGCGTATCGCTCTCGGCTTGAAGCAACTCACTCCGCATCCTTGGGATGCACTGGATGCTAACCTGAAGGTTGGCGACCACGTGAAGGGTAAAGTTGTTGTTATGGCTGATTACGGCGCATTCATCGAAATCGCTCCGGGTGTTGAAGGTTTGATTCATGTATCTGAAATGTCTTGGTCACAACACTTGCGTTCTGCACAAGACTTCATGAAGGTAGGTGACGAAGTAGAGGCAGTAGTCCTGACTTTGGACCGCGAAGAACGTAAGATGTCTTTGGGTATCAAGCAGCTGAAGTCTGACCCGTGGGAAACTATCGAAGAGAAGTATCCTATCGGCAGCAAGCACACTGCAAAGGTTCGTAACTTCACTAACTTCGGTGTATTCGTTGAAATCGAAGAAGGTGTTGACGGCTTGATTCACATCTCTGACCTGTCTTGGACGA
>OHYC01000550.1_pt1 | contig 14781 bp, 10 predicted proteins | sample 1580171 | NCBI WGS metagenome assembly OHYC01 (sample SAMEA3882526, study PRJEB24775) | human gut metagenome | biome: human-associated habitat; feature: intestine environment; material: feces | place: Netherlands | collected 2009/2010
GAGTCATCTTGCCGTCCGCGGAAGTCGTCGTCTTCTCCACGCGAATCGCCTTGACCTTGCCGTCCTCGCCCAGCACTTCGACCGGAGCGGAATTGAAGTGGATGTAGTACTTGCGATCCGCCGGGTTGCCTTCGAAATCGGTGTCGCCGTCGTCTTCCATGTCCTCGGCCATCTCGCGGATGGTGAACAGCTCCTCGACCATCTGACGGGTCAGCTTGTCCTTGCCGGCCTCCTCGATAGTGTCGTCGTCCAGATCGAAGTCGTCTTCGTTGATGATCAGCTGCACGCCCGGCAGCTTCTCCATTTCGCGCAGCTCCTGCACGGAGAACTTGGCCTGAGCCACGCCACGGCGGATGAACAGGTGCAGGGTCTTGGCCTTGTTGGCCTTGATGCCTTCGTACACGTTGTCCGGAATGTCGGTGCGTTCCTTCAGGTCGTCGGCGTTGCGCATGAGCTCGCGCGCCACGTCCATGGCCACGTTGCCGCCGCCGATCACAGCGACTTCCTCGGCATCGAGCGGCCATTCGCGGGCGCCGGTCGGGTAACCGTCGTACCATTCCACGAACTTGGCGGCACCGTACACGCCGTCCAAGTCGGCGCCCGGCAGGCCGAGCGGCTTGTCTTCGACGGCACCAGTGGCGAACAGCACCGCGTCGTAACGTTCCAGCAGCTCGTCAAGCGTCACGTCCTTGCCGAATTCCACGTCGCAGTACAGGTGGATGTCCGGGTTGTCGAGGGTCTTCTCGAGCGCGGATGCGATGAATTTGATGGACGGGTGGTCGGGGGCCACGCCGTAGCGCACCAGGCCGAACGGCACCGGCAGCTTTTCGAACAGGTCGATGCGGGCCTTGGTGCCCAGTCCCAGCTCTTCGCCTAGCTTGCCCAGCTGGCGCAGGAAAATATCGGAAGAGTAGACGCCTGCGGGGCCGGCGCCGATTACAGCAATACGAAGTTCGTTGGTTTCGCTCATATGTTCCAGCCTAATATATTCCCTGCATTTCCAACAGGGGGCATACGGCACTTTCTTGCGATTCCCTTACTTGCCTCGCAACGCGCAGCCCGGCCCATGTGCCGGCGCAGGAGAACGTACAATCGCAGAAGATCACAATCGGTCCCTCACTAAAGAAGGTCCTTATCGTAAGAGGGTGGGCATATGCGCATTCACATCACGTATACCGGCGGCACCATCGGTATGGTCGAGTCACCGAACGGTCTGGTTCCGGGCGCCGATATGCGCGGCTGGCTGCACCGGCTGATTGAGGACGCGCATCTGGACCCGAGCTTGTTCTCGTTCACCGAGCTGGACCCGCTGATCGATTCGTCAAACGCGACGCCCGACAATTGGCAGACGATGGCGGACGACCTGCGCGCGCACCGCGATGACGCCGATGCATTCGTGGTGTTGCACGGCACCGATACGATGAGCTATTCGAGCGCCGCGCTGTCTTACGCGCTGACCGGTTTCGGCAAGCCTGTGATTTTCACGGGGTCGCAGCATCCGCTCGGCAAAATCGAATCGGACGCCACCGCGAACGTCACGGGTGCGCTGAACGCCGCGATGAGCGGACGTTTTCATGGCGTCGGCCTGTTCTTCGGCCATCATCTGTTCGCCGGCAACCGTGTGAGCAAATCGTCAAGCTGGGCGTTCGAAGGGTTTTCGGCGCCGTCCACCGGCCCGCTGGCACGTACCGGCACGCCGTGGCATTGGTATGCGGGCGATTCGGCCGGCTCCGGTTGCGGTTGGGCGTCGCCGCTGCCCTACTCCCGTCACGATGTGGCCGTAATCGACATGGCTCCCGGCATTTCCGCCGCGCGATTGGCCGCGATGCTCGACCCTCGTCCGGAAGCGGTGCTGTTGCGCGCGTACGGCGTTGGCAATGTGCCGAGCGACGAGCCAGGACTGACCGACGTGATCGCCGACGTGCTGCATGACGGCGTGCCTGTCGTCATCGCATCGCAATGCCAGCAGGCGGAAGTGCTGCTCGGCCATTACGAGACGGGCGACGCGATTGCCCGCGCCGGTGCGATCGGATCGGGCGACATGACGCTGGAAGCCGCATACGCGAAGATCATGTTCCTGCTGTCGCAGGGCGTGGACGCGGCCGATTTCGGCACGTGGATGCGCCGGAACATCGCTGGCGAAATCTCGCCCAGCTCGATGTAGCACGGCGCAACGCGGTTCAGCCTAGTTCCGCACGGCTCGTCGCCGCAACCGGCGCTACTCGCGGTCGAGCAGGGCGGTGAGCGCCCACAGGATGCTGACCACGTCGATCGCCTCCTGCATGAACGCGCCGATGACCACCGGAATCAGGTTGAAAGCGGCCGCGACCATGCCGATAATTGCCAATCCAAGGCCGACCAGTACCGCCTGCAGCATCACTTTCTTCGTGCGGCGGGCGATGGCGATGGCGCGCGGCACGGAGGCGATGTCGTCGTTCATGATGACCACCTGCGCCGATTCGGACGCGGCGGTGGACGTGCCGTCGGTCATGGCCATGCCGATGTCCGCAACCGCCAGCACGGGGGCGTCGTTCACGCCGTCGCCGACCATCATCGTCACCTGTCGGGTCATGGATTCGCCGACCACGCGCTGTACGACCTTGTCCCACGCCGGCTGGTTTTGGTGCGCGTCTTCCGTGGCGTTCTTGACGGCCGCGACCTTGCCTTCGGGGAAGAGTTCGGATTGCACGTCGTCGATGCCGACCTCGCCCGCGATGATGCGTGCGGAAGCCTCCTTGTCGCCGGTGAGCATGGACAGTTTCTTCACGCCGAGCCAGTGCAGTTTTTCAAGGGACGATTTCGCGTTTTCGCGCGGCACGTCACGCAGCACAATACGTGCGGCGAGCTTGCCGTCGATCGCCACGTACGCGGCCATTTCGTCCGGTTCGAGAGGTGCGAACAGCGAATTCACCTCCGGCTTCTTGGAAGCGCCGGCAGCGGTACCGGTCGCCGAATCGCCAACCGCGCTATCGGCCACAGCACCAGCCGCAGTACCGGCCGCCACCCCTGCGCCCAGCACATGCGTGAAGCCGGCCTCGTCGGCCGTCACGTACGCGAAACGACCCACGCGCACGGCATGCCCGTTCACCTCGCCGGACACACCCTTGCCCGACTGTTCCTCGATGTTCTTCACCACGGGGTAATCGCGTCCATGCCCCGGCAAATCGCGTTCGGCGCACAGCCGCTGCCCGTTCTCATAGCGCGCGTACAGTTCCTGCATGGCCTTCTGCCCGGCCGCCGCGATGCCCTTCGACAGAATGTGCACCGAGTAGCCTTCCACCACGCCGGCCATCATCAGAATGTGGTTCTCGTCGTACGGCGAGCTGTTTTCGAACGGCTTCTCGACGCGCACGACCTGCGGCTGCTTGACGGTAAGCGTGCCGGTTTTGTCGAAGAAGATATGCGATACGCGGCCCAAGTTTTCCAGCACGTCCTGCGCTTTGATAAGAATGCCCGCCTTGGCAAGGCGACCGGTGCCGGCCACGTACGCGACGGGAGCGGCGATCAGCAGCGGGCAGGGCGTGGCCAAAACCAGCACCTGCGCGAATCGCAATGGCGTGCCTGCGACGGCCCACGCGATGCCGGCAATCGCCAGCGAAAGAATGGTGAACGGCACCGCCAGCACATCGGCGGTTTTGACGACGGTCGGGCGCGATTCCTGCGCCGACGACACCAGTTCGAGGATCTTCTGATACTGCGAATCCTGCGCCAATTGCGTGGCACGCATCGTCAGCGCGGTCGATCCGTTGACCGCACCCGACAGCACGCGCGCGCCCGCATACACTTCGCGCGGCACCGGCTCGCCGTTGATATTGCTCAGATCCAACGTGGCGACGCCCGACAGCAGTTCGCCGTCGACCGGCACCGTTTCGCCCGGCAGCACGAGGATCACGTCGCCAAGCTTGACCTGGTCGACCGGAACGGTTTCGAAATGCTCGCCGGCCGCGTCGTAAGGCTTGGTTTGGGTGGTGGACTTATTCGTTTCCGCAGCGTTAGGCACATCCACACTGGCGACCTTGCGAAAGCCGTCCGCCGTCATGTCGCCCTCAGCATCACCGGCAGTACCGTCGGCCCCGGCAGCCGCCGCACGTGCACCCACGCCCGGCAACGTCACCACGTGCGCGGTCCGCGGCGCCGCATCAACCAGCGCGGTCAGGTTGCTTTCCGCCTTCGACTGTGCGAATTCCTCAATCGCCTCGCCGGAGGAAATCATCAGCACCACGGCCCACGCAGCCCAGTATTCCTGCACCGCCACCGTCGACGCGATCGCAATAACCGCAAGCAGATCCACACCGACGTGACCGTGCCGCAAATCGTCAATCATGCCGATCACCGTCACCACAATCGTGTACACGACCAGCGCGATCACGATCCACTGTCCGACGCCCGGATTGAACGGTCCGAAAGTCAGCGAGACGCCAGCGGCCTCCCACGGACGCCACGAACCCAGCAATGCCAACGGAATCGCGGCAATGATGGCGATCGGCAGCAGCGGAACTTCTTTGCAAATGGAAATGATTCTACGCATGAGAATCTCCTTACGCTCGTATCGGACGCCTTGTTAACCCATCGGCGTCCCGCCTGCGCGGACCATCGATACACGGCGTAAAAAGATATTTCCAGCATAACAGAGCATTGCGATTGCCGCGGCCGTTTGCGTGTGCTTCCGTTCGTCGCGCGTGTTCCGCGCATACGAAAAGGGCCGTGCGATTGCTCGCACAGCCCTTGTTTTCCGCCGTTTTTCGGCTTGTTCAGCGTTTTCCGCGATTACGCGGATTGCGGTTGCGACTTCGCCGTCAGCCTATCGGGTGGCAGCCACCCGTATCGCTGTCGGCATGAACGCCGCACACCGTACGTTGCCGTACGATGCCGCGCATCCGGCTTTACCACAGACCGAACGGATCGAACAGGCCACCGCCGTCGCCGTTGTTGCCGTTACCGCCATTCTGGCCGTTCTGGCTGCCGCCATTCTGGCCGTTGCCGTTATCGTCGTTGTCGTTGTTCTGCTGACGCTGTTCCTGCTTGTTGGAGGAGTTCGTCTTGGTTTCCTCCTGATCGAGCGTCACCTCAAGATCCATGGTGTTGCCGCCGCGCACAACGGTCAGCTTCACCTTGTCTCCCATGGCGGAGGCGCGCACGTAACCGAGCAGCGAGTAGTTGTTGTTCACTGCCTTTCCGTTGAACGCCACGATGGAGTCGCCGGCCTTCACGCCGGCCTTGGACGCCGGGCCACCGTCGGTCACGGCCTGCACCTGGGCGCAGCCACGGGTCACACCGTCGGCTTCGACCGTAGCGCTTTTGATGGTGATACCGAGCACCACATGCTTCACGGAACCATTGTCGATGATTTCGTTGGCCACGCGCTTGACAAGGTTCGACGGGATGGCGAAGCCAATACCAATCGAACCGGCAGTACCGGACGAGCTCGCAGTGGAGGCGATGGACGAGTTGATGCCGATCACCTGGCCGGCCGCATTAAAGGTCGGGCCGCCGGAGTTGCCCGGGTTGATGGCCGCGTCGATCTGCACGGCGTTGGTGACGATGGCGTTGTTGTCGTCATCGGTCACGGTCACCGGGCGGTTGAGCGCGGACACGATGCCGGTGGTGGCGGTGTCGTCGTAGCCGAGCGGATTGCCGATCGCCATGACGGCCTCGCCGACGGCGAGATTGTCGGAATCGGCGAATTCCGCGACTTTCAGATCGCTCGGCGGATTGTCGAGCTTGATCACGGCCAAATCGGTGGTGGTGTCGGTGCCGACCACCTTCGCGGAATAGACGGCGCCGCTGGCGAGCGTCACCTGAATCTGCTGCGCGCCGGAAATCACGTGGTTATTGGTGGCGATATAGCCCTTGTCGCTGATCACCACGCCGGAGCCCTTGGCTTCGCCGTCGCTGGTCGCCACGTCGATGGCCACCACGGAATCGGACACTTCCTTGGCCACCGCGGTCCAATCGACCGCCGTACCGGACTTCGCCTTGGCGGAACCGGAACCGGACGTGTTGGACTTGACGTCGGACAGCGAGCTGGAGGTCGGCACATGCACCCAACCGTTGGTGATCGCGGTGAAGCCGACGCCGAGGCACAGCGCGCCGGACACCAGTGCGGCCACAACGGCGGTGACCACATGGCTGGTCATGCCGGACTTTTGCTTGGCAACGACCGGCGTCTGGTTCGGCTGGTTCGGCTGGTTCGGGAAGCCCTGCCCCAGAGCGCCGAACGGATTGCGGTTGCCCGGTCCCGCAGGGGGCATGTTCGCGCCGTACTGCGGCTGCTGCTGATTGTTCTGCTGCGCGCCGTTCTGCGCGGACGAGCCGCCAAATGGATTGCCGAACGGATTGCCATTGTTCCGCTGATTGCCGGTCGTATACGGGTTGCCGAAAGCGCCGAAGAACGACGGACGGTTGTCCTGCGGCTGGCCCTGCTGCTGCGCGCCGTACTGCGGTTGCTGGGCGGTCTGGCCGCTGGCATCGCCAGCCGGCGGCGTCGGCACCGGACCGTACGCGCCGTATTCGGGCGCCGGACGGTACTGTTCGGTCGGCGCATCCTGCGTCGCGTTGTTGATCACCGTGCGTTCACCGGCAGCGGAAGCATAATCCGGCGTATCGTCAGCGGTATTGCCTGCCGTGCCATCCGCCGCGTCCACGGTAGGAAGGGCGGTGGTGGGCCGCTCGCCCGCGTTCGGCACTGCAATCGGTTCGGTAACGGAATTCTGTGCTTCGTCGGCGACGTTCTCGCTCGGCGTCTGCGGCGCGGTCTGCTGCGTGCCATCCTGCGGCTGGGCGATGTTCTGATCGCTATTATCTTCAGCCATTGTTGCTCCTTATTCGTCTCGCGGCATTCAACATGGTCAGCAATCGTGCCGCTCGAACTGCTATCTAAGAGTAAAGATACCTGCTCTGGAAGTTTCCTGAATGTTTGTTGAAAGTAGCAATCGAATCGCTTGGCAGTTTGCTCCATACGATGCCACCGTCGACCGCCGATGGCGCCACCGCGGCAATCGGCGCTATCGCATACAGTTGAGAGCATGACAAGCTTGAACGAACCACAGACCGGCGCGGTGGCGCACGAGACCTCAGCGGCCAACGCGGCAGCCGGCGCAACGCACGACGCAGCAGGCAACACGACCAGCGCGGCATCGACCGAAAACCTTATTGAGCATCCCCGCGGCGCGGAACCCGGCAAGCCCGGCCGTCGCGACGCTTTTTATTTCGAGCAGAAAACCCGCCTTCCCGACGCGGCCGATGGCAAGGGCCGCGGCGGCGCGCGCTACGGCCGCACCGGCATCATCCACACCCCCCACGGCGACATCCACACCCCGGCGTTCGTGCCGGTGGCCACGCAGGCCGCGATGAAGGCCGTGCTGCCCGAAACCATGAAGGATCTTGGCGCGCAATGCCTGCTGTCCAACGCATTCCACCTGTATGAACGACCCGGAGAACAGGTGCTCGACGAAGCCGGCGGGCTTGCCAAATTCATGAACTGGAACGGCCCGACCTTCACCGATTCCGGCGGCTTCCAGGTGCTGTCGCTCGGCGCGGGCTTCAAGAAGACGCTCGCCATGGACGTCACCGGCATGAAGTCGGACGACGTGATCGCGGAAGGCAAGGAGCGGCTCGCGTTCGTGGACGAGGACGGTGTGACGTTCAAGTCGCCGCTCAACGGCTCGCTGCACCGTTTCTCCGCCGAAATCTCGATGGGCATCCAGCACAAGATCGGCGCCGACATCATGTTCGCCTTCGACGAGCTGACCACGCTGATGAACACCCGCGGCTACCAGGAACGCTCCGTGGAACGCACCTACCGCTGGGCGCAACGCTGCGTGGCCGAGCACAAGCGGCTCACCGAGGAACGTCTCGGCAAGCCGTACCAGGCGCTCTACGGCGTAGTGCAGGGCGCGAATTACGAGGATCTGCGCAGGCATGCCGCCGAACAGATCGCTTCGCTCGATTTCGATGGCGTAGGCATCGGCGGCGCGATTGAAAAGCGCATCATCGGCGACACCTGCGCCTGGATCTGCGATGCGATGCCGGAAAGCCGTCCGCGCCATGTGCTCGGCATCGCCGCGGTCGACGACATCTTCGCCTGCGTGGAGAACGGCGGCGATACGTTCGACTGTGTGGCCCCGGCCCGCTGCGGCCGCAACGGCGCGATTTTCACGCGCCACGGCCGTTACAACATCAAGCGCGCGCAGTTCAAGCACGATTTCAGTCCGCTTGAAGAGGGTTGCGATTGCTACACCTGCACGCACTACACGCGCGCCTACGTGGACCATGCGTTGCGCGCCCGCGAATTCAACGGTTTCACGTTGGCCACGATTCACAACGAGCACTTCTTCGTGAAGCTGCTCGACGATATCCGCGAATCAATCGACGGTGGCTATTTCAACGAATTCCGTGACGAGACACTCGCGAAGTTCTACGAGAACGGTTCGAAGGGCTGAGCCAGAGGAGCTGGATGGAAGTCGCGGGGCTTGAGCATTTGCTACGCAAACGCGGCTTTTTGAACAAAGGATGGCTCCATCGTCTGGAGGTCCACAGGGCCTCCTCCCTCCTCGCGTCGCACCGCTTTGTGCATTCGCTTTGCGAATACGGCGGTGCGACACGCCGATTTGTGCCACAGATAGTAAAGGTGTAAATTAGTCGATTGTCTGCGAGCGTGGCGGAATGGTAGACGCGCTGTCTTCAGGTGGCAGTGAGTGTATGCTCGTGGGGGTTCAACTCCCCCCGCTCGCACGGGCCGAAAAGGGCTGGAATCCAACGATTCCAGCCCTTTTGCTTTATCCAAAACGTATGAAATGTGACAAAAAAGTACTAAAAATGCGCCGAAAGCCCAGCTATCTCAGCAGAAACAGACAAACGGACATCCAAACCCAAAACCAGCACCACAAATGTCCGATTCCAGAAAACACAATCCGAATAACCAATTCGGCAGAATCGAACACATAGCCACCCAAAACCACACTTCACGTGACCGGTTGGAAAAACAGATACGTAACGCATTGCAGACCAATCCCATGCGTCCGATTCTGAAGAAAAACGAAATTCGCCGTACGACTTTTCCGCGCACGCAATCGCAAGCATTTCCCGGTATTTCACTGTGAGCATAACCGCGGAATGAGCAGGACACGGAAGAGTTGGGTGAAGTGAAAGGTCAAGGTCAGGAGCCCGGGAGGGTTCCGGATGCGGCAACGAACCCGGTCGCCGATCTCGCTGGATGGTGACGCCGCAGCGATAATCGCACGGCCGGCTGCCAAGCCGCATTACTCCGCGCACAGAACGCGCATTTGCTTAAGGAGTACCGATTATGGCAATGTTTCCGGCTTTGATGAATGACACGATGTTCTCCGATCTGTTCGACGATCCGTTCTTCGAGGGTTGGCGCAACATGGACCGCGCAGCCGCATGCGATCCGAACATGTCCGCAGGCATGATGAGCACCGATGTGCGTGAGACCGACAAGGGCTACATGGTCGACATCGACATGCCTGGCTTCAAGAAGGACGACATTTCGCTGGACCTGCAGAACGGCTATCTGACCGTTTCCGCGCATCGCAACAGCTCGCACGAGGACAAGGACGACAACGGCCGCTGGCTGCGTCGCGAACGCTACGCCGGCTCTTGCTCTCGTAGCTTCTACGTTGGCGAGGACGTGAAGGATTCCGACATTCACGCCAGCTACAAGGACGGCACCCTGTGCCTGGAAATGCCGAAGCCCGAAGCGCAGCAGCAGGTTGAGACCAAGCATCAGATTGCGATTGAAGGCTGATTTTCCAGCTGCCGTACGTCATATTCGCACGTCGTAAGTCACGGTAATCGCTAAGCAAAGCGAAGCCGGACGCCCGTAAGTGGATGTCCGGCTTTTTTGTTTGTCCGCACGCCGCCGCCCGAAAAGCAACGCCCGTCACGGCACTTAACGCACCAAAAACACCATGATGAGAATCATCACGAATCCAACCAAATCGGTCGGTTCGAACACCGCGTCCGTCCATGCCACCGCGGAAATCGTGGCCATCACCGGTTCGCTGGTGCCGAGCATGGTGGCACGCATCGAACCGACGCGCACCACGCCGGCCATGTACAGCCAGAACGCGCCAAATGTGCCGCCGATCACGGTGAACGCCATCAGCCCCACACCCAGCCAATCCAACTGCGGCGCCGTAGCCCACGGCCGCACGAACGGCAGCAGCACAAGCCCGGAAATCAGAAATGCGATGCCGTTGACGGTGAAGTTGCCCCAACGTTCGATGAGCTTGACCGGAAGAAACACCATGGCCGCCGTGGACGCCGCGTTGATAGCGCCCCAAATCAGGCCGACCAACGGCAGTTTCAGCGTGGTGAAGTCGCCGCCGGTCGCAATCAGCACGGTTCCCGCGAAGGCGAGCGCCACGCCGATGCCTTCCCGTACGCCGGGCAGTCGCCGCCCGCGCAGGCATACGACCCCCAAGACGAACAGCAGGTTCAGGCTTTGCAGCACGGTCGCGGTGCCGGAGTTGGTCCAGTTGATCGATTCGAGGTAGGCGACCTGCACCAGCAGCACGCATATGATGGCGGTGGCCAGCAGCCGCGGATATGATTTGCGATCGCGTAGCGCGCCGGTAAGCAGTTTCGGCGTCATGATGGCCGAGCAGGTGAGGAAAAGCACGCCGGCTGCCAGTTCGCGCACGCATGCGATCCACAGCGGCGAGGCATGATACGTGCCCATGAGGATTTTGGAGACGGTGGCGTTGACGCCCCACAGCACGCCGCCGCACAGGGTCATCGCAATGCCGATAATCAAGTCTTTCGGCGTGCGTTCGAACGTTTTTTCCGCCACTGCGGCTCCTTCCCCTTCACTGTTCGCTCATCGCACACCGTACACGCCGCATGTGTCTTGCAGTGGCAGCCGCTCACAGACTGTCCGCGGGCGCGCTGAGGAAGTCGAGAATCTTGTTCACATACGGTCCGACCACCGTGTTCGGCATGGAGAAGATCTCGTGCAACGACTTGCCGTACCGTATTTTTTCGATTGATCCGCCACCTTCGCGCACGCGTTCCACGAAATCGTCCTGCGGTCCGTTGAGCACCCAAATGTCGCGTCCGGCTTGGAACAGCAGCATCGGGGTTTCGATTGCGCCGCACATGTCCGGTTTGAGTATGGCGCGGGACAGCGCCATCGCCTGATGCGCCCATTCGAAGGTGGCCGCGTTGGTCTGGCATGCCACGTCGTCGACGCGCTGCTTGTGGAACCAGCGAACGCGCGCCTCGGACGCGCCCTTATGCTCGTCGAGATCGAGTTCGGGGGAAAAATCGGTGTGACCGAATACGCGCGCTTTGCCGAATCCCAAGCCGCACAACGCGCCTGTAGCGATGCGTGCGATCCATGTCGGCATACCGACGACGGGGGCGATCATGGGTGCGGACAGCACGGCCTTGTCGAACAGGCTCGGATAGTGTTCCATCACGGCCGCGCCGATGCCGCCGCCCATCGAATGGCAGTACAGGTTCAGTGGCTCGCCGCACGCGTATTCGCGGCCCACAGTGTCGGCGAAGGCTGCGAAATCGGCCACGTACCGACGCCAATCGTCGATCCACACCAGGCTGGGATTGCTCACGTCATGCACGGAATGACCGTGCCCGCGATGCTCGAGGATGCATACGGAATAGCCGGCCAGCAGGAAATACCATGCCATCTCGCTGTATTTTCGCGCGAATTCGGTGAATCCATGCGAAATGACGATCGCACCGCGGAACACGCCCGAAGCGCCGTCCTCACGCAGCGCATCGAATTTGGCCGCGTCGTAACAGCAATAGTGCAACCGGCCGGGTTCGTCCAGTTTGGGCAGCGCGTCGCCGTTCCAGTCAACGGTGGCTGGATCCATCCATCCTTCCGTCATGCAGGCGTCCAGCGCGGGCAGCACCTTGCTTTCCATTTCGGCGTCGTAATTCGCCTCGTCGAGCAGCCTAAGAGTCATGCTTTCATCATACGAATTCCACATGAACAGCCTTCAGAGCCCCACGCTTCGGCTCCACGGATCGAACGCGCCTCCTCACTCGTGGACGCGCTCCCCCGTACAATGTCGGTATGAAAATCATGTCATTGTGTGTGGCATTCGTCATGCTCTGCACCATGCAGCCAGCCGGAACGATGACCCCTTCCAACGGGAAGGCTGCCATCTTCGCCGACGCGGCGAGAGGAACCGCATCCGCCATCATCGACTGCCCGCCGCCGCTTTACTGGCTGTGTGGAAAGTGAGCCATGCGATGAATCCCACGAAATCCGCAGCTCCCATACCAAAAATCCACCGTGTAGCGCTGGTCGACAACGATCCGCGCGCGTTGGAATCGCTGAGCCTTCTCATCGAAGCGAAGGTCCCCACGGCCTACGTGGTGTGGACGGCCACTTCCGGCGACGAAGCGATCGAACGTTGCCAAAGGAACGACGACAATCTCAACCTGCTTGTATTGGACATGTCCATGGAGGGCTTGCAGGGGCCGGCCATCTGCCATCGGATCCGTCTCATGGACAGGCATCTGCCGATTCTGGGCATCACCAGCTTCTCCATCAACAGCTACCGTAGCAGGCTGATGGAAGCCGGAGCGCAGGGACTGATCGGCAAGGAGGATTCCGATCAGCTGGCGAAGGCCATCGAGCGGCTCTGTGGGGGCAACGTTATGGAGGGATTCGAACCTCCCGCCCTGGCCAACGTGCGCATCAGACGCGAGGAGGAGACATCACCGCGGCTCACCGTGCGCGAGGAGCAAATCATCTCCCTGTGCGCCGACGGCATGCTGGACAGGGAGATCGCCGAACAACTGGACATCTCCGAAAGCACCGTGCGCAAGCATATGCAGGGCATTCTCAAGAAGCTGAACTGCAAGACGGCACGCCAGGCAGTGGCATTGTGGGTGAGATCGCATGCACGCTGAACCCACAAAACCCAGACCCGTAAGCGCCTTCCGCTCCTGGCACAACCATATGCGTGCCGACCATCCGAAACTCTGGCATCCGATCCGCATAACCATCGTGGTCATCACCGTATGGTGGATCCTGTTCTGCCTGCTGCTCGCCCCGACCGACAATCCCGCGGCGATCGTCTGGACCATCATCGAAATCGCGGTGCTGCTGCTGTCACCGTTCTTTCCGAAATCGATGTCGCTGCTGTTTCTGATCATGAGCCAGTCGGGACCTTGGCTCATACCCGGAGCCGACGTCAATTCGCTGCCGGGAATCCTCTACACGTTCGGCATGCTCGCCTACGAAACCAACAACCTTGTGGCGCTGCTGCTGCTCGCTTATTCCATAGGCGACCAGCTGTTCCGTCAACTGGTCCTCGGCACGAGCAACAGCAATCCCGTGGCCATCATCGCCATGGTCAGCCTGGTACTGATGCTCGGATGCGGTTTGCGATGGAACGCGACCATGACCGCCAGCCGCGCGGAGGCGGAGCAGGCGAAGACGCGATTACGGGAGATGGAAAGCCGCAACCACATCGCGGAAGCCATACACGACGCCGTGACGGGAGATCTGTCCGCCGCGGCTTTCGTCGCGCAACATCGCATCGATGCATTGTCCGGCGGAGACGATGGCGATGGCAGCGCCTCGACGGATGGTGACGACGGCAAGAACGCGGACGAAAGACGCGATGAGCTCGACAAATGGACGCAGGTCAACGATTACATCCTGTCCGCCCTGACCAACGTGCATCGCGTCATCGACGAACTGGATATGGACGTCACCGTCCTTGAGGAGGATGCGGACGGCAAGGCCTTCTCCGACCTGCTCAAAGCCACGATGGCCGACGGCGACCGGCGTCTACGCGCGCTCGGCTTCGACATCACCTCGATCCTCCATGTGGCGGGCGGTGCGCCAAGCGCCTCCCCGAGCCTGGCCGGAATCGCCAATGATCTGCTTCGCGAGACCTACGCCAACATCGCGCGTCATGCCCAGTCCGGCAGCAAAGCCGACCTGTCGGTGATACTCAAGCCGAACGCCGTCGAAATCACGCAGATCAACCAGGAAAGAGCCTTCCCGACGGAGGGCATGCGTCCAGGAGGCCACGGCCTCGCGTATTTCGGCAAACAGCTCGAATCGCATGGCGGCAAACTCGAAACGACGCTTCACGACGGCGAATGGACGCTGTTCGCCTATCTGCCGATTCCGGTGCCCGAAACCCTGCCACCCCTTGCCGGACACCCCGAATCGTGACCGGCTCCGAAGGTCGCGAGAAACGAAAGGGTACTTCAAAGGGTGCTACACAGATGTGGTACACCCTTACTTGCAGAGGTGCCCGTCACCGTCCTATCTTCCCTAATGAGAAGGGATATGCGTCTCCCTGTGACACGACGGATACTTGGCAGTCCGTCGAATCGCAGGGGGACGCGTTCTTTTTTTTTCTTCGGCTTTATCGGAACGATGGTTTTACCAGGACGGTGGCTTCACCGGAACGCCGTCAGGCCAGCGCGTCGGCGAGGAAGTCGCGCTGCAGCAGCAACAGGTTGCGCGCCACCGTCTCGTCGTTGGTCATGTGCGTGATGCCGTTGAGCGGCAGGAACGTGTGCTTCCTGCCGGCCGCCATCAGCGCCTGGCTCAATCGCAGGCTATTGGCGATCGTCACATTGTCGTCGGCGAAACCGTGGATGAGCATAAGCGGGCGACTGAGTTTCGGCGCGTCCGCGACGATGCTGTTACGTTCGTACGTGGCCGGGTCGAGTCCCAGGTAGCGCTCGGTGTAATGCGTGTCGTACAGCGTCCAGTCGGTCGGCGGGGCGCCCGCGCAGGCCGCGGCGAACGTGTCGGGCGCG
>OHYC01000588.1_pt1 | contig 14066 bp, 10 predicted proteins | sample 1580171 | NCBI WGS metagenome assembly OHYC01 (sample SAMEA3882526, study PRJEB24775) | human gut metagenome | biome: human-associated habitat; feature: intestine environment; material: feces | place: Netherlands | collected 2009/2010
TGTTATTACAAATGGCGGGACAGTGACCTTAAGTTCAAGGAACGTGCTGAGGAAGTAGAAGAAGAAACCATTGATGTAGTCGAATCTAAATTGCTTTCCGCAATCAATAATGATGATTTAACTGCGATAATCTTTTATCTGAAAACAAAGGGTAAGAAACGTGGTTATGTTGAGCGTGTCGAGCAGGATGTCAATGTCAATCCATTCGAAAGTTTGATAAAAGAATTGCCGGACAAAATAGAAGAATAATGGATCTGAGCGATAAGGCAGCCTTGTATATGCAGGCGTGGAGAGACGATTGGTGCAAGTTCTGTTCCGATGTGCTGAAAGCGCGTTTGGATAAAGAACAGCAGGATATTATTCACTCGGTTCAATACAACCGAATGACCGCTGTAGCCTCCGGAACTGCCCGTGGCAAGGATTTCTGTGCCGCTTGTGCCGCTATGTGCTTTATGTATCTTACTCCACGCTGGGTTAACGGAAGATTGGTAAAGAATACCAAAATTGCAATGACAGCTCCGTCCGGTCGCCAAGTAAAAGATATTATGATACCGGAAGTTTCCAGGCTATTCCGGAATGCTGGTTTCCTGCCTGGACGTTTATTGTCTTCAGGAATCAGAACCAACTACGAAGAATGGTTTCTAACGGGCTTCAAGAGTTCTGACGACAATATGGAAGCATGGTCTGGATTCCATGCCGTAAACACATTGTTTGTTGTTACGGAAGCCTCCGGTATATCAGAAGTTATCTACAATGCCATCGAAGGTAATTTGCAGGGAAATTCCCGTTTGCTAATAGTGTTCAACCCTAACGTGACCACAGGATATGCTGCACGTGCCATGAAGTCTGACCGTTTTGCCAAATTCAGGTTAAGTTCCCTTAATGCTGAGAATGTTGTAAGCAAGAAAATAGTTATTCCTGGTCAAGTTGATTATGAATGGGTGAAAGACAAAGTGGAAAACTGGTGCTCACCTATCCAGCAAGCTGACTTCAACGAAGGTGAAGGGGACTTCAAATGGGAAGACGGTCTATATCGGCCGAATGACTTGTTCCGTGTGAAAGTGCTCGGTATGTTCCCTAAAGTGGCGGAAGATGTGCTTATCCCCTACGAATGGATTGAAATCGCCAACGAGAATTGGAGGAAACTGCAAGAAGATGGTTTTGTTCCAAAGAAAAGCTGCAAGCTTGGTGTCGATGTTGCCGGCATGGGACGTGACGACAGTGTGTTGTGTCTAAGATATGGCAACTATGTCAGTGAGTTTGAAGCGCACCAGTCTGCTGGAACGGCAGACCACATGCACGTAGCCGGAATGATAACCAGATATCTTGACAAGAAGGGTGCGAAAGCATTTATTGATACTATCGGCGAAGGAGCAGGAGTGTTATCTCGGTTGCAGGAACTTGGGTACCAAAATGTGTATTCTTGTAAGTTCTCCGAGAGCGCACGTGGGCTGCATGATATAACAGGCGAATACACCTTCGCCAACATGAGGGCTTATCTGTTTTGGGCGGTACGTGACTGGCTTAATCCCAAAAATGGGTTTGGTGCCGCTCTCCCACCCTGTGACAAACTTATGGAAGAAGCAACGGAAACACATTGGGGATTTATGAGTAATGGAAATATTTATATAGAAAAGAAAGAGGAGATTAAAAAACGTATCAAACGTTCTCCTGACTGGTTCGACCCGCTCGCCAATACATTCTATTGCAATTATTATGCAACATTAAATGAAGAAGAAATTTTTCGCAATCTTTTATAGTTTGCAGTGCGATACTGCTTGAGAAAGGGCAGATCAAGAAACAAACTTAAAACTGTTTTCTGCTTTTAAGCATAATGAACACAGTGAGCTACTGCCAAACCAAACGTTCAGCAGTAGCTCATATGCTAAATTATTGCACATCGCGCACACAAAGGCAACCGCCCATACCCGTTGTTCCCTGTCCTAAATCAGTACCTTGATCTTTCGTCCAAAGCATCTGCATTTGCTTTCCCTGAGTATTATACATAAATCCATATTGAGTCCACTTCGTTGAAGAGAAAGAGGTACGGCAATGGAGGACATAATTATGGATATATGTCCAGTTGTACTCTCCCTGCGAGCTGTTTTGACATTTACAGTTTATAGTATGATATATATTATAGGTATCCATATTATACCCCAACGTTGTTCCCATCGCTACAATCATCAACGCCAACTCTCGTTGGTTGGGAAGTCGCCATACTGCTGTAGTATTGAAATTGGCTTCTCCATTTCCTTTATAATTTGCGGCAATAGTAGTCGTGGCGGTCTTTGCTTGAGTAGCATTTGTTGTTTGAAGCTTTTGATATTTTATTGAGGCATCTCCACTATGTGAGTAATTACACGTTGCTGTGGCTTCTTCTGTATATGGTCGTGTAGCTACCTGGAATTTCTTATAGGGGCGATTGACCACGCTTCGTTCGTGATGCGGAGCCAATTCATGATAACTGAAGGAGCGCAGTGCGTTATCGGTCAGAAATACTTCGATGGTACGGGTACTTTTATCATACTGATAATATGGCTGGGCAGGTGTTTCATAACTTGTTTTAGAAGGTGTTGCTCCTAAGTTTCGTACAGCACGGACATAGCCACCATTCTGAGCAGCGTGGTCACTACCAAAAGTACAACCTTCCTCTGCCCAAATCACTCTGTCAATTCCATTATCCCCATATGTGCTGGTAAAAATAGGATAAAGACTCTGAGTAGCATCATTTGGACGCTCCATCCCCTCTGTTGAATATGGATACAACGCAGCCTTGGCAGGCAAAGCCGGTTCACCAATCCATAACCCTAACATCTGGTCACGTGCCGGAGTGTACCAACGGAGTTCATCGTCTGTAATTTTACTGTCTCCGTTAAAATCCCGATTACGGGTCAGGCAAGCCAAGCAAGCCCACTCTGTATCTGTAGTTAAACGTTTCTTTCCGGCTTCAAGTTTGGAATCTGTGTCGTCTAATAGAAAGCCATTCTCAGCCCAATTTACAGCACCTGTATTGTTTCCTATTTCAGTTATAGTATTCCCTCTTCCGTTTTTTGCATCAGAACTTTCTCCTGCAGGCGATCCATAAGGCAATCCTCCAATCTCATCGGTAAGCTCTACGCCATATTTTGCTACAGTCTGATTTTCCAAGTTATAGAAGCAGGCAATGGAGTGCTGTTGCAGTACATACACGGCAGTGGCGACGGCACTCTGTTTGTCTGCGCTGTATTGGATGTCACTACCTAAACTGAAAGTACGGTCTTCGGCATTGATAAAGTCGCTTAATGCAATCGATGAACCATCAACCGGATTAGTTGTATAATAGTATTCATCCACAAAGCAGGTATAATAACCCATTTGATTCTCGTAGGCATGATCCAAGGCGGCAAATACATCCATTCTGTCATTTCCACCATAGAGTGCCAAAGAACCTTTACCACCCTGTTTTTTAAACTCTATCCATTGAAGAAGTTTTTTGGCTTCTTCGATAGAGGCTGGTTGATTCTTATGGTTTGGATCTAACTTTCGAGTGGATGGCAGGTACTTGCAGCTGACATTGCCAAATGGTGTCTTGGCATAGATATAGACACCTTCGCTGATCTTGTTCTTCATCAGTTTCATCTCCACCTGCTCATAGTGCGCATCTAACTGTACACGTGCACCACCTTCAAAGACAATACCTTCTACGGCAGGATTCTTTTCCTGAGGATTACTTGTACCATCTTCCCCCTTCACCTCTACCACAATATCATTCACGCCATTTACAGTGACCGTATATTGATAATGGTAATCGCGGCGCAGGCTGAATTCATTGAATTTATTATTACTGAAATCGCCCAAATGCAGGATATACCTGGTATCGGCAGAGATATTGTCTCCCTCGAATTTGCCGGTTATTTCCACGTAGGTAGAGTGTTTCGGGGCATTTTCAAATTGATAATGTCCCTCATGTCCCTCTTGAGAAGGGGTGTTTTCATATAGGTTCTCTCCATTATCATCCTTTCTCACCCGGTCACGGTCAGCAAATTTCCACTCTGTCTTATCACCGGTGTACTCCCGAATATTTTCGGGCAGATAGACCGTAAAGCTGTTCGGTGTCTGTGCATCGAAAGTCACCGTTTCCGTATCTATCATATTTAAATTATCATATCCTGCCCAACTGTCTTCAGCAGGTGAAACATACTCCGCACAATGGCAGAACTTATAGCTTATAGGGGTAAAAGTTACATTCGTTCCACTCTTGAACTCCATCGACACCTTACACATCAGACGTTTCAAGACGAAAGAGTTATCTTGATTTACAGCAGGATGTTCACCCGTCTGTTGCGAAATGACATACTCCTTTTCATCATTTTCTTTCCTATAGGTAATAATTCCTTTTTCAGAGTTACTCTCATCTTTTTTGATTGTACACGCACCGGTACGGTTGTTTACTGAACCGACAAGTGGAAGATAACCGTCCACAGTAAACATATTACCGTTCCATTTCGGAGTCACCTTTTCCAAGAAATCCTGACGGTTTGCCAACTTACTTTCACCTATTTCAGGAAAGAAATCGATAAAGGAACCTTGGGCATTCCCGATCAGGTAAATATATACGTCACCGACAGGCATATAGAACTTGAAGTGTCCGCAAGTTGCATCATTTGCATCCGGTATCCACCCCCCCGTACTTCCTTCCAATGAAGTAAGCGGTGATTCAAAAAACTGGTACGCCAGTCGCTTGTCATTGCTCGGATCTCCACCGTTATTCTCATAAACGAAAACCATGATACCCGACAGTTGGGAATCCTTACCCTGCTGATCGGTTGCTCTAGCGGAACGGGTTACCACATGAGATGTGATTCCCTTACCCAGACTGAAGGGGATCTCCACCTCCACCATACGGTTCATGTCTACACCGTTTGCACCCTGCCCTTCCATCAACATATCGTCGGAACAGGCACTAAACACCCATAGGAGGGCGAAACAGACAGCTATACTTGCTATTTTTGAAATCTTATCCATAGTGCGTTATTATATTCAATTAAACTCAATAGAACCTCCGCCCTCTTGCCATTCCTGAATCATCCAATGCGGAGTGAGGGTAATATGCCCATCCAATGTAACGACCGAATAGATGCTGAGACAGTCGTTGGCTTTCACTGCGGGCAGGGGCAAATAGAATCTCTCACCCTTGTGCAGCTCTACACCCGTTTGATCGGCTCCATGCTGGTGAACCAAGATCTTTAGATAATAGCCGTCACCGACCGGTTTTGTCGCAGAAACAACCACATCCTCTCTAAGCTGACCGGTAGATATATTGGGGTTGGCAAAGAGATAGAATGACTTTTGAGGCAAATGCTCATATTGAGGGTTCGTCGGATCGTTTATATCCGCTTCAATCAAGTTGATATCCAGTCCTTTCATTTGCTCTGTATGTTCAGTGTCGCCATAACTCTCCGGTTCATCCGGCCAACCACTATTCAGGATAACGCGTCCGTTCAACTGGTGCAAGTGAGAATCCTGATAATCCGGATCTGTATCCCAATCAGACGGTGCAGATTCAGCCTCCCTGCGACCAATTAGTTCACTGTATGTATTGCATGGAAACAGATAGCCATATTCCGGCTCGTTATATAAGTAAAGCCCACGCCCCATATAGCAATCTCCTACGCCTGTCGTTGTAAAATAGAACTTCATCTTCGCCACGGAACGGGTCAGGGAGATACTTACAGAGCCGTTTGGGGTCACCTGTTGAGTATACTTACTTACCATTGGCAGCAGTGGGCTGGTGTATTTTTTACCGGTTTCGTCTTTGCTGTTTGTTTCTCCTCCCGATAAATAGGTTGCTGCCGGAAGTGTGGAGAAGGTCAAAGACTCCAAATCATCAGGAGTTACGGTAAGAGTCTCCAAATCAACTTCTGTCGCATCGGTTGATCCGGGAAGGTTATAGGCAGTATCCCCTGTATTGTTTATTTTCAGCCCTCCTGCTGCATTTTCGTTCGCAATGGTATAAAAGGTATGAGTTCCTGTCGGAAGCTTCATGGTGAATGTTACTGTTTGTTGATCTCCCGTAGTATTATCCACATAATGATAACCTAACAACTTCTCATCATCACTGAATACATACATACGGAGAGTTTGAATCTTGTATTCATTCTCTTCCAATTCAAGAATGTTCTCACCGTTCGCCCGGGTCTGTATCGTGATACGAACCGTTTCCATCGTTCCGTCCGGCTTTTGCTCCGGCGAATCGTCGGAGCAGGCAAAAAGAAGTGCTGTCCACCCGATAAACTGTACGTATCTGAGATAATATCTAAATAGTTTTTTTCTTTTCATCATGCGTCTTTCCCTTTAGAAATTATAAATCGGCATCTATGCGCTGGTCGTTCCAATCGGTTATCGTTACGGTAAATGTAATATTCGTGGTAGGTGAAGGAATCGTCGCTTGATAGTGATAGCTCTTTCCCTTCTCCCATAGGGCTGGACCTGCCTGTGGCAGTGGTACGTTGACAGTTCTGCTTGTACCATTATCATAAATCCAAGTCATAGAGAAAATCACTGATTCATCAATGCTTTGCGGAATAAACAGCAAGTCACCGTAATTATCATTTGCAGCATCGTATGTGCCTGCCAGCAGGTGTTGACTTTGCCCTGCAACTAACTCAAACACTTCTGTTTGCAAAAAAGGAGCGTTTTCAGTTGCCCTTATCAGATTGCTCCAAGGAGTAGCTGAGTTTGAGGTGAAATCCCCTTTATAGGCAACGCCCCACAGCTTTACGCCCGTAATGGTCACCTTTGCATCGGTACTGATCGTAAAGCGTACGCGTGACAGCTCATGGCTAAAGGTGAGATCAACGGGAGATGGAGGATTTTCTACTTTATATGAGATGCCCGTTTGTCTTGCTGTCATCAGGTCGATGGCTTCCGTTCCTCGCTTTTGGGATGTATCGAAGTCAGTTACGGTGATAACACCGTCATCAGCGCAACTTGCTTTATCCTTCAAGCTTGCCGGATGGAGCGCATAGAAGTTATGTACCGCGCCCGACACCCAATAGCGGGTTCCGTCATAGTATCCTTGCGGTGTGACGGTCTCGGCATTAAAGAGGTTGTTCTGGCTATCGAAGCCGCCCCAGACTAAGAAGCTTTCCATACCATCCTTATTGGCATCCACCGCTGCACGGGTCATGGTGGTAGCAAACGAGATGGGGGCAGCATCTGCTACCGGTTCATCGACCGTAGAAACACAACCGCCCGTCAGCAGGCTTCCCAGTAGAAGGGTCAAAGAGAATATGTTTTGTTTCATCATCATCTCATACGTTTTAATCTGAATATGTGTGACTATAAGGGGACATTCAACCCCTTATAGCCTATATCTCCACTTTCCTATCTCCCCCTATCGTATAGATTCCCTAAATGGAAACAGGTGAAAGCGGGGTTGTATGAATTAGGGTACTACAGAAATTTGAGGCCCAACAGGTGTGTCTGTTGCATCTTGCCAAGGCTCTACAGTCGGAGTGAACTTGATCTTTTGATTTTCAAGATTAGGATCAATATTATCTCCATTGATAGTCGCTGTATAGTTGTAACAATATCCTGGCATCCAAGTGTTTGCGTCGCTTATTCCTGCAATATTCTCATTAACTTCTAAAGTAGCTTCAAAATTAGCATTTTTATTCAGACCTGCACCAGTGATGGTTGCAGTGAAAGTTACTTTCAATTTTTCTGTTGTAGCTTGCGGAATCACCAACTTAGATTGTGCTTCATAAGAGGTATCAGATACATCTACTACCTCATTATATATGTATTTGTTTTCGTTGTCGTTAATAGAAGGTGTATAATTACTAATCCTCCATGTTGCACCACTAGTTGAATAAGTACCTGTACCTGTCTTTGCAGCATGAAGTGTAAGATTTGTAATATTAAGTGTATAGCTCTCAGCATCTGTAGTATTAAAAGTAAACTTCACCTGTGAAAGCATGTGGTGGAAGGTCAAACTCACTTTATTGTCATTAGTTGTAGGATTATCCCCTGATTTCACTTCGTCGGAAATAGCAGCAACTAGGTCTTTAGTATCGTCAGGAGAATAATTTGTAAAAACAAGTTGTTTCTTTGCACTGTCAAAAGTGACATCTTCAATCTTACCGTTATTTCCATCAGCATACGCACCGAAAATATAAAACTTGTTTGCTACCCAATAATAAGGAGTATCCTGCGACTCATTATTGAAAATCTGAGTAGTATATGGGTTAGAAATTTCTCCAAACTTACCAAACACATAGAAGCTACTCAGCGATTCCACTTCCTGAACCTCCCTTGTATTATTTTCCACAAACTGATTAAACTTGATGGCTCTGTTCTGAGCTACATCCGTCACTTCTTCATTTGTACAGCTAGAAAATGCCGCTACGGCCATTCCTAACAAAAAAAGATTCGTTTTCATTTCGCTTTGATTTTTAATATGAATATTAATTGTTAACTAGTTTCATTAAATAGGTAGTGGAATATCGATAAAATCGCCCCAGCCTTCGACTGTGGGATCGAACGCTCCACTGCCTTCTGACCCCTCTTTATCCGAGATCTCGATTCCATCTACCACAATAACACCGCCACGAGGTTGCCCCACCACTTGGTCGGTCACATCAAACTCGAAATTCTTGAACTTGCCGTTATAGAGCTTTACCTCCAAGTTCAGCGTGAAACGCCGCTCCGCCCTGATGTAATGATCGCCCGGATAGTTGGGCACACCGAAAGTATTCACCCGGACTTCCGCCCCGTAATCCTCCTTCGTACAGTCGAAGAGGATTGTTGCAGTCTCATCACCCGTATGTCCATCCTTCAGGTAGACGCTCTCTGCCATACCAGCCAATGCGCCTCGTGCCAAGGCCACGTACTGCAATCCTTTCTTAAACTCGTAGCGTATCAGGTAAGTATACACCAACGGTTTCATCCTGACTGGCAATTTCACCGGCTCCAAGGTGCGCTCTGTTTCGTAGTTCTCCTCGTAATTTCCATAGAGCATATCCGGCTGGTTCATGGTACGCTCGGAAGCGTGCGGCTTCTGGAAGTTGCCCCTGCTCACGGTACGGGTAGTTGCTGAAGCTGTGGCTACAGCTGTCAGGTCGTTGAACACGATATATTCGGTATCATTATTATAAAAGAGCAACGAAGCCATTCCCTCCGGCAGAGGAAGACGTCCGCCCGTTGCGGGAATATTGCTTTCGCCAGAACGCGCTACTTCCTGATACGTCACCAGACGTACACCTCCGGCAACTTCTGGACGCAGTTCATCGTAGCTGCCCTTCCACTCCGACTTCCACTCCTGTTTCCAGTTGTGATCGTAGGGACGTTCCCACTCCTGCTCCCAACTGAATTGCGCATCCACCTTGACACTGGTCCCGTGCTGATCGTGGTCATAGCACAGGTCCTTCCGACAACCTGTACACAGCAAAAGACACAGTATTCCCATATGCCCCCATTGTATTCTCATCTGACACCTCCTTTCTTTCTGTCACCGTTCCACAGCCGCCACACTAGGGAAAACTTTAGCTTTAGTGGGCCAAAATAGTTCATCCGGCTGCTCTGCTGGTAGACATAATGCCCGTCGATCGGCAGATACTCTTCGTACCAGGCATGCATGAACCCCACGCCGACACCTGCCTCGAAAGAGAGCTTACGGCTTACCGGGAACATATAGCCATAACTTAGACCGGCTACCACAGCCTCGCCCTTATAACCATCCTTGCCATTCTCCAAATCGTACCAAGAGAATCCGCCAAAAAGCCCCACGTAATGACCGTGCCACGGACGCTTCGCCTTGAACCAATACCGCCCTTCTGGGCTTATGGTAGCCAACTGATAATATTTATGCTTATGATTGTTCTTCCACCAAGCCATCTCCCCTTCCAAATTGACAGACCATCGGTCGTTGATAAGATACTCCACCTCCAGCGAAGGCATGAGGGCAGCATCATACAGAAGATTGGTCTTTAGAACCAGTTGGTGCGACATCTCCATGTCGGTACGTGCTCCTTTGGACACTTCATCACCATGAAGGTCATGTTTGCCCTCCGCCAACTCTGACTTATGACATCCCCCGCCCTCGGAGTTATTTTCACATGAACACACCCGAACGGAGCCGGCCGCCTGTGCCGGACAGACACATCCACCACTGAGAAAGGCGGACAGTAATATCAAAACTCCAAGTTTCATATCCGTACATGTTTGAATTTTAAGAATCACCAAAGTTCCATTCATTTCTCCCTCTCAAGGATCATCGTTGCAAATATAGTATATTATTATAAAATAACAAATAGATAAATAAAAAAATATAAGCTAAAATTATAAATAGTATAAATTATTTTCTTGATTTTTTCCATAAAATAGCATATAAAATATTAATATACAATGATGTAAACATTTCGTCAAGAAAACTATTTTTACCTAATATCTATGTATTTTTTGCCAACATTTGTTTCAATATTAAGATGGCAGATAAAATAAAAAACAAATATTATTTTATTTGTTTTTCAAATAAAATAATTATATTTGCGACATAGCATTTGGTGCTAGCGTGCTCCTTCACGTTACCGGGTAGTGCGTATTGTATTATCCGGTTTCTTTTTGGAGCAGTATTATGTGTAACTAACCACCGTATGAAGGAGTACGGAACTACATTATGAACACAATTAAAATTTTTGAGAATGAGCAATTCGGAAAGGTAAGAATTGCAATGAGTGAGAATAACGAACCTTTCTTTTGCTTGGCAGATGTGTGCGGTGTTATAGGCATTGCTAACGCAAGAAATGTCAGGTCAAGGCTTGAAGAAGATGATGTCCGCCAAATGGACACCATAGATTCGTTAGGTAGAAATCAACAAGTTACATTTATAACCGAAAGCGGTTTATATGATGTGATAATTCGCAGTGACAGCGAAAAGGCAAAGCCATTTCGTAAGTGGGTGACGAGTGAAGTTTTGCCTTCAATTCGCAAGCATGGCGCATACATGACCAACGAAACACTTGAAAAGGCTTTGACCTCACCTGATTTTTTGATTCAGCTTGCCACCAATTTAAAAGAAGAAAAGCAAAAACGTATTGAAGCCGAACAAAAAGCAGAAGTTGCCGAGCAGAAAATTCAGCAAGATGCTCCTAAAGTCCTTTTTGCTGATGCTGTCTCAACTTCACATCGCTCTTGTTTAATTGTTGAACTGGCGAAAATATTACAACAAAATGGGGTGAATATCGGTCAGAACCGTTTGTTTAGCTGGATGCGCGAGAATGGTTATCTTTGTCAAAAGGGTGACTACTACAATCAGCCGACGCAGAAATCTATGAAATTGGGACTTTTTGAGCTGAAGCAAACCACTATCAACAAGCCGGATGGTACCATGCTTGTCACGACCACGACCAAAGTAACCGGCAAAGGACAAGTATATTTCGTGAATAAATTCCTATCCAAATAAAAAACAAGCGGTGCGAAGCTGCACCACACAACAGTATAACAATGGACGAAATTACCACAATCCTTGACAGTACAAGACCTGTTTCTGACATTATCAGTGATTTGAAAGAAAAATCAGTGGATGTGCCGGAATGGAGCAAGTCGCTGAAAGATTACGATCCTTCCAGACATAAAATTGTAACTGATAAATTTTCTCGTAAAGACAAAATAAAATCTGATGGAAGAGTCGAGCCGGCTTCGCGTATTCATCTTGGTCTGGAGAAACTGCTTGTGAAACGTATTACGGAATTCGCTTTCGCTATTCCCGTCAGACGTGTCTACCATAATACGGAAGAAAATGAAAAACGCCAGCAGATAACCAAAGCTATTGAAGCAATCTATAAATATGCCCGTATAGATTCCGAAAACATCAGACGTGGCAATGCCTATTTTGCATCCTGTGAAATTTTCACCATCTGGTATGTGGTAGAGAGACCCAACACACTATACGGATTCAACAGCAAGTATAAGCTGAAAAGCAAGACATACTCGCCGATGGACGGGGTTAGATTATATCCCTTGTTTGACGAGTGGGGAGACATGATCGCCATGTCCTTCGAATATAAGAAGAAGATAAAGGATAAGGAGGTCACTTTCTTTGAGACATATACCGCTGACCGTCATTACAAGTGGAAACAACAGGGGGAAGCCAGCTGGATTGCTGTTACAGATCCCGAAAGGATTATCCTCAAAAAGATTCCCGGAGTTTATGCATACCGCCCCGCTCCTGTTTTTCATGGACTAGAGCATATCCGTGAGGAAATTGAATACACGCTCTCCCGTAACTCAGACGTGATAGCCTACAATTCCGCCCCCTTATTGAAAGTGACAGGCGAACTTGTCGGTGACGAGGACAAGGGAGAGGCCCGCAGATTGTTCCGTCTAAAGAATGGCGGTGACATAGCTTATGTTTCATGGACCCAGGCCATAGAAGCCCTGAAATATCATGTGGATACATTGCTCAAGCTTTTCTTCATGCAGGCCCAGATGCCAGACCTATCTTTCGAAAACATGAAAAGTCTTGGTAACATAGGTTTTGATGCCAGACAAATGATATTGTCTGACGCCCATCTGAAAATCGGGGATGAGTCAGGTGCCTGGATAGAGTTCTTTGAACGGGAGTGTAATGTCATCAAAGAATTTCTGAAAATGATGAATACTTCATGGGCTGATGAGATTGACAATATAGAAGTTGAGCATGTCATTACTCCGTTTATTCAGAATGATGAGGACGCGCTGATTAACAGATGTATGAAAGGGAATGGAGGCAAAGCGATATTCAGCCAGCTTGAATCCATCGAAATGGCAGGTTACTCCAATGATCCCAAAGGAACATTAAACCAGATTCAAAAAGAAGACAAAGCGGACCGACAGGCAAGGATGAACAACTTGTTTGAAGGTGCCGAATAGTAAATAACAAATATGGGAAATATGAAAAATATTGTATTTAAAGAACAAGAAGGCGTATTTGTCGCAGATTTCGCCTCTGAAGGCAATTGTGTAATTCAAATAGACAACGGAAATGTTGAACCGCTAAAAATCTACCGGCACATGCCTGAAATGGAACCAAGTGCCTATGATGCGATTCCACTTCACGATCCCTATCAGCGGGTAATCGACCTTTGTGTACCTGCCGGGATAATGATTCGCATTGTCAGTACTACCGCTGTTACTGCCGCTAAGATGATTGTATTACCTCAAGCGAGTGGTAATGGCTCATCCGTAACCGGGGCAACCGCCAGCGTTGATGCGAATGTAGGTACACCTTCTGTGGATGTAACAATGAAAGAAGGCAAGCTGAATTTCGCTTTTAAGAACCTCAAAGGGCAGAAAGGAGATACAGGTGTAGTTGGCGCCAAAGGTGATAAAGGTGAACAGGGACAAACTGGGCCCAAAGGAGATAAAGGCGATGCCGGTGCAAAAATCAAATCAATAGCTTTGACTATCAAAGGTACAATCATTACCGGCACAGCGACTCTGACCGATGACAGCACTGCCTCTATTACCGGTACATATACTCCTGGAGAATAATTAAATTACTACAGATATATGAAAAAGTATATTGGAACAAAACAGATTGAAGCAGAACCTATGACAAGAGGTGATGCGTGGGGAAAACATCTTCTTAGAGAAAAACCGTCAACGGAAAATTTTGATGATGAGGGTTATCATGTCCGTTATGAAGATGGATATGAAAGCTGGAGTCCTAAAGATACGTTTGAAAAGGCGTATAATATTGCCGAAACACCAGTTGACCGTATGCAGATAGAAGCCGAAGAACTCAATGGAAGATATGTAAAGTTGGCCATTTTCATAGATTCAGGGAAAATGGATGAAGTCGTTAATGATATATACAACAAGTGTTTACTGGAAATGCAGTGCTATACTATGTTCGACTATATTCGGCTTCTTGATACTCGCATACAGCGTATGCAAGGATCTGATGGCGCAAAAGTACGAAAGATGAATTTTGGCATGGCTATTATGGCTCTCAAAGCAGGTTATCCAATTCGTAGAAGTGGATGGAACGGGAAAGGATTAATGGTATTCAAACAGGTTCCAGCTCATATAGATAGCGACAT
>OHYC01000601.1_pt1 | contig 13912 bp, 9 predicted proteins | sample 1580171 | NCBI WGS metagenome assembly OHYC01 (sample SAMEA3882526, study PRJEB24775) | human gut metagenome | biome: human-associated habitat; feature: intestine environment; material: feces | place: Netherlands | collected 2009/2010
ACTTATTTTCTTCACTCATAAGTCTCTTATCCTGAAATCAAAAAAGAAATCTATTACACGGTGTCATATCATTTGTGAAAGCTATATTTAGGCATAATACTTTCCTTAAGACATCGTGTAATAGATTTCTTTTTTGATTTCTTATATTATTTAATTATTATCTAGTTCCTATATTATCAATATACTATCTAACTTAACACGGTGACAGCTGCTTCCATTTACTGATCAAATGACCAGCTTCCATCATCGTTCTGTGTTCCGCCAATAACATCCTGTCCATCTACAGATACTAATACATCTGTGCTGCTGACATTATCACCACTTACGGAAAAATCATAATATTCTTTATCTCCCACTGTAACTTGCTTCTTGTATGAATATTCTGCATCTTCTCCATAATAATCTTTTGCCTGGCTTAATGCGTCATCCTGTGAGATTCCTTCTGTACTGTCGGTAGAATCTGTAGCATCCGTGCTGTCTGTAGATGAATCAGCATCTGTGCTGTCTCCATTCTCGGATGTACTGTCTGTACTCGCTTCTTCACTTTCAGAAGATGTACTCTGATTCTCAGAATCTGTCTCCCCAATCTGTCTGATTGCTGTAGCAGAATAGGCAAAGCAGTTATCATCACCATCAAAAGAAGATGCGGTGATCGTCACTTCATATGTTCCTTTTACTTCATCTGTATCTTTATCTCGAAGCTGTGATGTGATGATATAATCGCTTCCATCTTTCACACAGTTTGTAATATATGGAACAAGACTGCTTACCTCTCCTTTTAAGAAGCCATACATCTGCTTGCCATCATCATATGTCGCATATTTATCACCATCAGGAATTTCCGGGAATTCCATGTTGCCCATTCCATATGCATTATAAAGAGCAGATGCATACATATTTGATGTGTTCTCTTTAAGATAATAGTAGGAATCCATCTCAATTCCATCTCCGTAAGCAGATTCATTCTCCATTAAGGAAGTGAGTGCTGCCATAGAAAACCAGAAAGAATCCGACTTTTCTTCACTGGCACCATTCGCATAGTATGGATAACCTTTCGAATAATTCTGTAACATCAGAGCCTCAATTGGATAAATCATATTTTCAAAATTATCTGGAAGCTCTACACCAGAAGCAACGTAATCCGCTGTCGTATCATCCTTTGCGGCCTCTGTTGTTGCCTCTGATGCCTGTTCTGCCTTAGAAACGCTGTTTTTCTCTGCACTTTTGCTTGTAGAACATGCACTTACACTCACAACCATCATTCCAGCAAGAGTTACTGCACATAATCTTTTCAGTTTATTCTTAAACATAATTCCTTCCTTTCTGTTTCGCCGGTGTATGTTCTCATCTATGCCACTTTTTATTGACTATATCTGCATCCACCGCAAAACATGAACTTCTCTTAAAATAATAGCCCATTTGAAAATAATTGTAAAGAAATTTCTTTTTGCTTTCTTTCCTGGCTTTTGCAGGTTATTTTTTATATTATTGGAAATTTACCTTCTTTTCAAAGAAGATTTCTATTTGTTTTCGCGTTGCTTTCAGAGAACCCTGTGCAAAAAATGGTTTTCCACCTCCTCGTCCGTTCAGTTCTTTATTCACCTGCTTTACAAGTTCCCGGACATCTCCTTCTCTCTGTCCAATGGCATATTTATATCCGTCTTTATCATTTCCCGCAAAGAAAGCTGCAACACCGCTGCATGTATCTAAAATCGCATCGGTACATTTTCTTACTTCTACTGGTTCCATATCTCCTTCAATCAACAACACATTTTCTTTTCCCACACAGGAAGCTGCTATCTGTTCAAAATGTTTTTGCTTTTCTGCTGCAAGTTCACCTTTTAAGTTATAAACTTCATCAAGAAGTCTCTGTACTGCATCTTTTGTCTCTTTTTCTTTTACCGAAAGTCTGACTGCAACCTGGCTGTTTTGCTCCGCACTTTTTGACAGATATTCTAATGCCCGTTTTCCTGAAAGCATTTCCATACGAACCCCGTCACGAAACTTCTTACTGGAAAGGATTTTGACCAGGCCAATCTGGCTGGCATGTGTCACATGAAGACCACAGCAGGCACAAAGGTCTGCTCCCGGAAATTCTACCAGGCGAATCTCTCCTGTAAGTTCTTTTTTACTTCGATATGGAATGAGTTTTCGTTGCCTCTCATCTGGATAAAAAATATTTACCTCCTGATTCATCCAAATATAATCATTTACTTTTTGTTCAATTTCAGCCACTTGTTCTTCTGTCAGCATTCCGCTTAAATCAATTGTAATGACTTCTTCTCCCATATGAAATCCAACATTTTCATAACAATATTTTTCATGAATCATTCCACTGACAATATGTTCGCCAGAATGTTGCTGCATAAGGTCAAAACGCCATTCCCAGTTGATTCGTCCTACAACTTGTTCCCCTACTTTCAATGGTTTTTTCATGATATGACAGATTTCTCCATCCACATACTGCACATCAAGAACTTCTTCTCCCTCAATCGTTCCCTTATCTGCTGGCTGTCCTCCGCCTTCAGGATAAAAGGCTGTTTCATTTAAAATGATATAATATCCTTCCTGTCTTTCCTCACAGGAAAGTACAATGGCCTCAAACTCTCTAATGTATACATCTTCATAAAATAATTTTCTCGTTTTCATAATCAAATCCTCTTTTATTCTTGAATTATTTTTCAAACACAATCAGCGAGTGTCTTAAAAATATCCCTGCAACCTGCATGCCCCAAATTGCGGCATATTTTTCAGAAAGCATTTTTCAAAAAATACAATCTATTAAAAAAGACTACCGCGTCAGAATATGATCGCGGCAGCCTCTCCTTTTCGTCAAGTAACACCTGACTAGATGCTCTTTATTTTGATGATTCTGCTTTTATATAGAGGGATAGATCAGAATCTGGATTCTGCACTTCCATCTGATAATGTGTAAACTCCTTCGTTCCATCCTCATCTTCATATACCTTATATCCATCATGATCAAGTACAGTAAAGTATAAATCAATTGGAAGATTAAATGTATATTCCTGATTCTTTTCTCCATCATAATCAGAGTAAACAGTACATACTCTCTTTTCTTTTTCCTTCTTTAAATCCTTATAGAACTGTGGAATCTTTTCTTCACCGTCAAACTCTACTGTATAACCATAGAAAACTTCATCCCCACATTTCTCCTCTACAGAAGTAATAAGCTGTGTCTTTTTATCAATAATAATCGTTTTCTCAATCGTATCTCCAGCAGAGAATCCGTATTCCGTATCATAATCATCTCCGCTTTGAACCTTAGTCGTAAGCTGTAAAGTGATTGTACTATCACGTTCTTTTTCGTTCTGAATCTGATCTTTCATATCTCCCTGGAAAATGCTGTCCTCAATCGCTTTTACGCATTCTTCCTCGTAATCATTTCCAACCAGTCCGAAATACTGTGTATACTTCCCATTATAACGATATAATTCTTTATTACTGATTACTTCTTTGTAATCATCATCGGAACCTTCTTTCTTAAAGTAAGAGAAATAGTTCCCCTTTTTATCTTTCTTAATCTGGCGGGTTGTCGTATAATCAGAACCTTCTGCCAAATGAGAGTAAGAAGCTGTAATTGTAACAAGCTTGTGCTCCTTAAGTAATGCCTCGACTGTATTTGCAGAATTAATCTCTTCCATGTGTTTTGCGTTCTTATGCGTTCTATGCAAAAGTCCAAAAACAACACCTGCAAGAATCAGCACCGTAAGCAATAAGCTAATACCCAATACCTTCCAGAACCACGGCCGATTCTGATTGCGGCGATGGGAAGTTGTCTGATCTAACTCATAGCCTTTATATTTTCTTGTATTTGTAGTATCCGACATAAAATTAAAAGTTCTCCTTTCTAGTTTGCCAAAAGTCATATTCGCCTTATTATAATCCAACCCCTATCTATATTTCAAGTTTTTTCACCCTTTTTGTACATTTTTCATCAGCATGTAGCTGATGCCGTTTGTCTGATTCTCCTTTTTCTCTGCATCAGTAAGCGGGCGGATTACCTTTGCCGGAGAGCCAAATGCCAGCATTCCGTCTGGAATTACCGTTCCCTGTGTAACAAGGCTTCCTGCTCCAATAATACAGTCGGAGCCAACCTGCGCGCCATTCATAATAATCGCACCCATTCCAATGACGGTATTATTCCCGATTGTGCATCCATGAATAATCGCATTATGACCAATAGATGTTCCATTCCCGATTTTACATGGGAAGCCATTATCTGCGTGAACAACGGTGCCATCCTGGACGTTGGAACCACACCCTACAACAATCGGTGCCATATCTCCGCGAAGTACCGCATTATACCATACAGAACTTTCATCTCCTAATGTGACATTTCCTACTACACAGGCTCCCGGTGCTACCCATGCATTTCCCTGAATATCTGCGTTTTTAATATAACTCATGCTTTTCTCCTTTTCTTTGTCTCTCATTATACCTGGCTCTGCGCCATAAAGAAATCAAATGTAAGCTGGTCAGTTTCCGGAAGTCCTGTAAGTATTCCAAGTTCCACCATCTTATCTACGTTCGTCTTACTGACTTTCGCCTGATTTCTAAAGTTTTCAAGTGAGGTAAACGGACCATGTTTCGCTGCCTCTTCTACCTGCTCACAGGCCTTATCTCCAAGACCCTCCACACTGGAAAGCGGCGGCATGATCTTACCATCAATAATCTGACATTCTCTTGCTTTTGCCTTATAAATATCAATCGGCATAAACTCAAATCCTCTTGCGTACATTTCCTGTGCAATTCTTCCATCACGAATCGTATCCTGATCCTTTTTCGTCTGCTGATCCTTCGGTGTTTTTAAAAGTTCCGTAAGTGCAATGTCAAGACGTTCTTTTCCCCGGCACATAATCTCATAGGAAAACGCTGAGGCACGGATACCAAAGTAGGCTGCATAATAAGCTAATGGCTTATGTACTTTAAACCATGCCACACGCCAGCCCATCATAACATATGCCGCTGCATGCGCTTTCGGGAACATATATTTAATCTTCTTACAAGACCAGATGTACCAGTCTGGCACGCCGTGGGATGTCATCTCTTCTTCCCACTCTGGTTTTAATCCCTTTCCTTTACGAACAGATTCCATGATGGTAAAAGACTGTTCTTTATCAAGTCCCATATTGATAAGATAGGTCATAATATCGTCTCGACAACAAATTGCCGTGGAAATCTCTGCTTTTCCCTCTTCAATCAATGTCTGTGCATTTCCAAGCCATACGTCTGTACCGTGGGACAGGCCAGAAATACGAACAAGGTCAGAGAAACACTTTGGATTTGTATCTTTTAACATCTGCATAACAAACTCGGTACCAAACTCCGGTACGCCAAGAGAACCCATCTCAATTCCGCCAATATCTTCTGGTGTGATACCAAGAATATCGGTACTGTGGAAAAGAGACATAACTTCTGGATCATCAAGAGGAATTGTTGTCGCATCCATTCCTGTTAAGTCCTCTAATCGCCGAATCATAGTGGGATCATCATGGCCGAGAATATCAAGTTTTAACAAGTTGTGGTCAATAGAATGGTACTCAAAATGTGTTGTAATAATATCTGTATTCACATCATTTGCCGGATGCTGGATTGCGGTAAATTCATAAATCTCATGTTCATGAGGTACTACGATAATTCCACCCGGATGCTGGCCTGTGGTTCGCTTTACACCCGTACAGCCTTCCGCCAAACGCTCCATCTCACATCTTCTTTTATGAATATCTCTTTCTTCAAAATATTTGTACACATAACCATATGCTGTCTTTTCTGCAAGGGTACCGATGGTTCCTGCCCGGAATGCCTTTCCCTCTCCGAAAATAACTTCTACATATTTATGCGCTTTTGACTGATATTCTCCAGAGAAATTCAAGTCAATATCCGGCTCTTTATTTCCCTTAAATCCAAGGAATGTCTCAAATGGAATATCATGTCCTTCCTTTTGTAACGGTGTGCCGCAGACCGGACAGTCCCTATCCGGCATATCACAGCCAGACATACCTTTTTTCGAATATGGTCTTACTGCATCAGAGTCAAAATCTACATAATGACATTTGGGACAAATATAATGCGCTGACAAAGGGTTAACTTCCGTAATACCTGCCATTGTCGCTACAAAAGAAGATCCTACGGAACCTCGCGAACCTACCAGATATCCATGGTCATTCGAATCCCACACCAGCTTCTGTGCGATAATGTACATTACGGCAAATCCATTGGATATAATAGAATTCAATTCTCTTTGTAGTCTCTCCTCTACAATATCCGGCAGATCCGGCCCATAAATCTCATGGGCTTTATCATAACAGATTTTTGTTAATGTCTCATCAGACTTTGGAATAACCGGAGGACATTTATCAGGATGTACCGGCGAAATCTTTTCGATCATATCAGCAATCTTATTTGTGTTGGTGATAACAACTTCCTTTGCCTTTGCTTCTCCGAGATAGGCAAACTCCTCAAGCATTTCCTCCGTTGTTCTAAAATACAGCGGTGCCTGATTATCCGCATCTGAAAATCCCTTTCCTGCCATGAGAATTCGACGATACTGTTCATCTTCTGGATTTAAGAAATGAACATCACAGGTCGCAACAACCGGTTTGTGATATCTTTCGCCAAGTTCCACAATCTTACGATTATAATTCTGTAAATCTTCAACTGTTTTCGCTTCGTACCTGTCACTTTCAAGCATGAACATATTGTTACCGATTGGCTGAATTTCGAGGTAGTCATAAAAACGGACCAGTTCTGCTAATTCCTCTTCACTTTTCCCCCTGATGACTGCCTGAAACAGCTCTCCCGCCTCACAGGCAGACCCTAAAATAAGTCCTTCCCTGTACTTTTGAATCAAGCTTTCCGGCATTCTCGGACGGCGGTTAAAATAGTCCAGATGTGAGGCCGATACCAGTCTGTTTAAATTAATACGGCCTGTTTCATTCTTTACAAGAATAATGCCGTGATAGGACGGCGCTTTCTTAATCAGATCCGGTGACATCGCTCCCATATCATTTAATTTGGCAAGTGTGTGTACGTCTTGCTCTTCAAGCATTTCCACAAAACGAAGAAACACCTCTGCCGTTACTCTTGCATCATCGACTGCCCTGTGATGATGTTCCTGCTTGATATTCAATCGTTTACATACTGTATTTAACTTAAACTTATTCAAATCCGTAAGAAGCAGCCTTGCCATCTGTACCGTATCAAGTACCGTAAAATCTGTTTCAAATCCCTGTCTTTTTGCATTCTCTTCGATAAAGCTCACATCAAACTCTGCATTATGTGCAACCAGACTGCACCCCTCACAAAAAGAGAGAAATTCCGGCAGGATTTCTTCTATTGACTTTGCATCTGCAACCATTGAGTCATCAATGCTTGTAAGTTCTGTAATCCGAAGTGGAATCGGACGCTGCGGATTGACAAACACACTGTAATGGTCACTTATTTTCCCCTTGCTTACCTTAACGGCACCAATTTCGATAATCGCATCATGAATCGGACTAAAACCTGTTGTTTCCAAATCAAATACAACATAATCATCTAATAATGTCTGTCCTTTATCATTCGTGACAAGCTTCTTTAAATCATTTACAAAATAACCTTCCACTCCGTAAATGATCTTAAACGGTTCATCCATCGTAATACAATGATTCGCAATCGGGAATGCCTGCAAAACTCCATGATCTGTGATTGCCATTGCCGGATGCCCCCAGGCTTTTGCCTGATTGATAACCTTTTTAATGTCAACCACGCTGTCTAAATCACTCATTACGGTATGAAGATGCAGCTCTACACGCTTTTCCAAGCTCTTATCCATTCGCTTTTCTGTAAAGTCAGGAATCGGTTTAATTCCAGAAATTGAGGAAAGGGTCAGGTCGTGTTCAAATGTATCCATACGAGGCATTCCCTTTACTTTATAGAACTTTCCCTTTTCAAATAAATCCAAAAATTCCGGCAGCTGGTCATTGGCAATAAAAATCTTCCCAACAATCGTATCGGTAAAGTCTGTAATATGAAAACTTACAATCGTACGCTCTCTTCGGATTTCTCGAAGTTCCATTTTAAGAATCTGCCCGCGGACAACAACCTGTCCGATCTCATCGACAATTTCTTCTAATGGCACAACTTCTCCATCACAATCCTTACCGTAAATAACATCTGGGTCCTTTGAGCGGCGTCTCTGACTAAATTCCTGTCTTCTTGCCCGCTCCTCAAAGAAATTCCCAGAATAGCTTCGTTGCGGTTTTTTCTCTTCTTTTGAACCTTCTCCATCTTCCACATCAGAATCTTTTTTCTCACTTTCCACCTTTTTGATCTGACTCATGACCATATCTACTTCCAGATTCAGCTTATGGTTTCTCGCCTTATAAAATGCCTGTTTTGCATCATCGGTAAAGTCAAATCCTACCTGAATTTCCTTTCCAAAGCGATGAGAAAAAAGATGTTCAAGATATTCTTTTAAAACACGGGATTTATCCCTTGCAAGGAAAGAATCTTCTAAAAGGATCGTCATGATGTTGCCTTCAAATCCCCACTCTCCATTCGAAAGAAGACTATACTCCACCCGGCCCATTTTTTTCACTTCATGAAGAATACTATTCCAGTAATCATTCGTTATGCTCTCTAACGTATAGGCTGAAGACAGTTCATACGTATCATCAAAAGAAATAAACACAGAAGTCTTTCCAAACAGCTCTTTTTTCATATCGTAGGCAACTTTATTCAATACTTTTCTTGGAATAATATGTTCACTTCTCAAATGAACAACCAGCTGTCTTGTCTGCTGTTTCATGACAACCTTCGAAACAATCGCATTGGACAAAACATACTTTAAATTATCTGGAACGGTATAGTCTGGAAATACTTCTATAAAAGTCTGTCCTTCAAGCATCTTCTTCTCCTTTCTTCCTCAATCGATTCAATATTGTGCAGGCTATAAATTTAAATATGCTCAGAGCGTATTTAAAAAATACCCTAAAGTGTGTTTCAAACACACTCTAATGTATCATATATTTTTATTTTCAGAATACACTTTAATAAATATGAATCGGAAGGACTGTTTTTTTTGAGTGCAAAAACAAAAATCGTTGTCGTAAAAGCAAAAGAACTTATTTATACTGCTCTTTTCGTCTGTTTAGGTATCATACTGATTCTTCTTCTAATCTTTATGTTTGCTCCAGAAGAAAAAAGCACCAAAACCAGCGCAGGTGTCTACACGCCCGGAGTCTATACTTCTACGATTACTCTTGGCGATAATACATTAGATGTGGCAGTTTCCGTTGATGCAGACCACATTACCTCCGTCAGTTTGAACCATCTTTCTGACAGTGTAAGTGCTATGTATCCGCTCCTCGAGCCATCTCTTGAAGAAATCAATGCGCAGCTTGAGCAGATTTCTTCAATTGATGATCTAAAACTAAATGCAGAAAATAAATATACTGGCCTGATCTTACAGCAGGCTATCAAAAATGCACTTTCCAAAGCCAAGTCTTAGAGCGTGTTTGAAAAATGTTTTCTGCAAGATGTGCGTCGCAATTTACTGTATATTTTCTATTACATAAAATACTGATATCACTCTTTTTAAAGCCCCAGCTTCTCTTTTAACTCATCTAATTCACTCATCCACACAGCAGAACTTGCATCACTTGGCATTCGCAAATCCCCTCTCGGTGAAACCGCAATAGAACCAACCTTTGGTCCATCCGGGAGGCAGGATCTCTTAAAATGCTGTGCAAAGAAACGCCAGCAGAACGTACGAAGCCATTTATAACAGGTTGCAACATCATATTCTTCTCCAAATGCCTGTCTGGTCAGACGGAAGATTTTCTCTGGATGGAATCCAAAACGAAGCATATAATATAAGAAGAAATCATGCAGTTCATAAGGGCCCACCAAATCTTCTGTTTTCTGGGAAATAACACCGTCTACCGGTGGAAGTAATTCAGGGCTTACCGGTGTATCTAAAATGTCAAGCAGTACCTCTTTTAATTCCTGTTCCTCGCTCGTATCCGCATAATAACGTACCAGATGTCTTACCAAAGTTTTTGGTACAGAACAGTTCACAGCATACATGGACATATGATCTCCATTATAGGTTGCCCAGCCAAGCGCCAGCTCTGACATATCTCCCGTTCCAATAACCATTCCATTTGTCTGATTGGCAATATCCATCAAAATCTGTGTTCTCTCACGCGCCTGAGAATTCTCATATGTTACATTATGAATTTCCGGGTCATGTCCAATATCTGAAAAATGCTGCTCTACCGCTTTATTAATACGGATTTCACGCAGGCTTGCGCCAAGCTTCTTTGTGAGCGTTACTGCATTGGAGTACGTTCTGTCTGTTGTTCCAAAACAAGGCATTGTCACACAGACAATATTCTCTCTTGGAATCTTCAACATATCAAATGCTCTTGCCGTTACTAATACTGCAAGAGTGGAATCAAGACCTCCACTGATTCCGACAACTGCCGACTGACAGTGGGTATGTGCCAGACGCTTTTTCAGACCCATTGCCTGAATGGTAAGAATCTCGTCACAACGCTTTTCTCTGTCAATCTTATTAGACGGAATGAACGGTGTACGCTCAAAATAACGGCTGAGTTCTATTCGTTCTTCTTTCAGCCGGAAATAAACTCTCTCATAATTTTTATCTGCGCCTTCTGTCACAAAAGTTGTCATTCTTCGTCGGTCTGCCTCTAATCTTTGCAAGTCAATCTCTGTCTCGATATAACTATTCTGGAATCTTCTTGATTCTTTCAAAATAGAACCATACTCTGCAATCATGTTATGTCCACTATACACTAAATCCTGTGTGGACTCTCCCTCACCGGCACAGGAATAAAGATAAGCGCATACTAGACGAGCAGACTGCTGGGATACAAGATTACGGCGGTAAGTATCTTTTGTCGTTGTCTCATCACTTGCTGACGGATTACAGATTACAGTTGCCCCTGCTAATGCATGATGGGTAGATGGTGGCAGAGGGCACCATAAATCCTCACAGATTTCACATCCAATCACCAATTCTTCCATGTTCTCACAGCAAAATAAAAGATTCATCCCAAAAGGTACATCCTTACCACCAAGACGAATCTTTCTTACTTCCTCTTCTCCCGGAGCAAAATGTCTTGCCTCATAAAATTCTGAATAGTTTGGCAGATAATGTTTTGGCACAACGCCTAATATTTTACCGCCCTGTGCAAATACCGCACAGTTATAAAGCTTATGATTCACTGTTAATGGAAGACCTAAGACGATTACCATATCCTGTCCTTTTGTCTCCTCTAAAATAGCAAAAAGCTGATTCTTTGCCTCATCAAGTAACGTCTTTTGTAAAAAAAGATCATTACAAGTGTACGCAGTAAGAACAAGTTCCGGAAAAACTAAAAGCTTTACGCCATTCTTATCTGCCTTCTTTATTACTTCCATTACCTTTTCTTTATTGTGAATCGGATTGGCAACCTCTACATCAACAGATGCCACACCAACTTTTAAAAAGCCATCTTTCATAAAAACCTCCATAAAGCAAAATGGGAATCCTAAGTTCCTTAGTCTTCCCATTATTGTAATCAATTATTTATCTTTTGGCAACAAGCAGTACAAGGAAATTTTTGATTGCCCGCCACATGGGAAATCAAACGTTCTCTTATGACCTTCTTATTCCTAGAGCGTGTTTGAAAAATGCTCTAATATACAGTTATTCTTTTGTAGAAATCCGTAATAAATTACTCAAGGAAATCCTTAAGCTTTCTGCTTCTGCTTGGATGACGAAGTTTACGAAGTGCCTTCGCCTCAATCTGTCTGATACGCTCTCTTGTTACGTTAAATTCCTTACCAACTTCCTCAAGAGTTCTTGTCTTACCATCATCAAGTCCAAAACGAAGTTTAATAACGTTGCGCTCTCTTTCTGTAAGAGAAGCCATTGCCTCTTCAAGCTCTTCTTTAAGCATGGAAAAAGATGCAGAATCTACTGGAGAAAGAAGAGATTCATCCTCAATGAAATCACCTAACTGGCTGTCCTCTTCCTCACCGATTGGTGTATCTAAAGATACGGGATCTCTGGATGTCTTTAAAATCTCATCAATCTTGGCAACCGGCATATTCATCTTCTTGGCAATCTCTTCGTTGGTAGGTTCTCTTCCGAGTTCCTGAAGTAACATTCTTGAAGTACGAAGTGTCTTGTTGATTGTCTCTACCATATGTACTGGTACACGGATTGTCTTCGCTGTATCGGCGATACCTCTTGTGATTGCCTGACGAATCCACCAGGTAGAGTAGGTACTGAACTTATTACCCTTCTTATAATCAAACTTCTCAACGGCCTTCATCAGACCCATGTTACCTTCCTGAATAAGATCAAGGAAAGACATTCCTCTTCCAACATACTTCTTGGCAATACTTACTACAAGTCGGAGGTTTGCCTCAATAAGCTGCTTTCTCGCCTGCTCATCTCCCTTTTCGATACGCTGTGCCAGAAATACTTCCTCTTCTGCTGTAAGCAGAGGAATATTACCAATCTCTTTTAAATACATACGAACTGGATCTTCTAAGCTGACACCTTCAAGAATATCAGCATCATCAATGATCTCAACTTCTTCTGTATCATCATCTATAAAATTATCATCACCGTCATCTTCTTCGTTGGTATTTAAAACATCAACGCCCTGTTTTTCAAAATAATCAAGAATCCACTCAAACTTCTCCGGAGTTAACTCAATATTCTTAAATGCATCGTTAATCTCCTTATACTCTAACACATTTTTATTCTTATGTGCCTGTTTGAGAAGCTTCTCCATGATGTTCGAAAAGACTATTCTTATATCTTCCATTCTGTTCTCCCAACTCTAATTATAACTAAACTTTCTGACTGTTTCCTGATTCTCTCCAAATACTTTCAATATAAAAAAATAAAATCAAAAGCTAACGAAGAAAAAGAATCCTGCCCGGCAGAATTCTCCGACTGCGGACGGCTATTATCTACTGCCATCCTGCTTATATATCCGTCAAATCAGTCTGACTGCTGTGCCATATACTAAAACCTCAGCAGCTCCCTGCATTACTTCGCTAGAGGAATAACGCACACATACTACTGCATCTGCACCCATCTGCTCTGCGTTCCTTACCATCTTATCTGTTGCAAGCGTTCTGGCTTTCTCCATCATCTCCGTGTATGAAGTAAGCTCTCCACCCACTAACGTTTTTAAACTGTTCATGATATCCTTACCTGCATGAACTGTTTGGACAGAAGAACCTTCTACAATACCTAACGGCTCGATTTCTCTTCCTGCAATTCTTTCTGTAGTAACTAATAGCATAGCTCCACCTCCATTGCGAGTAGCGCACTCAACCTATTATAATCTCATGTTATCAATAGAATACTCCAAAAAGAAAGCTTTGTCAACAAAAAGTGAGGGGAACAGACGAAAATCTTTGAAAACTACAATTTTCAGATTTCAAAAAGAAGAATTTCTTCCAATAGTGCTTTTTATTCTTTGAGCAATCCGACAGTCACTTTCTCTATAGCGGCATCTTCCCAGCCAAAGCACAACCCTCAGTAAGATAAACAGACCATATTTATGGCCTCGGAGCAAAGGTTGGATGCGAGCGCATAAGCGAACATTCAACCTGCAGCGACTAAAGTCATAAATATGGTCTGTTTATCTTACTAAGGGTGTCTCCCTTTGCCTGCAGCAAATTACTATTTAATGTTCAGAATCTTTTTCACTTCTTTGCACATATCTTCCGTTTCGCATACAGTATCATGAAGAACTGCTGCACTTCTGATATCTTCGATTGCCTGTGGTACTTTGACACCAGACAGTTTCTCTAATTCATCGATGAGTTCAAAATCTGTCTTACTGTCATAAGAAGAATCAATCGCATTCATGAC
>OHYC01000650.1_pt1 | contig 13033 bp, 10 predicted proteins | sample 1580171 | NCBI WGS metagenome assembly OHYC01 (sample SAMEA3882526, study PRJEB24775) | human gut metagenome | biome: human-associated habitat; feature: intestine environment; material: feces | place: Netherlands | collected 2009/2010
CAAGCTGCTGGGCGATCTTGAGCGCCTCGTCAAAGCCCATGTTCTCGCGCTTCATCTTGGTGAGCATGAAGTTCGTGGTGCCGTTGACGATGCCGCGGATCTGGCTGATATGGTTGGCGGCCAGGCACTGGTGCATCGGGGTGATGATCGGCGTGCCGCCGCCGACGCTGGCCTCAAACAGGAAGGCCGCGCTGTGCTCTTTGGCAAGGGCCAGCAGCTCTGCGCCGTAGGTCGCGACCATCTCCTTGTTGGAGGTGCAGACGCTGCGCCCGCTCTCGAGGCACTGGCGCACATACGGATAAGCAAAACGGGTGCCGCCGATGGTCTCCACCACCACCCGGATCTCGCCGTCATGTTCGATCTCCCGGAAATTCTCGGTCATCAAGTGCTGATACGGGTCGGCCCGCAGCTTCCGGACCAGCGCCGTTTTCACGGACAGCGGCTGGCCCAGCTTGTGCTGGATGGGGGCTGTGTTGGCCTCTACTACCTTCACAACACCGGTCCCCACTGTACCCAACCCCAGAATTGCGATCTTGATCATCGTTGCTCCTCCCTTATCCGGCCAGGATCTCGAATTTGATAACGTTGTCCAATGCGGAAATATCGGTGATCAGCTGTTCCAGAGACTTCTCCATAGCAGAGGTCTCGGCGGAAATAGTCACGGCCGCGCAGCCGTTGGTGGGAATGCTTTGGTTGATGGTCAGGATGTTGGCGCCGGAGGCGGCAAACACGCCCAGAACGCTGGAAAGCGTGCCGGACACATCCTTCAGCAGGGTGTAAAACGTAATGATATGCTCCGACTTCATATCGTTGAAGGGCTGCACCGCGTCCTTGTACTTATAGAAGGCGCTGCGGCTGATGCCGGCCATTTTTGTGGCTGCGCCCACCGTGTCCGCCTCGCCGGTCTGCATCATCCGCTTGGCTTCCGCCACCCGGATAAAGATCTCCGGCAGGGCCTCCGCCGCCACCAGATAATACTTGATTTTTCTCGCCATATCGTCCACCTCATACGGTCATTTGTCTTTGAGTAGTTCTATTCTATCAGCTTTCCCAACAGCTTGCAACCGAAAACGGCAAAGATACCCTTGTGGGATTTGGAAAAATTTCGTTAAATTGTCCGCCGTTTACGGTCAAATTGTTGAAAAAGGTCATATATGAAAAGACAGGAGCGGTTTTCCCTCCTGCCTTTTCCATATTATCTCGCCGTCAGACTCTTTTGAAACAGCTTTTACTCCGCTTCGTAAACAGCTTTCATACCTTTATACGTCTCATAGCAGTCCAGCTTGGAGACCACCTCAAAGGGGGCGTGCATGGCCAGCACCGGCACGCCGGCGTCCAGCGTCGTGATATTGCGGTTGGCCATATACATGGCCACGGTGCCGCCGCCGCCGGCGTCCACCTTGCCCAGCTCCGCGATCTGCCAGATGACCTTGGCCCGGTCAAAGATACCCCGGACATAGCCCACCGTCTCGGCGCTGGCATCACTGGCGCCGGACTTGCCACGGGCGCCGGTGTACTTGCACAGACCAATGCCGTAGTTCAGATAGGCGGCGTTCTTCTTTTCAAACACCTCACCGAAGTTGGGATCGTAGGCCGCCGTCACGTCGGCACTGAGGCAGAAGGAATTCTCCAGACACACCCGCAGGGCCGCGCCCTGAGCCTCGCACAGATCCTCCATAAAGGTGTCAAAGGCAGCGGACTGCATACCGGTCACACCGTCGGAGCCGATCTCCTCCTTGTCCGCCAGCACGCAGACGGCGGTTTTGGCAGGCGTCTTGTCCAGATCCAGCAATGCCTTCAAGGCGGCGTAGCCGCAGACGCGGTCGTCATGGCCGTAGGAGCCGATCATGGAGCGGTCCAGGCCGATCTCCGTGGCCTTCACAGCCGGCACCGCTTCCAGTTCAGCGGAGGTGAAATCATCCTCCGTGATGCCGTACTTCTCGTTCAAAAGCTGCATCACAGCCAGCTTCACCCGGTCGGAGCCTTCATCGTCTCCGATGGGCTTGCTGCCCAGCAGCAGATTCAGCTGTTCGCCCACGATTCCCTCAGCCAGCGGCTTCTTGCTCTGCTCCTGACCCAGATGGGGCAGCAGGTCCGTGATGACCAGCTTGGGATCGCCTTCATCGCCGCCGATGTTCACTGTGACAGTGGTGCCATCCGTCAGCGCCACCACGCCGTGAAGCTCCATCGGGATGGTCACCCACTGATATTTGCGGATGCCGCCGTAGTAGTGGGTCTTGAAATAGGCCAGCTCATTGTCCTCATACAGAGGGTTAGGCTTCAGATCCAGCCGGGGAGAGTCGATGTGGGCGGCGGCGATCTGGGCCCCCTCGCTCATGGGCTTACTGCCGATATGGGCCAGCAGCACGCTCTTCCCGCGATTGCAGACATACACCTTGTCTCCGGCCTTCAAGGCCTGTCCCCGGACCAGGGGCTTGTATCCGGCCTGCTCTGCGAGGCGGACTGTCTCCGCCGCGCAGAGACGCTCGGTCTTGCCTGCATCCAGAAACGCCATATATTCCTTGCAGTAGGCTTCCATCTGCTCCAGCTCCGCCGCGTCCACACGGTCAAAGCCGTTTTTACGGCTGCTCAGCAGCTTTTCCTTCAATGCTTTGTTGCTATCAGACATAGTATCCTCCTTCGAGACTGTCGATAAAGTGGTAAATTCTCCGCGACGGTAAGGTAGGGCAGCCGTTAGCGGTTCCTGCCCGCCGTTTACCGGCTGGCTTCATTCTTTTCCTCCCGGAGCTCTCCGATGAGGCGGCGGAAGAAATCTCTGGCGATCTCCCGGAAATCCTCCGGCGTCTCAGCGGTGTTGCTGAGCTCATAGTCGCACTTGCCGCGGTAGAATTCGTCAGATTTCTGGGCAGAGATCCGCATACGGGCATAGCGCTCATCAATGCCGTCCCGGGCCATGATCCGCCGCACCCGCAGCTCCGCCGGGGCCGTGACAGCCACGGTCCGGTCGCACAGGGCCTCCGCACCGCTTTCAATCAGGTTGATGGCGTCCACCGCCACCAGTTCGCCGGCCTGACAGCGGCGCTGTACCTCCGGCACGATGAACCGATAAATGACCTCATTGAGCTGCGCCATCCGTTCCTTGTTCTCAAAGACCAGCTCACCCAGCTTCTTACGGTCCAGTGTACCGTCGGAATTAAACACGCCGTGGAATTTCACCTCGATGGCATGGCGCAGCTCCGCGCTGTCCCGGAGCATCTCATGGTACACCTCGTCACAGTCGATGACCCGGCCGCCCAGATCCCGGATGGCCTCCAGCGCGCTGGTCTTACCGGAGCCGGTACCGCCGGTGATGCCAATGACCACCCGCTTCTGTCCAGCGGCGATGGTCTTGAAGCCCGCCGCCTTCTTCAACCGGTTGCTGATAGCAAGGCCAAGGCCCTGACTGTCCGGGCACTGGGCATAGATCTGAGCCGCGTCCTTGCTGTCAAAGGCCCGCAGAGCGTCAAACACCCGCTGGGCCTGGATCCGCTTATCCTGACTGGGTCCCAGACATTCCACTTCCTGTTCCTTGAACAGCTCCGCGAATTCGTCAAAGCAGATGACGCCGTCACCTGGCTTCACCATCTGCAAAATGGTCCGGGCAGAAGCTTCCGCTGGGCCGGTGACAACAGTCACCGGAGCCTTGGGGGCATAATGGCGATACTTCATACCGGGAGCTCGCGGCTTTTCCCCGTCCTTCAGCCGCTCTGTTACGGCCTTATCCACCGCCACGGGGCCGACGACCTCTTCCAATGCCTCCAAAGGCAGTCCGCCGGGTCTCAGCAGACGGGGCGGTGTGCAGGTCAGATCCAAAATGGTAGACTCCACGCCCACCTGACAGGGGCCGCCGTCCACCACGGCGTCGATCTTGCCCTCCATATCCTCCATCACATCCGCCGCGGTGGTGCAGCTGGGACGGCCGGAGGTATTGGCGCTGGGCGCGGCCACAGGGACGCCTGCCTCCCGGATGATGGACAGCGTTACCTGATGGTCCGGGCACCGGACACCCACGGTGTCCAGTCCCGCTGTGGTGGCGTCCGGCACGATGGGCTTCCGCTTCAGGATCATGGTCAGAGGACCGGGCCAGAATTTCCGGGCCAGCGTATACGCCAGCGGCGGCACGTCCTCACAGTACCGGGGCAGCCACTGGGGTCCCGGAATATGGATGATGAGAGGGTTGTCCTGCGGACGGCCCTTGGCCTCAAAGATCTTGTTGACAGCCTCTGCGTCCAATGCGTTGGCACCCAAGCCGTAGACCGTTTCCGTGGGAATTCCCACCAGTCCCCCCTGCCGCAGGATGTCTGCCGCTGCGGAGATCTGATCCTCGATGATCTTTTGCTGACCCTTGGTGTCCCGCAGGTCAAAATATCGTGTATGCATCATTTCTCGCCTCGAATTATCTTATATTCAACGCCGCCGGGCGTTTGCTCTCAAAATATGCTCACTCTGCTTCCTGTCCCTGTTTCAGCTTCTCTGCCTGATCCGCCGTCACCAACGCGTCGATCAGCTCGTCCAGCGCGCCGTCCATGATGGCGTCGATCTTATAAAGCGTCAGGCCGATGCGGTGGTCTGTCACCCGTCCCTGTGGGAAATTATAGGTGCGGATCCGCTGAGAGCGGTCCCCGCTGCCCACCTGACTGCGGCGCTCCGCGTCATAGGCGCTCTCCCGCTTTTCCCGCTCCGCCTCGTACAATCTGGAGGCCAGCAGGCGCATGGCCTTCTCCCGGTTCTGAAACTGGCTGCGCTCCTCCTGACACTCGGCGATCATGCCGGTGGGCTTATGGATCAGCCGCACGGCGGAGGAGGTCTTGTTCACGTGCTGTCCGCCGGCGCCGCTGGCCCGGTAGACCTGCATTTCAATATCGGCGGGGTTCAGCTCCACATCCACCAGCTCCATCTCCGGCAGCACCGCCACCGTGGCGGCGCTGGTGTGGATACGGCCGCCGGACTCCGTCTCCGGCACCCGCTGGACCCGGTGGACGCCGGATTCAAACTTCAGCCGGGACCAGGCCCCGTCCCCTTCAATAACGGCAGAGCAGTCCTTCACGCCGCCAAGCTCCGTTTCGTTGATGCTGGCGATCTCCAGCTTCCAACCGCGGCTCTCGGCGTACATGGTATACATCCGCAGAAGGGAATGGGCAAACAGGGCGCTTTCCTCGCCGCCCACGCCGCCCCGGATCTCCAGGATCACGTTTCGGCTGTCATTAGGGTCCCTTGGCAGCAGGAGGATCGTCAGCTTTTCCTTCAGCTGTTCCAGTTCTTCCTTGGCTTCCGCCAGTTCGGCCTGGGCCATTTCCTTCATTTCCGGGTCATGGAGCAGCTCCTCCGCCTCCCGGCGGCGGCTGTCCGCCGCCTGATAAGCCCGGTAGGTCTCCACCACCGGCAGCAGTTCCTTCAATTCCCGGTTTACCTGACGCAGTTTCTCTGCGTCGCCATACACCCGGGGATCGCCCAACTGGGATTCCAGATCCTCATACCGGAGGTCCAGATCCTTTAATTTATCCAGCATAGCTGTGCTCCTTTCTCAAATGTTGAAATTTGAAAAGGAGTGTCGCTATTCCTCCTCCGCCAGCAGTTCCCGGATCTGCCGGAGAAACTCCTCCTGCCAGAAGGTGTGGCCCACATGGCCCACCCGCAGGGATGTGGCCGCCTGATGGGGCTTTCCCGTATACTGATCCATCTGCCGGTAAATATCCTCGCTGCGGTGCTCGCTGCCCCGGGTCAGCACATAGGCCACCCGGTTCAGCTCTCCGCCGTGGTTTTTGAGGAAACTGCGGATCACGCTGCTGCACCGTCCGGCCCACACCGGGGTACCGACGATGACCAGCCGGTAATTTTCCAGCTTCCGTTCCGTTTCAAAGGGCAGAACGTCAGGGCAGTCCTTCCGCATGGCGTCCATGCCGCTGCGGAGCCAACCCCGCAGACCGCTCCGCTCCACGCCATCGGTCAATGCCAACAGCTCCGCGTCCATTTCTTTGGCGATGGTCTCCATCACCCGTTTGGTATTCCCCGTTCGGGAATAGTAAATGCAGAGTACATCCCGCATGTTTTCACCTCTGTTTCTTATGCCTCGCCTGCCGCTTCGCTGAGCTCCTCCCAGCGGAGGTACAGGGCATCCAGCTCCGCCTGGGCAGCGTCCTTATCCGCCACCAGCGCATTGAGCTTTTCATAGTCGCAGGCGTTGGCCTCCATTTCGGCGTCCAGCGCCCCGATCCGCTCCTCCGCCTTGGCGATCTCCCGCTCGCAGATGGTCAGCTGCCGCCGTGCCGCCTGCTGCGCCCGGTCGCCCCGAACCGGTTTTTCTGTAACTGTTTTTTCCTTTACAGGCTTTGTTGTTTCTGCTTTTTCCGATTCTTCCTGTGCCTTCACCTGCCGATACTGAGCAAAGCCCATGGGATAGTCGGTAATGGTGCCATTGGCCACCTCCCAGATCCGGGTGGCAAAGCGGTTGATGAAGTACCGGTCATGGCTGACGAACAGCAGCGTGCCGTCATAGGCCTCCACCGCTTCCTCGATCCACTCTCTGGAAGCAATGTCCAGATGGTTGGTAGGCTCGTCCAGAATCAGGAAGTTGATCTCGTCGTCCATCAGCATACACAGCCGCAGGCGGCTCTGCTCGCCGCCGGAAAGAACGGACACCGGCTTGAGGACGTCCTCACCCCGGAAGTCATAAGCCGCCAGCCGGTTCCGGGCAGACTGGGCGGAGATGCCCCGCTTGGCCGCCATCATGTTCTCCACCAGATTCCAGTCCGGGTGGTCAAAGTGGATGATCTGAGGCAGATAGGCCAGCTTCACCTGCGGCCCCAGCCGGATGCGCCCGCTGTCCGGGTACACCTCGTCGGCGATCATCTTGATGAGGGTAGATTTGCCGGTGCCGTTGTCACCGATGAGGGCGATGCGCTCGCCCCCCTCCACCTTCAGGGAAATGCCCTCGAAAAGCGGCTTCTCGCCGTAGGCCTTGCTCAGGTTCCGGATTCCCAGCACCTCGTCCCCGTGGAACTCTGCGGCGGTGAAGCGGGCGTCCATCTTCCGGGCCTTGGTGGGCTTGGCGGTGGTGCGCATCCGCTCAATGCGGCGCTCCATGGAGATGGCCCGGCGGTAGGTCTTGTCCATGCCCTGGAAGGCCCACATCCGCAGTTGCTCCGCAGACTTTTCCAGTTGGGCGATCTTGGCCTGCTCCTTTTCGTACTGCTTCATCCGCTCCTGATAACGGCGTTCTTTTTCCACTGCGTAGAAGCTGTAATTGCCGGAGTAAAACTCCGCTTTACCGTTTTCGATCTCAATGACCCGGTTCACGGAGCGGTCCAAAAAGTAGCGGTCATGGGAGATGGCCACCACGGTACCCCGGAATTTCTGGATATAGGCCTCCAGCCACTCCGTAGCGTGAAGGTCCAGATGGTTGGTAGGCTCATCCAGCAGCAGAATGTCCGTATCCTCCAGAATCAGGCGGCCCAGGTTCACCCGGGTCTTTTCTCCGCCGGAAAGCTGGTCGAACAGCCGGCCCCGCATATCGTCGGAAATGGACAGGCCGTTGGCCACCTTGCTGATGGCCACATCCGTATCGTATCCGCCGAACACCTCAAACCGCTCGGAAAGACTGCCATAGCGCTTCAAAATGGCCGGGTCCGTCTCCCCCGCCGCCATGCGGCCTGCCAGCTCCTCCATTTCAGCGGTCAGGGCGTGGAGTCTCCCGAAGGCAGAGCGCAGCACATCGTCCACGGTGTACCCCTCCGGATACACCGGGATCTGAGAGATCAGACCCATGCGGTGACCCGGCGAAATGGTGACGGTGCCCTCGTCGCAGTCCAGTTCTCCTATCAATATTTTGAACAGCGTGGACTTGCCGGCGCCGTTTTTGCCCAGCAGACCTACCCGCTGCCCCTGATCGATCTGAAAGGTGACGCCATCCAGAACATTATGGCCCACCTCAAAGGATTTTACAAGGTTGTTGACCTGAATCTCAATCATAATACTTCCGCAAGTCCTCCGTCAGCCGCTCAAAGCGCATGGAGTGTGACGCCTTGATGAGCATACTGGTGTTGGGCCGCAGCTGCTCCCGCACCGTGGGGAGCGCCTCCTCCTTCGTGGCGAAATGCACCACGTCTCCGCCGCTCATGGCGGCGCCGTCCGCGATCCGCGCGGCCTTGGAGCCAATGGCGATCACAAAGTCAATGCCCAGCATGGCCGCCAGAGCGCCGGCATTGAAGTGGGCCTGATCCGTCAGGTCCCCCAGCTCGCCCATATCGCCCAGCACCGCCACCCGGCGCTCACAGTCCGTGCGGCCCAGGACCTCCAGTGCCGCCGTAACGGACTGGGGATTGGCGTTGTAGCAATCATCCAGCAGCACCCGTCCCCCCGGCAGGCGGATGACCCGCATTCGGGAGCCGGTAGGCTCATAGGCTGCCACGCCCCGGACGATCTCCTCCCGGCTAAGGCCCAGTTCCTCCCCCACGGCCACCGCCATGGATGCGGAATAGGCCATGTGCTCGCCGGGAGCCGGGATGGTCAGGGCATAGGTGTCACGGGCTGTTGTCACCGTGCAGGTGATGCCGTCCACGCCGTGATCCACAATGTCGCTGATCCGGGTCTCACAGTGCTCGCTCTGACCGCAGCGGACGATCCGCTGGGGCAGCGTCACCGTATCCAGCAGTGCGTCATCACCGTTGAGGATAGCCACGCCGTCTGCCTTCAGATGTTCAAAAATCTCGCATTTGGCCTTTAAAATGCCCTCCCGGCTGCCCAGATATTCGATATGGGCGTCGCCGATGTTGGAGATCACGGCAATGTCCGGCCGCACCATGGCTCCCAGATATTCGATCTCGCCGAAGTGGTTCATACCGGTCTCGATCACCGCCGCCTCATGCTCCGGGGCAAGGCCCAGCAGCGTCAGGGGCGTGCCGATGTCATTGTTGAAATTTTCCGGCGTCTTGAGGACGTTCAGCTTGGCCCCCAGCACGGCGGCGATCATCTCCTTGGTGGTTGTCTTGCCCACACTGCCGGTGATCTGCACAAAGGGGATCTCAAACCGGTCCCGGTAGGCGGAGGCCAGATCCCGCAGAGCCAGTCGGGTATCCACTACCTTGATGTAAAACTTATCCTCCCGGATATTCTGGGGCAGCTTGGCGCACAGGCAGCCAGCGGCGCCGGCGTCCAGCGCCGCGTCGATGAACAGGTGGCCGTCGAACTTCTCCCCCACCCAGGGCAGAAACAGGCTGCCGGGAACGATCCTCCGGCTGTCCGTGGAAACGGCGCTCACCACCGGGACCTGTTCACTGGGATTCCACCAGACCCCCTTGACCGCAGATGCGATCTCTGTTACCGTCATTGGCTGCATAAGTTATCTCCTCTTGATTTTTAAGGACTGCCGCACGATCTCCTCGCACAGGTCATCATAGCTGATGCCCACGGCGGCGGCCTCCTTGGGCACGAAGCTGGTAGGGGTCATTCCCGGCAGGGAGTTGGCCTCCAGACACCAGAGCTGCACGTTTTCGTCCATGATCATATCCGTCCGGGAATAGACGGCCAGCCCCAGGGCCTTATGGACCCGCAAAGCCATCTCACCCACGGCCTTCGCCTGTTCCTCCGTCAGCTCCGCCGGGCAGATCTCCTTGGCGCCGCCGGCCTGATACTTGGCCTCATAGTCAAAGTTCTCCACGCTGGGGAAGGTCTCCACCGGGGGCAGATACCGCTCGCCCAGCACGGCGTCCGTCAGCTCCCGGCCGTAGATCCGCTGCTCCACCAGCACCTCATGGCAGAAGCTGCGGACCTGCCGCAGGGCATCCGCCAGCTCTGCCCGATCCTTGGGCAGATAGACGCCCAGAGAAGACCCGCCAGTGGGAGCCTTCACCACGCAGGGCATGGGCAGCGTCTCCGCCAGTTGGGGGATCTCCGCCTCGGTATAGGTCAATTTCTGCCACTTGGGATTGGGGATGCCGTTGGCATCCATCATCTCCTTGGCGGCGATCTTATCCATGGCGATGGCGGAGCCTAAGTAGCCCGCGCCGGTATAGGGGACACCCAGCAGGTCCAGCGTTGCCTGGATGCGGCCGTCCTCGCCGTCCTGCCCGTGAAGGCCCAGGAACACGATGTCCGCCAGCCGGCAGATATCCAGCACATGAGGGCCGATGCGGCTGGGACTCTGGTCCGGACGGCTGCGGCGGACCACATCCAGATCCGGGGCCTGCACCTCGATCTTCACATCCGGGCACAGGCCATCCGGCGCGTCAAACAGCGTGTTCAGATCTGCGGGCGGATTTTCCAGTCCCATAAACATATCCACCAGAATGGCCTGATGGCCCTTGCGGCGCAGCGCCTGGCACACGCCGGTGCCGGACACCAGAGAGACGGTTCGCTCGGTGGAGATGCCGCCGGCTAAAACAACGATTTTCATGGAAAATCAGAACCTTTCTATTTTTATGGCAGTTTGCGATGGACATAACGATACTATTTTAGTCTATTGTAATTATAGTAGTTTAGCACAAACCCCCGCTGAATACAATATGAACTTTTCCCCCGGTTCTGTTCAGACGCAAGCAGCCTGCCCGAACGGGCAGGCTGCTTGCATCGTTTTGTGGGTGCGTTCGCCCTTGCGGGGTCAGGACTTTTTCAGCAGACCCAGCAGGCCGGTATCCTTCTCCCCTCTCAGCAGGGTTCCCGCCGCTGAGAGCATCCGGGCCGCGTCGGCACGGGTCACTGCCGTTTCCAGGCGGTCACTTCCGAAACTGCCCACGCTGAGGACATTCAGCGCTTCCATGTTCCCCACGGCCTGCGCCGCCCAGGAGGGCGCCGCCTCCCGGTCCGCAAACCATACCTCCAATTCCACATCCCCCAGATCCAGCACCCGGTTCAGCACCGTGGCGGCTTCGCTGAAGGAGATGGGGTCCTCGCAGGAGAATACCGCCCCGTCCTCCGTGGGCTTTCCACGCAGGATGCCCTCCGCCACGCCGGCGGCGGCATAGCTTTTCGCCCAGGTGGGGATGGCGTCATCATCCCGGAAGCCGGTCATGGTGACGTCCGTCACCTCCGCGCCGGCGGTCTCCAGCGCCATAGCCAGAAATTCCCCGCGGCTGACGGTCCGGTCCGGCTCGAAATACCACTTGTCTCCGATCTTCGCCCCGGTGAACACGCCCCGCTCCGCTAAATCCTGCGCGGCGGTGGCGGTGGCCTCGCCGGTGTCCGCGTAGGTAACGCCGGAGCGGGTCTTTTCGATGGTCACAGTCACGGTGGCGGGCAGGGACACGGCCCCGGCGCTGTTGGCGGCGGAATAGGTGAAGCTGTCCCCTCCGGCAGCGTTCTCCTTGGGCGTGTAGGTGAAATTGGCGCCCTCCACCGTCACGGTCCCCTTCTTGGGCTGGGTGACGATGGCAAAGGTCAGTTCCCCGCCGTCAGGGTCCGCAGCCTCCAACTGCCCCAGATAGGGGATGCCCCGGTAGGTGCGGATCTCCAGGTCCCGGGCCGTGGGGCCGTTTTCAGGAGAGACTGTCTCCGGCTTGCTCTTTCCGAGGCCGAATAACGCCTGCGCGCTGCCTGCCAGCAGCAGCGAAGCCGTCAGGGCCAAGGCCATGCCGCGTTTCATGCGGATGTTCATGATAAAAACCTCCTGTCAGTTCGGATATACCGTATTGATACAGAGGTAGTGTTGTCGAAGAACCGGAAAAATATGTGAACGGGCCCGATGGAAAAAACCGGAGCGCCGCGCGCCCCGGTTTTCAGTCAATATACCGCGTTGGAGCCTAAGGGCCGTCCCGGACGGCGGCGGACCACCGTCCGCTTCTTGATGCCGGAAACGAAGCCCATAGCGGCGAACAGTGTCACCACCGACGAGCCGCCGTAGCTGAAAAACGGCAGCGTCAGGCCGATCACCGGCATGATGAACAGGCACATGCCGATGTTGATGATCATTTGAAACATCACCATAGAGGCGATGCCCACGCAGACGTAGGTGTGAAATGGCTGGGCAGCCCGCCGGCCCACCACCAGTACCCGGATGATGATGGCCACCAGCAGCAAGATCGACAGCGTGGCTCCCACAAACCCCAGTTCCTCACCGATGACGGCGAAAATCAAGTCCGTGTGCCGGGCCGGAACGGAGCCGACCCCCGCCTGAGACTGTGTTCCATGGAGATACCCCTGTCCCCAGAAGCCTCCGCCGCCGATGGTCAGCAGGCTTCGGGTCTGCTGCCAGCCTGTATGCTGGACATCGTAGCTATGGTCAAACAGAACGATGAAGCGGTTGAGCATATACTTTTTGGAATCCGGTACCAGATCAAAGGCTATGATGCCCCCGATGACGGCCCCCGATGCGCCGAAAAGCAGTGCGAACCACCGCAGGGCAAAGCCCGCCACGAAGGACATCACCACGAAGATCAGCAGGAACATCAGCGCGTTGCCCATATCGCCGGAAATAACAAAGTACAGTCCCGCTATCCCCAGCGTATGACCGCCCACATAGAAGGCGGCGGAAAAGGACCTCAGATCCCGTTTTTCCTCCCGGAGCCATTGGAGCTGCCAGGCCAGCAGGATGATGAAGGTGATCTTCACCACCTCCGCCGGGCCGATGCTCACCGGCAGAAAGGGGAATTTCAGCCATGCGGTATTGCCGGTATCGTCGCTGACGCCAAAGGGTGTTTTCAGCAGCAGGATAAACAGCACATCGAACGCCGCGATCCACTTCCACCGCTTAATGAGCATTTCCAGGTCGATCATGGAAATGCCGAAATACACCACGATGCCGATGAGCAGCGCCGCTGTCTGTACGATGATCTTCCGGTTATCGTTGTTGTACCGGGTAGCGCTGTAAATCATGGCGATGCCGAACACCGACGCGGCGCAGCAAAGCCCCAGCAGGATCAGGTCCGCCTGCTGGATGATCTCCAATATGGTCTCTTTCAGTCGCTTGAACATAGCTGCCTCTTGCTTTCATACGGAAAAAAATTGCTTACATAGTGAGACTGTCAATAAAGTGGTAAATCCTCCGCAACGGTAAGGTAGGGCAGCCGTTAGCGGCTGTGCCGCTTTACGGATGCTGCATACC
>OHYC01000665.1_pt1 | contig 12698 bp, 15 predicted proteins | sample 1580171 | NCBI WGS metagenome assembly OHYC01 (sample SAMEA3882526, study PRJEB24775) | human gut metagenome | biome: human-associated habitat; feature: intestine environment; material: feces | place: Netherlands | collected 2009/2010
ACGACAACGGCTTCGTGTCCAACTACTGGTATGATGCCGACGGCGAGCGCACGGTCAAGACTTCTGGCGAGAGCGACCAGGTGTATGTCAACGGAGTATTCTCCGGCGGCTCCACCAACACGGCCAAGTTCTCACTCTATGTCAGCCCGTACCTCGTGGCGAACCAGGGCGGTCGCTACACCAAGCATATCTACGCAGGCTCACAGCGCATCGTGTCGAAGATAGGCGATTTCGCCTCCTACGGCTCAGACCCGCGCCGCATAGAGTATGCCGGTGCTAATACCGACGGCCTCTCCGTGGACTACAAGGCGAAGTATGCGGCACAGCAGCAGGTCATCAAGGACAACTACAAGACCTTCGATGTTCCCTACAACGGCACTGACAATGACAACTACGCCGACGGTGAAGGCTTCTGCTGCAACGACGGTTCTATGGAGGCGGCGATGGCACAGGCTCGGAAGGCACAGGCACGCGCGGTTGCAAGATCGTTCAAAGACCCGGACAACTACGAGAACCTGCAGTTCTTCTACCATCCCGACCACCTCGGAAGCTCCAACTTCATCACCAACCTTGAAGGTGAGGTCGTACAGCACATAGAGTATGTGCCGTTCGGAGAGGTGTTCATAGAGGAGCGCAATAATGTATGGAACACTCCTTATCTCTTCAACGCAAAGGAATTTGATGAGGAGACGGGTTTGTATTATTATGGTGCGAGATACTATGATTCCAAACTTAGCATTTGGATGTCGGTGGATCCTTTAGTTGAAAAAACTCTTCAACCTTACCAGTATGCATATAATAACCCTATAAGATATATAGATTTTATTGGGTTAGAAGGAGAAGAACCAGATGGCATAGTTGGCTATGTGATAAAGTGGTTTAAGGGAGATCCTACCTATAAAGGTTCTGGGTGGGGACACGGGCCTCGAACCCAATTAAAAAATCTTTTAGGCTTAGATTCTAATATTAGTAACGTTGCTGAAGCTGGAGTTATGTCAATGCTTCAAGCCGATGAAGTTAATGTCACAGGACAAGCTCTTGAAAAGATCAAGAATGATCCTGCCGTCAAAGAATTTGACCAAACCATTATTCAGATGGCCAAAAATAATCCTAAATTTGGAAAATCAGATTTTGAATTTACATATAATCAAGGTATCCAATTAGGCGGAAAACGAGCTCCTGATGATATGCGTGAACAAGCTAAAAGATTTTGGGATCCAAAATACAGAGACACATGGAAAGTCGCAGCTTAATGAATTAACATGGCTTGTTAGGAGTGTGTATGTCAAATCAGAAGTCTCTGTTTCAGTTAGTGGTCTTACTACCATAAAGCATAGCTTTTCAGATATATTTGATTTAAGACCTTCTGGTGGCGGAAGAAATGAGGCTTATGATGCGACGACTAAAGTTCTTGGGTTCTTTTATCATGACATCTGTGGAGGTAACGATCAAATGAGAGTAAATGCTACTTGGAAACAGGTGTATCAAATTAAGAAAAAATAACTATCAATAGTATGTTGCTTTGTCTTTGAAGTTCAAGGACAAAGCAACATATACAATACTCTAAATATGAAACAGGTTATACGATTATTATTTGCGACAATTTTGACAATTACAATTTCATGTAATTGTAATAGAAATAAATATCAATCTATCAACATTGATGATTTCTATACAAGGAACACAAGTTGGGATTACATACGCATACCGCTTGTCAAGCCGTTTGAATTAGTCAACTTAAAGGGAAATGAAGGTTGGATCATCAATACTTCACGATGGGAATATCACAAAGGTGATATTTCAGCAGTAGATTCTATTCAATGTAATGACACTATGATAGTTGGTCATGCAAAAGAATATATCGATTTTGAAAATGAAAAGTTTAACACACCAGAATTTTGGTTCGTTATAAATTTCAAAACAAAAAAGATTCATAGCTTTCTTAATCATAATGATTTTCAAGAAATAAAGGAAGCAAATAATCTTATTTTATAAAAGAAAAAACGCTATCTTGGTTCCCTGATTCTATTTCATCTCTAATAAGAAACTCTCAAGAATAGTACCAATTTTTATACAAATTACAATATTGAAGAGCAGAGAGTAAGATGTCGTGAATACAAGTCGGCTTAGGATAAGTAAGATCGACTTGTTTTTTAATTTTGCAATAAGCATATTTATTTAATTGCTTTATCTTCAATGCGGCTCGTTTTCCCAACCGGCAGGAAAGCCCATCGCCGCCACATCAACCATTGGGTATTTTGCTATCAGATTCTTTAATCCTGATACAAAATGAGATTTACCATTTATAGATTCCATCCAATATGCTGTGCAGCATAAAACCGCATATAAACGGTTGGAGTCAATATCTGTATGGTTGATCCAATTTCCTCGGATTTTACCAGTCATTTGCGGTGTCGCAGAAAGGCTACGATTCCATATACGTGCATGATGTGCGCAACAATTCCTCAATGAAGCGATGCTACGCATCCAGCTTTCCAATATCTCGTGATTGGGCAAATTGAACTCACGAGCAATGGCTTTCTTGACTTTCTTATCAGAGAAGTTGTAATACAATTTGGACAGAGTACCCAATGATGCAAGCTCCAGAGTCTTCCATGCAGGAGGAAATGCCGGTTTTATGTATTTTTTGAAATGCGCCTTTATGAAATCTTCACGGGAGCGTTCCAGTTCCCTGTCAATAGCCAAGAGGTTCTGTGCAAAAAGGCGTTCATTAGCCGAAAGATTTACATCCATAAACCAAAATGGTCCGTATGCTAATGAGAAATGTTGGATGACCTTAGCACGCAACGCAATTTCAATTTCTTGTATAGCTGCAAATATAAGTTGCCTTAACTTGGTGTCAAACTCATATAATGCAAATGCGTTCTCCAGCGTGCTCCCAAGTTTGAAGTGATGAGTTTCCTTATCATCCTCCATCGGACGGAGATAAGCGGCAATCCTAAAATAGCTGACAACGCCTAACTTTCGCAAGGCTTCACTTTCATCATGGATATCCAATCCGTTTGATTTGAGTCGCTCAATAATGTCGGCTAAGGTTAATGCCGGTTTAGAGTATTCTGTTTCCATATAAAATAAAAGACCCGCCCTGGTTCGCTGTTCTATGGGAAGCGTGGCGGATTCTGTCGGTGCAAAGGTAGTGCTTTTATTTCAATTCTGCAAATTTTTCAAGGAAAAACAGCCGAAAATCACCGAAAAAAGTTGTTTCGAGACGGATTTAGCCCCAAAATAGCGTGTCAACGGTTGTAATCGGATAGTTTTTCCAATGCCTGCTGCCTTGTCTCGTCGATGAACTGAAGCAAAACTACCGGGTCGATGTGTCGTCTCCCCATCCTGACGGTCAGGTGCAGATGCGGCCCGGTTGATCGTCCTGTGTTACCGCTTATTCCTATCACATCCCCCGGTCTCACGCAGTCACCTTTCTTCACTCGCCATTCGGACAGATGGCAGTAGCTGACAGAGAAATCCCCGTGCCGCACGGTGACATATTTCCCGGACATCTTGTCCTGTCCGACCTTCACCACGATACCGTGCATCATGGCATATGTCTCGCACCGGTCAGCCTTCAAGTCAATTCCGTTGTGTTTCTTACGCTTTTTCGTGAACGGGTCAGTACGCACACCAAAAGGCGAAGTCACATGAATCTCTTTCAGCGGATAGGATACGCTCAGATAGCTGTCAATCCACTGCTTCCGCATTGAAGCGGTGTCGGCTGACAACTCCGCCGATGCCGCTTTTTCTGTAATCTCCTTTGTTTCCCCTACCGTTCCCTGTGTGACACGTTCAATCCTGTAACGTGCCGCATGGGGCGTTACCGTATGGAACTGTGCCGATACAGCCAGACAGCAGCCCAATCCCGTCATGAGCAATATATTCCTTAACATGGCGCAAAGGTAACAATACCATATCAGACTGCGCCCTATTTTTACATATATCAATATGAGTAAAATATCATACTCTAAGCAACTGTAATACTTGCTTCTATTGTATCAGAGTATAAAAGTAAGTATGATTATTTCGTCTTATATTAAATAAGCATAAACCAAAGTAAAATCATACTTATAGACACCTTTGAATCGGAACAACACATATAATTTTGCGGAAAACGACAACCCATAAAATTATAAAAATGAAGATTCAAAGATTTCAAAGCGAGGAACTGCCCTACGGCATACTCGACAGATTCGGGCTGACACAGGAAATGCTCGAAGACCTGCCCCAGAAGGCGATAGAGGACATCCTTGACGGTCGCCGTTCCCCGGTGCTTCCCATCAGCGTCACCGATGAAAGCGGCGAGGAAATCCATGCCCGTACCCGATTCGCGTTCATCCGCATGGACGACAACAGCGTCGATGTGGTGTTCTATCCGCAGCTCAAAGCCGGCCACCTCGACCGCTTCACCGAGGAAGAGCGCAAGGCACTGCTTGAGCACCGTCCCGTCATCGCCCCTGTCACCACTCCCGAAGGAAGGGAGATACAGGCATTTCATCAGATAGACCAGGGCACCAACCAGATCATCTACGTGCCTACACCTGTAATCGGCCGCAATCTCGAATACGCAGCCAACGAAATGAAGCTCACCAATGCGGAGCTTACCTGCCTGCAGAAAGGCCTGCCCGTCACCGTCATGGACGGCGATGACCTCTACACCATCGGCATTGACCTCAATGAAAAGACCGGTGTGCGCCTCACGCACGGTGACGAGAAAAAATGGCGCGAGGAACAGCGACAGGGCTTCGGCAGATACAACTTCGGGCTGAACGGTTGCTGGGTCTCCGACGAGGAAGGCAACCTTGACTATGTTCCCGAAGCATCCTATACCGAGGAACTGTGGGAAGAGATGCGCAAACGCAACAACATGACCCTCAAACACTAAACCGCAAGCAAGATGAAATACGAACCCGAAGAAAAACTTATCGAGAAGGTACAGTCCGGCGAATACGGCTGGAAAGAATACATCACCCGCCACTCGCGCGAACTGGCACAGGAATACGAATGGTACTGCCACCGCCAGGGGCTTGATCCCGATTTGGAGGAATCGGCTGTCAACTTCATGGAAATGAAGAACGCCCTGCTTGACGAGGCGCTGGAAAACGGGAACGCATAAACAATAAGTATCATGCCTATAAGGACAAACACCAATCCGCGTCCGCTTGAACTCACTCCCGAACTGCAGGACATCCTGCTCCGAAACGGGATGCAGGCTCATGTGGCCGCAAGCAGCAACGGTTTCGCCTTGCTCGTGCAGGGGCATGATTCCCCGTTGCTGAACTATCCGATTACCGAGAAACAACTGAAAGCCCTTACCGACTGGGGTACCAACACCGCCAACCGCAAGGCTTACAACACATTCGCCAGCATTGTCGCCGCCGACTTCGATATGCCGAAAGACTTTGTGCATGCCCGCAATGCCAACGGTCGTGTGGCGATGGGCTTGCACGGCTACCGTATCGGCGTGGGTGAATACGGCAGGGTCGCTCCGCACCGTCGTCCACCCATGCCGCCGCATCACATGATGGGGTGGTCATTCTTGGGGTGGACACCGAGGATGCAGGAAGGATTCCACCTGCGCCGCATCGGAGGACAACTCTATTATCCCGGTGCTCCTATGGTGCCGAATCGACCCGACGGGCGCATGAAGCCCGGAGAGCTGCAATCCGGCGGCTACGGCTTTTACTACAAGGGCTACAACACCGCTCCCGTGGCAGAGAAGGATGTGCTGTCCGAATTGCAGACGGTAATAACCCCTGTCAGACAGCCGCAGAGACCGACCACCCCGGCAATTCCGTATAAGGAAGCCATCACTTCCGATGTCTATTTCTCCAACGAGAAGTGGCAGGAGGTGCTGGCGAGCCACGGCATACTGGTGGATGCGGAGAAGAAGACCGTCACCATACAATCCTCAGCATTGGAAGCCGACTTGCAGTATAACCTCTCCGACGATGAACTGGCTGTGTTGACCTCCAACTCCATCAAAGACCAGCCGATAGCCAAACGCCTTGAGACACTCAACGGCGTCATCAAGGAGGATTTCGCCGATACTGTCACCATGGACATGCTCAACAGCGACAAACTGATTGACATCAAACTCCATCCCGAAGTGCAGGCAGATCTCGACCGGCAGATTACCCGGCAGGACGAATATTACCGACAGCAGGATAATCCGCAGGACTTACAGGTGGAGCGTGAACCATCGCTCCGTGACAACCTGCCCAAAGGAGGCGTAGTCATGGACGGCAACGACCTGGGCCTTATAGACGAGAACAAAGGATGGTTCCGTGAAGGGCGGCACGGGCGTGAAGTCACCGTCGATGACATCCGTGTGGAACCCGTGCAAGGCGAGGGCGAGGCCAAATACCGCATGACCGCCGTCATCGACGGCGAGGTGGTAAGCCACGAGATTTCGCAGAAGCAATATGAGAAATTCATGGCACTGGACGACCTGCACCGCATGAAGCTCTTTTCAAAAGTGTTCAAAGAGGTGGATATGAAAGACCGCTATCCCGTGGGGCTAGGCACGAAAATCACCGCCGCCCTGTTTGCGGGAGCCGTGGTTACGCATGACCTCCTGCGCGGTCCCCGTCCCATGCCGGACATCTATATGGAAGGACACCGTGGTCCGATGCCGCATGTCTATTTCAAGCCCGGTGTCGATTCACCGGCAGATGTCGCGGCACGGCAGTTCGACGCCATGAGGAACCTGCCAGATGACCGTGTCCCCGGCATGGGGCACGGCCTTTAATTGTAACATAAACCAGCGGCCATGTCAGAACTTACATACGACGATTTCAAAAGCAGGGTGAACATCCAGGACTTGTTGGTGGACGCCGGCTACCAGCTCAACCGCAGGGATGGCATGCGCTATCCCTCGTATGTCCGTATCGGCAGCGACGGGAAGCGCGTGCATGGCGACAAGTTCATCGTGACCGCCAACGGCTTGTGCTGTTTCCAGCCCCCTGAGAGAAAGAACTACAATGTCATCAGCTTCATCAAGGAGCATCCGAACCTCTTCGCCGAGTACAGACCCGGCATGTCGGGTGACAGGCTTGTCAACCTTGTCTGCAACCGCCTCCTGAACAATCCTGTAAACGACCGTGTGCCACGGGATTTCGAGCGGCAGCGCGAGACACGGCCTTTCGACATCCACGAGTACGAGACACAGGGTTTTATCAATGGCGACTGGGAATCGCAGAAACGCTTCTATCCCTATTTCCAGAACAGGGGCATCAGCCTCCAGACCCAGCGGGCCTTCTCCGACCATTTCTTCCTTGCCACAAGGGAACGGGGCGGCAAGACATACACCAACCTGTCATTTCCGCTGTCGCTTGCCGCATGGCCGGGCAAGGACATCGTGGGACTGGAAGAGCGCAGCCGCCCCAATGCCGATGGCAAGACCGCTTATAAAGGTATGGCCGCAGGCAGCAATGCCGCAGAAGGTCTTTGGATAGCCCGTCTGGAAAACAACCGCAGCGACATGGGCTTCACCCGACCCATTGGCAAAGCGAAGGATGTCTATTGGTTTGAGAGTGCGTTTGATGCGATGGCCTTTTACCAACTGAAGATGAACGAGCCGGGGAACGTGGGCTTTCATGACCTTTCCAACGCCGTGTATGTGTCCACTGGCGGCTCTCCGACAAAAAAGCAGTTCTCGTCGATGATCGAGCATACGCCCGAGGCCATCCACCATCTCTGTTTCGACCGGGACCGTGCCGGACGTATGTTCGCAGTCAATTTCGCCCTGCAAAAAGAAGGGAGGGTGTTCACCTCCCACCTGTCGCCGGACAAAGAGCGTCTTGTTGTTACCGACATGACCAAAGGTGTCAAACGTCACGAGTTGCCGATGGAGCCGTTTGACTTCAGGGACATTTGTGACAGGCTGGGAATCGACAGACGCGGAATCGGATATGAGCCTTGTGACGAAAGGTATAAGGACTGGAACGACCAGCTGCTTGACAAGCCCATGAACAATGAGGAAACGCAAACGAAAGGGATGAGACGATGAAAACACAGACACAACCATCAAACAGTTTCGGGACATTGGTGTTCCGTCCCCGAATCAGGCAATATTTCGCCAATGACCTGATTATTACCATCGTCTGCATAGCCGGGCTTGCTGTGGCCGGAATTGACGGCATGTTCATGGGTAACATCCTGTTGTGGGCATCGCTGGCAATCGCCCTCTGCCTCATATACCGCTTCCTTTATCTGCGGAGCATGAGGTTTGTCATCACAGACGAGCAGTTCATCTACGAACATGGCGTGTTCCAGCGTACCCGTGACTTCATGGAACTCTACCGTGTGGTCGATTTCCGGGAAGAGAGCAGCTTCTTACAGCAGTTGTTCGGACTGAAGACCATACATATCTATTCCGGCGACCGCTCCACACCCCGCCTTGACATGGTGGGCATGGACAAGAGCAGCAATCTTGTCCCCTTTATACGTGAACGTGTAAGTGCAAATCGCAAACGAAATGGAATATATGAGATTACGAACCGCTAAAATACTGATAGTTGTGCTTGCCGTCTTCGTCGCTGTGTCAGCGAGGGCGCAGGTTGTCGTGTCCAATCCGTTGGAATGGCTTGCCCTTGCCGAGGGTAACGAGGCCATCAACGGACAGGTGAAAGACCAGACAGACGCACAGACCAGGACAGCGGTCCTGCAGAATACCATAGCCGCCGAGTTTACCAAGATGCACGAATGGGAAAAGAAATATTCCGGCTACCTGCAGACCGTTTCCGGCTTTGCCTCTTCACTGAAAGCGTCCGCCACACTGTATGAAGACGGTGTGCGCATTTTCATCACCCTGGGCAAGCTCAAGAAAGCCATCGGTTCCAATCCGCAGGGCATTGTCGCTACCATGTCAATGAACAACCTCTATCTGGAAACAGCGACAGAGCTAATTTCTGTCTATACGCTCTTGAAGGATGCCATCGCCACCGGAGGTAAGACAAATATGCTCACCGGTGCGGAACGCTCACAGACGCTGTGGGCATTATCCGACAAACTCGGCGCATTTTATAAAAAGCTCAACAGGCTGTACCTGAGCATACGGTACTATACGCTTACCGATGTGTGGAACAACGTCAGTGCAGGAATGATGGACAGGGACATCGGCAGTATCGCCGGTGATGCCTTCGGCCGGTGGAAACGGGCAGCAAGAACATTAAGATAAAGGAGACAGCATGATAAGGACGGCACTAATTATATTGATATTGGCTTTCGGCATCTGCAAGGGTCACGCACAGACAGACCCTGTATTGTCCGGAATGATTGTCCTGTACACCGACAAGGCAGAGAAGCAGCTCAAGTCACAAGAGAAAGTAATGTTGCTGCAGACTACCGGGCATATATGGACGAAGGAGGAAGTGAAAGCCACGACCGACTTTCAGCGACAGTTCAACGACTATCTCGACTCGTTCCGGTCGGTAATCAGCTATGCGGCACAGATATACGGTTTCTACCACGAAATCGGGAAACTGACAGAGAACATGGGCGCATTGAGCCGCCAGTTGGAGAAATCTCCTGAAAACGCGCTTGCCGTGGCACTCACACCTCGCCGGAGCGGTATATACCGGGAACTGATACTCGGCAGCGTGGACATCGTGAACGACATCCGGCAGGTATGCCTCTCTAACGTGAAGATGACGGAGAAGGAGCGCATCGAGATTGTATTCGGCATACGCCCAAAACTCCACCTGATGAACCGCAACCTGCGCCGGCTCACGCTTGCCGTCAAATACACCTCCCTGTCTGATGTGTGGCGGGAGATAGACTGCAGGGCAAAGAGCTACGACGTGGACAAATGGAAAATCACGGACGAAGCCTTCTCGCGCTGGCGGAGTAACAGTAAGATAAGACCCGGAAAATAAAACATGAACAACTTGTAACAAGGCTTATGAAGATTGGACTGATAGACGTTGACGGACACCACTTCCCGAATTTCGCACTGATGAAACTCTCGGCATGGCACAAATCAAAAGGAGACATTGTCGAATGGGCAGACGCGATGTTCGGAAACGGCTATGACCGTATTTACAAATCAAAGATATTCACATTCTCGCCGGATGAGAACAGTCCCTGGAGCTGTGAGGTCATCAAGGGTGGCACCGGGTACGATATAAAGAGGCGGCTGGCTCCGGAAATCGAAGCATCTACCCTGATGGACTACACCCTCTATCCGCAATACGACTATTCCATACAGTTTTTCTCCAGAGGCTGCATCCGTCGCTGTCCGTTTTGTCTGGTACACGACAAGGAGGGCGGCATACACCCCGTGGAACCTGTGCAGCTGAACCCCAACGGAAAGCATATCGAGGTGCTCGACAACAACTTTTTCGCCAATCCGGAATGGCGATCTGCTATCGACTATCTTATGAAGGCCGGGCAAAAGGTCAATCTTCACGGTGTTGACGTGCGCATCATGGACGAGGAACAGGCATACTGGCTCAACAAGCTCCGTCTTTATAAGTCCATACATATCGCATGGGACTTGCCGCAGATAGACTTGACCCCAAAAATCACGGAAGTAACTCGATACATAAAGCCGTGGAAGATCATGTGCTACATTCTTGTCGGCTACAACTCGACCATGGAGCAGGACTTATACCGCATCGAGCGGTGCCGGGAACTTGGCATCAAGCCTTATGTGATGCCGTACCGTGACTTCGACAACAGAACACAGCCCTCGCAGTATGCGAAGGATCTCGCGCAATACGTCAACAAGCCGATGCTTTTTAAGTCATGCAGTTTCAAGGACTTCTCACCCCGGAAAGGATTCAGGTGCGAGGCATATTTTCAAACAGATAATACGATAACAACCTAAAAGACAGTAGATATGGGCAAATGGGCAACAATACTCAAAGGTGGCAAATACATCTTCAACAATCCGGCGACAAGAAGCCTTGGCGGAGCCGTCATCCATCCCCAGCGCACCCTTGTGGGCGCAGGTCGCGCCGTGAAAACCGCCACAGTCGGAGCCGGTGTGGGCTATCTCAGCTGGGAGGCACTTGTCAATGACAAGCCGGTAGTGAGGACGGTCGCCGACATAGCAATAGGAAGCGACAATGTGGATGCAGTGGTGGACACCACAAGCAAGACCGTCGATAGCGTGCAGGAAACGGTACGGGATGTAAAGGAATCCGTGTCCGGTTTGAGCGGTACCGTGCAACAGGCCAACAGTACATTCGGAGGCATCTCCGATTTCCTGAAGAACGTATGCGGGGGCAACGGTGCCGATATGTTCGGCAACTTCTTCTCCAACATAGGGAAAGGCAACGTGTCTGGACTGAGCATCGTTGGACTGCTTGCCGCCGGACTGATGATATTCGGACGGTTCGGCTGGCTTGGCAAGATTGGCGGCGCACTGCTCGCCATGATGCTTATCGGCAACAATTCCCATGTGGCACAAGTACAGGAGAACCCTCAGACCGAGAACCGACAGCCGGGAGGACGGCACAGATGAATCGTACCCGGACATGTTTGACAAGACAACAAGTAAACATATAAAAAGAATATGGAATATACACAGGAGATGAACCTGCAGTCGGAGAGCGGCTACTGTATGCCGTTCAATGACAAGAAAGAAGAAGTGGTGCTGACCCGGACTTACGGAAAGCAGGAGGACGGGAGTTTCAACCACGGCATAGACCTCGCCGCAGACCGCTATGTGCTTCGTGCGGTGGCGGACGGCATCGTCACCGCCATCGGTACGGACAGGGAACACGGCCTATACCAGACGGCCCGTTACGGGAAATATGACGTGACCTACGGCGGCATACGCAACGCTATGGTGGCTTTCGGCAAACGTGTCAAAGCCGGAAGCATCCTTTCCATCAGTGGTAACACCCTTCATCTGGAGGTGAAGTACGACGGAGTGGAGATAGACCCCGTAGAGTTTCTGAAAATGCTTTTCGGTAACATGAAGATGTCCGGCACGGAAAGCGGCATGCCCGATTTCGAGACCCTCGACATGGATATTCCGACGGACTATGACGAGAACATGGAAGAGATCGAGGGCCTGATGGCAAGGTTCTACCCCGAATATCTGATGGAGGTGGCCGGAGGTCTGTACGTCGTTCCCGACAAGACAGAACAGTCCCTGCGCAACATCTTCTCCCTGTCGGCGGCACGGAGCTATTTCTATGACGCCATACCGTCGATGGCCAATCCGCTCGGACTGTCTGAACGGTCTGTGCCCATCGCCGCCAAGGTGCAGAACCTGCTTATCGGGGATTTTCTCAATTATCTCGCCCTTCGGCACAGGATATTCCTGTCGGCCATGGATGAATCGAGTAAAAAAAAAGCTATGACGAAGCCGTCGCCACCGCCGGAATCATAGACCCGCTTGCCGACCTTGACATCGACGTGCGGAGCTTCGACATCCAGCGGCAGGTGACTGTCTATCCTGACAGGTCTGGCATACGCTGGTGGACGAAAGCCTGGTTCAACGGTTCGGAAGACGGTGAGGCGGCCGTAGAGATAGAGCGTGAATGTGCGATACAGTTCCTGCTTGACCGGATAGACAAAGAGAGGATGCTTGAAGAGTATTATCCCAAACAGATGGAGGTGTATCACAATGCCATCGAGCAGACAAAAGAAAATTTATTGAAACAACTGAACATATCATCCTTAATTCCGCAACACTATTATAAATATAACTTTTTAAGTACCTGAGCAACAAA
>OHYC01000670.1_pt1 | contig 12608 bp, 13 predicted proteins | sample 1580171 | NCBI WGS metagenome assembly OHYC01 (sample SAMEA3882526, study PRJEB24775) | human gut metagenome | biome: human-associated habitat; feature: intestine environment; material: feces | place: Netherlands | collected 2009/2010
TGGTGAGAGTCAATGACTGACATCTTTGACTGTGCTCGGGCGCAGGTCTACTATAACCCTGGGAAGCTGACGCCGGCGCAGATCAAAGCAAAAACCGGCTGCACGCACATCATCAACGGCTATCTGTTCAACGGCAAATTTCAGCCGGTTGGCTGGACGGTGATCGATGGGAAAGTTATCAGCCGGGACGCCTATCAGGATTGGGGCATTTCCATCGGCAGCGACGGCACGCCCAAGATGTTGACGGACCGGGGAGGATCTTTCCTCTCCGGCGTCCCTCTCCTGAAAGCGGGAGCCAAACTGCGGCGGGACCTCACGCCGGACGTGGCCCGGTCTGCCGCCCGGACGGCTGTAGGCTGGATGCCCAACGGCAAGGTGTGCCTTTGGTGCGACAAGGCCAGCCTGACCCGTGAGCAGCTCCAAAACAAGCTGCTGGGGCTGGGCGTAGTGGATGCCCTCATGCTGGACGGCGGCGGCTCCACGCAGGGCATTTTCCCCGGCGGGAAGGTGGTCAGCACCCGGAAGGTGCCTACCATGCTGCTGTTTTGGGAGCGGAAGGCGGCTACCACAAACCCTACCCCGGCCCCAGTCAATCCGGAGGAACCGGCGCTGGCATGGGGCAAGGCCAAGGGGCTGGTGACGGACAGCAATGCGGCGGAAACGCTGACCCGGGCGGAGCTGGTTCGGGTGCTGTACAAGCTGAAAGGAGAATAGGCATGGATGTTAAGGTCTACTCTCTGGCCGCTGATGGAGACAAGTACCTGACTCCTCATTTCCAAGTAAAAGAGTTTCGCTGCCGTGATGGCAGTGACGTGGTGCTGATCCATGAGCAGCTCCCCTGGGATCTGGAGTCCATCCGGTATCAGGCCAGTCAAGAGCACGGCAAGGGGAAAGAGATTCCCCTCATTATCAACAGTGGCTACCGCACGGTGGCCTACAACAGCACGTTGAAAAATGCCAGCAAGCACAGTCAGCACCTTTACGGATACGCTGCGGATATCCACATGCCGGGAGTCTCTATCAAGGACCTAAAGCGATATGCCCGGAACGTGTCCCCTAACCATGGAGGCGTTGGGGTATATGGCAGTTTCCTTCACTTCGATAAGCGGGAGGCCAAGGCCGACTGGACCGGCTGAGAGAAACCGCCCTGCAGCACAGTGCTGTGGGGCGGTTATTTTAGCTGTGTGGACATAGATAAGACGTGCGTACTTGAAAGCTAAAATCGGAAGTGTGTACTTTCGTGTGTACTCGAAAAAAGAAAAAGTGCTGTAATCACTGAGATTACAGCACTTTTTACTGGTCCGAGTGGCGGGAGTCGAACCCACGGCCTCATGGACCCGAACCATGCGCGCTACCAACTGCGCTACACCCGGATACAGCTTTACCATTATACGGTATCCGGTTCGGGATGTCAAGGCATATTGCGGAAAATCCCCGCATAGAGTTGAAAGAATTCAACGATGGGGGGCAGAAAGGATGACGGCAAGGCGGTCAGGGCGGCGGACAGCCGCATCGGTTGGCAGAAAAAGAACGGTGGCGCGTCAGGTGGGACGCCGTCAGTCCGGAAAAACGGACGCCCTGTCGGCGGCGGAGCGTTTGCGGCTCATCCGTCTGGTGACCTGCGGCGGCATTTTCGTGCTGCTGGTGGCGGCGAAGCTGCTGCTGCCGGGAAGGATGGCGGGCGTCAGCCAAAAGCTGTCGGAAGCCATGACCCGGAGCGTCGATGTGCAGGCGGTATTTTCCGCTGTGGGCGGGCTGTTTACCAAGGATGGGACCCCGGCGGAGGCGGCGGACGAGGTGTACCGGGCCGTGTTCCATCCGGAGGGCGCGGAGACCCGGCAGACCGCCGCCCGGACAGCGGACGGCGCGGCACTGACGGAGCTGCGGAACTGGCGGGATGCAGAGCCGTTGAACACGATCCCGCCTGCGGGAGAGGACCCGGCTCCGGAGGAGCTGGAGACGATGGACCTTGTGCTCTATTCCGACGAGGATTTGCCGGAAAACGTCAGTATGCGGCAGGCGATTTTGGGTTTCGACCACGAGACGCCGGTGAAGGGCGTGCTGTCCTCCAATTTCGGCTACCGGGATCACCCCTTGGAGGGGACGGAGCGGTTTCACTACGGTGTGGATCTGGCAGCGGATACCGGTACGGCCATCGCCTGCTTTGCCGATGGCACCGTTACGGCAGTAGGGGAGAGCAGCAGCTACGGAAAATACTGCACCGTCACCCACGCTAACGGCTGCGCCACCCTGTACGCCCACTGCGGACGGATCTCCGTGTCCTCCGGCGCGGCGGTAAAAAAGGGAGAGAAGCTGGGGGAGGTAGGAGAGACCGGCATGGCCACCGGGCCGCATCTGCATTTCGAACTGCAAAAGGACGGGGTCTACCTGAACCCGATCTATTATGTGGAAACCGCCTGAGTGTACCGTCTCCGGCGGCTTTTTTCTGCTGGTGGGATGGTTCGCCCTCTGCTGCGGTTGGCAGATGGCGCTGACGGTGCTGGGGGCGGCAGCGTGGCACGAGTTCGGGCATCTGCTGGCTTTAAGGCTCTGCGGCGGGGAGGCTCGGCGGCTGCGGGTCGGCATGTTGGGAGCGGTGATCGAGGTCCGGGGGGCCATGGGCTACGGGCAGGAGTTGGCATCAGCTCTGGCGGGGCTGTTGGCGAATCTGCTGGCGGCTGCGATCCTCGGCAGGATGGGGTGTACTACGGCGGCGGGGGCCAACGGGGTGCTGTGCGCCTTCAATCTGCTGCCTATCCGCCCACTGGACGGCGGACGGGCGCTGTATCTCCTGCTGGCGTGGCTGGCCGGTCCCGGAACGGCGGAATGGGGCTGCCGGTGGGTGGGCATTTTCACGGCGCTGGCAGCGGCGTCCGGGACGGCGTGGCTGGTGTGGCGCACGGGGGGAAGCCTCTGGCTGCTCCCTGCCGTAATGGGATTGCTGTTGGCCGGAGTGGGCTGGCGGAATGACCGGTAAGGAGGAGCTATCTGTCACATTTTGCGGTTTAGCTTGAAAATTTACAGATTCTTAACTATAATAAAGACACCATACCGTCAGCGGACACGTTTACCCCGGAGCTGACGGTGAGAAAGCACGAGGAATGGCTATGCGACCAGACGGAACGAGAGTACGGGATCTGACTGCCATCATGCAGGCGCTTCCCTATGTCATGCCAAAGCGGTATGACGCCCAGAACTGGGCGGAGGAATATCTGGATGAGGACGCGATCCGGGACTATATCCGGGCAAAACGGCGGGAGGGACGCACCGTGACCCACATGAGTCTGCTGGTGTCCGCCTATTACCGCGCGGTGCTGAAAAATCCAAAGATCAACTATTTCGTGATGAACCGGCGGATCTACAAACGAAACCACTTCTGCTTCAGCTTTGTGATTCTGAAGACCCGGGCGGACGGCACCCCGGACGAGACCTCTCTGAAGGTGTATCTGGAACCGGAGGACACGGTGTTTACCGTGACGGAGAAGATCCGCTCCACCATTGAGAAGAACCAGAACGTCCGGCACAATAACGATACAGACCGGTTTGCAAAATTCGCCTTCGGTGTACCGGGTCTGGCCCGGGCAGTTTTTGGTCTGGCGGGCTTTCTGGACCGGCATGATCTGCTGCCCCGGTCCATTATTGAGTTGAGCCCCTTCCACACCAGCCTGTTCGTGACGAATCTGGCCTCCATCAATACGCCCTGCATTTTCCACCACTGCTACGAGTTCGGCACCACCAGCGTGTTCGTCTGCATGGGGCGGCCCGTCCCCGACCCGCTGGCGCCGGAGGGCGTCCGGAAGAAGATCATGCCTATGAGCGTTGTCATGGATGAGCGGATCGCCACCGGCATTGAGTATTCCCGCTTTTTCGCGGAGTTGTTCCGAAATCTCAAGCACCCGGAAAGTCTGGAAGAGCCCTTCAACAGTGTGTTGATAGAAAAAGCGGCGGTAAAGTGAGGGAGCACATACAGTGAACAAAAGAACGAAAACCACTCTGCGGCGGTGGTGCCTTTACGGGTGGACGTTTGCAAAATGGACCATGGCTGCGTCCGCCATCGGCGTGGTCTGCGGATTGATCGGGACCATGTTCCACTTCGGCGTCCATGAGGTGACGGCCTTCCGGGGAACGCACCCCTGGGTGCTGTATCTCCTGCCGTTGGCGGGCTTTGTGATCGTGAGCTTTTACAAGCTGACGGAGACGGACGGCTTGGGTACCGACGATATCATCGACGCGGTCCATGAGGGAAAGCGGCTGCCTATCTTGCTGCTGCCGGCCATCTTTTTCGGTACGGTTTTGACCCACCTGTGCGGCGGCAGCGCGGGACGGGAGGGTGCAGCCCTTCAGATGGGCGGCACCATCGGTCAGTGTATGGGCCGCACCTTCCGGCTGGATGACCGGGATCTCCGGGTGGCTACGCTGGCGGGTATGGCGGCATTTTTCTCCGCCCTGTTCGGAACGCCGCTGGCGGCCACGGTGTTTGCCATCATGGTCATCAGCATCGGCGTGCTCTACCATGTGGCGCTGTATCCCAGCCTGCTGGCGGCGCTGGTGGCCTACGGCGTGTCCGTCCGTCTGGGGGTGGAGCCTACCCGCTTCACCGTGGCGGTGCCGGATCAGTCGGTAGGGATGTTCGTCCGGGTGGCGGCGCTGGGTGTGCTGTGCGCGCTGGTGTCTATCCTGTTCTGCAAATTGATGCACGGCGCGGGACACCTGATGAAGCGGATCAAAAACCCGTGGCTGCGGGTGATCTGCGGCGGCTTCGCCGTCATCGCCCTGACGTGGGTATTCGGCACGGACTATAACGGCGCGGGCATGGACATCGTGACCCGGGCCATTGAGCAGGAGACCGTGGCGGTGCCCTGGGCCTTCCTACTGAAGCTGGTTTTCACGGCGGTCACGCTGGCGGCGGGCTTCAAGGGCGGCGAGGTGGTACCCTCCTTCTTCGTGGGCGCGACCTTCGGCTGCGCGGTGTCCCCGCTGCTGGGTCTGCCGGTGGGCTTCGGCGCCGCGGTAGGTCTGGCCGCTGTTTTCTGCGGCGTGACCAACTGCCCGGTGGCATCCACGCTGCTGGCGGTGGAGCTGTTCGGCGCGGAGGGGATGCTGTATTTTGCCTTGGCCTGCTGCCTGAGCTATATGCTCTCCGGGTATCAGGGGCTGTATTCCAGCCAGACCATCCTCTATTCCAAGCTGAAGGCCCAGTTCATCAACGTCCATACCAACGCCTACCACGCCGGCGAGAAAACCGAATAAAACAAGTACCTCCCACGGTTTCCCCATAAATGAAGGGACACCGTGGGAGGTTTTTTGCATGATGGAAGAACAACGGCCCGCCCGCAAATGCGGACTGAAACGGCCCCGTTCCTCATAGGATAGAGGAAGGGGGTGGTGGAATGACAAAGGAGGACTTTGATCCGCTGGCTTTTACCACAGCGGTGAACACCCTTGCCGTTGCCATCGCCCAGAATCTGAGCGAGGATGAGCTGGCGCTGCTGACGGCGGTGCTGGTGCAGCTTACCGGCACATTGACCACCATCACCGTCCAGCAGACCTTGTATGGAAAGCAGAAGGATGGCCAGACCTCGTAAGGTCTGGCCATCCTTATGTTGCATAGTGTGTGATATAAAACTGCTTTACAGGCAAAGTTTATTTCCCAAGCAGGCGGCGGGCCGTGTCCACATTGACCTGTTCGATCTGCCGCAACTTCTGCACGGCAGCAGCCTGTTCCTCTGGGGAGATAGGGGAGCTGACCATGCGGTCGATCATGGCCTTGAGGGCATCCGCCGTCAGAGCGTCCAGATCCAGGAAGTTCTCCTGACCGATATACCGCAGGAAAGCGGAGACCTTTGGGTCATACACCACGCCCGCCAGAGGGATGCCCTGTCCGGCGGCGAAGATCAGCGCGTGGAGCCGCATGGACACCACGGCCTGCATCCGGGAAAGCGCGCCGATGATGGTCCCGGCGCTGCCAGCATCATCCAGAAAATAGTGGGGGATGTCCAGTCCTGCCGCGGCCAGCCGGCCGGCAACCGGGTCCAGATGCTTTTCCACGGCGGCGAACACCGGCGTCAGACCGTAGGTCTCGTAGGCGTATTTCGCCGCCTGCGCGAACAGGGGGGCCTTGTCCTCAAAGCCCTTCCAATTCCGCAGAGCGAAGCACAGATACTTCCCGTGGGTCGGGATGCCCGCCCGCAGCAGAACGCTGTCGATCTCGTCCTCGCTGGCGGCGGGGAGGGTCAGGGCCGGGTCCGCCGTCAGGAGGATCTCCGGTTTTGTCACGCCCATGGACTGCAATTCCTTCAGGGAGTCCGGCTCCCGGAGGGTGATGACGTCCACACTGGCGTTCAGCACGCTGGCCGCTAGCTTCCGGTGCTGTTCCCGGAGAACGGGGCCGATGCCGCAGCCGTACATCTGTACCTTGCAGCCCGCCTTGTGGGCAGCCTGAATGTTATGGAGATAGAACCACAGGGACCGACGGGAGGTGACGTCCTGAATGAGGCTGCCGCCGCCGTTGATATACAGCCCCGCGTGGCGCATGGCCTTTTTCCAGGTGAGAACGTCCATCCGGCCAGCCGTCCGCACCCGGTAGGTAAGGCGGGTGGCCTTGGGGTCCTTGGTGAGAACGGTGATGGGCATATCTGGGTCGATGGCGCGCATCTCCTGCAAGATGGCCTCCAGGATGGCATCGTCCCCGGCGTTGCCCCGGCCGTAGGCACCGCAGATCACCACCCCGTCCCGGTCCCGTTTGGGGCGGTTGTGGCGGCGGATGATCTCTTCATAGATATGGAGCTGGGTGTCCACGGTGCTTTGGATGGAGAACTTGGCGGAGGCTTTTTCATAGAGCTTCTCGCCCATCTCCCGACGCAGAGCGTCCTCGTTGCCCAGCGCGGCCAGATAGCGTCCTAACGTTTGCCAGTCGCCGGGGATAAAGAGGTATCCGTTTACATCCTGATCGATGAGATAGGGGATGCCGCCTACGGCGGTGGCCACCGTAGCCAGATGGAACCGGGCGCCCTCCGTCAGGGCGTATGGGAAGGTTTCGGAGAGGGAGGTCAGGGCGTTGACATCCAGCGCGGAATAGAACCGATCCATACCGCCGCTGATCCAGCCGGCGAAGGTGACCTCCTTTTCCACGCCCAGCTCCTTTGCCAGATCCTCCAGCTTCTGCCGCTCCTCGCCGTCCCCGGCGATGACCAGCCGCAGCCGGGGGCAGGACTTGTGTCCTTCCGCAAAGCCCCGGATCAGGGTGGACATATCCTTGACGGGGTTCAGCCGGGCGGCGATGCCCACCACCACGCTGTTTTCCTCCACGTCGGCCCCCAGTCCCCGGAGATAGGCCAGCCGGTCCCCCTGAGACGGCGCAGGGGTGAAGTCGATGCCGTTGTAGATGGCGTAGAACCGGTCGGGGGGGAAGCCCCGGTCAATGAGCAGGTCCACCATGGCGTCGGACACACCGATGCGGTAGTCCAGATGCCGGAGCGCCCAGGCATTGATGGCCCCGAAGGTGAGCCGGGCGAAGGGGCGGCCCATGTAGTCCAGCTTGTAGTCGCTGTGGACGGTGGACACCACCGGCAGGCCCGTGGGCTTTCGCAGCAGCGCCCCGATCATATTGGCCCGGCTGCCGTGGCAGTGGATCAGCTGATACCCTCCCTCCCGGATATAGTCCGCCAGCTCCCGCCGCAGGTGGGGGATGTTGTTCCCGCCGCAGATCATGGTGGGGATCCCCATGGCCCGGGCCTCCTCGGCAAAGGGGCCGTCCCGGAAGCAGACCAGCTGGGCGGTGATGGTTTTGTTCAGATTTTGCAGCAGACTCAGCACATGGGTCTTGGCCCCGCCGGAATCGCCGCCGCTGATGAGATGGATGACCTTCATAAAAGCGCCTCCAAAAAAATCCTTGTGAAATAGCGGAAAATATTATACAATAGAGAACGCGAAATGTCTACCAAGGAAAAATCGGGCCAAGCCCGTTACGGAGGAAATCATGGAACAGAAAGCAAAACGCATCGGAAAGCTGAATATCATCGACCTCATCGCCATTGTGCTGATCGTGGCGGTGCTGGCGCTGGCGGCCTGGAAATTTATCGGAAAAAACGGCGACAGCATCAACTATGAGCGTCCCCAGACGAAAGTCACCTATCAGGTGAAGGTGGAGGGCGTGGCCCCGGAACTGTATGAAAACTGTCAGGCCCATCTGCCGTCTCCGCTGATGGCCTCCGGTGCGCTGGTGGGCGGCCAGATCGAGGCCGTGGAGAAGGAGACCTATCAGGTGCTGGATGCCAATGGGAACTGGGTCACGGACCCGGACCATGTGACGTTGATCTTCACCGTGACCACCACCACCCCTACCGCCGAGGTCATGACCACCAAGGTGGGCGATCAGGAGGTCCGCATCGGCAAGACCGATTATATCCTCAAGAGCGAGTATATCGAATTTTCTGACGGTACCATTACCAATGTCATCTGGGGCGACTGACGGCCCTTTCCGAAGGGCACACGGCTTCCAGTCCGTGTGTCTTTTTGTTCGACATGTCATTTACCCAACGGAAATATGAATCAAAAGGAGAATTTCAGCTATGTATTGCACGAAGAAAATCACATCTGATCTGATTTGGCTGGGCGGCTCGGACCGCCGGTTGGCCCTGTTTGAAAATGTATATCCCATCCCCCGGGGCGTCTCCTACAACGCCTATCTGATCCAGGATGAAAAGACGGCCCTGCTGGATACGGTGGATCAGGCCATCGCGGAGCGGTTCTTTGAGAATCTGGAACACGCCCTGCAGGGCAAGCCTCTGAATTATGTGATCGTCAACCACATGGAGCCGGATCACGCCGCCACGCTGGGAACGGTCCTGAGCCGCTACCCGGAGGCTACCGTCATCGGCAACGCCAAGACCCTGCCCATGATCAAGCAGTTCTTCCCCATGGAGGTGGAGGGCCGCTTCCAGGCGGTGAAGGAGGGGGATACCCTGTCCCTGGGCCGCCACGAGCTGACCTTTGTCATGGCCCCGCTGGTCCACTGGCCGGAGGTCATGATGACCTATGATACCACGGAGAAGGCCCTGTTCAGCGCCGACGCCTTCGGCACCTTCGGCGCTATGGACGGCAACATCTTCGCCGACGAGGTGAATTTCGAGCAGGAGTGGCTGGACGACGCCCGTCGGTATTACACCAACATCGTGGGCAAATACGGCACGCCGGTGCAGAACGTGCTGAAAAAGGCGGCTGGATTGGATATTCAGTACCTCTGCCCCCTCCACGGCCCCGTCTGGCGGGAGAACATCGGCTGGTTCCTTGAGAAGTACAAGCGCTGGAGCACCTACACGCCGGAGGCGTGGACAGCCGCTATTTTCTGCGGCTCCATCTACGGCCACACGGAAAACGCCTGCGAGATCCTGGCCTCCCGTCTGGCGGAAAAGGGCGTGCGGCACGTGCGGATCTTCGACGTGTCCCACACCGACGTATCCGAGCAGGTCAGCGCCGCGTTCCAGTGCAGCCATCTGGTGTTTGCCAGCGCCACTTACAACGGCGGCATCTACACCCCCATGGAGACGCTGCTGCTGGAGTTGAAGGCCCACGCCCTCCAGAACCGCACCGTGGCCCTCATTGAAAACGGCAGCTGGGGCCCTGCCGCCGCCCGGCTCATGGCCAAGCACCTGGAGGAAATGAAGGGCATGGAGCAGATCGCACCGCCCATCACCATCCGTTCCGCCGTGAAGGAGGAGCAGTACAGGAAGCTGGAGGATCTGGCCGACCTGATTGCCGCTGACATCGCAGCCGAAGAATAAGCGAAACCCCCGTCTCCGCTTCTCGCGGAGACGGGGGTTCATTTTGGAATGAGGGCATCAAGCAGTCCCGCGGCAAAAATGCCGCGGGACTGGTTCTGTGTATTTATAGCAGGATGATCCCGGCTTCCTCACATTGTTTCATGGTCTCGGCGTCCCAGATGCTGGCCTGAACCTCGCCGATGTGGCAGTTGCCGATCATCAGCATGCAGAGGCGGCTCTGGCCGATGCCGCCGCCGATGGTCTGTGGCAGCTCGCCGTTCAGCAGCATCTTGTGGAAGGGCAGCTCCGCCCGTTCCTCGCACCCGGCCAGCTTCAGCTGGCGGGCCATGGATTCCTCATCCACCCGGATGCCCATGGAGGAGATCTCAAAGGACCGCTCCAGAATGGGGTTCCACATGAGAATGTCGCCGTTGAGGGCCCAGTCGTCATAGTCGGGGGCACGGCCGTCATGCTTTTCGCCGGATCTCAGCTTGCCGCCGATCTGCATGAGGAACACGGTGTGGTGCTCGGCGCAGATGGCGTGCTCCCGCTCCTTGGGGGTCTTGTCCGGCCAGCGGTCCTCCAGCTCCTGGGTGGTGACGAAGTACACCTCCCGGTCCAGCTTGATCCGCAGGCTGGGGAAGGCCACGTTCAGCGCGTCGCTGGTCTCACACACGGCGGCAACGATGGCCCGGACGGTGGCCTTCAGATAGGCCTCTTTCCGGTCCTCTCGGGAGATGATCTTCTCCCAGTCCCACTGGTCCACATAGACGGAGTGGATGTTGTCCAGATCATCCTCATCCCGGCGGATGGCGTTCATATCGGTGTACAGGCCCTTGCCCTCGTGGAAGCCGTAGCGCTTCAGGGCCAGGCGCTTCCACTTGGCCAGGGAGTGGACCACCTCGGCGTCCTTGCCCCCAACGCCGGGGATGTCGAACCGGACGGGACGCTCCGTGCCGTTCAGGTTGTCGTTCAGACCGGAATCGGAAGCGACAAACAGGGGGGCGGACACCCGGCGCAGGTTCAGAGCGTTGGAAAGATTGGTCTGAAAGGATTCTTTGATAAAGGCGATGGCCCGCTGCAGCTCGTAGTTGGGCAGGGGGGCCTTGTAGCCCTGGGGGATCACAAGAGTGCTCATAAAAAGGCTCCTTCTTTCTCGATTAGTTCAGCTTGTCCAGACCCAGACGCAGACGGCGCAGGGTCTCATCCTTGCCCAGCAGGTGGCAGATCTCCACGGCGCCGCCGGGCGTCACCAGCTTGCCGGCCGCGGCAATGCGGACGGGCCACATCAGCGTGGCGTTCTTGACCTCCAGCTTGGTAGCCAGATCAATGAGGGTATCGTGGATCGCGTCCACAGTCCAGTCGGAAACGGCTTCCAGAGCAGGGATAGCGGCCTCCAGCATAGCCTTGGAGACCTCGGCGTTGGTCTTGGACTTCTTGTTAGTGAAGAACTCAACGTCATAATCGGGCAATGCGTCGAAGAAATCGACCTTTTCGGGAATGTCCGTCAGCTTTTCGCACCGGGCCTGCAGCAGCGCGGCGATCCCGGCGGCGTCGATAGCGGGGTTCTTCACCGCCTGACGGATGTAAGGCTCCGCAACCTCCGCAAAGGCGGCGGGCTCCATGGCCCGGAGATAGGTGGCGTTGAAATAGGTCAGCTTCTCGATGTCGAAAATAGCGGGGGACTTGGAGATACCGGCGATGTCGAACACCTTTACCAGCTCGTCCAGAGAGAAGATCTCCTGCTCGGCGTATTCGCCCTTGGGCGCCCAGCCCAACAGCGCCACATAGTTCAGAATGGCGTCCGTCAGGAAGCCCTGAGCCTTCAGATCCTCGTAGGAGGGATCGCCGTGGCGCTTGGACATCTTGTTGTGCTGGTCCCGCATGACGGGAGAGCAGTGGACGTAGGTGGGGACCTCCCAGCCGAAGGCCTCGTACAGCAGATTGTACTTGGGGGCGGAGGACAGGTACTCGCTGCCCCGGACCACGTGGGTGATGCCCATGAGGTGATCGTCCACCACGTTGGCGAAGTTGTAGGTGGGCAGGCCGTCCCGCTTCAGCAGCACCTGATCGTCCAGAGTCTTGTTCTCCACGGTGATGTCACCGAAGGACACATCATGGAAGGTGGTGGTGCCCTCGTGGGGGATCCGCTGACGGATCACGTAGGGCTTGCCGGCAGCCAGATTAGCGGCCACTTCTTCCTCGCTCAGATTCCGGCAGGGATCGTCCGCCCGGTCAAACTCGCCGGAGTCCTCCTCGGATTCCGCCTTCTCGCAGAAGCAGTAGTAGGCTGCGCCCTTTTCCACCAGGAGCTGGGCGTAGGGCAGATACAGGTCCCGGCGCTCGGACTGGATATAGGGGCCGGTGGGGCCGCCCACGTCCGGGCCTTCATCGTGATCCAGATGGCACTCCTTCATGGTGCGGTAGATCACGTCCGTAGCACCCTCCACCAGACGGCCCTGATCCGTATCCTCGATCCGGAGAATGAAGGTGCCGTCGGCGTGGCGGGCGATGAGCCAGGTGTACAGCGCGGTGCGCAGGTTGCCCACGTGCATATAGCCGGTGGGGGAGGGGGCGAACCGGGTGCGGACCTTTCCGTGGGGGATCTTGGCCTCCATTTCCTCGAAATAGCTGTGATCCAGTGTCATGGGCTTGTCCTCCTAATATCGATTCATCACGTTGCAAAAATTTTCACCCATATATTATATTTCACCTCCGGGAAAAGTCAAGAATGTTTGTTGCATTTCTATGGGAATCATGGTACCATCCATAGAATAGACTATATCACTTGAATATGTCTGATACTTGCCCCGCTTATCCGGTTGGCTGCTGGTCAAGAGAGCGGGG
>OHYC01000671.1_pt1 | contig 12605 bp, 7 predicted proteins | sample 1580171 | NCBI WGS metagenome assembly OHYC01 (sample SAMEA3882526, study PRJEB24775) | human gut metagenome | biome: human-associated habitat; feature: intestine environment; material: feces | place: Netherlands | collected 2009/2010
ATCCGACGCCGTTCAACACCCGTCGCAACTTCACCGACAAGGGTCGTGACGGCTGCCGTGCACCGATGCCGTGGAAGGCTGCCGATTGCGGCGAACCGGCTTCGTGGAGCCCGGACTTCATCACCGGCGGCACGTTCGGTTTCGGCCCGGAGCAGGGCGATTCCGCCGACGCGCACCTGCCGCAGCCGGCCTGGTTCAAGGATTTCGCGGCCGACGTCGAGGCCGATGACAACGGTTCCATGCTGCACTTGTACCGCAAGCTGTTGCAGTTGCGACAGACGGTGCTGACGGCAACCGGAGACACGTCCGCCGACCTGCTGGACATGGGCGATACGGTGGTCGCCTACTCGCGTCCGGCCACGGAAGGCCGTCGATTCCTGTCCGTCACCAATTTCGGCGACGAGCCGATCGCCCTGCCGGACGATGCGGTCGCCATCGCAAATTCCGTGCCGTTGACGGATGACGGCAAGCTGGATAGCGACGCCTCAGTCTGGCTGCTGCTGGGCTGATCGACCGCTGAACCTGGCCGCTCCCAAATCGCCTTGCGTATATGAAAAATTCCGGCCCTCCACAAGGAGGACCGGAATTTTGGTTTGTAAGGAAAGGGGAATGGTAAGTCTAAACGCTACTTCTCGCCGTTCATGATGGCGGCAAGCGATTGCACACGCGGCAGATCGAACACTTCATCGGTGTGCTCCACCTTGAGGTCCGGGCCTGCCAGCGGCACACGCCAGTTGGAGTATTCACTGGACGTGCCCGGCTGGTTCTGCGTGCGCGTCTCGCCCACGCCATCCACCAGCGCGGCCTGCAGCAGCACGGACGGCGACTTGAGCAGCATCTTGTGCATCGCCTCGACGATTTCCTGGATGTGGCCTTCCACATCGCCCGCCACTTCCGGCGTGATCAGGCCGGACTCCACGAGACGGTCCATCATCGCGTCGCGTTCGGCGGTGGCGGAAGCCTGGAACTCCTCGACCGGGCCGGACAGCAGGTGCAGCTGTTCGCGCAGCTTGACGTGCTCGAACTGCAGGTAGCCGGCGGTCGGCGGCAGGTCGTGCGTGGTGACGGAAGCCAGCGCGTACTTGCGGTACGTGGACGGATCGGCGTACGGGTCGCCGGCGTTGGGGGAGTCGTCCACGCGGGCGAACCATTCCACCATGCAGCCCAGCAGGCCGTGCTCGCCGAGTACCGTGCGTACGTAATCAGGCACGGTGCCCAGATCCTCGCCGACCACCAAACCGTTCACGCGGGACGCTTCAATGGTCAGGATCGCGATCATCGCCTCATAGTCGTACGTAACGTACGCGCCACCGCGCGCGCCTTCGCCCTGCGGAATCCACCACAGACGGAATAGGCCGAGTACATGGTCGATGCGCACCGCGCCCGCGTGCGAGAACATGTTGTGCACCATCTCGCGGTACACGCCATAACCAGTTTTGGCCAGATAATTCGGATTGAACGGCGGCTGGCCCCAATCCTGACCCTGCTGGTTGTAGAAGTCCGGTGGGCAGCCCACGGTTACGCTGCCTACTGCGAAACGTTCCGGATTCCACCACACGTCCGCGCCGAGCGAGTGCACGCCCACGGCCATATCCTGCATGAGGCCGAGTGCCATACCGCTGTCACGGGCGGCGTTCTGCGCGGCTGTCACCTGCTCGTCGGCGATCCACTGCAGCCAGCATTCGAAATCGACCATATCGGCGTGCTCGCGCATGAGCTCCACCACTTCAGGCGAATCGCGGTTCGTGTCCTTGAACCACGTGCCTTCCCACGGCGCGCCCCACACCTGGAACGCCACCGACCATGCGGCGAACGCGCGCAGATCCGGACCCGCGGCCTCCTTGAACGCGTCGAACGCGGCCTGACGCTCGACGGAACGCGGCACGTTGTACACAAGCTGCAGCGCCTGGCGCTTGTGCCACCAAGCGGAATTGATGTCGAGCGGCTCGATACTGTCGTTGGCTGGCGAGGCTTCCGCGTGCAGACGCGCCACTTCGGCCTGGTCCGCCTCGTTGAGTTCCGCATATTCAGCGATATCCTGCGGACGGATGTACGTCACATTGAGAAAACGACGCGATTCGGGAAGATACGGCGACGGCTCCAGCGGCGGCACCGGCGCGGTGGCGTGAATCGGGTTGATAAGCATGAAATCGGCATGCGATTTCGTTGCCGCGTCGGACAGCAGCAGCTTCAGATCGCCATAGTCGCCCACGCCCCAGGATTCAGCGGAACGGATGGAATACATCTGTGCCATCCAGCCCCAACGTTGCTTTTCCGCTACTGCTGGCGGCAGTTCGATGCGTGCCGGTGCGCAGATCAGCGCGGCTTCGGCGTGCAGCGGGCCGGCATCGACGGCCAGCGTGTGGTAGCCGGCGGGAATATCGTCCGGCAGCGTCAGTTGCAGCGAGCCGTCATCTGCGTTCGAGCCCGTCAGATACGCGGTCAGATCGCCCGCATATTCCGTGCCGTCTTCCAACGTCAGCTTCAGCGCCACGTCGTTTCCTTTCGCGCGGATTGGCGTGACGGCTTCCTTGCCGATGAACTTCACGACGGTCGGCTCAACAAGTGTGTCTGCGATGCGCTGCTGGGTCGCCGCATAGGAGGCGGTGATCGCTTCGTCGCTGGATGCGTCCACGCCGAGTGCGGCCAATACGGAGACGAGCACTTCGTCGCGGATTTCCACATAGGTGCCGAGCTGGTCGATATACGACGTGGAAATGCCATTGAGCTTGGCGAGCTGGATAAGAGGCCGTGCGATGCGTTCTGCGCTTTCGGTCTGCTGGGTCTGTGTCATAGGTCCCTTCTTTCCGCGCCGTTTGTGACGGCTGACATGCTACATTGCTTGCGATTGCCGCAGCTTCGATGCTGGTGGCATTCGCACCAAAGATAACTATATCACGGTATGATATCGTTTTCAAAGCGTGTTTTGCGGTAAGAGAGTGTTGCTATATTGCGATTTTGCTCTAATTTCAGGAATATAGATAACCGGAATTGTTTTTCCATATTGACTATCGTTTGCAATACGAAGGCGCAGCGCTCCGCATTGCAAACGATTATTCCAACGGGGCATTGCTCGTCTGCTACTCGGCTTCGAGAATTGCAAAGCTTTGCAGACCTAGACGCAGCGAAGTGCCGCTAATTTCGTTTTCGCCGATGCTGAAAATCGTCCGATAACTACCATCTGGTAACTGCAAAGCTTTGCAATCGCGGCTTGGATTGACGGCTATGATCAGCTTCTGCAGGTGGGTGAAACGCTCGAAAACGAACACTCTATCGCGTTCGATTGCATGGAACGTAGCCCCCGACCGCAAGGCGTCGCATTCCCCCTTGACGTGGAGTATGGAGCGCACCGTATGCCACAGTGATTCGGCGTCGGCCTGCTGTGCGGCGACGGTCGGGGCGTCGGCGGACGGGTCGGCGGGCAGGTAGCTGCCACCGGTCACATCGCCAGCCCGAGTGTCCGATTCTGCAGAATCGGACACGTGAAGTGCTCCGGATGCGTCGTTCGCACCCCACTGCATCGGTGTGCGCGAACCGGTGCGCACGTAGCCGCCTTCTTTGCCGGGCAGTGCGCGGTATCGCATGCCGATTTCGTCGCCGTAATACAGGAACGGCACGCCCGGCATCGCGAACAGCGTGCAGTATGCCAGGGCGATTTCGCGCTGCGACAGTCGCGGCGCCACGCGTGCGGTGTCGTGGTTGCAGGTGATGAAATTAAAATTTCCGTCGGCCGTTTCCGCTTCGCGCAGACGCGGCTCGTACTCGTCCAGGAATTCGCTGATCGGCGTGCCGGAATCGGCGTTGAAATAGCTCTTGTCGCCCTTGCGGCTCAACGGGTCGTCCACGTTGCGCAACAGCATGTTGTAGCCGTTGGGAACGCCGTCCCAACGCCAATCGAGATAGAAATCCATGTCGAAGCCGGCGGCCATCGACTCCTCTGGCCGTCCCCATTCCGAAACGAACGCGGCTTCGGGGAAGGCCGGGCGGATCCGGGCGAACATGTACTGCCAGGTGCGGATGGTGTAAGGCTTGCCCTCATCGTCCTTTTTGACGAGGCTGTCGGCCATATCCACGCGGAAACCATCACAGCCCATGTCCAGCCAGAACCGCATGACGTCCACCATCGCGTCGCAAGTGGCCTTCGCGTCCGGACCAAGGGCTGGCTTCTGCCAGCTACGTTCGGGGTGCGCGAAACCGTAGTTGAGCGCCGGCTGGCATTTGAAGAAGTTCAAGATGTAGGTACCGTTGCGGGGCGATTCGCCGCCGATGAATGGCAGTCCGTCGCCACCGGAGATCCATGAGTCTGTCCAGATGTAGCGGTCGGAATAATTGTTTCGCTCGACCTTGCAACTGCGGTGGAACCACTCGTGTTCCTCGCTGGTGTGGCCTGGCACGAGATCGAGGATCACGTGCATGTCGCGCCGGTGGGCGGCGTCGAACAACGCAATGAGATCGTCGTTGGTGCCGTAGCGTGATGCCACCTTTTTGTAGTCGCGCACGTCGTAGCCGGCGTCTTTGAATGGCGAGTCGAAACAGGGATTGAGCCAGATCGCGTTGCATCCGAGATCCTTGATGTAGTCCAGTTTTAAAGTGATTCCGGGGATGTCTCCGATGCCGTCGCCATTGGAGTCGACGAAGGACTGTGGATAGATTTCATAAAAAATTGCGTCGGCAAGCCATTTGGGGTGGGGGTGTTTCGCGGGGGGAAGCATGAGGGTGTGTCTCCTTGATATTTCGCGGTTTGCGGTGTTTCTTTGAAACAATCATAACGCTGAATTGTAAACGTTGGCAGAAATGTGCTACACTAACAATCACTGATACATTTTTGGTGGCCCCAGTGTTGTTGGTAATCATCCAAGAACGATGATGTGAACGTATGCAGGGTTTTGGTCCGTACCATTTAACCGGAGATGTTGAGGAACACAAGGTTATGTGAGGAAAGGAAGATCAATGAAGATCGATTGGAAGAAGGCAATCGGACTTACTGCTGCCGTTTCTATGCTGGTTCCGCTCGCTGCGTGCGGTGGCTCCTCCGACGGTGGCGATAAGAACGCTTCCGGCTCCACCGAGGCCGTCACGCTGAGCGTGTGGGCCCCGCAGGAAGACCAGGCCAAGGACACCAACTGGCTGGGCAAGGTCGAAGAGAACTTCGCCAAGGCGCATCCGGAATACAATATCACGTGGAAGAATGACGTGGTCTCCGAAGGCGATGCTTCCAAGCAGGTCAGCACTGATCCGTCCGCGGCGGCCGATGTCTATATGTTCGCTTCCGATCAGTTGGGTGTTCTAATGGACGCCAAGGCCATTGGCCAGCTGGGCACCGACGCTGAGAAGCAGGTGAAGGAACAGAACGGCGACCTCGAAGTCAACTCCGTCACCGGCACCGATGGCAAGCTCTATGGCGTGCCGTACACCGACAACACGTGGTTCATGTACTACAACAAGTCCAAGATCACCGAGGATGAGGCCAAGGACTTCGATACCATCCTTTCCAAGGCCAAGGTCGCGTTCTCCCTGCAGAATTCTTGGTACATCAACGGCTTCTATGATGGCCTGAGCCTGTTCGGCGAGAAGGGCAATGATGCTGACGCAGGCATGGTCTTCCCGAAGGACGGCGCCGATATCACCTCTTATCTGGTTGATGTGGTCGCCAACCCGAACTTCTCCAACGACGATGGCGCTTCCGGCCTCGCAGCCATCAAGGATGGCTCCGCCGACGTGCTGTTCTCCGGTACCTGGTCCGCTAAGGACGTGAAGGAGGCCCTGGGTGACAACTACGCCGCCACCTCTCTGCCGACCTTCACCGTGAACGGCCAGAAGAAGCAGATGAAGTCCTTCGCCGCCACCAAGGCCGCTGCTTACAACCCGAACGCCAAGAACCCGAAGGCCGCCGCTCAGTTCGCGGCTTACCTCGGCTCCACCGAAGCTAAGAAGCTGCACTACGAGATGCGCGCCATCCCGCCGACCGACAAGTCCCTGTCTGATCTGACCACCGACGACGTCGCAGCCAAGGCCCAGGCCGACACCATGGCCAACACCGCCCTCCTGCAGTCCGGTCTGTCTGGCATGAACGATTGGTGGACTCCGGCCGAAACCTTCGGCAAGGCCCTGGTCAACAAGGAAATCACCAAGGACAACGCTGCCGCCAAGTACCAGGATTGGGTCAAGCAGGCCGGTGGCAAGATCGCTGAGTGAAATCAGTAATTCTAAAAATCCAATAACTGAAGAATGCAGGTGGTTGGCACTGCCAAATCCCCCCAGCCATCCTGCAGCTTTGAGAGACGCTTCGAGTCGCGGTGTCTCTCTCCACTTTGCATAGTGGCTCACTCCTCCTCCGAGCTTTGCATTCCCGGGCAAGGTTTTTAAATTCTCCTTCCCCTTGTCCGGGAGCAAAGCTTTTTTTATCTTTCAATATCCATATGAGAGGGCAGTCGAAATGACAGCAACAACTCTTTCCCCGCGGGAGATGAAGCGCCTTCGGAAGCAGGGTGCTGATTATGTTTCTCCGTCGCCTTACACGGTAAGGGCGGCGTTCCGGCGTGGTGACCTGTTCACTAAGCTTTCCGCAGTGGTGTTTGGTCTTGGCGATATCGTGCGCAAGCAGTATGTCAAGGGCATTGCCATGCTGGCGCTGGAAATCGCATACTTCGTGTTCATGGCAATCAATGGTGTGGACTATCTTTCCAAGTTGCCGACCTTGGGCACCAATGCAGGCGGCAAGAAGCTGGTCGACGGCTTCTGGGTCTACACCGAACCTGACCGTTCCGTGGTCATCCTGTTGTACGGTGTCGCCACTCTGGTTATCACCGCTGCCTTCATCGGCCTGTGGGTCATGTCCGTGCGCTCTGCATACAAGTCCCAGGTGCTGCTCGAGGAGAACGGCAAGGCTCCGAGCTTCATGGACGATGTCCGCGAGCTGCTCGATGCCAAGGCTCACGTCCTGCTGATGTTCCTGCCCACGCTGGGCATTGCCGTGTTCACTGTGCTTCCGTTGATCTTCATGATTTCCATGGCATTCACCAGCTATGACCACAAGCACCTCGTGCTGTTCCACTGGGTCGGCTTTGAGAACTTCGCCAAGGTCTTCTCCAACAGCGGCGGCACCGTTAACGCCGCACTGTTCGGACGCGTGCTGGTGTGGACCTTGGTCTGGGCCTTCTTCGCCACCTTCCTGAACTTCTTCTTCGGCATGTTCGTGGCCATGATCATCAACCGCAAGACCACCCATTTCAAGGGTTTCTGGCGTGCCTGCTTCTCCATGTCCATCGCCGTTCCGCAGTTCGTGTCCCTGCTGGTCATGCACACCATGCTCCAGCCGCAGGGTGCGGTGAACCGCATGCTGCAGACGTGGGGTTGGATTGACGGCCCGCTGCCGTTCTTCACCGACGCCACTTGGGCCCGTGTCACCGTAATCGTCATCAACCTGTGGGTCGGTATTCCGTACACCATCATGCAGATCACTGGTATTCTGCAGAACATTCCGGCCGATCAGTATGAGGCGGCGAAGATCGACGGTGCCAACTGGTGGCAGATCTTTACTAAGATCACCATGCCGTACATTATCTTCGTGCTCACCCCGTATCTGATCACCACCTTCACGGGCAATGTGAACAACTTCAACGTCATTTACCTGCTGTCCGGCGGCGATCCTACGCCATTGGGCGATTCCGCAGGCTCCACTGATTTGCTTATCACCTGGCTGTACAAGCTGACCGTGGACAAGCAGGATTACAATCTCGGTGCCGTGATCGGCATCATGACCTTCGTCGTGTTGGCCATCGTTTCGCTGATCACCTACCGCAATTCCGGCTCCTATAAGAATGAGGAGGCATTCCGATGAGCAACAAGCATTCCGCAACCAAAGTGGAAAGCCACGGCCTTCTGCACGACCAGAAGATCCGCCGTATCACCGGCGACGTGTTCGCCCACTTGTTCCTGGCCATTCTGGCCGTCATCTGGCTCGTCCCAATCGTATGGGTGTTCGCGGAGTCGTTCAATAAGAACACCGCCCCGTACACCAGCTCCTTCTTCCCGAAGGAGTGGACTCTGGACAACTATAGGGTGCTGTTCACCGACCGCAACGTGTTGGACTTCCCGAAGATGTTCGGCACCACGTTCATCATCGCCTGCTTCACCTGTGCGATTTCTCTGATCTTCGTGCTCTCCGTGGCATACTGCATGAGCCGTATGCGTTTCCGTGTGCGCAAGACTTTCATGAACGTTGTGCTGATTCTTGGCATGTTCCCGGGTATCATGGCCGTCACCGCCATCTACTTCATCTTGAAGGCCTTGGGCCTGTCAAGCGGCACCATGACTACCGTGGCGTTGATTCTCGTGTACTCCGCCGGTTCCGGCGCTGGCTTCTACGTGATGAAGGGCTATATGGACACCATTCCGACCTCGCTGGACGAAGCCGCCCTGCTCGACGGTTGCACCCGTTTCCAGGTGTTCCATAAGATCATCATCCCGATCTGCAAGCCCATGATCGTCTACCAGGCCATCATCGGCTTCCTGACCCCGTGGCTCGACTTTGTCATGGCCAAGGTGATCTGCCGTACGCAATCCAACTACACCGTGGCATTGGGCCTGTGGCTCATGCTGCAGAAGGAATATATCCAGAACTGGTTTGCCCGCTTCGCCGCGGCCGCGGTCGTGATCTCCGTTCCGATCGCCATCCTGTTCATTGTGATGCAGCGCTTCTATCAGGAGTCCATGTCGGGCTCCGTGAAGGGCTAAAGAAAGGCAAAGGATATGACGCTCGTAGACAGCTTCGCACAGCCGAACACGAGCGTCGCCGAACCGTTCCCGCTGTGTCTGGAACGGCCGCTGGGTGCCGTTGTTACTGAAACCGGCACCCAGTTCGCTCTCTGGGCTCCTTCCGCACAGAAGGTGACCCTGAGACTGTTCTCGCGTGGCTCCATGGGGGAAAGCGGCGACGCTCTGATTGGACAGTACACGATGCGTCCGGAATCCGATGGTTCCTGGACGTACGATTTCGCCGACAACATGCACGGCGTGTATTACGACTTTTTGATCGAACGCGATTGCGGTTCCGTCGACCGCATCGCCGACCCGTGGGCGCGCGGGGCCGGTGTGAACGGCCGGCGCAGCATGGTCGTGGACTTCAGCCGCACCAATCCGGATGGTTGGTACCGCGACCATATGCCGGACGTGCCGCTTGCGCAGACGGTGGTCTGGGAAACCCATGTGGGCGATTTCAGCAATGATCCCGCCGGCGGTTTCCCCGAATCGCATCGGGGCAAGTATCTGGCGTTCACCGACGACGGTACGTCTCTGGACGGGCATCCCGACTTTCCCACGGGCATCGCATATCTCAAGAAACTTGGCGTCACCGCGGTGCAGCTCATGCCGATTTACGATTTCGGTTCCGTGGACGAAGAGACCTGCGATCGCTACAACTGGGGGTACGATCCGGTCAATTACAACGTGCCGGAAGGCTCGTATTCCACCAATCCGTTCGACGGGTCGGTGCGCATCCGCGAAGTGAAGCAGATGGTGCAGGCGCTGCACAACGCCGGCATCAAAGTGATCATGGACGTGGTCTACAACCACATGTTCTCGCCCGATAATTGGTTTGAGCGGTCGGTGCCGGACTATTTCCTGCGCCGTAAGCCCAACGGCGCGCTGGCCAACGGATCCGGCTGCGGCTGCGATATGGCCACCGAACGCAAGATGTTCCGCCGGTTCATCGTGGAATCCGTGACGTTCTGGGCGCGCGAATACCACATGGACGGCTTCCGTTTCGACCTGATGGGTCTGATCGACGTGGACACCATGAATGCCGTGCGTGCTGCTCTGGATGAGATTCCCGGCCGTGGACGCGACATTCTCATGTACGGCGAACCGTGGTCCGCGGGCGCCACCGCGCCGCTGCCCAGCGACACCGTGCTGGCTGACAAGTCAGGCCTGTCGAAGCTTGACAGTCGCATCGGCCACTTCTGCGACACCACGCGAGACACCATCAAGGGCCATGTGTTCTTCTCGGACCGCCCGGGTTATGTGAACGGTGGCATGCACGAGAACGTAGCGGCTGCGCGTGAGGCCGTGGACGCGTGGCGTCGCGGCAAACATTCGGAAGGAGTGGCAGGCCAGGTCATTCAATACGTGTCCGCGCACGACGACCTCACGCTGTGGGACAAGTTGTGCGCGAGCTTTGCGGCTGGTTCGTTGGGCAGCACCGTGGCCGAAGGTGTTAACGAAAATACCGTGGATGTGCCAAAAGTCATGTATGACGCCGATTTCTCGGCGGAAGGGCTGGCCGGTGTCGGTCCGCAGATTGCGGCCGCGCTGACCGACGTGATGGACGCCAACAAGCTGGCTGTGGGTATCACGCTTACCTCCGCTGGCATCCCGTTCATGCTGTCCGGCGAGGAGTTCGCACGTACCAAATTCGGCAGCTCTGATTCTTACGATTCCGCCAAAGAGCTTAACTGGCTCGATTGGAACCGTGCATGGCAGAAGCGCGATTTGATTGAGTATTACGCGAAGTTGATTGCATTGCGCAAGTCTGATCCACAGTGGTTCGACGGCAATCGCAATATCGTCGATACGGAAGGCGACGAACTCGTGTTCCGCGTCGGCGATTATCTGATGGCCGCCAATCCAGGCAGACACGTCGGCGTTATTGACGTGGCCGTAACGGGTTTGGAACCGATTGGCGGAATACGGAGATACTGGTGTGGTCTCGGCTCGTCCGTCAGTCCGGTGGAAGGCAATGTGAGCGCAGGTGATGGCGATTATTTGATTGTTCCACCGCATACGTTTGCAATCTGGCGGTTGCAGTAATACTCTCAGTAGGGAAGCTACAAAACGGCGACCGCAAAGCTGCGGTCGCCGTAACCGATACGGCAATGGGGCCGGAAAACCAGAAAGGATACGAGAAGTGGGAGCCGGAGCTCATAATCCACGATATGAAGTGGTATTTTTCGACCTCTACGGGACGTTGATCGACATTCGTACAGACGAACAGAGCGAAACCGCCTGGCAGGCGCTATATGACTGCGTTTGCGAACTGGGTGCCGACTACGAATCGGTCGACGAAATGCGCGAACGCTTCGAAAAACTTGAGGCCCGCGAAATGGTCCATCAAGCCGATCGTGCAATCGTCCGTAACGGATGGGATGAATTCGATATCCTGCCGGTCTACCGGTCGCTGCTGATGAACCGTAGTGAGGAGGCTGAAAAGAAACTGGCACTGCCGCAAGCCGCGCTGAAAGCCGCATGGGCGTTCCGGCAGGGCAGCACCAGCATGATCCGCCTATATCCGGGCGCACTCGACATGATCGAAGCATTGCAGGAGGCCGGCGTCGTCGTGGCGCTGCTAAGCAACGCACAAGCCTGCTATACTCGCCCCGAACTGGAAATGACCGGCTTGGCGAACGTACTGGACGACGTGATTATCTCCAGCGAAGAGAAAATCCGCAAGCCTGCCCGCGACTTGTACATGCTGGCTCTCGACCGCGAGTTCGTAATCGCAAAAAACGCGCTCATGGTGGGCAACGATGAAGCAAACGATATTATCGGAGCCAATTCCGCCGGTCTCGACGCAGCATACTTCCGTACGGAAATTTCGCCGATGAGCGACCCGCCCAAGTCGGAGCATGCGGTATGTTCGTTTACCGGTGCCGACTACGACGGTCTGCTGAAATTCGTGCTGAACGCGTGAAACGCGCGTAGGTTGCGTCTTGGGCGTACTGGGCGTCTTGGGCGCACGAAAGGCCGTATGCGGAACTGAGGAGGACATATGGAAAGCTATGCCAAGCAGGGTGCTGGAGCTGATTCGATTGAACAGATCGGATTCGGCGGCGCTCGCCGTACCAAGAAGAAGCACCGCGGACTGACGGTGTTCCAGCTCAAGGTCATCGGCGCTGTGGCGTTGGCTCTGTCAGCTGGTAGCACCACCATTGTGCCGCTGTTTTTCGGTTCCGACGTCAATAATATGACGTCGCTCACGGCGATGGTCTTAAGCGAGGTCATATCTTGGTTCGCCATTCCGATCTACGCGTGGCTGCTGGTGCAGGGTTTCCGTGAAACACATAGTCGCGTCGCGTATGGTCTGCAGCTGTTCATCCTCGCCGTGGTGTGTGAGGTGCCGTACGACCTCTGCACGTCGCATAAGGCTTTCGATTTTGGCTCGCAGAACCCTGTTTTCGGTCTGTTCATCGCGTTCGTTGTGCTTGCCGTGTTAGATTGGGTGGCGGCGCGCTACCAGAAGTCAATGAAGATTGTGCTGTCGGTCGGTCTGGTGTTGATCGGACTGTTGTGGGATCTGCTGCTGCGCGTCGGCCTGCGCCAGCATATGATGAGCGTCGGCTCGGTGACGCTTGGTTTCGTGCTGATTTTCACGTTGATGCGCCAGCATGAGAATTCGATGATGTTCACTGCCGGCCTGTTTGGCGCGGTGATGATGATTATGCCTGGCATTGGCGTTGCATTCGTGCATTATTACAACGGCGAGTTGGGTTATAAGCGGCAGTGGACGAAGTGGGCTTTTTACGCGGCTTATCCAGTTATTTTGATATTTTGTGCTATTGGTGCAACATTAGCGTGATTTTTGACAACGTTCGCAGTATAATAGTAGCAAT
>OHYC01000703.1_pt1 | contig 12353 bp, 7 predicted proteins | sample 1580171 | NCBI WGS metagenome assembly OHYC01 (sample SAMEA3882526, study PRJEB24775) | human gut metagenome | biome: human-associated habitat; feature: intestine environment; material: feces | place: Netherlands | collected 2009/2010
AAATATAAACCTATTTTATCTTAAATAACTTGCAAAAATCATAGTAGTATGAGAAATAAAAAAAAATTCAACGAGTTTATGAACAAAACGATTGATGAACTGAAAGACGAGAAACGTTATGGTACGGCTCACATTTATCAAAGCACTTTGAACGCATTCAGTGAATTCTGTGGATGCAAGATTGTTTACTTCCACCAGCTCAACAGAGCCAATCTGAAAGAATTTGAAACCTACCTGCGTGACAAGCAACTAAGTTGGAATACTGTTTCCACCTATATGCGGACATTGCGTGCAACTTATAACAAAGCAGTGGATAAAAAAATAATAACCGAGAATTCCCGTTTATTTCATCATGTCTACACCGGCGTGAAAAACGATATAAAACGCGCATTGGAAGTAGAAGAGATAAACAAGTTACTAAACGAGGTTCCTCTAAAGAAACTACCGGAAGATTTGATACGATGCAGAGTTTGGGCTAATTTAATGTTTCAATTACGCGGAATGCCCTTTGTTGATCTGGCCCATCTTCACAAAAGCGACTTGAAAGGCAACACACTTTCTTATCGCCGATATAAAACAGGTGGGCAAATGATTGTTGATATTCCGATAACAGCAATGAAGCTGATAAACAAATATCAAAATACCAATCAGGACTCTCCCTACCTTTTTCCCATCCTCAGTGGAACAAAAACCGGAGAGGATCTATATACAGAGTATCAGCAGGCACTACGAACCATGAATTACAATTTAGGCAGATTGGCGAAAAAATGCGGAGTGGCAACCAAGGTCAGTTCATACACTACCCGGCATACCTGGGCCACCCTTGCCAAATATTGTAATTTCTCCGAACAATTAATATGTGAGGCTTTTGGACACTCGTCAGTGAAAGTTACAGAAACATATTTGAAAAATTTCAAGAATGAAGAAATAAAAAAAGCTAATGATGCGATAATTCTATACGTTTCAAATAATGGAAAAAAGAGAGTATAAATATATAAAATTCTAATTATCAATAGATTTATATTGTGTTACTTCGTAAGTAACAGAACATGAATTAATGGATTAGTTGTATAATTAATATTCTGTCGTTTTATAAATATATATAAGAGATAACTATGTGAAATATAGTGAATTTATTGCATTGCGTTAATAGTAAAAAGCGCAATGTGTGTTGTTGTATTTCTTTGTTCTCCTTCGATTTGATAATTGTTCATATTATTATTACTTTTTATTACTTTTAATATCGTCTCGTTAATTTTCATTGAATCCCCCCTGTTTTACATTTGTATCGATATTGTAATTTATTTCGTAATAATTGTCAAATATTTATTATATAAAATACCACAAAATACTGTCTACGACAAAAGCCCATCGGAAGTCACAAACCTCCGGTGGGCTTTTTCATAATGTCTCATAACATGAAACATCCAATATTCCATCCATAGAACTCTCTCTTGCGAGTCCCTTTACCTGATATCTGTTCTCTTTTGTATATCTCATAATGTATCCGATTGGTAACAACATGCATACAAGGTGCTGCCAAAATGAAAGGATATCAACATACAGACAGCAAATACTAATACCGAACTGTGACTATTATAGCTCCTGTTTTTGCGATTTTTTGATTCATACGCTCACTCCTCTGCTGTTTCTTCTCGTGAAATTACTTTTTATTCTGCTTTTTTCTATTGCAACAATCCATTTCATTTGCTCTGTGCTTTCTTTAAGATACCATACCTGTTTTGTAACATATAGTTCCGTTTTTATGCATAATGTGTCAATATTTTAAAACAACCCCTCCGTCCCCGGAGAGGTTGTCTGTTACTTTTCTTCCATATGTCGGTCTATGACTTCAAAAAAGGAATCGGTCTTAACATCCTTTGGCAGATTTACCTGAAGTTTATCCCACATTTTTGTATTCAAAACCGTAGAGCTGTTTTCAACATATTTGTCATATACGGTATGGAATGCTTTTTCCTTGCGTTCCTCTAAAATGACTTTTTTATTCTTGTCTGTCAGCTCTTTGTTGTATTTGTTGATGCACTTGATGAAATAATATCCCTCTTTTGTTTTGATCTTTCCTGAGATTTCTTCGTTTTCTAACTCAAATGCTTCTTTCACAACTTCCTTTGGCATATCCTCCCTGCCAAATTTAATATCTGTTCTGGTTTCCTCATTGCAGCTTGCTGCCACCGAAGCAAAATCTTCGCCTCTTTTCAGGCGTTTTTTTATCTCATCCGCTTTTCCGGAATCCTTGACAAAAATCTGCATCCCTTCTATAATGCGCGCTTCGTCATCACTGACTTCCTCATCCACACTTCCGATCAACGACTGATATACTTTTGATGCCAACAAATACTCGCTATACATTTTCGTGATCAGCGACTGACTGGCACCCATATATTTTCGCTCTTCTTTGGAAAGGGATTCATAGTACTCTTTTGCCGCAGCCTCTGCAATCTGCTCTTCTTCCTTTGTCAGCTCGATCTTCTGCTCTTTTGCAATACCATTCATACATTTGATCTTAGAAAGCTGTGATATTGTCAACTCTTTCACATACTGCTCTAAATCTTCCTGTACGGATTTCTGCTTTCTCAGGCTGACCCCATAGGCATTACCGTAGATATTCATATAATTGGTCAGATAGACCTTTGCCTCTTTTTTCCTGCAAACCTCTTTGTCGATCTTAAATACCTGATGATAGCCGACAGGCTTTAAGAATACCACTTTTGTATTTCCAATCTGACAGCCGCTCAGCAGCAACGCCACAAGCAGCAGACATGCCATACTCCTGATTCTTCTGTGTGATCTCATCTCCTACTCCATTGTTTTTAAGATACTTCTCGCTACAGACAATCCGTTTGCAGATGCCTGCTGAAGTCCTCTTGTCACAGATGCTCCGTCTCCGATCGCACGAAGTCCCGGAATACTGGTTTCAAAATCCTTATTGACTACAACTTTGTTAGAATAGAATTTTACCTCTACACCATAGAGAAGTGTTTCATCACTTGCAATACCCGGTGTTACTTTATCGAGTGCCTCGATCATTTCCTCAATATCCACCATGATACGATGTGGGAATACCAAAGACAGATCTCCCGGAACCGCATCCTTCAAAGTCGGGATCAGGTTGTTACGGCACAGACGCTCCTCGGTTGTTCTTCTTCCACGTTTAAAATCTCCAAAAGTCTGTACTAAGATTTTTCCGGCACAGAGCATATTGGAAAGCTGTGCAATCTGTTTTCCGTATTCGATCGGTGTCTTGAACGGTTTTGTAAAGTTCTTAGATACCAACAGTGCAAAGTTCGTATTGTTTGTCTTTAAATCTTTTGACTTATAAGCGTGTCCATTGACTACGGCAAGACCGTCATCATAGTACTCGGTTGCCACCTCTCCGGAAGGATTGGTACAGAAGGTACGCACCTTATCATCAAAGGTCGGTGTATGATAAACAAGTTTTGCCTCATAGAGATTGCGGTTCAGTACGTCCATAACTTCATCACGCACTTCCACACGCACACCAACATCTACCGTTCCTACCTCTGTCTCAACTTCGTGCTCTTTACAGATATGTGCAAACCAGTCTGCTCCTTCACGTCCGACTGCTGAGACGATCTCTTTTGCACGGAATTCTTCGCCTTTTTCGGTCAGGACTCCAACGGCTCTTCCGCCTTCAATGATGAGGTCTTTGACCATAGTATCAAAACGGATTTCCACGCCTGCTTCTAAAAGATGTTCCTGAAGTCTGGAGTAAATCTTATATCCCTCTTCAGTTCCTAAATGACGGATCGGACATTCGATCAGCTTTAAGTTGGCATTGATCGCTTTTCTTCTGATCTCACGGATCTCTTTTTCTTTGTCCACGCCGTAAATACTCGTATCTGCACCGAATTTCAGATAGATTTCATCGGATTCATGGATCAGTTCTTTGGCTGCCTCATAGCCTAAAATCTCCGGAAGATTTCCACCGACATCTGGGGATAAGGAGAGTTTTCCATCAGAAAATGCTCCTGCTCCTGCAAATCCGGTCGTAATGGAACATGGCTGACATCCTACGCAGACCTTTGTCTTACGTTTCGGACACTGGCGGTTCTCGATCCTTCTTCCTTTTTCAATCATCAGTACCTTTAAATCTTTTTTATGCTCCAATAACTCATATGCACAAAAGATTCCGGAAGGTCCTGCTCCTATAATAATAATATCATAATTTAACATTTAAAAACTTCCTTTCTTTTATCCTTCTACAATTAAGTATCTTCCACTCGGAAGTGCAAATACTTCTTCTAATTCCTCTAAGTTATCCAAAGACAGTCCGGAAATATCCACACCTTCTTCATCAAAGTAATCTTTCACATCTTTTAAATCTTTACAGATCACTGCCATGCAGTCTGATAAAAATTCCTCTGCCTCCTCCGGTGTCGTTGCTACCTCTTCCTGAAATAACTGAAGCTGTTTCTCTAAGAAAACCTGCAGACACTCTTCATCATATTCATTCATACCAGATATTCCTCCTAAATAACTCTCTCCCAATACGTTTTTTTCACACCCATAGTATCGTATCAAAAACGCGTCGGGATTTCAATGGATTTTCGCTTTATTTCCTGATAAATTCTGCCGATAGGAAGTCCTACAACATTGTTGTAGTCCCCCTCGATCTTCTGAATGAATTTTGCTCCGAGCCCTTGAATGGCATAGGCACCCGCTTTATCCATCGGTTCGCCACCGGCAATATAATCTCTGATCTCTTCTTCTGAAACCGGATACATCGTCACTTTTGTTCTTTCAAAAAAATTCTCCATGCTTTGATCCCGGTTATCTATCAATGCCACTCCGGTGTAAACCTCATGTTCTTTTCCCGAAAGTATGGTAAGCATTCTTAAGGCATCCGCTTCATCCTTTGGTTTTCCTAAGATTTTTCCTTCATATGCAACCACGGTATCCGCTCCTAATACCAAAGCATCTGCTCCTGCTGTCTTTGCAACCTCTTCTGCTTTCTGTTTTGCCAATTCCATCACCACTTCGCCCGGAAGCTCTTTTGTGATCACCTCTTCGCCGGTTGCCGGCAGGATATTGAATTTTACTCCGATCTGTTCTAACAATTCTTTTCTTCGCGGCGATGCCGATGCTAAAATGAATCTCATATCTTCCTCCTAAAGTCTTACGATTTTTTCTAATGCAAAGGAATAGATCAGCTTCTCGCCGACTTCTACCTCTAATGCCTTTGCCAATGCCTCCGCATAAAGTTCAATCTGGGTTTTATATCTTCCGATCAACTGCTCGCCTTTGTTTACCCGGTCAGTCTTATAATCTAACACATGTACTTTACCGTCCTCAATAAAAAAGACATCCACGATTCCCTGGATCAATACCCGCTCCGTACTCTCCATTTCCGGATAGATCTCACCCGCTTCTTTTCCTAATACAAACGGTTTTTCTAAAAATAATCTGCCTGCCCGCTGTGCATTACTCATGCGGATTGCTGTTTCATCCATAAAAAATCCGGCAATCTTATCCGGCAGGATCAGTTCATACATCTGCTCATCTATTTTATGCTCTTCTAAAAGCTCTGACAATCGTTTTTTTACAATGCCTGCAATGCCTGCCCGGTCTGTCTGTACGCCTGCACTTTGGATCTGCTCCTCCATCCGTGAAAAATCAATGCACTCCATGGCACGGTGTACTGCCGTACCTCTTTTTGCTCCCTGATTTTCCTCACGCGCTTTTACAAATTCCGGCACATACGGCAGCGGTACTTCTTCTTCAAACCAGCGCACCGTCTGCTCCTCCTCCGGTTCAAATACCATATCCCTGTGTTTTAATTCTGAAACGGATATCTTTGTCTTTAAGGAAACCTCTTCCATTTTCGGATAACAATAGGAAAGCCTCTCTGTTAACTCCTTTGTATCTGCTTCGCGGATATGCTCTAAAAGCTGTTCTTTCTCCCAGCCCTTTTGAAATTCCTCTGCGAATTCACTCTGCTCTTTGCTATCACTATCCACATACACCGGATATCTTTCACCATAGGAATAGATTGCCGGCAAGATCCAGTCAAAATAGCTTCCCGCATTACTCCTGCATCCATAGGAAAGCATCCCGGTACCGGCACTGCTTTGATAGCTTTCTAATTTTTCTCCCGGTTTTTTTAGGGTTCCGACTAAAATCAGTTTTTCTTTTGCTCTCGTCAGTGCCACATAGAGAATACGAAGCTCCTCGCCTAAGTTTTCCAAACGGATCTGCTCTGCTAAAATCTGCTTCACAAAGGACTGCGACTTGATCCGCCTTTTCGTATCATACTCTTCCACACCGATCCCAAACTGCGGATGTACGACGATTTTTCCATAACTGTCCGACATATTAAAACGTTTTCCCAATCCTGCCACAAAGCAGATTGGAAATTCGAGGCCCTTGCTCTTATGGATACTCATAATACGCACCGCTTCATCATTTTCACTGACAATCTCTGCTTCGCCAAAATCCACGTCATATTTCTGTAATTTTTCAATATATCGGATAAAATGGAACAGGCCACGGTAACTGCTGTTTTCAAATGCAATTGCCTTTTCTATCAGCATTTCCACATTTGCCCTGCGCTGTCCGCCTGCCGGCAGTGCCGTAACATAATCTAAATATCCGGTCATTGCAAAAATCTCATAGAGCAGTTCATGGATTGGCAGATAACGGCTCTTTTTTCGTAGCTTCTGATATGTCTGATGAAAACGTGCTAATTTTTCCTGTATCTCCTCTGGCAGTTTCTGACGCAATTCCTCGCTGATGCTTTCCGATATCTCTTCGGATTCCGGCATCCATGCCAGCACATTTTCATAAAATGGCTTTTCTTTATCCACTGCCCGAAGATAGCCTAACTCCTCTTCGCCAAGTCCGCCAAACCACGAAGTCAGAACGGATGCTAATGGAATATCCTGTCTTGGATTATCCAAAATTGCCAGATAATTCAAAAGCACCTGGATTTCCTGTGTGGAAAAATATCCGGTTCTCGAGATTGCATGTGCCGGAATCCCCATTTCCCCAAGTTCAGCTGCCATCACATCGGCATCTCCTCCGGGACTTCGCAAAAGGATGACCATATCCGAATATCCCGGTCTTCGTAACTCTCCGCTTTTTTTATCCGTGATCCATCCGTTTTCCTTTAACTGCCAGATCTTTCTTCCGATCGTCCCTGCTTCTAAAATGCTCCGCTCTGTGCTGCTGTCCTGTTCCACCACGATGACTTCGGAGGATTCCTGTTCTCCTTTTAATGCCGGATAATCTGCTCCCGGATAAAGGGCTGCATCCTCATCATAACGAACCCTGCCTAAGTCTTTTCCCATAATCTTATAAAAGATATCATTGACAGCCGCTAAGACTCCTTCCCTGCTTCGGAAATTCTTATGCAGTTCGATCTTCTGATACGGACTGTCCTCTTTCGTATAAGTCTCATATTTTTCCATAAAAAGTTCCGGTCTTGCCAAACGGAAACGATAGATACTCTGCTTCACATCTCCGACCATAAACATATTCGGCTCTCCTGACTGTATCTTCGATACGGCACTTAAGATTGCCTCCTGCAAATAGTTGCTGTCCTGATACTCATCGATCATGACTTCTTCAAAAAAATTCCGAAACTCCTCTGCAACAGGTGTCGGCTCCTTCGTCTTAGCATTCACTAAAATATCCAATGCAAAATGCTCGATATCTGAAAAATCCACCAGACTCTTTTTCCGTTTTGCCTTGTCATAAGCCTCTGTAAACGCGCGGACTAATTCGAGTAAGACATGTACCATCGGCTGCTGTCTGCAAAGAGAAGCCTTCAGATCAGACTGGCTTTGAAAGAATATTTTTTCACGCAGCTTCTGGATCGTATCTTTCATCTGCTCTCTTGCTGCTTTGACCTGTGCCTGTTTTTGCAGACTTCCATCATAGCCCCGTGCCGCCGCAAGTCGCGCATAGGCAGGAAGCTCTGTCAATGCCTGTACAATATCTGCATAGGTATCCTTTGTACACAAAGTTTCCACCAGTTCTAAGTCGCTTTTAATAGCGCCTGCATACATCTGCGGTCCGTCAAACTCCTGTGTCAGATTCCATGCCTTTTGCAATTCCCGCAAAACATCTTCCATACTATTCCGGTAATCAGAAAGTGCAAGCTGCATCCAGACGGAGTCATCCGGGGATTCACATGCTTTTTTGTAATCTTCATCTAACTTATCAAGCCACTCGGACTGCCATGGATTCGACTGTGCCGTAGTAAAGAGTTCTAATATCATACTGCGGACATTCCGGTCGCTTTTTGCCGTTGCAAAAGCCTCCATAAAGGACGTAAAATCTTCATTTGATTTTTCATAAAAACTCTCTAAAACTTCATCTAATACCTGCTCTTTTAACAGTGCCAATTCTCCCTCATCTGCAATCCGAAATCCCGGTTCTAAATCTATGGTATGGAAATAATTCCGCACGATATAAAGACAAAAACTGTCAATCGTCGTGATCTGGGCATTATGGATCAACGACTGCTGTCTTTGCAGATGATGATTTTCCGGTTCCCTTTCTAATGCCGCTTCAATGGCATCACCAATTCGTTCGCGCATCTCTGAAGCTGCCGCATTGGTAAAGGTTACCACTAAGAGCCGGTCCACATCCACCGGATGCTGTTCATCGGTAATCCTTTTTATAATCCTCTCTACTAAGACGGCGGTCTTTCCGGAACCGGCTGCCGCGGATACTAAGATATTGCGATTCCGTAATTCAATTACCTGTCTCTGTTCTTTTGTCCATTCCACAGCCATTACTCGCCGCCCCCTTTATTTGTTAAGTCTTCACTTATTTTTTTAAGAATATCATTGTCCTTTAAATTTTTTTCTAACTCATGATAATGATATCCCGGAATCTTTGCATCAAATCCACAGATACTCCGATATGCACAATAGTCACAGCCGCTTTTCGAGTCTAACAGATATGGCTCTGCCGCAATATTTCCTCCTAACATTCCATTGCCAAGCTCCTTAATCTTTTCTGTTGCAAATGCTCCGACATTAGAAAAAGCTGTTTCTGAGAGTGTCTTAGATGTTGCAGAAATCGTTCCGTCTTTTTTTAATTTTACCGGGATGACATGCGACTCGCTCTCCATCTCTGTATCCATTGCCCGCCAGACATCTTCCTCACTGTTGACAATACCATCTAACTTCAGACGCTGTAGGATTTCCTCTCCAATTTCTTCCTCGCTCATTTCGGCTCTGCCCTCTGCATAAGGGTCATCTACATGATAATAGAAGATTCCCGCAGGCACTGCCGTTTTCTGTGGATATTTCTTCGCCGTTACCTCCAATGCCGCGTTCAGATATACCACAAGCTGTAACTGTAAACCATGATAGAGATTTAAAAGCTGAAAACTCGTATTTCCGGTCTTGTAATCAATGATCTTTACATAGACCTTTTCATTGGTCGTATAAGTGTCCATCCGGTCAATCCTTCCACGCAGATGCATCCGTTCTTCTTCGTTTAAGACGAACTGTGCCGCGTCTAAATGATTTGCCGCTGAAAAGACCAGCTCATAGCCTTCCGGGCGGAATTTTCCACGCTTTACCTGTTCCCGCAGTGTTTCAATGGTGCGATGGTAGACACGCTTCATCTGTCCGATCATAAACTGACTTTTTTTTGTATCATATTCTTCTAAGAGCCTGTTTCTTTCTAAAGATTCCTCAAAAGAATGTTCTTCTAACCTTCTGCTGTCCTCTTCCTCTAAATCTTTCCAGGTCAGCCCTTCTTTTCGCAGGTTTTTTGAAAAAGATTCAATTGCAAAATGAAATACATTACCGAAATCTGCCGGTGTAAAATCCTGCATCTGGCGTTCGCTGAGCCCTAAGCCATATTGCAGATAATGCGCGCAGGCACAGGCGGCATAACGCTCTAACCTTGTGACACTGCTCTCAAGCACTTTTCCATAAATCTCATGTATCAGATCTCCCGGCAACTTTTTCGCATGGTACTGCATATAAGAAGCATCGATCAGATGATAAATCGGTTCTGCCCAATCTTTGTTTTCTAAATACCAGTGCGCTAAAGCCTCCCAGTCCTTTCCTGCCGTCTCTTCCATGTGAAGTCCATGCTGTTCCCTTTGTGCTAAGAGTCCCTGTAAAAAATAGGACATACTGCTCTTTGGCGTTGCAATGGTCATACTGCGGTCAAATGCTTCCTGTACTTTGATCTGTGGATACATTTTTTTGATCTGTCCGATCAGATAAGATGGACGTATTGCTTTTCCTTCCGAATCCACGCGGGAATAGCTTAGAATTAAATGTTCCTTTGGCTTTGTCATATTTAAATACAGATAGAACTTTTGGATAAACGCCCGCTCTCTTGGTGTCGGTGCAAGCTGGATATCCTTTTCTAAAAGATGCTCCCTGTCAAAACCTGACAGAATACCGCCCGCCGCTGCCGCTTTCGGGATAATCCCATCATTCACTCCGGCAAAAAAGAGCACACGGATATCATCTAATCTTGTTCTTTCGATATCACCTAATACCACGCAGTCATATCCCGGCGGGATCACACCTACCTTTGCCGCTTCAAATCCGGCATCTAAGACATCTGCATATTCCGTAATATCAAACTGCTCGTCTCCAAGCAGATCTACGATCTTATCTAACAGATCCATCACGATCCCATAAATCTGCTCATATTCCTTTGCGGTTGCAAAATCCTTCTCTTCTTCAAAGCCTGCCTGCATCTTTCGCAGCTTTTCTTCTACCTCATGGGCTGTGATAAACTGATACAGTGCTGTCGTCTTTTCCTTTACCGTGGTTTTCTTCTTTGCAAGCACTTCCCTGAAAACCCCTGCACATTCCATAAAATCACTGCGGATCTGATTTAATTCTTCTAAGGTCTCCTCGCAATATCCGGTCGGACATTTTTCAAATACCTGATTCCATTTCCGATACCCACGGACTCCCGTTGCAAGTATGTAATTTTCCAACCGGTCTATCTCATCCGTACTCTGTCTGCTGAGTCCGCTGCGGAAATATCGCATGACACTCTCATAAGAGAAATCCTCCTCGACCATTTCTAAAGATGCCCGCAAAAATTCAATAAACGGATGAAACAGAATGGTCTTTTTCTCATCAATAAAATAAGGAATCCCATAGGCTTCAAAGATTTCTTTGACATAATTGGCATAATCCGCCGCTGCCCCCGATACAATGGCAAAATCACGGTAACGGTAATCTTCTTCCCTTACCATCCGGCTGATCGTCGCTGCCGCAAATTCTAACTCTTCCTTCCGGTTCTGACAGCTTTGGATCTGTATCTCTTCCTGTTCTTTCGGATAGGCTTTTAAACTGCTGCGGAACAGATTTTCCTCTAAATGCAGCAATGCTTTTGCGTTCCCATAACGGTATTGTCTGCCATCTTCTACCCATATCGGCTCTAACACTTCGCACTTTGCCTCATCGGCAAGTTCTAACAGCGTTCTGACCATTTTCTGGCTCATATGGAAAAGTTCCTGTATTCCGGTCACACAAAAAGGGTCTACCCTTTTATCTAACGTGACAGCCGCCCACACCCGGTCTGTCATCGGAAACAGTGTTTTTAACAGATTGACCTGTACCGGTGTAAATCCTGTAAATCCGTCAAAAATCAGATTGCAGTCCTTTAACATGACCGAACGTCCTGCTGTCTTTGCACATTCCTCTAACACTTCTTCCGAAGTAATATAACTGCCCTCTAAATACTCTAAAAACTTTCGGTAGATCACTAAAATATCCTTCATCTTCAGGCGGAAAGACCATGCATTATCCTCATCCTCACACCATGCCTCTATATCCTCCGGTGTGATCTGATACTGCATAAACTCCGAGATCAATGATTTTATTTCACTGACATACCCCATCTTTTTTAAATTACTTCCAAGGACGCTCATGCTGTCCCCATATTCTTCCGTCAGACGGCGTAAGATCAGATTTTTTCCGGTCTCTTCTAAAATCCGTATCTGATACATTCCCAATTCATCAAAAACACGAAATGCCAGACGTTCAAAACTTAACACATCAATATTCATGATCGCGTGATTTTTACTGCGTTCTACCAGTTCTTTTTGCGTCTGCATCGTGAACTGTTCCGGTACGATCAGTAAAAAGTCCTTTGTCCGGTCTTTTTTTGCCTCTTCTATAATTTTTTCATATAAATAATAGGACTTTCCGCCCCCGGACGGTCCAAATACAAATTGTAATGACATGTTCTACCTCTGCACCTTTCCTGTTTTTATCCCATTGTTTTTATTATAGGATTAGGATGTCAAAAGGCGGTTTCAAGTTTTTTGATTGGCAACTTGCACAAAGCCGGGTCTATTTTGTTCCGTTGTACGA
>OHYC01000715.1_pt1 | contig 12262 bp, 9 predicted proteins | sample 1580171 | NCBI WGS metagenome assembly OHYC01 (sample SAMEA3882526, study PRJEB24775) | human gut metagenome | biome: human-associated habitat; feature: intestine environment; material: feces | place: Netherlands | collected 2009/2010
GCCGGCTCCGATCACATCTGCAGAAGGTACTGTAGAGTGTAAGTTCTGGGGTCTCGGCGGTGATGGTACTGTTGGTGCGAACAAGAACTCCACCAAGATCATCGGTGACCACACAGACAAGTACATCCAGGCATACTTCCAGTATGACTCCAAGAAGACCGGTGGTGTTACCATTTCCCACTTAAGATTCGGTGACAAGCCAATCAGAAGCCCGTACTACATCAACCAGGCAGACTTCGTTGCATGTCATAACCCGTCTTATGTAACCAAGGGATTCAAGATGGTTCAGGACGTTAAGCCGGGCGGAGTATTCATGATCAACTGCCAGTGGTCTGATGAAGAGTTAGCTCATCATCTGAATGCAGATGCGAAGAAGTACATCGCAGAGAACAACATTCAGTTATATACAATCAACGCAATCGACAAGGCAATCGAGATTGGTATGGGCAAGCGTACCAACACGATCTTACAGTCTGCATTCTTCAAACTTGCAAACGTTATGCCGATCGATCAGGCAGTAGAGTTCATGAAAGCTGCAGCTAAGAAGTCCTACGGTAAGAAGGGCGACGCAGTTGTAGAGATGAACTACAAGGCAATTGATGCCGGTGTAGACGCAGTACATAAGGTAGAGGTTCCGGCTTCCTGGAAGAATCCGGAGGCAGACGCAGCTCCTGCAGAGCTTAAGGGTCTTCCGAAGACTGTTAAGATGGTAAGAGACTTAATGGAGCCGATCTCCTTAATGGATGGCGATTCCCTTCCGGTATCCGCATTCAAGGAGAACCCGGACGGACAGTTCGAGCTTGGCGCTGCTGCATATGAGAAGCGTGGTACAGCCGTAACCGTTCCGACATGGAATGCTGAGAAGTGTATCCAGTGTAACCAGTGTGCATTTGTATGTTCTCATGCAACCATTCGTCCGTTCATGCTGAGCGAGGATGAGGTGAAGGCAGCTCCTTCCAACATCAAGCTTGCAGATACAAAGCCGAAGGCAAGCGAGTACAAGTACACCATGAGCGTATCTCCGTTAGACTGTATGGGATGCGGTGAGTGTATCACTGTCTGCCCGGTAGGCGCAATCGAGATGGTTCCGCAGGAGTCTCAGGCAGAAGAGCAGCCGGTATTCGATTACCTGGTAGCAAACGTAGGCAAGAAGCCTGGCATGCCGGCAGACAACACTGTAAAGGGATCCCAGTTCAACCAGCCGCTGCTTGAGTTCTCTGGTTCCTGTGCAGGATGTGCTGAGACATCTTACGCTCGTCTGATCACACAGCTGTTCGGTGAGCATATGTACATCAGTAACGCAACCGGATGTTCCTCTATCTGGGGTGGTCCGGCAGCTACATCACCATATACGGTAAACAAAGATTCCAAGAAGGGACCGGCATGGGCAAACTCCTTATTCGAGGATAACGCTGAGCATGGTCTTGGTATGGAAATCGGTCAGAAGGTACTTCGTGAGCAGGCAATCGCTTCTGCAGAGAAGTGCGCAACATCTGACAAGGCAAGCGCTGAGTTAAAGGCAGCATTTGACAAGTTCGTTGAGACAAAGAACGATACAAAGGCAAATACTCCTGCAGCAGCAGCTCTTGTAGCAGAGTTAGAGAAGGCAGCAGCAGCCGGATGCCCGGATGCAAAGGCTGCAGTTGAGAAGAAAGATTACCTCGCTAAGAAGTCCGTATGGATCTTCGGTGGTGACGGTTGGGCATACGATATCGGATTCGGCGGTCTGGATCACGTACTTGCTTCCGGTGAGAACGTAAACGTTATGGTATTCGATACCGAGATGTACTCCAATACAGGTGGTCAGGTTTCCAAGGCTTCCAACATCGGTGAGGTTTGCCAGTTCGCAGCTTCTGGTAAGGAAGTTGGCAAGAAGAGCCTTGCAGAGATCGCTATGAGCTACGGTTATGTATATGTAGCACAGATCGCTCTCGGTGCAAACATGGCTCAGGCTGTCAAGGTTATCGCTGAGGCTGAGGCTTACAACGGACCGTCTCTGATCATCGGTTACGCTCCATGTGAGCTGCACGGTGTAAAGGGTGGTATGAACCACTGCCAGGATGAGATGAAGAAAGCAGTAGCAGCAGGTTACTGGAACCTCTTCTCCTTCAATCCGCAGCTCAAGGCAGAGGGCAAGAATCCGTTCACTCTGACATCCAAGCCGGGCGACGGTTCTTATCAGGATTTCCTGAACAACGAGACACGTTACAGCCGTCTGACCAGAGCATTCCCGGAGAGAGCAGAAAGACTGTTCAAGGCTTCTGAGGAAGCTGCAAAGGCTCGTTACGAGCACTTACAGAGACTGGTAGAGCTGTACAAATAATCAGCCCGATCAGCAGGTTGTGTAATGCATAGAAGGGTCGCAGTTCATGTTTCCATGGACTGCGATCCTTTTTGTGTTATACTTGCACGTTTGTAATTAGATATGTTAAAATAAGCCGAAGTATATTAGACAATAACGTATAGGACAGGAAGAGAAAATGATGCAGTTAAGCAGAGAGAAAAAACATTTTTTGCACCGCAAATACAGAGTGGCACTGGCATGTCTGACAGCAGTCAGCCTTATTGGCGGCTGCGGATATCATAAAAGCTATCATCTGGAGCGGAAATACGGCGACGTTTTGAAATCGTTTTTGCCGGACGGGTATGAGATCACAAGGACCGAGAAGGAAGATAAGGTAAACGGAAAACACTATTATACCAGCAATAATCATCCTACTTTAGACGGATACGTATACGACACCTATGATTATTACAGCATTGATTACGGATATAACAATTCCCACTCCTGGTATATCAGCACGTATCTGGTCGCAAACGGAACATACGAGGATGACGACTGGATGGCATCGCAGGTATGGGGGCAGATTACCTATGAGATCGAGCGTCTGATGCGCCGTACGACGACACAATATAAGTATGTAGATGAGAACGGCGACACCCAGAACTTCGGGGCAGTGACCACACTGAGCGGGACAGAAATCTACTGTGATATGGATGATCTGGAGATTTTGAACAACCCGACCGGGATCAACCTGGCTGAATTTACGTGGGATGATGTGAGAAGTCTCGGCAATCCGGAGATAAAAATTTATGCAAAATCTTCTACTAACAAGGATGCGCTGCAGGAAGATGTGATTCAGGGTGTGCAGGAAGCGATTCAGGAAGATGCGGGAGATGGAATTGTAATCACAATCGAAGTGGACAGGTAGGACTTGAAACAGAGGTGGTTTTGATCTTGCCATGCAGCCGAATGAGATCCGGTGGTTATCAGATCTGACAGAGGAAGTGTTTAAGGGAAATGGACAGAAAAAAGAAGCGGATTCATTTGTCAAAAGAGAATGAGAAAGTTTTTCGGGAGATTCTTACGGAGGTATGCAAAAATTCCAGGTTTCTCTCCTCCAGCCAGTTTATGCAGCATGGTTCCACGAGCGTATTCCGCCACAGCGTGGCGGTGGCGTACGTCAGTTTTTACATTGCGGAAAAGTATAGAATCCGCGTGAACTGTCATGCGCTGATCCGCGGGGCGTTACTGCATGACTATTTTCTATACGACTGGCATGAGAAGGACGATTCCCATAAGTGGCATGGATTTTATCATGCAGGAAAAGCGCTGCAGAATGCGATGGAAGATTTTGCGTTGAGTGAGATTGAGAAGGAGACGATCCGCCGGCATATGTTTCCGCTCAATCCGATTCCGCCGCGCTGCAGGGAGGCGTGGATTGTGACACTGGCGGATAAGATCTGCTCCGGCGGGGAGACTGTCGAAGGATTTTGGGAGAAGTTTGAGGAGATTAGGAATCCTTCATAAAATAGAATTGCCGCAATAAGCATATCGCTATTTGCTTTGATAAGTAATATTATTAGAAATAGATACTTAAAAGTTCCAGATAAACATGCGGCGGCAAATTCTGACCGCAAAATCCGGTATTTCTAACCATGCCGCAGCTGGCATCTGTGATGATCCGTGTCTTTCCAAGTTTGGAGCACTCTACGGACTGTGTCCGCAAGCCGGCAGACAATTTGTAGGACTTTCGTGTGTGTCCCTTGTTGGCACCTCTGAACAAAACATAACCGCGCGAAGCCGCTGTCTGAGTCGGCATCTGCCCTATTTTCAATAGCAGATGCCGGCGAGTTCGGTTCGCGCGGTTTTATATTGTCTGTGAAGAGGTGCCATTAGGGACACCAGAAAGTCCGCCCATTGTCTGCGGCTTGTCGGACACACTCCGTGAGTGTTCAAACGTGGAAGAGACACAGAACGGGATGCCAGCCACGGCATGGAAGAAATACATGAATTTTCTTCAAAGAATCTGCCGCCGTCTGTTTATTCTGGAACTTTTTTGTTCTCTGATATCTCTGTAATATTACTTATCAGAGCAAAGCACGCTGTGCTTAGTGCAACAGTTCTATTTTTTCAGGAACTTAATCTTCCGCTGGAATTACACGGAAATTTAGCCTTCGGCTAAATTCCCGGTATACAGCTGATAGTATTTGCCGTGTTTTTCGATCAGCTGATCGTGGCTGCCGCGCTCAATGACACGTCCCTGTTCCAGGACAATGATGCAGTCACTGTTGCGCACGGTCGAGAGTCGGTGCGCGATCACGAACGTGGTGCGTCCCGCCATCAGCTTATCCATACCGTCCTGCACAATCTTTTCGGTGCGGGTATCGATGGAACTTGTCGCTTCATCCAGAATCAGAACCGGTGGATCGGCGATGGCAGCTCTTGCGATGGCAAGCAGCTGGCGCTGTCCCTGGCTTAGGTTGGCACCATCGCCGGTCAGCAGGGTGTCATAGCCGTTCGGAAGCTGCTGGATAAATGTATCTGCGTTGGCGAGTCTGGCAGCTGCCATGACTTCCTCATCCGTGGCATCCAGCTTGCCGTAACGGATATTTTCCATAACCGTAGCAGTAAAAAGATGGGTGTCCTGCAGCACGATTCCGAGAGAGTGGCGCAGGTCATCTTTTTTGATCTTGTTGATATTGATGCCGTCATAGCGGATCTTGCCGTCCTGGATATCGTAGAAACGGTTGATCAGGTTGGTGATGGTCGTCTTTCCGGCGCCGGTGCTGCCGACAAAGGCAATTTTCTGACCCGGCGTAGCGTAGAGATCTACGTTGTGAAGAACGGTCTTCTCTGGAACATAGCCGAAATCGACATCATCAAATACCACGTCGCCCTTTAATTCAATATAATCGACACTGCCGTCTGCCTGATGGGTGTGCTTCCATGCCCACATACCCGTACGCTCTTTGGATTCCACAATCTGACCGTTTTCCCACTTGGCGCGGACAAGTGTGACGTAACCATCGTCCACTTCCGGCTGCTCATCGAGCAGAGCGAAGATACGCTCGGAACCGGCGAGTGCCATCACGATATTGTTAAGCTGCATGGAGAGCTGGTTGATCGGCTGCCCGAAGCTCTTATTATAGGTAAGAAAACTTGCGAGCTTTCCGAGCGTAAATCCGCCATATCCGCCCAGAGCAAGAATACCGCCGACGATCGCGCAGAGCACGTAGCTGATATTACCGATCTGTGCATTGACCGGCATTAAAATGTTACCGAACTTGTTGGCATTGTCCGCGCTGTGGAACAGCTGGTCGTTGAGCCGGTTGAAATCGGCGATGCTTTCCTCCTCATGGGTGAAGACTTTGACCACCTTCTGACCGTTCATCATCTCTTCAATGTAGCCGTTGACGGTGGCAATGTCTTTCTGCTGCGCGATAAAGTAGCGGGCGCTTAAAGCTCCGATTTTCTTTGTGGCAAACAGTGTGACACCGACCATCGCAAGTGTGACAAGCGTCAGCGGAATGTTGAGAAGCAACATACTGATAAAGACGCTTACGATGGAGATGATGCTGTTCAAAAACTGCGGCATACTCTGGCTGATCATCTGGCGCAGGGTATCAATGTCATTGGTATAAGTTGACATAATGTCTCCATGGGAGTGTGTGTCAAAATACCGGATGGGAAGCTCTTCCATGTGGGTGAACATGTCGTCGCGCAGATGCTTTAAAGTACCCTGTGAGACATTGACCATAATTCTTGTGTATATGTAGGCTGCGATAGCGCCGATGCCGTAGAAGACGGCAACGCGTAAAATGGCGTGTGCGAGACCGGAAAAGTCCGGATCGCTCTGCTTCATCAGCGGCAGGATATAGCCGTCGATTAAGGTCTGCATGAACCAGGTTCCCTGCACACTTGCGAGAACCGTGATAAAAATACAGATCACGACAATGACGCAGTGTACGGCATAATTTTTCATAATATAGGAAAGCAGGCGCATAAAAAGCTTTCCCGGATTCTTGACATTCGGTCTGGGACCGTGACCGCCGCGGCCGCCCGGTCCGCCGATCGGTTTTGCATTTTTTTCATTCCGTGGCATCAGGCAGCACCTCCTTCATCAAAATCACCGCCGCCGCCGGTCTGTGACTCGTAGACATCGCGGTAAATGGCATTGGTCTGCAATAATTCTTCGTGTGTGCCGAAACCGTTCAACTCTCCGTTGTCCAGCACAATGATGCGGTCTGCATCCTGAACGGAGGAGATTCGCTGTGCGATAATCAGCTTGGTCGTGTTTGGAATCTCCGTGAGAAAAGCGCGACGGATCTTGGCATCGGTAGCGGTGTCCACCGCGCTGGTGCTGTCGTCTAAAATCAGAATCTTCGGCTTCTTTAAGAGCGCGCGGGCAATACACAGACGCTGTTTCTGACCGCCGGAGACGTTGGTTCCGCCCTGCTCGATGTAGGTGTTGTAACCATCCGGAAAACGCTCGATGAATTCGTCGGCACATGCCAGTTCGCACGCGTGACGGCATTCTTCGTCGGTCGCATGTTCATCTCCCCAGCGGAGATTCTCATAGATGGTTCCGGAGAAAAGCACATTGTTCTGCAATACGACAGAGACCTCGTTGCGGAGGGTGTCAAGATCGTAGGAACGGACGTCTTTTCCGCCGACGAGAACACGGCCTTCGGATACATCGTAGAGACGGCTGATGAGGTTGACGAGCGAGGACTTGGAACTTCCGGTTCCGCCGATGATACCGATCGTCTCGCCGGATTTTATGGAGAGGTCAATATCGGAGAGCACTGGCTTTGCGGATGTCCTGCTGTAACGGAAGGTCACATGGTCAAAGGTGATGCTTCCGTCCGGCACGGTCTTATCCGCATTTTCCGGATTGGTGATGTCGCTCTTCTCATTTAATACTTCACAGATACGCTCGGCGCTTGCCACACTCATCGCCAGCATGACGAACACCATGGACAGCATCATCAGACTCATCATGATATTCATACAATAGGTAAGAAGACTCATCAGTTCTCCGGTTGTCAATGTTCCGCCGACAATCATTTTTGCGCCCACCCAGCTGATCGCAAGAATACAGCTGTAAACGGTGATCTGCATGACCGGGTTGTTGAAAGCCAGAATGCTTTCCGCCTTGACAAACATGTTGTAAATATTCTGGCTGGCTTTGCGGAACTTGTTTTTCTCGTAATCTTCACGCACATAAGCCTTGACCACGCGGATGGCGGATACGTTTTCCTGCACGGAGGCATTTAGGTCATCGTACTTTGGAAAAACTTCCATAAAATAGTGATGCGCGCGCACGGTGATGATGGCGAGAATGATGCCCAGAATGATGACGGCAACAAGATAGATGCTCGCCAGTCTCGGGCTGATGAAAAACGCCATGCACATCGCGCAGATCAGACTGATCGGCGCACGCACACACATGCGCAGCAGCATCTGGTAGGCATTCTGCAGGTTGGTCACATCTGTGGTCAGACGGGTGACAAGACCTGCGGTACTGAATTTGTCGATGTTGGAAAACGAAAAACTCTGGATGTTCTCGTACATCGCTTTTCTTAAGTTACGTGCAAAACCTGCGGAGGCTCTTGCACCGTATTTTCCGCCCATGACACCGCAGAAGAGGGAGAAACAGGCGGCGACAACCATCCAGGCACCCATGACGTAGATATGGTGGATGTTGCCCGCTTCCACACCCTGATCGATAATGGAAGCCATCATCAGAGGAATGATTGTTTCCATGAAGACTTCCAGAATCATGAAGACGGGAGTAAGCAAGGAATCTTTTTTGAACTCCCTGATCTGTGCTCCAAGTGTTTTTAACATAATTTCACATCCTTTTTGAATTTTCTGTTGATTTTTAATTGTTAGTGTGCTAACAATAATGTTATACGATAATTAAAAACAGAAGTCAATGATTATTTTAGAAAACAGACAGAAGAGAGGAAGAGATGGAACGAATCAAAAGGTCAGAGACCATCGGATACAAAATACGCCTGCTCCACAATCAGATCCATAAGAATATGGAAGCAAAGCGTATGGAAAATGAGGATAACCTGACAGGAATGCAGCGCTGGATACTTGGTTTTTTGAAAGATCACAGCGACTGTGAAGTCTACCAGAAGGATATCGAGGAGGCTTTTTCCATTTCAAGAGCGACCGCTTCTAATATGCTTGGTGTGATGGAACGAAAGGGGCTGATCGAGCGCGCCCAGGTCTCACATGACGCGCGCTTAAAACGTCTGGTGCTCACAGATAAGGCCGCTGCGCTTTTGGATGGCGCGGAGCGCGATATACGGGAGATGGAAGCGCGCCTGACGGCGGGGCTTTCGGCGGAGGATGTGGAGCACCTGAAGCGCTGCCTGGATCAGATGCTACAAAATCTGGATGTGACAATAGCAGAAGACACAAGATGTTGTTGTAAACCAAAACAATAAAAAGTGACGAAGTTTTGGTGTTAATTTTGTTCAAAAGGTAAAATAACCACAGAATCTAGGAAAACGCATTGACAACAATACTAGATATTGTATAATGAAAAAGCAATTAACAGAAAGGATTCTGAACGGTTATGAAGATTATTAAGAGAAGTGGCAGCGAGGACATTTTTGACATCAGCAAGATCGAGGCTGCAATCCGCAAGGCAAACGACAGCGTCATTGATTATGAAAAGCTTGGAGACGACAAGATTCAGGCGATTCTTTCCAATGTTGAGAAAGCCTGCGAGAATATGAAGCGCTCCCCGAGTGTGGAGGAGATTCAGGATATGGTGGAGAACCAGATCATGAGTCAGAAAGCGTTTAATGTTGCCCGCAACTATATTACTTATCGTTATAAGAGAGAACTGGTGCGCAAGTCCAACTCTACCGATGAGCAGATTTTAAGTCTGCTGGAATGCAATAACGAGGAAGTAAAACAGGAGAACTCCAACAAGAATCCGACTGTAAACAGCGTACAAAGAGATTATATGGCCGGTGAGGTCAGCAAGGATATCACCAGAAGATTCCTGCTTCCGCCGGAGATTGTAGAGGCGCATGAGAAAGGAATCATCCATTTCCATGACGCGGATTATTTTGCACAGCACATGCATAACTGCTGTCTGGTCAATCTGGAGGACATGCTTCAGAACGGTACGGTCATCAGCGAGACGATGATCGATACGCCGAAGAGCTTTTCTACTGCCTGCAATATTGCCACACAGGCAATCGCGCAGATCGCAAGCTCCCAGTACGGCGGACAGAGTATTTCCCTTTCTCATCTGGCTCCGTTTGTGCAGGTGAGCCGTGAGAAGTTCCGCAAGCAGGTGCGCAAGGAGCTTGAGACTGCCGGAATCGAGGCGACGGAAGAGAAAGTCAACCAGATGGCGGAAATGCGGGTCAAAGAGGAGATTAACCGCGGTGTGCAGATGATCCAGTACCAGGTCATCACGCTGATGACGACCAACGGGCAGGCTCCGTTTATCACGGTGTTTATGTATCTGGATGAGGTGCCGGAGGGACAGCTTCGGGACGATCTGGCAGCAGTGATCGAGGAGATGCTTCATCAGAGGATTTTAGGGGTCAAGAATGAGCAGGGCGTTTATATTACGCCGGCGTTCCCGAAACTGATCTATGTGCTTGAGGAGGACAATATCAGGGAGGGGTCCAAATACTGGTACCTGACCAGGCTTGCGGCTGAATGTACCGCAAAGCGCATGGTGCCGGATTATATCTCTGAGAAGATGATGAAAAAGTTAAAAGACGGCGACTGCTATACCTGTATGGGATGCCGTTCTTTCCTGACGGTAGACCGCACGACGGGCAATCTGGCACATGCCAAGAATTATAAAGAAGGAAAGCACAAGTATTACGGACGCTTTAACCAGGGCGTAGTGACATTGAATTTGGTGGATGCGGCATGCTCTTCCGGAGGAGATGAGAAGAAGTTCTGGGAGATCATGGATGAGCGTCTGGAAATGTGCTATCAGGCATTGATGATCCGCCACAACCGCTTAAAGGGAACACCTTCCGACGTGGCGCCGATTCTCTGGCAGAACGGTGCGCTTGCACGTCTGAAGAAAGGCGAGACGATCGATGAACTTCTCTATCACGGTTACTCGACGATTTCTCTCGGCTATGCGGGACTCTGCGAGTGCACACGCTATATGAAGGGCGTATCCCACACGGAGCCGGAAGGCACGGAATTCGCGCTTGCAGTGATGCGTCGTCTGAATGATGCATGCGCCAAGTGGAAGAAGGAGACGGACATTGATTTCAGTCTCTACGGAACCCCGCTTGAGTCGACGACTTACAAGTTTGCAAAATGCTTACAGAAGCGTTTCGGCATTATCCCGGGTGTGACGGACAAGAACTACATCACAAACAGCTATCATGTACATGTGACAGAGCAGATCAACGCGTTCGATAAGTTAAAGTTCGAGTCACAGTTCCAGGAACTGTCCCCGGGCGGAGCAATCAGCTACGTGGAGGTTCCGAATATGCAGAACAATCTGGAAGCGGTACTTTCCGTGATGCAGTACATCTATGAAAATATCATGTATGCGGAACTCAATACAAAGAGTGACTACTGCATGGAGTGCGGATATGCCGGAGAGATCAAGATTGTGACAGACCGGGACGGCAAGCTGGTATGGGAGTGCCCGAACTGCGGCAACCGCGATCAGAACAAGATGAGCGTGGCAAGACGTACCTGCGGCTATATTGGAACGCAGTTCTGGAATCAGGGCAGAACACAGGAGATCAAGGAACGGGTATTACATTTATAAAAACAGGGGGACTGTGGTGTGCACGGGATTGTGCAGCCACAGTCTTTCTTTCCCTGTTGAGGAGAAAAGATATGAATTATTCGGCAATCAAATATTGTGATATTGCAAACGGAACCGGTTTGCGCACCGTTCTCTTTGTGTCGGGCTGCAGAAATCACTGCAAAGACTGTTTTCAGCCGGAGACGTGGGCTTTTGAATACGGGAATCCTTTCACCGGAGAGGTGGAAGATGAGATCATTGCGTCCTTGAAGCCGGATTACATCCGGGGACTGACGCTGCTCGGAGGAGATCCTTTTGAACCGGAGAATCAGAAGGCGCTGCTTCCGTTTATGCGGAGAGTGAAGGCGGAGTGTCCGGGGAAGGATGTGTGGGCCTACACCGGCTATGTGTTAGACCGGGATCTTGTGCCGGGCGGAAAATGCTGTACCGCAGATACCGCGGAGCTGCTTCACATGATCGATGTGCTGGTGGACGGACCGTTTGTGACGGAGCTTCATGATATATCCCTGCTGTTTAAGGGGTCTTCCAACCAGCGGGTGATCGACTGTGCAGAGTATTGCCGGTCGGGAGAGATCCGGGAGCTGATGTAGAAGAGGGAAGGATTTTGCATCTTCCTGCGGTTTGTGTTACAATAAACGCGGTATTGCAGGATCAACAAGGGAGAATTAGATATGAAAATAACATGGAAGGCATTGCTGGCGTTGTTTTTTTACACGCTGGGGGTTGTTGGCTGGTTCTATGTAGGAGGATGGATGATCTTAAGAGGACCGGTCAGAGGAGTGATTCTGGCGCATATGGCAGGAGATTTGTCTCTGATCAAGCTGGCGGTCGCACTGGTGCAGGGGTTTGTGTATCTCTCACTGGCGGGAGGCGTCTGGTGTATCGGCTATATGTTGAGCGATCATTTCCGGAAAGATGAGTAGGATTACAAAAAGGTGCGGCGGATGACGCACCTTTTTGCACCGTAAATGGATATAAAATGGCGCAGGAAGAGGCGCAGACAGGAGCAAACGATGATATTAAAAGTACCGTCTTACTATGAAAAGTTTCACTGTATTGCAGATCAGTGCAAGGATAATTGCTGCTATGGCTGGGAGATCGACATCGATGAGGGTACGATGGATTACTACCGCAGTCTGGGCGGAGAGCTGGGAAAAGAGATTACCTCGCATATCAGGGAGGGTGAGGAGAAC
>OHYC01000780.1_pt1 | contig 11625 bp, 8 predicted proteins | sample 1580171 | NCBI WGS metagenome assembly OHYC01 (sample SAMEA3882526, study PRJEB24775) | human gut metagenome | biome: human-associated habitat; feature: intestine environment; material: feces | place: Netherlands | collected 2009/2010
GGTTCTCACCCACCGCATCCAAAAGGTAAACGACTGGATTCCTCATATTCAGAAGCTTGGCGCAAACGCCGTATATTTTTCACCGCTCTTTGAATCGGACACCCACGGCTACAATACCAGAGATTACACGAAGATCGACACAAGACTTGGCACCAACGCGGATTTTAAGGAAGTGTGTGACAACCTCCACGCCGCCGGCATCAAAGTCGTCTTAGACGGCGTCTTCAATCACGTCGGCCGCGGTTTCTGGGCATTCCAGGACGTTTTAGAGAAGCGATGGGACTCTCCCTACAAGGATTGGTTCCATATCAGTTTTGACGGGAATTCCAATTATAACGACGGGCTGTGGTATGAGGGCTGGGAAGGGAATTATGATCTCGTAAAGCTGAATCTGCGCAACGAGGATGTCATCGCACACCTCTTTTCCTGCATCAAGAGCTGGATAGATGAGTTTGACATCGACGGACTGCGGCTGGATGTGGCTTACTGCCTCGACCATGATTTTATCCGAAGGCTGCGCGCCTACTGTGACACCTTAAAGCCAGATTTCTTCCTGGTCGGCGAGGTCGTACACGGCGATTACAACCAGATCATGAACGACGCCATGCTGCACTCCGTGACAAACTATGAGTGCTACAAAGGACTGTATTCCAGTTTTAACTCCATGAACATGTTCGAGATCAATCACTCTCTGCTGCGCCAGTTCGGCCCGGACAACTGGACTCTGTACAAGGGAAAGCACCTGCTCTCCTTCGTCGACAACCATGACGTCACCCGTGTGGCAAGCATCCTCTCAAACGAGGCGCACCTTCCGTTAATCTATGCCATGCAATTCGGCATGCCGGGCATTCCATGCGTGTACTACGGAAGTGAATGGGGTGCCAAAGCGCGAAAAGAGGACGGCGATCCCGCATTGCGCGCCTGCTTTGACGCACCGGAATGGACCACGCTCACGGATTTCATCAGCCGCCTTGTCGCCGCGAAAAAGTCTTCCGAGGCGTTAAACTACGGCGATTTCCGCTCTGTCCTGCTCACGAATAAGCAGTCCATCTTTGAGCGGAAAAGCGCCAATGAGCGTGTGCTAGTCGCCATCAACGCAGATTCCGAAAGCTTCACGGCGCATTTCGACGCAAGCTGCGGCACAGCTGTTGACCTGCTCACCGGGGAGACGCACGACTTTGGAGGTGGCAGTACGCTCCCGCCTTACTCTGCAGCCTTCTGGAAGATGGAACACTGAGACAGAAGACTGACAGATCAAAGGGACTGACACAGAGGCAGCCGGCTTATCATAACGGGCTTGCAGGTGTCTGGTTCCAAAATGCAACAGGCGGCGGTAAATCTTTGAAGCAAAATTCGAGTATTTCTTCCATGCCGCACTTTGCATCACATTCTGTGTCTCTTGCCACGCTTTGACACTCCGCAGGATGTGTCCGACAAACCGCAGACAATGAGCGGATTCCCTGGTGACGCAAGGGACACACGAGAATCCTAAAATTGTCTGCAGGTTGCGGACACATCCTGCGGAGTGTTCAAAGCTTGGAAAGACACAGATCATCGCAGATGCGAAGCGCGGCGTGGTTAGAAATGCCGGATTTTGCGGTCAGATTTACCGCCGCCTGTTGCATTTGGAACTTATCCCTGCAAGTGCTCCTATCATAAACTTACTGCCTCTGTGTCAGCCCTTTCTCTGTCAGTTCTTCTTTCCCAGTGTGACAGAGAGCGTCTGCTCTTCATACTGTCCGTTGGAAGATCTCTGGATGGTGACATCCACGGTCGTTCCTGCTTTGTAATACTGAAGTTTAGAGGACAGATCCTCCATCGAGGAGACATCCTTGCCGTCAAATGCGGTAATAATATCGCCCTTCTGAATTCCAGCCTGCTCTGCGGCGGAGTTCTCTTTTACCTGTGTTACATAGACACCGGTCGGCATATTGTAGGTTTTTGCCACATCGCTTGTGACATCGACGCCGCCGATACCAAGATATGCACTGTCTGCCTCATCTACCTTTTCCTTCGTAATCAGGTCCTCAATGATCGGCATTGCTGTGCTGATCGGGATCGCATAACCGATTCCCTCAACACTTGTGTCTGCATATTTTACAGAGTTGATACCGATGACCTCGCCTGCTGCATTGAGCAGTGCACCGCCACTGTTACCAGGGTTGATCGCTGCACTGGTCTGGATCAGTTCTGCGGTGTAATTTGTGTTGCTGTTGGAATCGGATACGGTTACTTCACGGTTCAATGCGCTGATGACACCGGTTGTCACAGACTGACCATAGCCGAGTGCATTACCGATGGCGATCGCTGCCTGTCCGGCTTTCAGATCATCCGAATTGCCAAGTGTTGCAACTTTGATTGTATTTAATGTGTCAGAATCGATGCTGCTTAACGCAACGCGGATAACTGCAAGATCTGTGGAAGGATCGGTACCCTTGATCTCCGCGCTGACGGTTGTGTTGTCACTGAATGCGACTGTAAGGCTGTCTGCACCCTCCACCACATGATTGTTGGTCGCAATGTAAAGATTGTCTGCATCCTGGCTCACGATAATACCGGAACCGCAGCTTGTGCTCTGCTGTGTCTGTGTTCCGCCGAAAAAGCTCTGATACTGGGATTCGCTCACATTCGTGATCGATACGATAGAAGGCATTACCGCTTCCACGATGTCAGAGACATCGGATGCCACATAGCTGGATGATGCGCCGGTCGCCTCAATCTTGGTGTTGGAATCGGACTGTGTCAGCACGCTGCCTGTGGCTGCCACCGTGGAATCCGAGTCTCCGAAAATCTGACCCGATGCGAGATGTACGCCCTCGAACACCGTTCCGGATACCAGTCCGAAGACAAGTGCCAGTGCCGCACATTTTGCAAGCTTCATACCAAAGCCGCCCGGCTTTCTCTCTCTCTTTTCTCTTCTCTTCTTTTCCTTCCTGCCGGAAGGATTCTGACCGTACGCCGCATTCCCAGCTCCCTGGCTCTGGTAGAACTGTTGCTGATAACCGCCGTTCTGGTAGGTTCCTCCGTTCTGGCCGTATGCACTGTTATTCTGCGTGCCGCTCTGGTAGGTTCCTCCGTTCTGGTAAGTTCCTCCGTTCTGGTAGGTTCCTCCGTTCTGACCGTATGTGCTGCCATTCTGGTAAGCTCCGTTTGCGCTGTATGCTCCGTTGTTCTGCGATGTGCCGTTCTGATTCGTTCCGTTATTATATGAATAGAAGGAATCGGAAGACTGGTTATGATTACGTTCATTGTTATCCATAATAATTGCTCCTTTCCCTGACAACTCTTTGTTCTGTTCCAGTGAGTATTTCTTTTTCTCTCTCACTTTCTATGATGCAGTTTACAGGGAAAATGTGATGTAATTGTGACGAAAGTATCAAAAAAGTATGTTTCTGTTCTTTTCTGTCTAAAAAAGAACCTGCCACACCAGATTCCAAACGCCCGCCACGAGCAGTCCCACATAGAATCCATTTCTCCAGCGCTTCTTTTTCAGGGAAAATGCAAGTGTCAAAATAATAAACAGATATAAAAGATCCGTCAGGTAATAAACACGCGCGCCGGACGCATACATCGTCGGAGAGCAATACATAATCGCCTCACTCGCGATTCCCGCAAGATAGGCGAGCATCAGCGTGATGTGCTTTTTTGACACGCGCCATAAAAACGGCAGGGTGAAAAGCAGCGCCGCAGCCCACCAGATCATCGCAAGAATCACTTCCCGCGTCATCACCGCCATGGACGGCACCTGGTACACGCACGCTTCAATATTGATATACTGCATCCCCATATCCGATAACAGATCAAAGCCTGCATAAGGAAGCAGTGCTGCCAGGGTAAAGACCGCCGCGATCCCAAGAGCGATCCAGTCTCTCTTTTTCTTCTGCTCCTGCTGCAGCAGAAGAAGGATTCCCACAACCCAGATGCCGCATAAAAACAGTTTGTTCTCATTTGCAAACGATGACAGCAGCCAGTGTATCGTGATGAACACATGCTGTCCGAAAGGCATCGTCTCGTATTCCGGCATCCAGTTTGCAATCTCACTTGCCACACGGATCTCATTGCCGGGAGCCGAGAACAGAATCACAAACGCCACCGCTGTCGCAAGTGTCTGAACCAGAAGAAGCGGATGCACTTTTTTATGGCGAAGGAACAGTGCGGCAACCGCCAACACCTCAAACGTCAGCAAAACAGCGCTCATCTGCTCGATGGACATCGTTCCTGCCACCGCGCACGGTATGCTGATCAGAAAATATTTCTTATTCAGCGCAGGCTCTTCCCCCGGCTTTGCGAACACCGCGTCCGCAAAAGGCATCAGCGCCCAGATTCCGCAGGTAAAACACCAGGTATAGAAGATGGAACCATTCACCCAGACCGCCGCATAGCCGACAGTCATAATGTTCATGAGAAAATAGCCGCCCACTGCCGCTGCGCAGGGTCCGATCGCTTCCTCACTGTGTACACCAATCCCTGCCGCCTTTTCTGACAAGCGCAGCACCCCCATCGGCAGAAGCACCAGCATCACGGCATTTACCACACGCCAGAAGCCGAGCCCTAGCCGGAATGCAAGATACACAAACGCCTCTCCCGACATTCTTCCCACCCAGGTCTGATAGCGCCAGGACAGATACTCTCCAAATCCCATACTGTTCGTATACTGATAAAAAAAGGCATCGTCGCCATCCGAATAGCTGCTCTGACTTACCACCAGAAGTGCCCCGATCAGCATCAATGCCCAAAAAATCCACACTTTATATTTTTTACTCATAAAACCCTCTATTCCACAGATTCCATGCCCAAAAGAAATCACAACCGGTTATTCCGAAATCAAAACCGTTATTCCCTGCCGGGAGTGTCTTCCTGCTCTACTGCATCCAAAAGCACCGATTCAATCAGATATCTCGGACGCCGTTTCGTCTCCATATACGTCTTCCCGATATACTCTCCGATAATTCCAATCGCAAACAGCTGCAGACCGCCGAGCACCCAGATGGAAATAATCACACTTGTCCACCCCGGTTCCACATTGCCGTTCGCGTAATCCACAAACGCCTTAATCAGCATTCCCAGGCTGACGAGGCACACAAACAATCCGCCCATCGTAATCATGCGGATCGGCTTGACCGAGAGCGATGTCACTCCCTCCAGCGCAAATGCCACCATTTTTCCAAGCGGATATTTGCTCTCCCCCGCGAAACGCTCCCCGCGCTCATAGGTTACGGTCGTACTCTGATAGCCCACCATTGGAACAATTCCACGCAGAAACAGATTCACCTCTTCAAAAGACAGGAGTCCTTTTGCGGCACGTCTGCTTAACAGCCGGTAATCCGCGTGATTGTACACGATCTCCGCCCCCAGGAAATGAAGCATCCGGTAAAAAAGCTGTGCCGTGTTGCGCTTAAAAAACGTGTCCTTCTGTCTGGAAGACCGCACGCCATAGACAATATCATTTCCCGCTTCATAGGCATCGATCATGCGGTCCATCGCATCCACATCGTCCTGCAGATCCGCATCCATGGAGACGATCATATCCGCATGTTCCGCCGCCACCGCAATCCCTGCCAGAAGCGCATTCTGATGTCCGCGGTTCCTGGATAAATTGACACCGGAAAATACGGAATTCTCCTCGTGAAGCTTCTGAATCATCTCCCACGTCGCGTCTTTCGATCCGTCATTCACAAACAGAATCCGGCTGTCCACGTCGATTTTGCCGCTCTGACGTAATGTCTGCACTTTTTCCCGCAGTCTTTTGGATGTCTCCGGAAGTACCTCCTGCTCATTATAGCAGGGTACTACGATATATAGTATGTTACTCATTTTCTGCTCCCTACTTTTCTGACCATATCCGCTTCCAGTAATACGGACTCATGGTACACTTCAAGATCTGCCGTCTGCCAAGCTTCTGATAGCGTTTTCCCAGAAAATAGCCGGCGTACCTGCCGACACACTGCCACCCTAACTTCCAGATCAGATACGGCTTGTGAATCTTACACAGATAACCCATCGTATTTTTCACCAGACGCATGCCCTCCGCCTCCGAACTGACCTGCTCAAAGATCTCCGGATGTGCCGTCTGGGACACCGCCAGATCAAAATTGCGGTGAAACTGCTGCTTCACCGAATAGTTGTGCGAATGAACCACCTCGGCGTCCGCCGCATACGCAACCTTGTATCCTTCCTGCACTGCATGCGCCGCAAAAAACATATCCTCGTTAAAAATAACCGGCGATTCAAATCTGCCGAGCTGCTCAAACAGATCCCTGCGGTATGCAGCGCACACGTCCGAGCAGAAAAAAGTCTTAATGCCAAGCCGCGGTATGTCCTCACGGCTCTTGACGCATCCCTCATCGGGATAATTAAACTGTCTGGTATAGCGCTCGATGATGCCGCAGTCCTCCCGCGGGAGCTGCCTTGCATACGCGACCGCAACCGCACCTTTGGCTGGAGTCCCCGGACCGTGCGCACCGGATGTGAGCGCATGCACCAGATGTTCCACCAGCCTTTCGTCTGCCGGCACCGCATCCTGTGTCATGAATATCAGAATATCCGCTTCGGAATACCCCGCTCCCATATTCCTGGCACCGCCGTGGTCAAAGTTCTCTCTGGTCATGTGAAAAATGCGGCTAGAAAACGGAAGCTCCTTCCGAATCTGTTCGATCGGATACTTCCGTACAGCCTCATTCCACAGTGCTTCCTCGGTATTAACCAAAATAAGTTCATGTATAACAAAGGTCTGCTCCTGCAATTTTTGCAGGAGCAGACAAAAAGTGTCATCCGGTTTGTAAGTCGGAATTATGATATCTACACGCATCAATAGCCATCTCCCTGGTGGAATCCGGTATCACTGATAATCTTTTCACTGTTGCTCTTTACCGTGTCTGTCGGCTCATATTCCGTATCATCGTACAGGAACTGATGCAGCTGAATGACGTTGGACTTCAGATCACACGGTACTACCACACTTCCCTTGGAGCCGAGCGTGACCGTATTCTTCTCAAACGGGAATCCGGTCGTCTCGCCAAGGCTGTAATTGAATACCTGGGATGCAAGTGCAATCAGGTCGGTGTTGCTGTAACTTGTCTTAATATCGCCGAATACCTCGTCGATCAGACTGTTGATCGTCTTGAGATCGGACTTCTGCGCCTTCTGGATCATTGCCGTAAGCACTGCTCTCTGACGCTCGGTACGCTTATAGTCATCGCCCGCCGTATAACGGATACGCGCGAATGCACATGCCTGTACACCATCCATCGTATAGGTGCCGGCTCCCGGCAGATACTCAGATTTCTTCTTGGTCAGCTTGGATATCTCATCCATGTAGCCGTGCATCAGTACCGCTTCCTCATCGGTTACGGTCATCTCAACACCGCCGAGAAGATCCACACACTCTACCACCGCATTAAAGTCCACAGTCACATAATCCGTAATATTTAAGTCAAGGTTCGTGTTTAACATGGAGATCGCCTGCTCCGGTCCGCCGTTCGCATAGGCTGAGTTACATTTCCGGTAGGTGCTGTTGCCGATATCGAGATAAGAATCTCTGTATACGGATACCAGCTTCACCTCATGTGTATCGTTGTTGATGCTTGCGATCATAATCACGTCGCTGTTACCCTTGGATAAGTTGCCGTTGGAACGGTTGTCCAATCCGAACAGCGCGATCGTCGTATACCCCTTCATGATCTGCTGGGATTCCGAAGAAAGTCCCTCGTTGAATTCCAGATCGCTCTCATCGAAAGAGGTGTCCTTCTCGATTTTGGAGAGCTTCACTACCGCAAACAATACAACTGCCAGAAGCAGAAGTACCAGGATCTCAACCACAACGAGAATAATCTTCTTCTGACGCTTCTTCTTGCGGATCGCTGCTTTCTGCGCCTTGGTAAGCGGCTTTCTCTGCGGATGACCGCTTCCGCCTGTCTGTGTCCGGTTGCTGCTGTGCGCCCCGTTGCTGCTATGTGCCCCATTTCTGCTGTTACCACTACTACTCATAAGTTTTTCTCCTAATATGCATTTTTATTGATAAATCCCTTGAAAACCGTGAGAAACAGAATCTTGACATCCAGTCCCAGTGTCCAGTTCTCGATATAGTACAGATCATGCTCGATGCGCTTGCGGATCGACGTGTCTCCACGGTACCCGTTGACCTGAGCCCAGCCGGTCATTCCCGGACGCACCTGATGCTTGATCATATATCTCGGGATCTCTTCCCGGAATTTCTCTACATACTGCGGACGCTCGGGTCTAGGTCCCACCAGACTCATATCGCCCTTCAGCACATTAAATAACTGTGGGAATTCGTCCAGGCTTGTCTTGCGCAAGAACTTTCCGACTCCTGTGACGCGCGGATCGTTCTTCTTCGTCCAGCCCTTCTGTTCTTCCTCCTCCGTCTGCACATACATGGTGCGGAACTTGTACATCTGAAACGGCTTATTGTGCAGCCCCACTCTCTCCTGTGCAAAGATCAGCGGTCCCTTCGATGTCGCCTTGACAAGGATTGCCGACAGCAGCATCACCGGTGAAAAGAGGATGATACACACAATCGATCCCACCACATCCATACAGCGCTTCACAAATGCGTTGAACGTGTTGGACAGCGGCACATAGCGGATATTGATCACAGGGAGACCCAGAAGATCCTCCGTGTAAGGTCTCGTAGGTATGATGTTGCCGTAATCCGGAATGAACTTGGTGTGCACGCCGGACTTCTCACACTCCGCAACTATTTTTTCCAGCTTATAATATTCTTCCAGTCCGAGGGTGATTGCAATCTCATCGAGACTGTTCTGCGGCAGGATGTAGTTGAGATTACCAATACTGCCGATGACCTTCACTCCCTTATAGGAGGTGCCTCTGGCAATATTGTCATCCAATACCCCTCGCACATTGTATCCCCACTGCGGATTCTGCTGAATTCTGTCGATATACTGCTCTGCCGCTCTTGAATAGCCGACGAGCAGAATGTGCTTTAAATTGTATCCCCTTCTGCGAATACTTCGCAGAAATCTGCGGATCAAAAGGCGGACAATCTCTTCCACCACAATATTGGTCACGTAGAAATAGAAAAGCATCTCCCGTGAGAAGTTGCGATACTGCGGATTGTAAGACGTCAGGGTAAAGAGAGCCGCAAACATCAGCAGCAGTCCAACCGTATTCGCCATCACAATGTTGGAAAACTCCAGCCGTCTCCCCTGCACGCGCTTGGACGTGTACAGATTGAACGCATAATACAACAAAATATACACTGGAACAATGAGCAGCAGCGCCCTCATATAGAACTCAAATGAGAGTACGCCGACTTCATGATCCAGAATACCGCTCAGGAACTTCAGCCACCATGCAAACACATACGATACGATGATAACCAAGGCATCGATCAGTACATGCAGCTTATTAAAGTACTGCTGATTGTCTTTTATCATATTGCTATCCTTTTGCGAATTCTAACTACCATATAACATCAATGATACAATAATTTCCATAAAAGCACAACGCCTTTTTCGCAAACATTCTGTAACATTTTCTTAATATTTCTTAAAGATTTGTTTGACGATCAAATTTATCTTCCTGCCAGAATCCGGATCACATTGCCCCACAAGGCCAGCTGTATGACCGCGTAATTTCCCAGATTTTTCCACGAGAAACGCACTTTTTTACATTCCCGGCACCCGGCAATCCCGGCGCCGATTCCCCTTAAATATTCTCCCGCAAATCCCTTTTTCAGGAAAAACAGACTCTTGATGAGAATACCTGAAAGGATCAGCGGCAGGTTGACCAGCAGCTGTAAAAACGGCATGTTCTTGTAGATCAGGTACATCGAATTGCGCGCCGCGAGGAACACCTTTTTCTCATTATAGCGCGTCCCCGTGGTAGCGCTCCCCACATGATACACCCGTGCTCCGGGCGCATAGCAGTTGATGTATCCGTGAATTTTTGCCCGATACCCCATATCGACATCCTCGAGATATGCAAAATGGCGCTCGTCAAACGGCCCCATTTCACGCAGCAGCCCGGTGCGGTATATGACAGCGCCGCCGCAACAGGAAAACACACGGCACGGTCTGTTAAAATCCGCCAGCGGTTTTCCTTTTCCGCGCGCCACCGCCCATCCGAATGCCGTGTAATAGTCGCCGGCATTATCGATGCGCCCTCTGTCGTGATAATCAATCATCATTGCCCCCGCAGAAAAGATGCGGTCCGATTTTTTGATCGCAGCCAGCAGCTCCTCCACGAATTCCGGCAGAACCTCCGTGTCGTTGTTGAGCAGGATCACATACGGCGTATCCGCGCGCCGGATGCCCTCATTCACCGCTCCGCAGAAGCCCGTATTCTCCTTTAGCGCAAGCATCGTAAGATCCAGGCTGGAGGTCACCTCTGTACTGCCGTCGTCCGATCCGTTGTCCACCACCAGAAGCTTAAAATCCGTGCAAGTCTGTCTCTCTAAGGTCTGTATACAATTTTCCAAAAGCTTCTTTCCGTTGTAATTCGGAATAATCACCGTAACTTCCGGCTGACTCGCCATGTAATACCTCCGCTTAATGATAATCTCTCAGCGCATAATTCGGATATACCGTTGAAAAGTTTGGATTGTAGTAGGGATCACCGTTCTTTAAAATGCCGATCCAGTGATTCCGCATATATTCGATCTCCCGTCCAAAGCGCGCCACTTTTTCCGGGGAATCCTCGCTTCCGCGCGATTTGGATTCGTAGTGATAGGCTTCCACCCGCGGCTGGTACACCACAAGGTAACCCTCTTTGCGGACTTTCAGACAGAAGTCCACATCATTGAACGCCACGGCAAGCTTTTCCTCAAATCCGCCCACCGCCTCGTAGATACTCCGCTTTACCATCAGGCATGCCGCCGTGACCGCCGAGTAATCCATCGCAAGCGACGCCTTGTGCAGATATCCGCTGCGCGCTCTCTGCAGTCCCATAAACATATTCTGTCCGATGCCGCGCGCATTGCCACCGATTCCGACAACAATTCCCGCATGCTGCACGGTATCATCCGGATAATACAGCTTCGCTCCCACGACACCGACCTCCCTGCGCTGGCAGGTACCAAGCATCTCTTCGAGCCAATCTTCGGTAATCATCTCTATGTCATTGTTCATAAGCACCAGATATTCGCCCTTTGCATGAGAAACGCCGAAATTGTTGAGCGCCGAATAATTAAACCCTTCCTTCCAGACCGCCACGCAGATCCGCTGTCCGCCGGATAAAATTCCCTCATAGCACACCGACTCCCCCTCTTTCACTTCTTCGGATGTGATCGAGCGGTAAAAATCAAACGTCTCCGGAGCGCTGTTATTCTCCACCACAATGACTTCATAATTTGCATAATGCGTTTTCTGAATGGCTGCAAGGCATTTTTTTAACGTCTCCACTTCATCCCTGCTCGGTATCACGATCGAGACCAGCGGATTGCCGCTGTAAGGATAGCGCACCGTGTAAAAGCCCATATCCTTTGTCGCCGTCACTTCCCCCGCAATCCCCTGACGCTTCAGATGATCCTCGAGCGCGCGCCGTCCCGCATCCACCGCATACTGCTTGGAAAACGGGTTTTCCGATGTTGACTCCGTATGGCAGCGCCAGTGGTAGAGCACTCGCGGCACATGTCCGATGGCCTCT
>OHYC01000806.1_pt1 | contig 11354 bp, 5 predicted proteins | sample 1580171 | NCBI WGS metagenome assembly OHYC01 (sample SAMEA3882526, study PRJEB24775) | human gut metagenome | biome: human-associated habitat; feature: intestine environment; material: feces | place: Netherlands | collected 2009/2010
AGGATCCTCCGTGTCAATCGTGATCTGCTGCGAAGCATACTGCTCCATCTCATTTCCTGACTTATCCGTATAGTCTGCTGTAATCATATAATCGCCATCGCCTTCAAGCGTAAAGGTTCCGATATGTACATCCTTACTTTCATCACTCCACTGCGGTGTCACGGAAATCTGCGCATCATCCCTTGTCACATGCAGTTCTACATTCTCCGCATAAAAATTTGCTTCCGTAATCTCCATGGTTACGGTAACATCGCCATCATAGTAGGCAATTTCATTTTCCTCTTTCACCGGATCATCCATTGTTACATTGATCACCGGCTTGATATTATCAACAACCGTTCTCCTGTCATCCGACAAATTGCTGGTATTTCCTGCCCGGTCCGCAACTTTGCATGCCACGGTTCCATTGAACTGATTCTGTTCTCCCAGTTCCCCCTGCGGAACCTGAATGGCAACAGATGCATTCTTTCCTCCGTGGCCGATCTGATCCTCCGTAATCACCATTCCGGCAATCTCAGAATTCACATCACTTACATCATTGCCTTTCGGTGCATCAAATACGATCTGATGAATTCCGGTTGTCTCATCCTGCGCAGTGATCGTTATGGTTGCCTGTGCATTATAAAATCCGAATGTCACCGCTTCGAGCATTTCCTCCAAAACACTCTCGCTGTATGAAACTGTCACATTTGTCGGTGGCGTCTTGTCTACCGTAAATTTATCCGTGGCATAAGCTGCTGCATCATGCAATGCCAGATCCTTATACGCAACCGCAAACTGATAATTTGCATCCACAGAATAGTTTACCGTCGCCGTATATACATCACCATTTTTTTGCCAGTTCTCCCGATTTGCTAAATATGCTGCGTAATCGCTTACCACAACCGGATTGTCTTCCGCATCCACTGCGCGGACTGTTGCCACCACATCGTCTGCACGGAAGTTTTGATCTGTGATCGAGATGGTTGCTGTCTGTGCTGCATTATAATACTTCACACCATCTATTACATTTGCCACATTCTGATTTTGATAATTTACCTGTATCACCGGTGCAACTGTATCAATCACAATTTTCTCCGATTGATAATCCATCATCGGATTTCCGGAACGATCGGTATAAGACATTGTCACAATATACTCACCATCCCCGGAAATGGTCAGCATTCCCGTCCACCGGTCTCCCTGGCCGCTCCAGGTCACATTGTTCTGTCTCTGTCCATTTACGCAGACAGCCACATCCTCCGGATAAAAATTCGCCTCGTTAATGTCAAATCTGGCCGTTACATCGCCATCATAATACAAGATTGAGTTTGTATTTTCCGCATCGTACTGGTATTCCGCCTTTGTCTGCAGTGTGTCGGCATCCACTACCTGTTTTGCCGCAGTATAACTTACCGACCGTGTAGGTGAGATCGTGTCTATAATCTCAATACGTGCATTATCGTTCTTTACACTGCTGTTGCCTGCGCGGTCATTCGATTTTACTGCAATGCTTCCGCGATATTGCTCATATTCCGATGCGCTTAAACAAAACGTTGCCTTTGCCTGCTTTCCATCCTCAGAATATGTAATCTGATCGCTTCCAATTACCGCACTCTTTTCCGTCACATTGACTCCGCTGGCATCCGTTTCTTTACTGTATGTCCAGACAAAACTGTCAATTCCTGACATGTCATCCCATGCCGTAACCGTAACATCTATATCCCTATGATACGCATAATAACCAAATGTAACTGTATTCAGCACTCTTTCCCATGCATTCAATGCATCGTTATAGGTAATCGTCATGCGTTCTGCACCCGGCGCTGTTTTATCGATACACCATGATGCAGCTCCGGTTCCTTCTCTGCCCATAAAATCGGTTGCCTTTACCTGCATATCATAATACTGCTCTGTAGTAAGCGGCATCGTATATACCCAGCGTCCTGCTCCATCCTTCTTCCACGAATCACCGGAAAGCGTCTCATTGTTCAATACAAGTTCAGCCTCATCCGCGACAAAGTTTGGATCTGTCACTTTAACTTTTGCCGTAATATCCTGATTAAAGTAATTTTCGTATAGCGGACACTCTGCTTTTCTCCCCTCTGCATCAAGAAAATCGATCTTTACCTCCGGTCTTTCCGTATCGATAATCATCTGCTGCGAAGTGTAAGAATCCATCACATTTCCGGATCTGTCGTCATACTCCATCGTAATCGTATAGATACCGTCCTCCGTTAAGGTAAGACTGCTCGTCCATCGATCTCCGTTCTGCGTCCATCCTTGTGACTCCTGTCTGGTTCCGTTCACAAAAATTTTTACATCCTCTGGATAAAAGTTTGCCTCTGTGACGGCAAAGGTTGCTGTAATATCGCCATCATAATAAAGAATTGCGTTTGTGTTCTCACTCTCATAATTATAATTTTCAATCTCCTCATATGTGGCAGCATCTACTACCCTGTATGCAGGAGAATATGTAACTGTGCGTATCGGACTGATATTATCGACAATGTTAATTCTGGTACCGTCATTCTTGACATCACTTGTGTTTCCGGCTTTATCCGTCACTGTCACCGCTACGCTTCCCCGAAACTGTTCTGCCTCCGTTGCAGTGAGTACAAAGGATGCCTTTGCATTTTTCCCATTATTGGAATACGCAATCTGATCCTGTGTTATCACACCGTTTTTCAACGCAACATTTTTTGTCGTGCTGGTGTTTTCTTCCTGCGTATAAATCCATGCAAACGATTCCACACCTGACACCCGATCCTGTGCATGTAATGTTACCGTTACATTATCTTTGTACGCATAATATCCAAAGGTAACCATATGCAGAACTTTTTCCCATGTGCTCGCTGTCGGACTGTACTCAATCTGAATATCCCCTGTTGCAGGCGCATGCTGATCCACCGTAAAAGTCACTTCCTCTGATGTCTCTTTGTCTAACAGGTCTTTTGAAGAAACCTTCAAAGAATACACCGCATCCTCAGAAAATGTAATCGTATTCTTCCACGTATCCGTTCCATTTACTCTGCTCCAGGAAGAATCAAACATTTTTTCTTCGCCGTTTGCAATCGCATGTGTTGCATCCGGCATAAAATTGGACTCCTCAACCGTTACTTCCGCAACAATCGTTTGCTGATAAACGCCTTGATAATTTGCCGCCACCGGCGCATTTCCGTCGGTTCCATGCAGCGTAATCCCAACCACCGGAGCTTCATTGTCCACAACAATCGTCTTCTCTGTTGTGATCTGCGCCCGTCTGCCGGCGCCATCCACAGCAGCCGCCTGAATTTTACCTCGGAACTCTGCCGGAATCCGGAACGAATAACTTACTTTACCAGTCTGTGTATCGATCTCTATTCCCGGCGTTCCCGCTGTAACATCGACTGTCGTCTCTCCCTGACTGACACCATTTGCCACCGTCCCGTCCGACGTATATGTGTATGACAGTGAAGCCACTCCAGAGATTGCATCATACGCCGATATTGTTACATCAATACATTCTGCATTGTACAAACCAAATGTAATACCCTCCAGCACTTTATCCACAGCGGTTTTGCTGTAAGTAATATCATACACAACTGGATCTGTCTTATCTAATTTTACGGCGTCCACGCTGACTGCATCCGTGATTGCGCCACTGTTTAAATCACGCAGATAAATCTCTCTACCTGGATTTGTACCATTCTTATCCCATTCAGTGTCCCAGTCAACTGCCGTCTTCCACTCATTATCCTCCAGCGTATTGCTGTAACTGATCTGATAACCTGTCGGTGCCGCAATTTTTACATTACCGGTATACCACTCACTGTTATTTGCTTTATCCCCCGTCACTTCATACGCGTCTGCCGGCGTCTGCGCATAGGAGACCGTCACCGTATAACTGGCGCTTCCTCCCGTATAACAGTCACTTTCTTCCCATGTAGCATTCACGGTTGCTCTTCCAGTCACACCATCCTTGAAAGTAATCTCACCGCTTGAAGAATCCAATTGTTCTACGATCTCACTGCCCGCGGTCTGTCCGGTCACTTCATACACAATACTTCCCGCATTCTGTTGCAGTGCTTCCGCACCGGTCAGTGCATTGATATAGCGCTTTCCCTTTTCACCATACAGTATCGATACATCGCTGCCGTCTGCAAAACCCACCTGCGGATTTGCTTTATGAATCGTAAGTACATATTCCGCCTGCGCATCATTATAACCGGCTGAACCCGTGCTCTCTGCCACAACCTTTACCGTTCCCGGCCGCTTGATGGTCAATGTTCCAAGCTGTGCATCAATTTCCGCCACGTCAGATACGTTGTTTCCATCCGCATCTTTCTGTTCTGTGATCGCATAGGTAATCGTCGCGTCCGCTACCGTTCCGAGCAGTTCATTCGTATAGAAGTTCCCGTTTTCTCCATAAGAAACAGACGGTGCGCTGTTCTTAAACTGAAAACCGGTCTGATCTCCCTTCTCCACCGTAATCTGGTAAGATGCCACTGCCGCTTTGTAGCAGGAATCCTCTTCTTTCTCCGCAGTAACCTTTATTGTTCCTTCTTTTATAAATGTAAGAACTCCGGAATCCGGATCTACGCTGCCACACTCATTTCCTTCTGTAACAGCATAATGTATCGCGCCGGTTCCCTCTCCGCCACTTGCAGCATTCTCAAAACTTCCGGTTCCCCAGCCCTGTTTCCCCGGATTCGGATTTGCAAATACGAATCCGGTCTGATCCGCTTTTTCAATGGTAAGATCATAACTTGCAACGGCTTTTTTGTATTCTTCACTTTCCTCCAATGCCGCTGTGATTGTAACAATACCCGCACATAATGCGGTTACTTTTCCATCCGCATCTACTGTTGCCACATTTTCATCCAGACTTTTATATGTAACAGCTACATCCGGCTGTTCCTGCGACACTGCAATGTTTGAAAAATCTGTTCCATAGGGAACCGCATCCGGCGCTGGCATAGCAAAAGCAAACGTTGTATCCTCTTTCTTTTCTTCCATCTGCACATCCACACCACTTGTATCCGCCGTCGTATCTGCTCCCGTATAAGCAATCTGATTTCCTTTGTACCCTTCTTTTGAAAAACTTACCGTGTAAGCAGCTCCCGCTGTCAGATTTACCGCATATGCTCCATTCGCATCCGTCTGCGTTCCTTCCACAACGGCATCTGATGTCTCTGAAGTTAAAGTTACCGTTACATCTGCAATCCCGCTTCCCGTCACCTGATCCATTACACTTCCTGACAGCTGAACCAGCGTTGCTGCAGAAACTCTTAGCGCTCCTATCGGTATCGCACTTACGACAACAGCTGCCGCCAGCAGCAACGCTATCATTCTTTCTGCCAGTGATGTCTTACTGATTTTCATTTTCCGCACTCCTTTTCTTCTATCCCTTTTCACGCCACAATCTCATCTGTGTGAATATAAGTAATATCCAGTTCTATCTCAAACGCTGCTTCTTCAAGCAATGTTGTCTCACCGCAGGACTGCACATTCTCAAGCTGCGTTGTAATATCGGATGCCGTTTTCTCCGTCAGCACCACCGTCTCTTCCGACTGCGGCATAGACGTCATCCGCTGTGTTGCAATCTTAGTGGTAATAATGTCCATTTGTCCTGTCATGTGCGGCAAAGGCTGCACTCTTCCTGACGGTGATATTTTATCCGTTAATCTGCCTCTGCTCTTCCAGTTTTCGTCCGGATCATTGGTTCCATTCTCTTTCCAGGAACTCTTTTCCTCAATCGTCCGGATACTTTTTCTCGCCGTAGATCCACTCAAATTGCCGATCACTGCCGGTATTTTTAACAGGAAAAACAGCAGAACAGAGACCCCAAACATCACTCCGCAGAGAACCGCTGCTATCACAAAAATATAGCGATACGTCTCATATGTCATTCTTGTTCCCCCCTATTCTCCGACCGAATCCAGTTTTTTTTGCGTTTCACGAATCGCATCCTGCAGCTTTTGTATGTCTTCACTGATCACAGATTCCTGTACCGCTCCCGCTTCTTCGGATATGGAATTCAACACCTGTTGCAATTCCTCCGCTGTTGCAACCTCAAGGAACTGCACCGCACGTTCATTGATCATACGGTTAATCTCATTCCAGACCTGAAGCTTTGCATCTACACTTCCAAATTCATCCGCCTTATCCTTCAGTTCTCCAACCATTTCCCACAATCTTCCATATTCCTCATACATTTTTTCTGTCTGTTTCACTTTGGCACCGTTATACTGATTGATTAGCTCCATACAGTCCGCAATATCACAGTATATTCCAGCAATCGGATAGTCCTCCTTCAAGACTTCCGCAAACCATTTTTCCGCATTTACATATCTGTCATAGTCCGTATTAACATCATAATAAAACATGAAAGATTCCCCAAATTGATAACACACTTCCTCATATCCTTTGGGATTGCTGTTTTTTGATTTTCCCAATACATCTACGCTGTCATAAAACCCCTTTGCGTTTTTTTGATCCAGACCAAGACGCAGCTGCTGCAGTGTCTGCCCTTCTTCTCTTGTCAGCACAAAGTCATTTATGAGCAGGTCATTCAGACCAAGGTAAGCATCCGTCCTTACCGGATCCGTCAATATCGCTTCATAATAATCTTCCGCATTCTCCGCACGCTTCAGGATGATGTCATAATTTTCACTTTTTTTATTTTCCGCAGAAATGTATCCCCATATGGATACGGCCGCACAAATGACCATCAGGGAAACACTCGATGCAAATGCGGTCAGTTTCCTTTTTTGCTTTTTCCGGAACACATCATCAATCTCATCATAATGTTCCAGTGCATACATCAGTTCTGCACAGGATTGATATCGATCCTGCGGGTTTCGCTGGGTACATTTTAAAATAATCTGCTCCAATCCGCCGGAAAGCGACGGATTGATCTCACGGATAGGTCGGATTTCGTAAGGCGGCTCACAGGGATTCATCCCGGTCACCAGATGATACAGCGTAGCGCCCAGACAATAAATGTCCGTCCTTGCATCCGTCTGTCCCATTCCTCCGAACTGCTCCGGTGCAGCATACCCCACAGTTCCCAGACAGGTGGTATCTGCGAGGTTTTTTTCTTTAAATTCTCTTGCCGTTCCAAAGTCAATAAGCGTCACATTCCCGTCCGGCTTAAGCATCACGTTTTCCGGCTTCATGTCCCGGTATATGATTGCCGGTGTTCTGGTATGCAGATAACCAAGCACATCACAAAGCTGCTTTGCCCACTCAATCACATGTTCCTGCGGCTGCGCTCCATATTCTTCCAGCGCTCTGCTCAAAGGATTTCCCTGTATGTAGTCCATCACAATCAGGAATGTACTCTCATCCTCGATCACATCCACGATACTGGGCAGACTCGGATGGCTCAGCTTTTTCAGCATGTCCGTTTCCGCAACAAGGCTTTGTTTCACCACCTCAAAATCCTTGACGCCATCTTTGCGGACTTCCTTAATCGCCCATTGTTTATTTGCTTTTTCATTCATTGCAAGATAAACAACACTCATTCCGCCTTGTCCGACTTTATTTAAGATTTTGTATTTTCCGTCGACAAGCGTTCCTATTTCCAGCATGCCCATCCTCCTTAAAACGTCCGTATCAGCGCAACTGAAATATTATCCCGCTCACCGCGCATTTTGTTTTTTTCCACCAGTTCTGTCGCACAGCATTGCATCTTGTGTTCGTCCAAAAGCATATCCGGCTGTAAGCCTTCCTCAATCTCCTCCGGCGTTATTTCATGACGAAAGCCATCGGAGCAGAGCATATAGACGGCATCTCTCTGCACCTCACCGAAAAACATATCCGGATATACCTCTTCGGAAGCTCCCACACACTGCAACAATACATTGCGCCGTTCATCCATTTTCGCCTGCTCTTCTGTCATGTTCCCGCAAGCTACTTCGCGTGCCACAAATGTCTGGTCTGCTGTCAGCTGCCTTATCCCGTTCTTAATCTCATAGGCACGTGAATCCCCGACATTTAGTATGTAATATCTCGATTGTGTCAGAAGCATCGCTACTACTGTGGTTCCAAGCCGGACTCCCTGTCTTGCTCCGTATGATTTAATCTTCTCATTCTGTTGTGTGATAATCTTTTCCCACTGGCTTTTTATCTCAGAATCCATAATTTCCGTTTGCATACACAAACCCGGCAGTTCCTTTACCACCCACTCATGAAAAGCCTTCACAACCGTTGCACTTGCCACTTCTCCGCTTGAAAGACCTCCCATACCATCGCACAGCACAGCAAATACCATTCTGCCTGCCGGTGTACGAATCACTTTCATACTGAGACTATCCTGATTTGTCTTTTTCGTTGTGCCAATATCCGTTGTCGCTGAAATAATAAAATTCACGCCCGCACCTTCCGCCTTTCCGCCTGCTTTTTTTATCCTTTATCCATGAAAGACAAATTCTTCGTTTGCCAGCCGTATTTTATCTCCTTCGGATAAAACGACTTCCTCATTGCTCCTGATCATCACACCATTTACATAGGTATGATTTGTGGAATTTGTATCCAGAATAAAGCACCGGCCTTCCCTCGTGATAATGTTGGCATGGCTCCGGCTGACCGCTGTATTATCTCCAATAAAATAATCCACATAACTTTTTTCCTTTCCGATGCGGAATACCGGTTTACTTAATGGTATTTTTTCGCTGTTCTTTTCGCGGATCAGATAAGGCATATTCTCATTTCCCTGCATATGCACTTCCGACAATACTGTCGTCTCTCCCATTCCCCCGCCTAATACCGTTGTCTCTCCAAAATCCGCCCGGTGCTCAACAATCTTTCCCTGTGGTATCATCGGTGCCGCAGGCTGTGATGTCATTCCGTTTGGTCCGGCGTTTGAAATTGCCGGGCCTGCGGTATTCTGCGGCACACTCGCCATTCTGTTCTGCATCATTCCGTTTGCCGGCATATTCCCCGGTATCGTTATACCGTTATTTGGCACATTCCCCGGCGCACCCGGAACCGCATATTGCTGCGTCTGTACTGCTCCCGTTGTGCCTGCCGGATTCTTTCTGACTTCCTGCTTCTTTCCTTTTTCTTTTCCTGTCTTCTTTTCCTGCTTCTTCTGTTCCTTCTGGCTCTTATACAAAGCCGCATTTTCCTTGTTATAATGCTGCATCAGATAAAACCAGGACATCTCCTTTTTCTGTGCATTTGTACCACTCGCCGGAGCAACCTGTGTCGGCTGCTTCTGTACCTGCGGTTTCTGCGCCGGCATCACCGGCTGCCCGGACTGCGGTACCTGTGGCTGAGGTCGATAAGTATTTTCCGGAGCAGCTTGCTGCTGATTTTGCCGTGGCAGTGCCTGTCCCTGCGATGCCTGCGGCTGTGTCTGTACCTGTGATGCCTTCGGCTGCACATTTTCCTGTCTTGCCGGTGCCTGCACAGACCCCTGTACCACCAGTGCTGACTCGACCGAAAGCTTTTTCAGGAAATCCGAAAAAGCTTCTGTAGAAAAAGAATCTTCCTTATTTAAATAGTTAATCATACGAACAAAATAGTCGTTGTTCTCTCCCGGATTCAGACTGACCGTAAACAACAGTTCCTTAAAAAACAATTTCATATCCGGAAGCTGTTTTTGCTCCCCAGCAACCGGAAGGCATATCATAACTGTTGTCTCCCCTGCGGCATCCACAAAAATGTAGTTTTGATCAAACAGAATAGATCTCACGTCAATCATATATTCTTCTGCATCGCTTACTGCCGCAGCGATTCCGGTAAGTACTCCCAGAAGCTGTTTTTTATTGACCGGGCTCATCAACAACTGCTGCACAGAGATTCTGGTTGTCACATTATATTTGATATATTTTTTCTCATCCTGTTGTGTATAAACAACCGGCGCAAAATTCTTTATGCTGTTATTGGTAAGCATTCCAAGCGTCAATGCGTCTACCTGCTCATCCGGTCCAACCGGATACACCAGATAAGTGCCATTTCCCTGATTTTCAAAACAAAATTTACTCATTTCTGTCACTCCAGATTCTTCCATAATTTGGAGCAGGTCGTCTGTCTCAAATTCACAGGATCCATGCTCCAGACATTCATGTCATACTCTAATTCATAGTTTAAAACGATATACAGCGTATCATCGGCTACATAAGATTCCGAAAAATCCAATCCGTCTAATCCGTCTACTACTTTTACATTCTTTAAAAATTCATCTGCAGCAGCTTCGTCCCCACCGGTCAGATATCCGACAAAACGTTTCTTTATCACATCCTGGTCAACAATCGCTCCCTCATGACAGCTTGTGTAAGACGTAAACTCATCATTGTTAAACAATTCAAAAAGACCATTTATCAGATCCCCAACGGATTCCCAGCCACCATTTCCGATTCTTTCTGCTGAATACTCATCGAGAGACAGACTCTGTGATGTCTGCAACAGCGTGTGTGCTGTTGCGTTCTGCGCCATATACATTTTAAAAAAACCTGCTAAAAACAACATCAACACTAAAAATACAAGCACCGAAACGCAAGCTTCCAGTGTGATGGCTCCCTCTTCTCTTCCTCTTCTCATATCAGTACCCCCTGTATTGCTCCCGGGTAATCTCAAACAGGGAAGAATCTATCAATGCAGGCAGCATCTGCTTCACTTTGACATCTGCCTCCGTGTGGAGATAGGTGTAACTACTCCGCAGATCAAACGTGTAATCCACGCCTTTTTGTTGATAGTAATAGAGTGTTTCTGTCTGTATCAAATTTTGTAACCGCGCAAGCTGCTGTTCCTTGGTAACAGTTAAAAGCAATAGCATAAAACAGTATTCCCTGTAATTGAATTCAAACAATTCTCCCACATAATCCTGTATATTTCCAATCGCGTCATTTTGATTTTGATTCTGGTTTTGATTCTGGTTTTGATTCTGGTTTTGATTATTTCTATGTTCATACAGATAATGCTGATAATTGTAATTATCCTCAGTAGTATCAAATGCATTAAGAAGTTCTGTTTTCAATCCCTCTGCTTGCGTTGTTGTTAGCCTTACTACAGAAATCATTTTATTTATCATCTGCGGCAATCCTGTTGGAGTCAAAAATACTGTCTTATCATAAATGCCAAAAGATTCTCCATTTACTAATAAAATAGTCTCTATCAGTGGCTCCAATAACATTTCCAAACCAATCACAATCGGATAACCAAATGTTGAAGCTGCAGCCAACGCCTGTACTTCTTCATTTAATGCAACTGGTGCAATATCCAACAAAAGTCTCAACAAATAAAGCGTGCAAAATGTATACAACTGATTCGCCAACTCGCTGTTACTACCATATAAAACATATTCCAATTCAGCACCGCTGAAAGTTATATCATCCCCTGATCCATTAGCATAACTTTGCACTGCATCAATTAGAGCCGCCAAATCA
>OHYC01000819.1_pt1 | contig 11269 bp, 9 predicted proteins | sample 1580171 | NCBI WGS metagenome assembly OHYC01 (sample SAMEA3882526, study PRJEB24775) | human gut metagenome | biome: human-associated habitat; feature: intestine environment; material: feces | place: Netherlands | collected 2009/2010
TGCGAACCCAAGATTCTTATACTTCATACATTCGTAAATATCCGTACATGCCCTTATATCGTAAGACCTGTAATTCGAATGTTCTCTTCTCGTAGAACTCAGAAGACCAATCTTCTCATAATATTTTATTGTATGTACAGACACACCTGTAAACTTTGCAAGCATTCCTACTGTCTTTTCATTCATATGATCACCTGTCTTTTATATTTCCCCGATCTGTTCTTTTTCCAGCTGCTTTTTCTTCTTCCTTGCTTCTCTCAATTCTTTAAAAAATGATTTCATCATCTGACTGCATTCTTCTTCCATCACTCCTGTCGTCAATTCTACCTGATGATTAAATTCAGGCATATCCAGAAGATTTAAGATAGAGCCTGCACAGCCGGCTTTCGGATTCATACATCCGACTACTACCCGTGTCATCCGGGACTGTACGATCGCACCGGAACACATCTGGCATGGTTCCAGAGTTACATACATCGTACAATCCTCCAGTCTCCAGTCATTCATCTTCTTGCTTGCTTTTTTGATCGCGATCAGTTCTGCATGCGCCAGGGTATTATTATCAATTGTTCTGCGGTTATATCCTCTCCCAATGATCTTATCCTGATATACGATCACACATCCGATCGGCACCTCACCGATCGCATATGCTTTCTTTGCCTGTTTGATCGCTTCTTTCATATATTTTTCATCTGTGCTTTGCATATTCATTCTCCGTCTATTTTCCTGTTTTCTATCTCTTCTGTGATTCTACACAGTCATGTGATCCTCTTATATCCCTGCACCAGTATCCGAACTTCTCTCTGTCATTCTTCTCTTCATCTGTAAGTTTAAGATCCAGCTCTTCTGCAGGAATGAATTCCGGAAATCCAAAGCTTTCTGCGGCTTTTTCTTCCTGCGGATGATACACTCCCGGTACTCCTAATTTTAACCGGTCATCACGGACTGTCAATATCAGATGGTGATAATTATAATACCCGTGGATCAAAAAACTATTATTTGCATGTCTCCATTCACACCTCGGAAGACACACCATATCTTTACGCTGGATCTTGCGGACTTTACCCCCCAGGCAGGCCTCTTTTTCCAAATCATCTTCAAGTTTTCCACTCTCTGATTCTTCATCCTGCAAGGTTTCCTTCTTACATTCCGATTCTTCGTCCTGCGCTAATTCCTTCTTACATTCAGTTTCTTCGCCCTGCGCTAATCCCTTCTTACATTCATTTTCTTCACCCTGCACGGAATCTTCTTCCATCTTCCACATTTCCATCCTGCAGACGTTTACTACATCGTCATTCCAGACTGCCGCATACCAGTGTCCATTTACGTCCTTTAATATAATTCCGTTGACAAGATCATAATTTTCTTCCTTACCGACATCCTCCGGTGTATAGCATAGCTGCCAGTTCACCGCCGGGCCGGGAACCTCTGTCACTCCCTGCGGGATTCCAATACATTTATCTTCTGTATTCCAGAACAGATACACCCTAAGTCCCTGCGCATTTTCTTCCATCCGGAATCCTTTTCCGTGCACATGGATCACGCACTGATCCACATCCTGTTCTACTTTTACGAAGCCTACATTCCGCATCTTTTTCTCTTGTTCGTATTCATACAGATATCGAATAAACCGTCTCAAAATATCCTCTCCTGTTTCCGGCTATTTATCACAATCTATTCTGAAATATTTTCTTTTATGCCATAATCGCATTCAATTCCTGATACAGCCTCTTCGCATAGCTGTCTGTCATACCACAGATATAATCCGTAACCAGCAGAAGTCTCAGATAAAGACGATAAACTTCTGATTTTTCTTCTGCATGATAACGATATGCTTTTTTATAATTATTGGAAATAAATGAAATCAGTCTTTCTTCTATTGAGTTCAGTTTCTGCGTTGGATCATCATATTTTATTGCTGCACCGACAAACCTGTCCAGCAGATTATCCAGCATCACCGCCTCTTTCACTTCCATACGATAGATCGTCTCTGTTTTAAATACACATTTGCACGCTATCTCTCCAAGCAGTTTTACCAATCCTTCAGCCAAAGTACCTGCAAACAGATCTTTTTTATACGTGCCTTCCATAATCTCTTCATAATGAGAAGTAAATCCGGAAGTTGCGCAGCCAATCAAAAATCCCTGTGCTTTTACGATCCAGTTCTTCACTGCATAATCACCGGGATCATCTACCCCGTTCTTCTTTGCACGTTCGTATAATTCTACCAGTTTATCTGCCGGGCAGAACCCGTTCTGATCTTTCTCTTCTGGGTCTGCATACTTTTTCTCCCTGTTCTGTAGTTTTCTGAGTTCATCTCTGAGACTATGATATGTAAGAAATCTTTTTACAAATGCATCTTCAATATCTGCGGTCTTATATGCAATATCATCTGCTGCCTCAAGTATAAAGGTAAGTGGATGTCTGTGATTTCCCGCACCCGTCTCTGATACAATATCCTCGAACAGTTCCCGGTCTGCATAATAATAGCCCATCTTCATCTCTGATATCTCCTGATTCCGGATGGATCTTTGTAGATGCTACCGGATATTTTATAATTGTATTCAAAAGCGCATACGTCAGATTCATTCCATTTTCATCTACCAGAAAATGTAATTTGCTGACCAGCCTAAGTGCCTGTGCATTTCCTTCAAAATGATAAAAATCCTCCCTCATCTGAGGTTCGAGCAACTCCTCAAGTGACGTTCCATGATATGTCAGAAGCGGAAGATTTCTTTCAAACCATTCCCTGATCGCCGCTTCTCCATAATGACCAAACGGTGGATTGCCGATATCATGAATCAGTCCTGCACACTGAAGAATATTGCAGATATCCTCTTTCATCTGTACAGTGAAACTGGAATCTTTCTTGTGTACCAATATGCTTTCTCCTATATTCTGACCCAGAGATTTTGCCAGCGAAGAGACTTCCATGGAATGGGTCAGTCTCGTACGGATAAAATCACTTTTATCCAGTGGAAATACCTGTGTCTTATCCTGAAGTCGCCTAAATGACGCACTGCCGATGATTCTGTGATAATCTTTTTCGAATTCACTTCTAAGGTCTGCATCACCATATTTTTGACTCTTGTATCTGTTCTGTCTTTGGCGTTTTGTTGATAAAAGCCTTGTCCATTCCATTTTCTGCTCCTCCTTCATATTTTAATCTACAAAATTTGCCACCGGAAGTTCCTGTAGGCGGCAGCTTCTCTTGCATCCCCTTGTACAAAAAGTGTCCAGCCGGAGATCCGGCTGAACACCTTATTCATAACATTTTCTTTCTATGTTCATTCAACACTAATCCAGATAGATCGGCGGCTCATAATCTTTTCCGAGAAGTGCCTTTTTACGTTCCTGATATCCAAGGAATGCCCACTCCGTCATATCTGTCCACTGATGTTTTCCTCTGTCATATACCTGTACATAGCCGATTCTCTTCGGATGCATTCTTACGCTGTTTGATTCATATTCATGTCCTGTGTAAGGATTAAGTTCACCTTTACTGAGATCCTCTTCATCAGATGTGAATAAGTCTTCTTCATTTTCCTGCGCATACCGGCTCTGATATCCGTTATTCTCATAACCGGAGGTCTCATCAGCTGCTGCATATGTTTCCTCCTGTTCCGGTTCCTCCGGCATAAATTCTTCTGCAAGTTTCTCTGACTCACCGTCTCCCGAATAATCAAACTCATGATACTGGATTTCCGGCTTTTCTTCTTTTGCCGGTTCTTCATGCGCTGATTCTTCTTCATGCTTTTTACGTATTCCGAAGAGCGCTCTCCATCCATGCGCTTTCTTCTCCGGTTCAACTTTCTTCGGCTCCGGTTTTTCCGGTTCCTCTGGCTCTTCTACTTCCGGTTCTGACTCATGAGCTGGCTCCTCTGTATATTTCGGTTCCGACTCATAAGCCGGCTCCTCTGTATATTCCAGCTCACTTTCATAGGCTGGTTCTTCTGCATATTCTGGCTCTGCTTCATACACTGGTTCTTCTGCATACTCTGGCTCTGCTTCATACGCCGATTCTTCTGCGTATTCTGGCTCTGCTTCATACACCGGTTCTTCTGCATATTCTGGCTCTGCTTCATACACTGGTTCTTCTGCATATTCCGATTCTGACTCATACACTGGTTCTTCTGCATATTCCGATTCTGACTCATACACCGGCTCGTCTTCATATACAGGTTTCTCAGCATGCTCCTCTACACCCGCTGCAGGTTCTTCTTCACTTACAGTCACCGACTCTTCTGCTTCCAGTGTCACAGCTTCCGAACTTCCGGTTTCTTCCACCGGCTCCTGTATCTCTTCTTCCTGCTCTTCTATTTCTGTGGCAGGTTCTGCTGTCGCTTCTTTCTCTCTTACAAAATCAAATATTGTTTCCTGAACATATTCCGGATCTGGCTCTACAACCTTTTTAGACTTCTTCTTTTTCTTCTTTTCTATTGCATCTAATTCTTTATGAATATCTACAAGCTCACCTATCGTAATATCTCTTTCTTCTGCTTTGGCAGGTGTTTTCTTCTTTTCAGGCTCTATAATTTTCTGGGCCTTTGAAGGCTTCTCTTCATGCTCCTCATGTTCTTCTAATATATCCAGATAAAACGGACAATCAAGAATCTTTGCGATCATTCGCATATCCTGCTCCTGGAAATTATCTCTGCCAAGACGCTGGGTCAGATTCTGACGCGACATCTTCTTTCCTGTCTGTTTTTCTATCTTCTCTGCAAGTTCTTTGATCGTCATCCCTTTACGGCTCAGAATGATCTTGACCTGTTCTCCAAACGTTAATTCCAACATTCTTTTCCTCCTTATTATTCTTACTCTCCCATACTCTCCTCGTGTGCTTTTTTATGGTTTTGTAAACATTTTTCTATCTTGATAAATCTTTATTTTTCCCTTTTATATTCTAACAAATCACAGAAAACACGTCAACTCTGCTTACGTTACATTTCCCCGAAAATAAAGGCTAAAAATGAAGTTTTTCATTCAGTTTTTTAACGGTCTTTTCATCCATTTTGACTATTTTTCTATCATAAGAAATGATTCCATTTACCTCTTCTTCTATATCCGATAATTGTGTGTAAACAGTTGCACTTAATCCACGGCTGATATTCGGAATAATGAGCTTTTTTATCAATTTCTCATAGCCCGCCGTAAGTTCTCTTTTTCTCTTGAACTTTTTATAACCGTAGACCTTTTTCTCGTACATACTATGCTTCTGGATCTGCAGCGAATACCCGCCAAACTCAGTAAGTGCCGTTACCCTCTTTTCCGGTGTTACATGCAAAGGGAAGAAATAATCATGGATGCTTCGTATATCCCCGCACCCCTGATCAAACCAGCCACTCGCAGAATCTGTCAGCCTGTAAGGATCTTCTGCCCTTACTATATCTGTCATCTTCTTCGTCTGAAACTGTCCCCATCCTTCATTAAAAATAACCCATGTAACAATGGATGGATGATTATAAAGCAATCGAACCGTCTCCTTCATCTCTTTTTCAAACTGTCTCTGCCCGGCCGGATCCTGACGTCCCATCAGATGAATCCTGGTATCTTTTGCCCGGATATGCATTCCCTCCATGGCCGTCGCCATATACGTTACATACCAGCTCTTATAATCCCGTCCTCCGTTCACCATATCCTGCCAGACCAGCATACCGATACGGTCGCAGTGATAATACCATCTCTGCGGTTCTATCTTAATATGCTTGCGGATCATATTGAACCCCAGGTCCTTCATCTTCTGGATATCATAGATCATCGCTTCATCACACGGCGGTGTGTATAGACCATCCGGCCAATATCCCTGATCCAGTACTCCCTTTTCAAAATACGGCTCATTGTTCAAAAATATCCTCGGTATTCCCTCTTTGTCATTTTTAACTTCTACCTTACGCATGGCAAAGTAACTTTCTACCGAATCCTCTCCCATCCTCACATGAAGATCATACAGAAATGGATCTTCCGGACTCCAGCTTCTCATATGTGGTATCATGATCACACACGGCTTTCCCGTCTTTCCGGATGCTTTCACCGGCCACATCTTTCTTGCCGTTATCGTAACTTCGTAATCAATATCTTTTATGCCATGTTCTTCTTCCATCTGGATCATTATAGAAGACTGGTCATAAAGAGGTGTGATCTTAAGATGTCCGATATAACACTCTGGAACTTTTTCAATCCATACGGTCTGCCAGATTCCACTCTGTGCCGTATAGAACATCCCTCCGTTTTTAAGTTTCTGTTTTCCTCTGCTATAATAACAAGTCTCCGAATAATCTCTTACTTTTACGGTCAACAGATTCTTTTCTTCTTTTAATGCTTCCGTAATATCATATGAAAATGGAAGATAGCCTCCCACATGCTTTCCCTGTTTCTTTCCATTTATATATACGACCGCACACTGATCTACCGCTCCAAAATGAAGGATCCATCTGCTTCCCTTCTCCGGCTTTACTTCATCCGGAAGCCTTCTCTTATACCATAGATATTCTTCTGGTTTTAACTGTCTGTTTACCCCCGACAATACAGCTTCCGGCGAAAACGGAACCAGGATATCCCCATCCATTTTCTTTGGAAATCCTTTTGTTTCTCTTATTGCATATTTCCATATTCCGTTCAGATTTACATAGCTTTTTCTGCGCATGAGCGGTCTTGGGTACTCCCCTAGTACATTCTTTTCATTTATATTGTCTGCCCATTTTGTCATTAACTGTTTCATGTTCATACACCCCTTTATTAAGCAAGTCTGACTTCGTGTAATCTCCCCTCGATCTCATTATCTGTCGTAATTACCGCGACCCTTGCGTCCCCCTGCTCCAGTTCGTACTCCCTGCACAGATATTTCTCCGGATATTCCTCAGGCTGCTTTTTCAGATATGGTATGCCGTCCTGTCCCCAGGCAAATTCATATGTGCGCATGTCCAGGCCCATTCCTCTTCTGGTTGCTTTCATAAAGCTTTCTTTTAATACCCAGAAGCGGTAAAACCACTCCGCCTGTTCTTTTTCATCCTTCCCATTGCGGATGATCTCACATTCTTCCCGGCAAAAATACCGTTCTGCCACCGGCATCCGCAGCTTTCCCTTCATCTCCACATCACAGCCTGTCTGAACATCTTCACGGTCACTACAGGCACACAATACATATTTTCCCGAATGTGACAGATTGAAAACTGCCGATTCCGGAAGCCTCAGAGCCTTCTTCATCTTTTCCCACAATATCCAGGCACCGACACTCCTTGCTTTGTCATCCACATTTTTAAGTTTATCCGCTTTATCTTTTCTCCACTCAGGCACTTTATCATAATATGCCTGATACGTCTCTTCTATTAATAATGGTGTAATATCTGCTGCCCAAACACTTACCATTTTCCCACTCCTTTTTTACTATACAATTTTAGTCTAACACACTTTTTTAAAAATGAAAGAATTTATCGAATAAAAGTGTTGACAATCAAATCCCATTGCGTTAATATATCATTAGTTTCACGCTTTAAGTAATTAAAGTTTTGCAGTGCGAATATTTTACAGTGCGACTATGCTAGACTCACACGGGAAAAGAAATATCACACAGGCACAATTATCATACATGTTGGAGGATATTTATTATGATTATCGTATTAAAACCACGCACTACAAAAGATGATGTTTCTCGTGTCGAGAACATGGTCAAAAAGAGAGGACTTAACACACACGTTGTACAGGGCGAAGAGATGACAGTTATCGGTTGTATCGGTGACACAGCCAAAGTCGATTCCAAATTATTCGAAATTGATTCTGCAGTCGATAAAGTTATGCATGTACAGGAGCCATACAAATTAGCCAACCGTGCATTCCATCCGGAAGATTCCATCATCGATGTATCCGGTGTAAAAGTTGGCGGCGACAACCTGGCAATGATCGCCGGTCCTTGTTCCGTAGAATCTTACGAACAGGTACTTGAAATCGCCCAGGCTGCAAAAGCTTCCGGAGCCAACTTACTCCGCGGAGGTGCATTCAAGCCAAGAACAAGTCCTTATTCATTCCAGGGACTCGGACTGGAAGGACTCGACATCTTAACATCTGTAAAAGAAGCAACAGGACTTCCGATCGTAACCGAACTGATGTCAGACAAATACCTCGATATCTTTAACGAGAAAGTAGATCTTATCCAGATCGGTGCACGTAACATGCAGAACTTCGATCTGTTAAAAGAATTAGGACAACTTGACCGTCCAATCCTTTTAAAGAGAGGTCTGAACGCAACTTACGAAGAATGGATCATGTCAGCAGAATACATCATGGCATCCGGTAATGAAAATGTCATCCTCTGCGAACGCGGAATCCGTACTTTCGAAAGCTATACAAGAAATACTCTGGATCTTCAGAGTATCCCGGTACTTCGTAAACTGACACATCTTCCGATCATCGTTGACCCAAGTCATGCGGGCGGCAAATGGTGGTTAGTAGATTCTATGGCAATGGCCGCTGTAGCAGCAGGAGCCGACGGACTGATGATAGAAGTACACAATGATCCGGAATCCGCACTCTGCGACGGAGCTCAGTCATTAAAACCTAAGAAATACGACGAATTGATCAAAAAGGTTTCACAGATTGCAGGTGTTATCGGCAAGACGATCTAATGCAGATAACCTGCCACTGGCAGTTCCTTACGAACGCATGGCGGTTCAGACAAAAACCTTACAGGAGTATATATTATGAAACTTACAGTTAATCTGGGAAAAGACAGTTATCCTATCTATATTGAAAATAACATATTATCCCAGGCCGGAGATTACATCCGAAAGATCTACCACGGAAAACGCATTATGATCATTTCCGATGACAATGTATTTCCGTTATATGGTGACCGGCTGATCCATACATTGGACTCCACTTACGAATGTCACCATCTGGTACTTCCTCACGGTGAATCAACCAAGGATTTCCAGACACTTCCGACTGTCTACAAGGCAATGCTGGAGGCAAAGATTTCCCGTAGTGATCTGGTCATCGCTCTTGGCGGCGGTGTCATCGGTGATCTTGCAGGATTTGCCGCTTCCAGTTATCTAAGAGGTGTAAGACTGGTACAGATCCCAACTTCACTGTTGGCGCAGGTTGATTCTTCTGTCGGTGGGAAAGTCGCAGTAGACCTTCCGGAAGGCAAGAATCTGGTCGGCGCATTCTATCAGCCTTCACTGGTGCTGATCGATCCACTGGTACTTAACACGCTGAAGAAACGATTTATCAATGATGGTATGGGAGAGGTTATCAAATACGGCTGCATCAAAGATGCGGATTTATTTAGTACCTTGGAATCACACAGTTCTTTTGAAGATTTAAAAGAAGAACTGCCTGCCATCATCACACGCTGTGTAGATATCAAACGAATGGTTGTAGAAAATGATCAGTTTGACACAGGTGAGCGTATGTTACTGAATTTCGGACATACACTGGCTCACACCATTGAACAACATTTCCATTATCAGCGGGAAAGTCATGGCGAAGCCGTTGCCATCGGCATGTATCAGATCACCAGGATTGCCGAAGAAAAAGGATTAACACCAAAAGGAACTGCAGAACGTATCCAGAAGGTTTTAAAGACCTACGGACTTCCTTTTGAATGCGGTCTCACTCTTGGGACATTAACCGAAGCGATTGCCTTAGATAAGAAGAATCTGAACGGGAATCTCAACGTCATACTACTTCATGAAATCGGTGACAGCTACATCGAAGCTACAGACATTCAGTTCTTTGCTGAAACAGCAAGGCTTGTATAAATAACAACAATTCTACGGACCGGCCTTATATGGCACTTCGTAATCAGAAAATAATGAATGTAATTTTGGAGGATATATATCATGGGTAAATTAGAAGGAAAAATCGCAATTGTAACAGGATCAGGAAAAGGAATCGGACGTGACGCAGCACTTGCTATCGCTGCTGAAGGTGCCACTGTCGTAACAGTAGCAAGAACACAGTCTGATCTTGATAAAACAGTAAAAATGATCGAAGATGCCGGCGGAACAGCAATCTCACTTTCCAGAGACCTTACAGACGGAGAACAGGTTGCCGACATGGTCAAAACTGTTGTTGATAAATACGGAAGAATTGATATTCTCGTTAACAATGCAGGCGGATACCCAAAAGAGATCTACAAAAATATCGAACATCAGGCAATTAAGATCTGGGAATGGTCAGAAGAACAGTGGGATCAGATCATCAAGACAAACTTGAGAATCCCATTCCTTGTAACTAAAAATGTTGTACCTGTAATGATAAAACAAGGAAAAGGAGATATCGTAAATGTATCTTCAAGAATGGGTCGTATTGCATCTCAGATGGGTGCATACGCTGTTGCAAAAGGCGGTATCGTAACCATGACCAAGACAACTGCTATCCAGACCAAAGAATACGGAATCAAATGCAATGCCGTATCTCCTGGAATCGTGGACACACCGGGGCAGAGAGTCTACAACCACTCTGTAGGACAGGACGGCTGCCCGATGGGAAGCTCAAAAGATGTTGCAAAAGCAATCATCTACCTGCTGGCAGATTCACCGGCAGTTATGACAGGACAGTCTATCGACCTGTTCACAACAGTATAGAACCAAATGACTACAAGAGACACTGTCATCACTGGCAGTGTCTCTTGTAGTTACTTCACAATTATTAACAATTCGTTCGTCTTTTCATCACACTTTCATCACAATTGCACTCTATATTATAAATTGTTCGAAAGAACAACACTTTAAATCTTTTTCATAACTTTTTCCTCAGGACTGCACTCCTCCCAAATAATGCAGTCCTTTTTTTATTTAATTTTTTAACACGATTGGTCTCCCGGTCCGGATATCCACCAGCCTAATGAATTAAATGTCAACCAAATTTATTTCCCCGGCTGTCCATAATAAGCATTTGCACCATGTTTTCTATAGTAATGCTTATCCTGTAATTCCTGTGGTGCAGGTTTAACGTCTGGGTTGATCATTTCGCATCTTGCTGCCATCTTGGCAACTTCCTCTAATACTACTGCGTTGTGAACTGCTTCGTGAGCATCTTTGCCCCATGTGAATGGTCCATGGTTCTTGCAGAGTACTGCAGGTGTTGCAACATAGTCCAGATCATCTTCATCGAATCTGTCTGCGATCAGGACACCTGTATTTTTCTCATAAGCTTCATCGATTTCTTCTTTTGTAAGATTTCTTACACATGGTACTGTTCCGTACAGGTAATCTGCATGTGTAGTTCCGTAGCAAGGGATTCCTATTCCTGCCTGAGCCCAGCTTGTTGC